>Ga0302281_10003442_pt1 | contig 10998 bp, 15 predicted proteins | sample III_Fen_E1_2_FD_198762 | JGI IMG/M metagenome (GOLD analysis project Ga0302281, IMG submission 198762) | Peat permafrost microbial communities from Stordalen Mire near Abisko, Sweden - III_Fen_E1_2 | ecosystem: Environmental > Terrestrial > Soil > Wetlands > Permafrost | place: Sweden: Abisko...
GTCTGGGTGGTCTCCGTCACCTGGGCCCTTAACCCCGGCACGCACGCCAATGAAACCAAGAGAGCCAAGACAATCGGGGAGCGAATCAACCTGCGATGGGTCGGCATCCGGGGAAGGGTCGCGGCGGCGCAGGCCCCTGTCACCACAAAAAACAACCCTCGGGGGCCGCCCCCCTAGTCGAAAATGATCGTCCGGTTGGCGCACAGGAACACCCGGTCCTCATTGAGGAGCTTCAGCGTGTTCGAAAGTACGGTGCGCTCGATGTCGCGGCCTGCGCGCGCGAGGTCATGCGGGGTATAGGAATGATCCATCGGGATCACCTGCTGCATGATAATCGGGCCCTCGTCCAAGTGGTCCGACACGAAGTGCGACGTGGCCCCGATGACTTTGACTCCGCGGTGAAAGGCCTGGTGGTAGGGCTTCGCGCCGATAAACGCCGGGAGAAAGGAATGGTGAATGTTGACGATCCGGTTTGGCCATTGGGCTACGAACGCGGGACTCAGGATCCTCATGTACTTCGCCAGGACAAGGTAGTCCGGCTTCAGTTGGGACAAGAGGGCCTGGAGCGCCTCCTCGTGCGCCTCCCTTTCGAGATGCTCGTGCGGGACGCAGTGAAAGGGCACCCCGAACTTGTCGGCAAGGGGCTTCAGGTTGTCGTGGTTGCTCACCACCGCGAGAAGCTCGGCCCCGAGCTCATTGTAGGCGTGCCGGACCAGCAGGTCGGCCATGCAGTGGTGCTCGCGCGAGACGAGGACCACGATCCGACGGGGCACAACCTTTCGCATCTGGACGACTGAGCCGGCCGGCAAAAGGGCCTCGATCGCGGACCTGATGGCCGGTCCATCGAGAGATCCGCGGCAGCCGGTCCGCATGAAAAATCTCTGGGTTTCGGCGTCCACAAACTCGTGGTTCGAGATCACGTTTGCACCGGCCCTAAACAGGACGCCGGTGATCCCATGTACAAGCCCCGGCCTGTCTGGGCAATCGACCAGGAGGACGTGCTCGGGATTGGCGGGGGTATCTTCCACGCGGGGAAAATCGGGGTGCGCCTGCCGGGGAGTCAAGCCAACCGTCCGGTGCCTTGCCCGGATCAGGCGCCCGCGCCCCTAAGGTAGAGCACCACATCCCTGGCGGCGTAACGATCGAGCCCGGGCTCCACGAGCCGCGCCAAGTCCGATATCTCGTTGCCCGCAGTCACCAAGAAGGGTTCCCGGACACCGTCTCGTATCTGCCCGAGCCCCACTGTGGCGGCAAGCCCGTTGCACAGGCACTTGCGCCCGGCGGTGTCGCCCTCCGCACCCCCTTTTGCCAGGTAGTCGTCCACGGGTTCACCTGCGCAGCGGTAGCCCACCCCGCCGTCCTCGGTCCGATAAGCCTGCCTCAGGTAACCCAAGTCGCAGATGCGCTCGCGCGATGCGTAGCATTCGGCGTCAGAAAGGGTCCCGGGGAGCTTTGCGACCTTGAAAGGGAATCCCGTCGGCGAGGCGGCGGGGTCCGTGAACACGCGGGCCGTTCCCGCCCTGCTGGCGCGGATGGCCTCCCGCTTCTGTGACTCCTCGACTCCGGATTCGTCGCAGAAAGCGAACGCCGTGCCGACTTGGATTCCCACGGCACCCAGTCTCTGGGCTTCCGCAAGGCGCTCCGGCCTGGCCTGGCCGCCGGCAAGCCAGAACGGCAGGCCGAGCTCGCGGATCTTGCCCAGGTCCGCCACGTCACGCGGGCCGTAGATGGGCTCGCCGCCGCCGTCGAGCTGCATGGGGCCTCGAGGAGGGGCGTTATGGCCCCCTGCGATGTCCCCCTCCACCACAAAGCCGTCGACCCTGCCGTTGGACTTCTTGGCGAGCGTTATCGCGAGGGTTGCGGAGGACACGATCGCGACGAAGCACGGCCTGCGCAGTTGCGGCGCCGCGCCCCCGAAGAAGGCGGCCGGGTCGAAAGCGGTTGTGAATTCCTCGCCAGGGAGCGCCCCCTCCACGTCAATCTTCAGGCTCGCCGCCTTCCCGGCGGCGAAGAGGTCGAGAATCCCGGGAATTGAGCGCGGGATACCCGCCCCCATGAGCACGTAGTCCACGTCCGCCAGCATGGCGCCGTAGATCGACGGGAGTGTCGCCAGCTGGATCTTTTCCAAAAGATTGATCCCCACCTGGCCCCCGTGGCCCTCCTTGGCAAGGAACACCTCAACAAAATTTGCGACCACGGTGAGCTCGGTGAGCGCCGATCCCATCTCGAGCTTAGGCATAGGAACGCCCCGGTAGGACTTCACGGGGTCCTTGCCGCCTGCAACAAAGTAGGTGTCCAGCACCCGCTTGGCCACACCGGGGACCGGAAAAGCCCCAAGGGCTCGGCGCATATCACCCTCGGGGTCGCCGTCAGCCAGGCGACGCGCAAGCACGACTGCCAGAAGCGTGCCCGAAATTACACCCAGTTCACCCATTCGCGACACGGCCCTAGCGAGGCGCCAGTTTGAAACGGCGACGCCCATGCCGCCCTGGATAATGCTCGGATGTGACATGGAAAACGGATTCCTATGGTGCTGCACCTTGCCGCGGGTATACGGACAAGCGATCGGGGTTAGCGGCCCCGCTGTGGATCAGCGTGAGTAGGCCGAACACCATAAGCGTTTGACGACGCTACGCTCTATGGCCGGCCAAAGGAAGCCTCGAAGCACGCCAGAATGGAGGTATTAGCAAGCACCTGAGGCCCCCCCGATAGCGTGATTTTTTTAACCCACTCGGGGGGCCGAGCGCTCAACTCATGTTGGGGATACAATGCAGGGGCCATGGACCCGAGAATCCGCCTGGAGAGCCAGCGACCCTTTCCAGATGCCACCGGGCAACCGCAGGGTTGCCCGGCGCAGCAATAACCCGGAGGCCCTGGGCACATTGTCCCCTATGTTCCTATGGTTATGACCTGCGGGCCCGCTCCATTTTCTAAATTGCTTGCCGACCCTTTTGGCTAATCGGTAGTGTTCTTGTTCTGTTCCGATCGATAGAGAATCTCGTAATCCGGTGAATCAACGCCGGGTTGCTTCCTCAAATCGAATGCCTCGGATATTATCGGTAAGCTATTAATTGGACGTTAGTTCGGCGCGGTAGCCAAGTGGTAAGGCCGAGGTCTGCAAAACCTCTATGCGTCGGTTCGATTCCGACCCGCGCCTCCAATTTTAATTAATTATTGCACAAGATGTTAGGTATCGAATGAACTTGAGTGGCACAAAATCCGCCCTCATTCTCTTGGATGCCGGGCGCTTGGATTCTTCTGTTCATTGTCCCACGTGTAAGTGGTTTCGGAGGCTATACCGGTCCCCTTTGAGGATTCTCATCCCCTCTGGAGGATGCGCGGGGTTGCGCAGGAAGAAGCTGCAAAATGCGGCTCTACCGGTCAATGGCGTGTCAATAGCCCCCGGGAGTCAGCGGCCACCAGCCCCCCCGGCTTTCGTTCAATTATTCCACGCGGAAGACCGTTCGTAGAAAGCCCTTTGTCAGGTTATACGCCGCAGCGAGCTTTGAGTCATCCGTAATGATGCCGTCGAAGAACGTCGCGTAAGCAACATAGGTCATATCAGTGGCGTCATTGCGCACTTTCTTTGCCGGTGCAGTGGTGACATCTCCTGTCGCGGTCCAGAAAAAATTCATGCTATACATCGCCAGGTTGAATCGAAACGGGAATGAGTAAAAGACATCTTCGACCGCGAGCTTCACTCCCGGGAATAGTTTATCCATCGTTGCCCGGGTGATCTGAAGGACGTGAGAGGCAGCTGTTTCGTGGAAGTCGGGTGGCAACGGACGCCGCGCCCGTATCGCGTCGAGAAGCTCGGGAGGATAGTTTAGCCCAATCGCAAGTATCCCATCTCGGGGGTGGTTCAGCTTAGTCACGTCCGCCAATAGCCGATCCATCTGCGCGACTGCTTTCCTACGCTTGGCCTCTAACTGCTCCAGAGCGCGGCTGTCTCTGCTCGAAATCAGTTCCTCCAGATGTTGGACGAATGTTCTGAAGCCTTTCGTGCTTCGCTCGTCGATTAGCCTGCTTTCGATGCCTTTTCTTTTTGGCCTTAGCCGGGAATTGTGAGCCGTGGGGTTTAGGACGACGACCTGATTGTCGTATGCCTTCAGCATCGAAAACGCCCTCTGGATGTATTGAGGACCATTCCGCTGGAAGGTTTCGAGACCCGCATAATCCGTCAGCACTGCACGGTTAGCCGGCGATGCACGCAGAAAGCTTTCCAACTGCTCTGACTCGAAAGCCGAAACGTCTATCACCTTCCTCATATTCGTGTGTGGAGATAGTGACAGTCGGTTTGTCCACTGCGATTCAGTAATCACCCGCGAGAAGACTCCAAGGTCGCGCCTCGCTGCCGTCCCCTGGTTTATGAAATCGAGGAACCGCGGTTGGCGTGAATCCTAGTTTCCACGGAGCCTCGCACCCATGTGCAGCGGGCTCAAGGGTTCCCAGGTGGGAAGGATCACAACCAGGATGTTGCGGACCTCACAGGGTGCCCAGAACAGGCCCTGCGGGGCTTGGTAGACCTGAACAAGGGCGATGCCTGTAGTGCCGCCACGTCTCGGAGACCCGGGTCGGCGGTTAGCGCGGCTTCATCACACCGTAATTAATCCGAATAAAGTCCCTCCAATCGGCCAGGGTCTGGTCCTGGTCTGGCCGGTGCAAATTTGGATTGTGCAGCAAAACGACGGTTCGACTGATGATCGGTGTCTTACGAGAAGCATTGATGATATCGATCATTTGCTTGAGCACCATCCAATCGGCGTGGTCAAAGCGCGAGTCAGATACGAGCGATGTGAGAAGCTCCGCAGTGTCCGGGCGCAAGTTTAGAGACACCATCCACAAGAACGAAGATTGGTAGTCCTGGCCATCGTTCGAGTCGCTAACGGCCATCATATAGAACCAATTCGTAAGAAAGTCCTTCTCCGCAGCGCCGCGAATGTGCCAAAGCGATACCATAAGCGTCATCTGTTCCTGCCATCCCTTGCTTCCTGCAACCAACGGAAACCGGTCGAGGGATGATTTGAGCAAATCGGCCGCCTTCTTTTCATCCCGCGTTCCGATCAACTCCGCGGCAGCACCAAGAAGCTGAGAGGCCGCGACACGCCCCCGCAGTCTTCCCCCGCTTGCCTCTGATATGAGAAAACCCGCGTCCTCGGGCCTTAGCAGGTCACGCGCATGATTGAGAATGATTCCCATCGTATGGGCAGGAACGGCATCAGGCAAAAGATCGGGGTCGTCGGTGGCCCGCATTCCCAGGAGGAACTCCATGAATGCGTGGGGCCCTACCGCCTTCAGGGCCTCAATGAATTCCGGCTCAGGCCATAAGTCTAGAGGACGGTTGATCTGATCCATCGAGCGAATGAACAGCAGCGTCCAGCCTCGATCCACCGATGACAGGGCGTCAATTTCGGCACGGACGCGCGCGACATCTTGTGCGCATTCGGCCGGTAGCGGCGTTTGTTCCTGAGTTGCGCGTTGAAGCTTGACCAAAAGCCAACTGGCGCAGCTCCGGCGGTCTTTTCGTGCCTTCCAGTATTCTTTTGAAGGCTCCGGGCAAACCGGAAGTCGTTTCTTCCCCTTCAAGTTCCGTCTGGCTGTTCTGGACTTGTGCGCCCCCGGAATCCAAATAATAACTAATCATCGCCCGCGCCACGTCGCCTACGCTTTGCGGATGCGCGTAATCCGCTTTGGCCGGGGGCCCGAAGCGATCCGGAACATTCTCGATGTCGTCAAACGTCGGGCTGATGTCGCCCAGAAGCGATGCAATAAGGGGAAGGTCGTGAGCATCCTCGCGCATGAAGATAGCGCCTAATGCGAGGGTGCGCACCTTGGGATCAGCATGTTTCAGACACGAGGCAAGCTCCTCGCTCTTTCCCTGAAATGAACCCAAGGCGTCCGCAAGCGCTCGCTGTTTCCGCAGCAGATCGGCAACCAAGCCCTGCATGCCGCGAACCGGCCATTGGTTTCTGACCATGGCTCGCGTCGCAAAATACTCGTTTTGGAGTGCCAACTGCTCGAGCTGTTGCTGGATGGTATGTGCACGGGCTTGGCCCGCTGCAAACGAGAGCGCCAAAAGGAGAGTCGAGATTAGTTGAAATCGCATGGTACGTGGTCGGTGAATTTAGGGTCGTCCTTGGGGTTTTTTCCGGGAATTCGGCAAGTGGACTTTTGGGGCCGTAGCCCGCGCTCGTTCAACGAGGATCCACACCCGTTCTCACTCTCATCATTTTGGGTCCGTCCGGGGGAATATAGGTTTCCATGGGCATGTTCTGGTTCCGTGGAGTATAATTCTTTAAAATGGCGAGGGCCATGGGATCCTCCATCGTCGGTCCTTTTCCGAGCGATTCATTCCAGGGTATCGAGGCCCACAGCCCCCCGTCCTGCCGCTCGAGAAGCATGATGATGTAACGAAACTTCTCATTTTGAATCACCATACTCGGGTTCCAAAAATCCCTGCCCACGAGGTAATCCGCTGCAAATTCGTCCCACGAGTGATATGAAGATTGGAGCATGCGCGCGACAGGAAGGATCAAGTTCCATGCGTCGTCCTCGCTGAGCCAACCAGCGTTGTACCCAGCCCTGCACAGATTAATGTAGCGGCCGAAATCCCAGGCCGTGATCGGCATCGCCTTTCCAAGCGGCGCACTGAGTTGCTGTTCAACGATGTGGGCGCTCGGTGCCAAGTCCGGACCGATCTCCATGTAGATGTTGCTCCGATCCTCGATCGGCATCTTTAGCAAGCGCTCTCTCATCTTCCAGTAGCGCCCGCGGTGGCCGTGTTCGCCGGTGCGGATGGATTCGAGCATTTGAAGCAGCTCAGCGCGCGAACTGACACCCCACGACTCACCCAACGAGGCTCTCTGCTTCTCAGGTAATCCTTCCGCGTACGCCGGATCCAATGTATCGGCAAGCGTTGAATGCAGGGCTCCGTTCTGTGAATCCAATATCGCGTTGAACGCCAAAGCATGTGTCCTAATTTCCGACAGCGAAGGCCCCTTCGGCGCTTCCACGCTCGCACAGCCGCCAAAGAACAGGCACTGTGAGGCGATTAATGCGAATGCAGCGATCTGGTAGCGGGGGTGCAGCATAGCTTAATCGTTGTTTCCCGTCGTACTCACGTCACTGGTGCAGATTACGTGTTTTAATGTAGAAAGGCGGGCTCGAAAATGCAGCGATGCACAACAACTCGCATTGATCTGGGATAGTTTCGCAGCGGCGTTGCTTCCTGTAGACCAGGCTCAGCGTGACCAATGTCAAAGTAATCCAAGGTTTCATTCGCGGACTGCTGCGATGTTAGGTCGCTCGTGCTCAAAAGTCCAAATCCGAAACAGACATCAAAGTGAACCCCTGCGGCAATCGGGCCCACGCGGACCGCGCGGCCGTTTGAATTTAAGCATGTCTCGACGACAAAGGAGGGCTTTACCGGTGTCCATCCCACCGTTCTTGCTTGTTGTTGTGAACGATCCCGCCGGACCCGCGTGCGAGACGATGATGTCACCGCCCCGCAACTGAGGAATCGGATCGCGCCAGTTGATCCTGACGAAGGAGTGGCCCATCAGCTCAAGGTGACCCGATGCACTGAACTTCTTGGCTCCCGGCAGGCGTTCGAGCCAGCGACCAGATGACACTGGTGCGTCTTTGCTTTCCACATCGTGGTTGCCCTCACACCACAAGAGAGGGCGTGGCAGAGCGCGCGCCCAAGCGGTAATCCACCTGGCCTGCACTCCCAAGGATTCGGTGCCGAAGATGTCTAGGAAGTCGCCCGTGAAGGCTATCAGGTCATATTCCTCGGCGTGGCCAGCAACCCATTTGTGCTGTTTTACCCTAAATCCAACGATTAGTAGCTGTGTACTTCCAGTCCAGGCACTCGCGTAAAGTGTCGTCCGTTACGACTCACTAGAGGCAACCGGTAGGCCACGGCCGACGCTGCGACCCAGATGTCGTTGTCCCCGATAGGAAGGCCCGCCCGTGCAAGTCCTCTAGAAATCCGTGACGCCTCCCAAGCCACAAGCTCATTGATCTCCACAATCGCGAAACGCTCTAGAGTTGAGCGAACTTCAGCCAAACTCGAACTTCCCTCAGCAAACTCTGACCAACAGACTCGCGACGTGTATAGCGGAGCGTCAAGGTGCGCCTTCAAGAATGCCTCGGCCCGTTCCCTCGACGCACGACCCCGTTGACCAACGAGGTGAATCAAGAAAGTGGTGTCGAAAAGCATCAGGTAACGCGGAGACCACGGGACCGGCTACGGCGCGCTACTGCTGACTTAACCGCCGACCATTTGACCTCTCGACCAAATAGCCCCGATTTAACATCCGCGAGCAGATCGGCAGCCGTCGCTTTGGGTGGCGGCAACGTGATGCGACGAACCACGGCGGAGAAAGACTCGCCACGAATCCGCGTCGCCTTGAGCCGCTCATAGGCATCGACTTCAAGAGAAATTGTTTTTGAGGCCATACCGACAATCTGCACAGAGTCTCTGTGTAGTCAATTGAGGAGAGTTAAGCGCCCGTTCGCATCGAATTTCGTGTCTCCATGCATCCGGATGCACCAAGAATTGGTTGTTGTGAAGCGCACGTTCAAAAGGGGCTACTTTTCGCCAATCGTAGGAAATCTCTAATTGTTTGGGCGCTCGCCGTTTCGCAATTGTCGCGTCGGTTCGATTCCGACCCGCGCCTCAAATCTTAAGTTGTTACTATATAGCTTTTTAATGACTCACCAAGGCTGAATGTAGCAGAAGTGTAGCAAGATTCACGACGCGGCAACCCTTCGATTCCCCCCGGAAAGGCAGAGAAACTTCAGGGTTTCATTTCCGCCTGAACGAGCGAGACGTGCGATGGATGTTTATTACTGCTTCCCAAGGGAGCCCAGGCGCCTAGCCGAGGACCTCACCCCACCAAGAATCGCTTCCTGCAATTCCCCTGGGAATGAACTGGGAATTCGCTGCCTGACCCGCTCCAAAACACCCACAACACTTTCACCGATCTCGTTCATCAGGCCCCTGGTCGTTTCTTCTGCGATGCCGCATCTGCGACCCGTCTCCACCCAGTGCCTTGGTTCCATGCGACTCCATTCGTAGAGTCGGTTCGCGCCATAAACGGCCATGGCCATCTTTATCTTCTGCATCGGCAACCTCCCCTGCCCTCTTCCCATCAAGGGATAGGCCGAAAGAATGTCATAGAGGGGGGCCAACCGATAGCTGCCTCCTGCCTCTAGAAAAACGCTGAAATTCTTTGCGTGGCCATCAATTGCACCCAAGACCCAGAATAGTATCTGCGTCCGGAAAAAAGTGAGGCGGTCCCTTTCCGCATTGGTAGAGCCGAGAAGAACGTCCATTATTCGTCGTATCCCAGGTCCTCCATCAGATTCATATTTTAGCCCCGGCGGCGTTCCCGTTGCCTGGCAAAAATCTTCCTGAGGAAGTCTTAGCCACCATGCGCCCGCGGACGACAGGCGCCGGTCAAACCGTTCGACGACGAGAACCCGATGCCTTCCGAACGATTCCATACGGCACTTCGCGACATCAATGCCGAATTCACGGACAATTTCCGAACACAGCCACTCGTTCTCAACCGACGTGCTCAAGTCGATCCCGTCCATCCTGATGCCCATGGGAAGCTTGAAGATGTGGGTTGTGGGAGTCGTGCCATGGGGAACCATCCATACGTCCCCGTTCCGAAGAAACGCCGTTTTCTCCTGAGCGCCAGCCAGCGATATTCTGAACGCATCGTCGTCCCGCGAATCTTGGTGCCCAAACGTGGAGCCAAGCATTTCGGACAGAAGCTGACCGATTTCGTCAGCGGTAACCGCTCTTCCCTGGATGCTTTGAAGACCCTCCGGTATAGCGCCCTCGGGTAGAAGTTGAATGGCTCCAACGCAATCTCGGCCGACCTCAGAAAGGAGATCGAAGGCCTCTGTTGATCCGGCATGAAACCGTCGCTGCAGCCGCTCGCGAATCGCTCGATTGTCAGGAAGAAGGTTGTCGAAATATGCATTAACAGGATCTCGGTATGGCTCATTCGACGGCCTTAGCGGCATCGACAATGAGATCGCCCGTGCCGAAGGTGACTCGAGCCAACTCGGGTCATAAGCGAACTCCATCGGACCGTTGGCCGATGGTAGACTCCAATGGCCCGTTAGCTCGCCGTTCATCCATACGGCCAGACGGCGTGTGTGTGATCGGCGACCCATTTCGATTACCAACCTTCCCCCGCGCCTTTGCGTTGACCTTTGTCGCGCACTACGAGTTCGAGATCCAAGGCAGATAACAGTTTAAAGAGTCTTCCCACGGAGGACCTTCCCGGGTCAGCCTCGATAGTGGATACTGCATTCTGCCTCAACCCGACGTTGGTTCCAGCATCCGCTTGAGTTAGCTTCTTTTTTTTGCGCTGTCCGCGGAGAACAGCTCCAAGCTGGTTAGGGGTTCGTATGGGAAATTCCATAATTTACTACCTATAGGAGATAAATGTATCTTATCTCTTTTTCAAGATATTTTCTTTTTATCTCATTTATTGATATAACGCTCCAAATGTACGCATCGGATCGATTCCGACCCGCGCCCAAATTTTTTATTGATTGTTCAGTCAAGAGATACGCAAGCCGGAAGGGCCACTGTCAGTGAACTGGGGCTGGGAATAGCTACTGACCTGCCCCTCTGAAACTGTCCGGCGTTGAGTGAGAGTCCTTGGCAGCCCGGACTCTCTTTAGGAACCGGACAGAACTTGGGGGCAGGTCACCGAGAAATACTTAACGCTATTCGGCGAAGGGTTAACAACTGTTGCTCGTTTTATCTCATTTCATCCTGAGATTACTTGTTTTATAAGCGATTGGAGCCGACAATTTGGGTATAAAGCTATCGGTTTGGGCAAAGCGAGAGGGAATTGGCTACCAGGCGGCCTGGCAGATGTTCAAGGGTGGAAAGCTGCCGCTACCTTCGCACCAATTGGCAACCGGCACGATCATTGTCGAAGACGCCCCGGCCGGGCCGGACGGAGC
>Ga0302281_10003443_pt1 | contig 10998 bp, 8 predicted proteins | sample III_Fen_E1_2_FD_198762 | JGI IMG/M metagenome (GOLD analysis project Ga0302281, IMG submission 198762) | Peat permafrost microbial communities from Stordalen Mire near Abisko, Sweden - III_Fen_E1_2 | ecosystem: Environmental > Terrestrial > Soil > Wetlands > Permafrost | place: Sweden: Abisko...
GGCCTCATACTCCATTGCTATCGCCTCGGCCTGCCCTCTGCATATATCCATCTTGATGACTTCCCTCACGCACCTCAATAGATCGTGAACAGGCTCTTACTGCACGCAGCGTTACTTCTGTTGATCGGACGAGTTAGCTAGTTGAGATATCTCAATATGGGGATGTCACGAAGTCAAAATGTTCAAACTGCATACTTTCCCCTAGCAGCCCGTGGTGAAAGTCGGCGATTAATGCGATACGAGTCTGGATTCAAAGCGTCTAACGAGTATGGCGATGGGCAAGCGGGAACATCAGCAAACGCAGGAGTCTTTATGGATTGCGCACACGGAATTGGCAGCGGCTCCGGGGCATCCGTTTTATCAAAAGCTGAATGAGTTATTAGACACGGAGCGCTTTGACGGCTTCGTCGAAAGACTGTGCGCCAGATTCTATGCGCCACAGTTCGGTCGCCCATCGCTTCTTCCCGGCATCTACTTTCGTTCGCTGTTGATCGGGTATTTTGAAGGCATTGAAGGCGAGCGCGGCATTGCATGGCGGGTCGCGGACTCGCTCGCGCTGCGGCGATTTCTGGGCATTGCCTTGACCAGAGAACGCCCGATCACTCGACCTTGTCGCGCACTCGCAGGCTGATTGATATAGAAACGCATCAGCAAGTCTTTGCCTGGGTGCTGGGCTTGCTGGCCGATTGCTGGCGGCAACGGTATGCCGCCACCCAGTGCAATGCAATTCCGCCGGCGGGGGCGACACTAAATACGCCGTAATCTCGCCATCTGTTACAGACCGATGTTGCTATCTGGAATTGTGGATGAACCACCTCATAGATCAAGAAGATGTGGCTCGTCACGCCTGTGGCGTGGATGATATTTTCAGCACACGATCCTCAGCCTTCAAGGGTGGCGGCATTCCGTTGCATCCAGTGGCGGCATAACTTTGCACTGAGTGGCGGAATTGCATTGCATCCAGCAGCCGATCGCGGATTGTTAGTGGGCAAGCGAATCGGCATTGACGCCACCACGCTGGAGGCCAACGCGGCCATGCGCTCGATTGTGCGCCGCGATACCGGTGCCAGTTACAACGAGTTTCTCACTGGATTGGCGCAGGCTTCGGGCATCGAGACGCCGAAGCGAGAAGATCTAACGCGGCTGGATCGCAAGCGTAAGAAACGCACGTCGAACAAAGAGTGGAAGAGTCCCGTCGACGAGGACGCGCGGGTTGCGAAGATGAAAGACGGCAGCACGCACCTCGCTCACAAGGCGGAACATGCCGTGGATATGGACTCGGGCGCGGTGGTTGCGGTTACTTTGCAGGCGGCGGATCTGGGCGACACGACGACCGTGCGCAAGACGCTGATTGATGCGGGAATCGCGGTCGCAGAGCTAATTGTGCGCGAGGCCGAGTTGCATCCCGAAGAGGATCCGAAGGTTAATATCGAGGGGATCGAAGAATTGGTTGCCGACAAGGGGTATCACAGCGGCGCGGTCGTCGAGGGAATCGGTGAAAATGAAGTTACCAGTTATATTCCAGAACGAAAGCAGACGGGCAAGCGGAACTGGAATGGCAAGCAAGCCGAGCAGCAAGCCGTCGAGGCCAACCACAAAAGAGTTACAGGAGACTACGGCAAACAATTGCTGCGCAGGCGCGGAGAATTCATCGAACGCAGCTTTGCCCACTGCTACGAAACGGGCGGAATAAGACGCTGCACCTTGCGTGGACGAGAGAATATTCTGAAGCGACAACTGATCCACGTCTGCGCATTTAATATCAGTCTGATTCTGCGCAAGTCGCTGGGCGCGGGGACACCGCGAGAGCTGAAAAACCGGGCTGCAAGGCTTGTTTTACGACTTTTTGAGTGGCTCACCAGCAGCTATCGACCGGATGTCGAAGTAGAATCCCTCATGGTCCAGATTCTCGTCCTTTTCGGCACCTGCCGCTGCGTCAAACCACAATATCAACTCGCCTGAAATTCAGCTACTACTACCACGGGCTGCTAACGGACGTGATGCTCGGCAATCCAGGTTCTTGTTTTGGCAACTGCTTCCTCGGCAGTTCTTGCCTTCCCGATATAGTGCCCATTCCAGTAAACACACTTGTCTTGCGGGTTCCATTTCACCTCCGCTCCGTTTCCTGAAGGAGTCTTCACCCAGCCACATTCCATGAATGTCTTAATTCCTTTTGTCGGCGGCATTTTGTCCCTTTTCAGAAGGAAAATTATCCTTGTATCTTGCGCGAGAGAATTCTATCGTCTGCCCATGGGAATTGCATAGAAAAATCTCGGAAGCGGCGACCGTTACAAAATCGACTACAGTGAGGGGGTGGGAAAAAGCAGATGCGTGGCGGAAACGGATGTATCGCTTGGATTATCAAGGATTTGTGATGGTCGGGGCGGTGTGATTCGAACACACGACCCTCTGCTCCCAAAGCAGATGCGCTACCAGGCTGCGCTACGCCCCGACTACAGTAATTTTACCCTAGTTAACCTCGGGTGCCACTGCCCTCCCTTAGAAGTTGTTTATTAACTGTCTTGCCGGACGGACCCGCTACGTGCGGGGCGGGCGTTTCACGCCTTTTTATCGCTTCGCATGGGTCCTCCCGTTGGTCGGAAGATAGAATTTGGTAACAGTTCAGATACCCCATCCACGCGTGGCACTGGACATGGCATAGATTCTCGATCACTGTAGTGGCATGGGTTGGGTATGTAAGCCCCATCGAGTTCGAGAAGGCCTGGAGGGAGGCTGCGACGAAGATTGCCGCCTGAGCGTAGGCGGATTGAGGCAGGCCGTGGATATGACGATTTGTGGAAAGCCCGGAAAACGGTAGTACTGTTTGCCTTTTGCAGGACTTCACGTGGGTGAGAGGAATCCAGCAGTGAAGGCATCCCAAAACTGACCGGACTACTTCCGATCTTGAAATATTTCGCGTAATCGCAGTTGAAGACTTTGATTCTGCGAGACTGCATCGAGGACCATCGGCGGCAACCCCTTACTCAGGATCGAATCGACAACACCTCTTCGCAACCGCTCACATTTGTCCCACTTCTCCCAAACAGCGAGTGAGGGCAAACGTGATTTGACTAGCCACCACCAGTCAGAAGCGATGGATTTTGCTGCAATCGCTCGGTGAATGACATCAAACGACTCCTATAGAGTTTCCATCCATCCTCGAATTCATTACCACAAGCCAGGAAGACCGCAACGGCAAAGATTCGCATAGGTTCTGCGGGTAAAGCCTCTAGAATCCCTACGGATTTAGGCGGCGTTATCTCTTTGAATCAATTTCCATTTGCCGACATTGCGCCATTCTCATCACCGAGCAGATCTTTTAGTTCGGCCTTTGCAGTTGCCTGTTCAACACGCGCATCAAACAATTGAGCTTGCGCCTCGGCGAGCTTTCCATCGGCGTCTGAGAGGGCAGATAAGTTCGCGGTTTTTGCTTCAACTTGATCGGCAACGATGCGGCGCATTTCCGTGCGCGCTATTACGTTGGCCTGCGCCGCGTCAAGCGCGGAGGAGGAGCGGCGAACTTTGCGCAGTTCCTTTTCAACGTCGATGCGCACGCGGTCTTGCATAAGACTTAGATTCTCTATAGCCTGAGCCACTTGCGATTGCAGTTCGCGTACTTTTCCGGTCCGCTTGCCGAACTCCGAAAGCGTCCAATTCACGCGCAATCCGACGGTAAAGGAATTATCTGGAAGCAAGGGGACGCCGTTCTGATAGACATGCTCGGCATACACGCTTACATCTGGGATGAACTCGCATTTCGCTGCTATTAGACCGGCATTTGCCTTGTCGAGTGTGCTGTGTGCCGAGGTTATTTTCGGATTGTGCGCAAGTGCGGTGGCGCTCCAGTCCGCAAGAGAAGCTTTTGCGGCGGTGGGCGCGTCGGGCAATATTCCATCTTCTTCCAGCGGATCGGAAAGTTGAATCTCGGTTTCCAGCGGAAGCCCGAGCAGATTATTTAGATCAACGCGCAAGTCGTCCTCTGTATCTTTCAATACGCCGAGCGAGTGACGCGCATCCGCGATCTCCGCCTCACCTTGTTGCACATCCGCGTTCAGAGCCGCGCCCGTATCGACAGCATTGCGCGACTCGGAGAGTTTTTCTTCGCCCGCTTGAATGCGCAGTTCTACAGCATGGATACGCTTTTCGAGACCAAGCAGGTTCAAGTAGATCTTCTTGACATTGAGAGTAACCTCGTCCTCCGCGTGTTGCGCATCCGCTTTGGCAATGGCCGTATCTGCATGCGCTGCTGTGACACCCGCGTGAATCTTGAACAACTGCGACAGAGGTTGAGTAATAGTTGTCGTACTCAGAATCAGATCCTGCTTGCCGAGTGAAATAGAAACATCATTTCCTGGAATCGCTCCATCACCCGAGTACGTGCCAAGCGCACCCTTCGGTATGGTGAGATTTTCCTTTTCGCCTAAATGCATGGCATCGGTCTGGTTGCTTATGACGGGAAAATAATCCGCTCGTGCCTGCGTCAACTTGGCGTTTGCCTCGTCAATCTTAAGATGCGCAAGATGAACCATCTTGTTCTGACTATGGGCGAGACGGATGGCCTCTTCGAGTGTGATGTTGCGGGTTTCTGCCTGGGCTGCCTGCCCGCAGAGCGCAACACAGGCGATCAGCGCAACAGCGGCCACTGACGCAGCACGGGCCGCGCGCGTCTCATAAACCACAACAAACAGCACAGGGATCACAATCAAGGTGAAAAACATGGAACCAAGCAATCCAAAGGCGATGACACTGGCCATCGGCGACCAAAGGCTCGATCTGGAGATAATCATCGGCGTCACGCCAACCGCAGCCGCCATAGTGGTGAGAAAGATGGGACGCAGGCGCCGCTCGCCTGCATCAAGCGCTGCCTGAACCAGCGGCGTTCCCGCCTTCATGCGTTCGTGAATCGCATCTATGAGGATGATGGAATTGCGCACGACTAAACCTCCCAGGCTGATGATGCCAATGAAGGCTGTGAATCCGAATGGATTGCGCGTGAGGAAAAGCCCAATCGCCGCTCCTGGCAACGCCAACGGGAAGGCAGCCATTACAATCAACGGGTCTGTGAAGGTGCGAAACTGAAAGAGCAAGATGAGAAAGATAAGCACCAGACTGATGCCAAGGTCGCGATCCATTTCTCCCGAGGTTTCATTCTGATTCTCTTCTTCCCCGCCGTAATCAATTCGATAGCCATTGGGAAGTGAAATATTGGCTATTTGTTTCCTCGCGCTGGCAAGCACTTGGCTGGGGAGATATCCGTTGTCAGCGAAGGCTTCGACCGTGAGGGTACGGACGCCGTTGCGATGGACAATGCGGCCCGACTGCCATTCTGGAGCAAGCGAGGCGACAGCGTTCAGTGGCATACTGGCACCTGTCACCGGCGACTGTATGTAGGCATCTGAGACACTCTCGAAGTTCTTCCGCTCAGATGGAGCGAGGCGTAGTGCGATGTCGATACTGCGATCACCTTCCCAGAAGGTCGCAACGGGAAAGCCATCGAACCCGGCTGCCAGTTGCTGCGATATATTTGCATTCGTAAAACCGAGCCGATTGGCGACTTCGTCGTTCAGGTGCATACGCGTCTGTAACTGGGCCTCATGCCAGTCCGTGTGGATATAGCTTGCGCCGGGAGTACTGCGAAGAATGTTGTCCACCTGATCGGTAAGGGAACGCAGCGTTGCATCATCGTCGCCGGAGATGCGCACCTCGACGGGCGCCTCCATATCGTCTCCCTGCTGCAACTCCTTTACAAAGATCTTGGCTTCAGGAGCGATGGTGGGCAATTGTTTCCGAAACTTTTCAACGATCTTCGGCGTTTGCGACATGCTAGTCGTGTTGACAAGAATCTGCGCGTAGTTTTCTGCGGGCGGTTGTGGGCTTACGTTGTAGTAGAAGCGTGGAGCACTGGCGCCGATAAAACTGGCGCAGCTCTTTACAAGAGGTTCAGAGTGCATGGCCATTTCGATCTTGCGCACGGCGGCGTCCGTGGCCTCAATGCGCGCCCCTTCCGGGAGCCAGACGTCCATTATGAACTGATCGCGCTCGGCTAAGGGGAAGAATTGTTGCTTCACCAGTTGCAAGACGCCAAGCCCCGCAATGAAGATGACCACAGCTGAAATCAGCACGACACGTCTATTCTGCATTGCCCAGATAATTGCGCGATTGTAGTAACGCTGCATATATTCGAGGGCGGAAGTCTTTTGTTTCGTTGAGTCGATGGTGTGGTCGTGCAGCCCCTTGCGTATGAAGAAATGTGCAGTGAGCGGCGTAAGGAACATCGCAACGACGAACGACGTTATCAGGGCAATCGTCACGGTGATAGGCAAGGCGCGAATGAACTCGCCCGTTGATCCCGAGAGTAGCAATAGAGGCGCGAACGACGCGATGATCGTAATGGTTGCAGTAAGCACTGGGACCACCATCTCCGATGCGCAGCGCCACGCCGCTTCATCGCGGGGAATATTGTGGTCCAGCAGTTCTACGTAGTTATCGGCAATCACGATCGCGTCGTCCACAACCATGCCTAGCACGACAATGAGCGCGGCGATCGAGACCTGATGCAATTCGATACCTGCCATGTCGAGCAGGGCGAATGTAATGGATACAGTGATGGGAATCGCAATGGAAGCCACCAATGCGACGCGCATGGGAAGCAAAAGCATGGTAACCAGAATGACAGCCACGATAGCGATACCGAATTCCCGAAAAAAATCACCGACGCGATCAGCGACAACGCGCGGCTGATTTGCAATCAAGTCCAAACGCACATCTGGAGGCAGGGTCTTCTGTACACTATCGAGAGTTACCTGCAAGTCGTGTCCGAGGGCAACAATATTGCTACCCTCGCGCATTTCCACGGCGAGGAGAATGGTTTTCTGGCCATCAATGCGCACATATTCGGAAGGGTCTTTGTATACGCGCTTGATTGCTCCCAAGTCTCCCAGATAGACAGGAATACCTGAAGGGGAAACATCGACCATCAGGTGACGAATGTCGTCTTCAGAAGTGAAGCGTCCGCTGGCGTCGAGTGGAACCTTGCTCTTTTCCGCAGGGATGCGCCCGGCATACTGAACCGTGCTGTGGCCTTCGAGAGCCTGCACGACGTGTTGCGGATTGACGCCGTACTGCGCAAGTTGTTGTTGTGACTCCGAGATGGCAATCTGTTCTTTTTGATCGCCAATGCGCTGAATCTTCGACACCGCTGGAAGAGCGCGCAAGGCTGTTTCAATGCGCTGGGCGTAATCCTTCAGTTCACGATAGTCATAGCTGTCTGAGTGAACGCCAATCAGCACGGCGACCGTATCACCGAAATCCGAGTCCACCACCGGTCCTTGCACACCATCTGGAAGCTCGGACTTGAGTTGCGCCATCTCCAGTCGCAGCTTGGACCAGAACCCATCCGCATCCTTCACCGACTCATTCAATTCGACGTTTATGATGACCACGCCATTGCGTGTTGTCGAGAAGGTCTTTGCCCGGCGTACTTCGGCGAAACGGAAGAGGCGTTCCTCGATCTTGCGCGTTACCTGGTCCTCGACTTCGGCGCTGGTGGCACCGGGATAGATGGCGGAAACGAGCCCAGTGCGGATCGTGATCTTCGGATCTTCACGGCGTGGCATCGTGAACAGTGCGATTAAGCCAACGATAAAGAGCATGCCCGTCAGCACCAATGTGACCTGCGGAAAACGGAGCGAGGCGCGAATTGGATTCATTTTACCCCTCCAACCACAAGAACAGAAGACCCCTCGCGAAGATTCTGCTGTCCAGCGATAACGATCTGGTCATTGGCTACGAGACCGCTCTTGATGACCACCTCGCTACCCCAGAAATCTCCAGTCTCTACGCGCCTTGCAAAGACCATGCGTCTCGTCGGGTAGTAAACGTAAACATTCTCGACACCATGCGCATCGCGCACGATGGCGCCTCCCGGCACCGTCAACACTCGAATCTGCTCTGTGCCATAGATGCATGTTTGGCTAACCATTCCGTCCCGCAACTGATGCTCTCGATTAGCGACAGTAATCTTTGCGGAATAGGTGCGGGATGTCGGATCGGCAGAGACCCCGAGCGCATCGAGCGTACCCTTGTAACTTTTGCCCGCTAACGATGGAATGGTGATGGTAGCTGCTGCGCCGACGCGGATCTTGCCAATCTCGGACTCAGGGATTGCAACGTGGATTCTCACCGGATCAAGATCGAGCACGGAAAAGACAGGAGTACCCGCAGCCACATAGTCGCCGACATTTACATGCTTCATACCAACAAACCCGGAGATAGGGGCCACAAGGCGACAGTTAGTCAAATGCCGTTTGGCATCCTGCATCTGTGCAATGGCCGTGCGAGTCTGAGCTTCGGCGGCTGATTTGTCTTCGCTCCTTGATCCTTGCCGCGCCATCTCGTAGTTCTGTTTAGCTGATAGATATGCAGCTTCGAACTTATGAAAATCGTTAGCATCCAAACTCTTGCGATCAAAGAGAAACTTCATGCGCTGATATTCGTCCTGCGCACGCTCGAATGCGATCCGGGCTTGTTCAAGTTCTTCGGGGCGCAGTCCGTTCTGAGCTTTATGCTCGGTCGCACGCGCCACATCGGCTTGGCCAGCAGCAGCCTCATAGGCATGTTGGTAGTCGTCCGGCACCAGTTCTGCCAAGACCTGTCCCTTCGTTACCTTCTGCCCCTCTTCGACGTAGACATTTCTGACGCGCCCGCTGACCTCGAAGGCTGTCATCGCCGTCACACTGCCTTCGACTGCTCCGCTAGCTGATACCGAGACAGGCTGTTCGACCTGATTCGGCTGTCGTACGTTGACCGGAACAGGTTGATCGGCCACGACTGAAGGCTTGGAGTCGCAAGACGATAGTGTCAGTGTGGGCAGAATGTACAGTGCGCATAGTGCAAACTTCGCACCAGCGCGGAGCATGTTGGAATTGTATGTCTTGAGGAATTGGCTCATGGTCACTCGCATAAAAATACAATACCATATTCAAATACCATCATGTATCATAAGACTGTATGGTATATTTTGTTGAGGTCAAGCGGGAATGGGCAAGAACCGCGAAATGCTCGTACCTTTCAGAGGCGTGGAGTACTTATGCTGCATATTATCAATCGGTTATATGGATCGAGCATTCTTGCTCTTCGTTCTGTCCAATTGCTTGCTCACGGTACAAACGTAACCTTGACGGTCTTGCTGTTCACAGCCGCGGCAACTTCTCATGGACGCGCGCAGCAACCGGGACGCCCCGCCGCCGCAACGCAATCTAGCGAAGATTTTGCTGAACTCCCGGATGCTCCGCTTGAAAGCACACAAACTACGGCACCGTCTTCTAGCGCGACACTTGGCAGTTATCCGAACTTGCAACCCATTAACACAAAACAGAAATTCGTCTTTGCGACGAAGAACGCTTTTGGAGTTCCCTCTACAATCTTTGCGGCAGCCGGGGCGGGTGTGAATCAAGCGCAAAAGCTGTATCCGGAATTTCATCAAGGTGCTCCAGGATATGCGCGGTACTATTGGCACTCTTATGCGGATCAGGCTGTCGATTCGTATGTTGTCGATTTTCTATTCCCTGCGGCCTTGCATCAGGATCCTCGCTACTACCGGCTCGGTCAGGGCGGTGCTTGGAAGAGAACCCAATATTCTCTCAGCCGGTTGTTTGTCACGCATTCGGATTCAGCAACAGCGGAGTTTAACACCTCTCAGGTGCTAGGCTCTGGAGTAGCCGCCAGTATTTCGTCGCTGTACTATCCACAGCGGGACATGACGGCGTCGCTTGTCAGCCAGCGATGGGCGAGTAATCTGGCCGGTGATGGCCTGTTGATGGTGCTTCAGGAGTTCACACCTGACTTCAACAGCGCAATCAAGTCCCTCGGTCTCCGCATCGCTGGACGGCATAGCATGAGACACTGAAAGCGCAGTACAATCAAGTGATTGCATGTATGAAGACACCCATGAAGAAGAGATTGACTAGACAGGAAAGCAAGACGCTGACGCAGGAGAAGCTCCTGAACGCCGCAGCAAAAGTCTTTGCGCGCCACGGTTTCGCTGGTGCTTCAGTCGAGGAGATCGCTGAAACTGCGGGCTTCTCACGTGGTGCCTTCCACGCTAATTTCAAAAGCAAGGACGCTTTGTTTTTGACCTTGGTCGAGACTCAGGTTAAGGCCAGCACTTCAGAGATCCATGAGCTGGTTGCCGCCTCAAAGTCCGCCGAAGAGAGCCTGCAAAACCTGCGCAGAGCATATTCATGCTATTCAGGCGCGGATAGGGACGCGTTTCTTCTTCTCACAGAAGCTCAGCTTTACGCGTTGCGGAATCCCCGCTTTGGCAAAAAGCTCTGTGCGCTGTTGGGCTCGATCCACGACGAACTCATTGCCTCGATCAAAAAAATTCAGGCAAAGATGAAGAGCAAGGACTCAGTCAGCGCGGAGCAACTGGTACTCATTGGATTCGCCTTCAGTCACGGCATGACATTGCATAGCCTCATGGACCCAGAACGGTACTCCTACAAGCTGGTTTCAGACAGCACACGATACGTTTTTGACAGGGTATTTCCAAAAGCAGAATGAAAGACACGTCGTATTATCTTTCATCCGTTTTCACTGCTGTCCGGCTATAAGTTAAACAGATTCAGTTGGTTGGCGGGGAGTGATAAATTGTCTTGGGAGTTGATCTGCTGAAGTGCCCGTAAAATGGGGGTTTTCTCGAATAGAGTCAGGCTGAGCACCTGTAGGATTTGGTAGAGACTGGCCTCGGCATTGAGTCTTTTTCGCACGATGGCCACCAGTACATAGACCGAGACGGCGATCCAGATCTGGGTCTTTACGGCGTTCTCGCTGGTACCGTAGAAAGCCTTGATGCGCAGGTGCTGCTTGATCCATTTGATCGAGAATACGACATGATGCACTCCTTTGTATGTCATTGGATATCAAAGAGCAATTGCGTTGAATTCGCCGTTGGTGGGGGTGTTGCCCGGTTTCTTGTTTCCTTGTATTGAGCTACCT
>Ga0302281_10003447_pt1 | contig 10994 bp, 8 predicted proteins | sample III_Fen_E1_2_FD_198762 | JGI IMG/M metagenome (GOLD analysis project Ga0302281, IMG submission 198762) | Peat permafrost microbial communities from Stordalen Mire near Abisko, Sweden - III_Fen_E1_2 | ecosystem: Environmental > Terrestrial > Soil > Wetlands > Permafrost | place: Sweden: Abisko...
AAAGCGCCGGGTGTTCCGAAGAAAGGGCCGAAGAAAAAGCCGGTACAGAAACCAAAGCGTACCCGAAATCAGAAAAGCGGTAAGCAAGGCCGATAGCACATCGTCACGTTGCTCGCCGCACCGATCGAGATATTTCTACTTTCCTGCATCGCCGTTTTTCTAGATAAGTAGTCGGGCGAAGCGGCGCGCATCCATGGTTCTGCTCATAGGTAGAACTTTTGACGCAATTAAGGCAGTCTCGTTGAACGCCACACTCATGCTCTTTAGGGGTTCAACACAATCTTCCCGAACATCTGGCTCTTCTCCAGATACTCATGCGCCGTACGAATCTCGCGCAATGGAAAGATGTGGTCGATCACTGGCTTCAACCGTCCCGCGAAAACGTGGCCCAGCACTTCGTGCAGTTCGCTCATCGTCCCCATATAAGAGCCGAGCAACGACAGTTGTCGCGAAAACAAGAAGCGCAAATCGATATCGACCTTCGGACCGGTCGTCGCCCCGCAGGTCACGAGTGTGCCTCCTTTTTTCAGCGACCGCACACTTTCTTCCCAGGTCGCGACGCCCACGTGCTCGACGACAATATCGACACCCTCGAAGTTCGTAATCCTGCGGACTTCCTGCGAAATCTTCTGCTGATAATGATTGATCACGAAATCCGCGCCCAGTTCGAGTGCCCGCTCCATCTTGCGCTCATCGCCCGCGGTAGCAATCACCCGCGCATGAAACATCCGTGCAATCTGAATCGCCGCGATCCCCACGCCTGAATTCGCTCCCAACACCAGCACCGTCTGTCCGGGACGAATCGCGGCCCGGCCCGTCAACATGTGCCACGCCGTGACAAACACCAGTGGGACGCTCGCCGCCTCGTTGAAATCCAGCGAATCAGGAATCGGAATCACATTGACAGCCGGGACCGCAATGAGTTCACAATTTCCGCCATCCACCGCATTGCCCAGAACAGTGAAACGACGGCACTCATTCTGCAGGCCGGCAACACACTTCACACAGTGATTGCAGAACGACATGGGAGCAATCAGCACCCGCTGCCCCGCTTTCAGATCGGTGACGTACTCTCCGACTTCGACGATCTCTCCCGCCGTGTCGGTGCCGAGAATGTGGGGCAGGTTCACTCCCGGCAACCCCTGGCGCACAAACACATCGAGGTGATTCAGCGCACAAGCGCGCACGCGAACCAACACCTGATCCTTGCGCGGCTTGGGATCGGGCACATCCTCGTAAACCAGGACTTCGGGCCCACCAAACTGATGAATACGAACCGCTTTCATAACTACTCCTATGGCGAATTCGAACCCTACAAACTAGCACACCGCATTGCAGAGCGACAGTCGCCGCTTGTTGTACCGCGAAGTGCACTACCAGTCAAACGAAACCAGTGTTTGACCTCCGCACCTCATCGAACCATAATCTAGCGTATGGATCTGTACGAAGAAATCGTCCGGCTTCGCAAAGACGGACGCCGCGGCGCCGTTGCGACCATCGTCAACGTCCGCGGTTCGATTCCTTCGTTCAAGACCGCCAAAATGCTGGTGCGCGACGACGGTTCCATTGTCGGCACCATCGGAGGCGGCTGCGTCGAAGCCGAAGTCTGGCAGGCCGCACGCGAGGTCATGGAATCGGAGAAGCCTCGCACTCTCACGTTCGATCTCAATCAGGATCCCAAATACGACACAGGTCTGGTGTGCGGCGGAACTCTGGAGATTTTCGTCGAGCCCATCCTGCCTCCCGCCGATCTCTATATTTTCGGCGCTGGCCATGTCGCCACCAGCCTCTACCAAATCGCGCGCATCGCGGGATTCGACGTCACCATCATCGACGACCGCGAAACCTACGCCAACCGGGAACGTTTTCCGGAAGCGCACCAGGTTATCGCCGACGATTTCGATCAGGCAGCTTCGCAGCTGGCACCGAACGAATCGTCCTACATCGTCATCGTGACGCGCGGACATCGCGACGATATGCGCATGTTGCGCTGGGCCGTGCAAACTCCTGCCGCCTACATCGGCATGATCGGATCGAAGCGCAAGACGATTACGATCTTTAAAGAACTTCAACAGGAAGGTCTGCCCGCACATTTATTCGACCGTGTGCATGCGCCCGTGGGACTGGACATTGGAGCCATCACGCCGGAAGAAATAGCGGTATCCATTACGGCCGAACTCATTGCAAAACGAAGAAAAGTGGAGCGCGACCTGCCGCATATGAGCTGGTTCCACCGGCGGGAGCGTGAATCCGAGACCGAGCCCAAGTCTTAAGTTATTTCGCCGCGGCGACGCAGAGGCCGCAGAGAAGGTGCCTGGAAATGCGATGGACCGTTGTTGCCAGCTTGCGGTTATGATTTTGGAATGCCGCAAGAAATCGAAATTAAATTTCGCATCGCTGACCTAGCCGAAGTGACTCGCTCCCTGAAGCGAGCCGGATTCAAGCAACAAACTCCCGCCACGCACGAAATGAATTCCCTCTACGATCTCCCCGGCCAGAAGCTACGTAAGAAAGGGGAACTGCTGCGCCTCCGCAAATATGGAGACAGGTGGGTTCTAACCCACAAAGCCAAAGGCAAGACGGGAAGCCACAAGTCCAGGACCGAACTTGAGACTGGAGTAGAAAATGGACCGCAGACCGACGCCATCCTCCGGTCCCTGGGTTTTGCGCCCACCTTTCGCTACGAAAAGTATCGCGCCGAATGGAGCGACGGCCAAGGTCACGTCGTGCTCGACGAAACTCCCATCGGAAACTTTGGCGAAATCGAAGGCCCTTCGCGTTGGATCGACCGCACTGCCGCCGCCCTCGGCATTCGCAAATCCGACTACATCACGAACACCTACGCTCCCATGTTTTTCGAATGGAAAAAACGGACGCGCAGTCCCGCCACAGAAATGACTTTCAAAGCCGTAGGCAAGAAGCCAAAGCGAGACTCGCGCTGATGAGAGTCAGCAGGCGGATTCGGCTTTACTGCGACGTTAGCACGATCCCCCACTGTACGATCCCCCCACTGATCGTGCCGTCGCATCCCACCAGAACGCGCGAAGGTGGGGCGCCGTTACTACAATTCGAGAAAGATTGCCCTAGGGATTTTTCTCGGCGTACTCTGTGCCTCGGCGGTGAAAGGTTCTAAGCGGCGCCGCAGCACTTCTTATACTTCTTCCCACTCCCGCAAGGGCAAGGATCATTCCGGCCCACTTTGTCCCCCGAGCGCACTACTTGTTGTACCTGCAAATCACCCGCGCCCGCCATGCGCGCCTGTTCCAATTCTCTTTTCTTTTTCCGTTGGAAAGCCTCTTCCAAATCGTCCACCGACGTAGCTACGGGACGCGGCGCGCGCCCGTTCCCTCCGCGACCCCCTGTGATCAACGAAGATGAAGAGGAAGCAGGAGTTGCACCATCCGGTCCGGGGGCGGACGAGCCATCCGGAACGCGCTGCAGAACCGCATCGGGCGGGCGCTCCATGATCTGCATCAGGTAGAGATACCGCACCGTCTCTTCCTGAAAGCGCTGCATCATCTCTTCGAACATGTCGAACGACTCGCGTTTGTACTCGACCAGAGGATCATGCTGCCCGTACCCGCGCAACCCAATGCCCTCTTTCAAATGATCCATGGAAAGCAAGTGATCTTTCCACTGCGCGTCGATCACACTGAGCATGATCATGCGCTCGTGATAGCGCATGGCCTCGGCGCCAATCAGCGCCTCTTTCGCGTCATAGCGTTCTTTCAGTTTGCTGAAGATCGTGTCGCCCAGTTCCTGGCGATTCATCTCCTCCGGCTTGATGCCTTCCGCATAAATATCAACGCCGAAGCGGGTGAAGATCGCATCCTTCAGCGCCTTCAGATCCCAGGTATCGACGTGCTCTTTCACAGGGCAATGCCGCTCCAGAATTTCTCCCAGGATCGACGAAACGTAATCTTCGATGATGAGATCTTTCTGGTCGAGTCCTTCGAGCAGACGCCGCCGCAGCCCATACACCGCCGTGCGCTGCTTGTTCATCACGTCGTCATATTCCAGAAGGTGTTTGCGGGACTCGAAATTCTGCCCTTCCACCGCTTTTTGCGCCGCCTCGATGCGCCGCGTGATCATGCGCGACTCAATCGGGACGCCCTCTTCCATTCCCAGTCGCTGCAGCAAATTTGAAACCCACTCCTTGGCGAAAATCCGCATCAGGTCGTCTTCGAGCGAAAGATAAAAACGCGATGATCCGGGATCGCCCTGCCTGCCCGCACGTCCACGCAACTGGTTATCAATGCGCCGCGCTTCGTGCCGCTCTGTTCCGAAGATGTGCAACCCGCCCGCCTCGATCACTTCGCGATGTTCCCGATCCGTGTCGGCCTTGTAGCGGGCGAAAATCTCATTCCACTGGTCGGTTGGCACCGCAAATTCATTCCCGGCGTAGTACCACACCGTGCGATTCGGATCGTCGACTTCCGGCGCGATCTTGCCTTGCGCCGCGCGAATCGGCTGCGCGATTCCCTTCTTCACGCACTCCTGCTTGGCCATGAATTCAGGATTGCCGCCCAGCAGAATATCGGTGCCGCGGCCCGCCATGTTGGTCGCGATCGTGACCCGCCCTTTGCGTCCCGCCTGCGCGACAATTTCCGCTTCGCGCTCGTGATACTTGGCATTCAGCACGACGTGATCTTTCAAACCTTTTTTCTTGAGTAACTCCGACAACCGCTCCGACTTCTCGATCGACGTCGTACCCACCAGCACCGGCTGTCCGCTATCGTGCAGCCTTTGAATCTCGTCTGCCGCCGCGAAATATTTTTCTTTTTCCGTGCGGTAAACAATGTCGGGATTCTCTTTCCGCAACATCGCCCGGTTCGTCGGAATCACTAATACCTCAAGCCTGTAGATGTTGTCGAATTCCGGCGCTTCGGTCTCCGCCGTTCCCGTCATGCCCGCCAGCTTCTTGTACATGCGGAAATAATTCTGGAAGGTGATCGTCGCCAGCGTCTGATTCTCGCGCTCGATCTTCACATTTTCTTTCGCTTCAATCGCCTGATGAAGACCGTCGGACCAGCGCCGCCCTGGCATCAAGCGGCCTGTGAATTCGTCGACAATCAGCACTTCGCCGTCTTTTACCACGTACTCAACGTCGCGTTTATACAGTGCATGCGCCTTAACCGCCGTCTCCACGTGATGCTTCAACGCCCAATTTTCCGGATCGGCAATATTCCCAATCCCCAGCAGCTTTTCAACTTTCTCCCATCCCTCGTCGGTGACCGTAATGTTGCGATGCTTCTCGTCGACCACAAAATCGCCGGTCAGGATCTTCGGCTCACCCGGCGCAGTATCCACTTCTTCGCCCTTTTCCAGCTTCGGAATAATCCGGTTCACCTTGTAGTACTTGTCGGTGGATTCTTCGCTTGCGCCAGAAATAATCAGCGGCGTGCGGGCTTCATCGATCAAAATGGAATCAACTTCGTCGACGATCGCGTAATTGTGCACGCGCTGCACGCAATCGTTGAGATCGAATTTCATGTTGTCGCGGAGGTAGTCGAATCCAAACTCGTTGTTCGTGCCGTACGTCACGTCGGCCGCGTAGGCGGCGCGCCGCTCGGCGTCATCCAGGTCGTGGACGATCACACCTACCGTCAATCCCAGGAAACTGTAAAGCTTGCCCATCCATTCCGAATCGCGCTTAGCGAGATAGTCGTTGACCGTTACAACGTGCACACCGCGACCGCTCAGCGCGTTCAAATACACCGGCAGCGTTCCGACCAGGGTTTTGCCTTCGCCGGTCTTCATCTCCGCAATCTTGCCTTCATGCAGAACCATGCCGCCAATCAATTGGACGTCAAAGTGCCGCATATTCAGCACCCGCTTGCCCGCTTCGCGGCAAACCGCAAAAGCTTCTTCCAGCAACTCGTCGAGCACTTCCTTGAGCGCCTCGTCGCGCTGCTTTTCGATCTCTTTCTGGCGATCGATATCCGGACTCTCGCCTTCGTCAGCGGCGTCGAGGTTCGCACCCGCGCCGACTGGCGCAAGGGGAGCCTCCGCGATCGTACTCATACGCTTCTGTATGCGGGCCCTGAATTCTTCTGTCTTGGCGCGCAGTTCTTCATCAGAGAGCTTCTGCATCTCGGGTTCGAGCGCATTGATTGCGGCGACACGAGGCTGCAAGCGCTTGATCTCGCGCTCGTTCCTCGTCCCAAAAACCTTGCCCAGCAAAGTGTTAATCAAGAGGGAAATCCTTCAGAGGACACACGTCCCAAATCTACTTAAAAGCCTAGCACATTAGATGCGGTAGGGATGGCGTTGGACGGAGAACGCGGCCGGGCTCTTGCCCTAAAGAAACGGATTTTGAATTACCAGATCCCCAAACCGCCGCCCATGCTGCATATTTTCGCTATAAAGCACTTCGCAGCCTCCCTGTATCGCCGCCGCAACGACAAGAGAGTCGTACCACGCAATCTGCCCGGCTGCCTGTAGGCGCAAGCCTTCCAAAAATAGTCCGGACGACGACGGAATTGTCATCATCGGGAGCAAGACTTTGAAGAAGTACAATTCCAGTTCGGCGACCGTCATGGTGGCCTTGAATTGCCGCAGGCTCACGTTCATGAACTCCTGTACGACCTGGTAACTGATCACACCCATCCTCGAACCCACACCGCGCGTTACCAATTCCTCGGCTATTCGAGCTTTTCGCGGATCAACTGGATCGAACGAATAGACGAAAATGTTCGTATCGAGGAAGTATTTATCGCTCATTCATCTCGTCGCGCGTAAACTTCCGGCCCGCGTTCACATGACGCAGGCTGTTGTAAAGTTCCGTGACCTCTGCAGCGCTCACGCGCCGGGATCCGTACTGAATAAGCCACTCGCGGAAAGCATCGATCAGGGGGCGGTGCTCACTGCGAGCAACTTCCCGCGCGCGTTCAATGTCAGATTCGGCGGCGCTAAAAGTGATGTTCTTCATAAGGCTCTATCACTCATTCATATCGTCGCGGGTAGCTTTGCGTGCGTTCCCCGCTGCGCACTAGAATAGTGTACACGAGATTCGTGCGGGCCGCAATTCCCCCTAATCTGCCAACAGGGATCCTCTCCGGCGACAGGAGATTCTTCTAGGCACAGCCCCCGATATCGATTTCCTGTAAGATTTTCTCCGACTCATGCCCACCTTCTATCAGAGTTTTCAGGAATCCGCTCGCCAATTCCCCAACAACATCGCTCTCGAAATTCAGCGCCCGGAGACCCTCGAAAGTGTTACTTTCTCTGACCTGACGCGGATGTCCGAGAGTGTCGGCAACTGGCTTTCCACGCGGGTTCCGCGGGATGCCCGTGTCGCCATCCTGGCAGCGAACCATCCCCGCTGGGTCGCCGCCTATCTCGGCATCATCGCCGCCGGACGCACCGCCGTCCCCCTCGACACCGCCTTCCACGCCGACCAGGTCAAGAAACTGCTCATCGACAGCGGCGCGGCCCTGCTCTTCTGCGACGTGAAGCATCTCGCCGTCTCCCGCGAAGCAGTGGCCGATCTAAACATCCCTCTTGTTATGACCAGCACCTCAGCCGAACAGATTGCCGCGCCAAATAACGCGCCGGGTGCCCCACTCATCGCGCCCTTTGCGAGGAGTGAGTCTGTACCCAACGAAAACCTGGCCGGCGATCTCGATTCCATCTTCGCCACGGGCCGCGGCGACTTTCACCCCGTCGTCCCGAACGACGACGATCTGGCAGCTCTGCTTTACACTTCCGGCACCACTGCCGATCCCAAGGGCGTCATGCTCACTCACGCCAATCTGGTCGGCGAGGCAAACTCCGTTCTCGCCGTCGTCAAGATCGGACCGAGCGATGCCCTCCTCGGCATTCTCCCGATGTTTCACGTGCTGGCCCAAATGGCGAATCTTTTTCTGCCGCTGTTCAACGGAGCACGCGTCGTCTATCTCGAAACGCTGAACACGACCGAACTTTTGCGCGCCCTCAAAGAACGCAACATCACCACTTTCTGCGTTGTCCCGCAATTCTTCTATTTGATTCATGAAAAAATATTCAAAGAACTCAGCAAGCGCGGCAGTTTCACACTGCGCATCGTCCGCGCCCTGATGGCTCTCAACCGCACGCTACGCCGTTTCAATATCAACGCCGGCAAAACATTTTTCGGAAAAATTCACGCTACCTTCGGACCCAACATGCGCTACCTCGTCACTGGAGGGTCGCGCTTCGATCCCGCCATCGCACGCGATTTTTATTCCTTCGGCATTGACGTTCTCAACGCCTACGGACTCACCGAAACTTCCGGCGGGGCCTTCCTTAACCCGCCGGGACAGCCGATTGTCTTTGGCTCCGTCGGCAAACCATTCCCTGGCGTCGAAGCACGCATCGTCCAGGATCAAGACAAGGCAAAAGAAAAAAACAAAGATAAAAATAAAGTTGCCGACGACCGGACGACCGACGATTCCGTCCCGGCCTCCGGCGAAATTGCCATTCGCGGCGCCATCGTGATGAAGGGATATTGGAATCGCCCCGATGCCACCGCCGACGTTCTACGCGAGGGATGGCTCTACACCGGCGATCTCGGCTACTTCGATTCCTCCGGCGATCTTTTCATCACCGGGCGCCGCAAGGAAGTCATCGTCCTCGCTAACGGGAAAAATATTTATCCCGAAGAGATCGAAGCTCATTACCTCCACGCCTCCCTCATCAAAGAACTCTGCGTCATGTCCCTCGAATCGCGCCCGGGAGATCCCACCTCCGAACGCCTTCACGCGATCGTCGTGCCCAATTTCGAGGTCTTGCGCGAGCGTAAAATCGTAAACGCCAAAGAGGCCCTCCGCTTCGAAATCGAAGCCCTGTCCCACAAAATTGCTTCGACCAAGCGGCTTGGCAGTTACGACCTATGGCAGGACGACCTGCCTCGCACTACCACGCGTAAACTGAAACGCTTCGAAATCGAAAAGCAAGTTCGCGAACGCAAGCGAAAAGAAGACTCTGGCGATGAAGTTGGCAACGAGCGGCCGCTCACCGAAGAGGAGCAGATCTGGCTGCAGCGCGAAGACGTGCAGCGCGCTCTCGCCATCATTCAAGAAAACTCGCACGGATCTTCCGGCAAAGAGCCGCGAGCCATACGCCCCTCCCACAATCTCGAACTCGATCTCGGACTCGACTCCATGCAGCGCGTCGAACTTCTTACCGCGCTTGAGCAACAGCTGGGCGGTCGCGTCCCCGAGTCCCAACTCTCGGAAATCTATTGTGTACGCGACCTCGTCGATACCGTTCTTGCCAGTTCTGGTCGCGGTGAAGGTCACGGCGGCGGCGCGCAACCCGCGTGGTCGAGCATCCTAAGCGAGCCCATTACCGATCCGGACGTCCTCTCGCTTGCGCACCACAATTTCTTGATCGAGCTCTGTCTCTTTCTTCTGGGACGGCTGATTTATCTCTTCGCCCTCGACCGCTTTCACCTCAAGATTCGCGGACTCGAGAATCTGCCCGCCCAGGGCCCATTTCTTCTCTGCTCCAATCACCAGAGTTACATCGACCCGCTCGTTCTCGCCGGAGCTCTTCCCTGGCGCCTCTTCCGCAAGACGTTCGCCGTAGGCACCAGCGATATTTTCGGCAAGGGATTCATGCGCCGCCTCGCACGCTGGATCCGCGTCGTCGTTCTCGATCCCGACGCAAACCTCGTCCCAGCCATGCGCGCGGGATATTTCGGTCTCACCCACGGCCGCATTCTGATCCTCTATCCCGAAGGCGAACGCACCAACGATGGCAGCCCTCGAATCTTCCGCAAAGGCGCTGCCATTCTCTCTATTTACAGCCAGGCGCCCATTGTCCCCATCGCCATCGAAGGCTTCTATGCGGCGTGGCCGCGCCACGAAAAATTTCCCAAGTTTAACGATTTGCGGATCGTAATCGGAAAACCGATGCAGCCGCCTCCCGCCAGTGAGGCGACCGACGCCGCCTATGAACGGCTCACGGCGGAACTGAAATCAACCGTGGTCGGTATGTGGCAGGATCTGAGAAAAAGAGACTTACCATTGGACAATCCGGCCAAGGCTGTGACAAGTTCTGCGAGCTAGAGTGCGAGACGCGTGCGAATCTCCGCGACAATTTCTTCGAGGGAGCGGTCAATGTCGACGACGACGGCGTCCTCCGGTTCTTCGAGTGTGGCGAGTTGACTATCCAGCATCTTTTCTGTCATAAAGTGGCCCACTCGCGCGTGCAGTCGCTCATGCAACAGTTGCGGCGTCCCTTTCAAGTAGACAAACTGGACCTCCGGTCTGATGCGCAGGATATCTCGATATTCGCGGCGCAACGCCGAGCAAGCGAGTACCGCGTTCTTTCCGTCGGCGATCCAGGAGGCAATGAGCCGGCGCAGAGTTTCAAGCCACGGCGCACGCTCGGCGTCGGTCAGCGGAATTCCGCTCGTCATCTTTTGGATGTTCGCGGCGGAATGGTAGTCGTCCGCGTCCGCGAACTCCCATCCCATCTGCGACGACAGGAGATGACCGACCGTCGTTTTTCCGGCGCCGGACACTCCGACTAGAACGATGACCACGCTGCCTCCGGCAACTATCGTAATACGTCGTCGCAACCGATGGTTAATTGAGGATAATGTGCCACATAGCTGGCTAGAAGTTTTTCTTGTTCGATCAGGGGCGGCGGTGACGGGTTCAGACTCCGTACTGTTCAGAAATCTTCTTCAGAACGAAGAAAACGGTGTTCCTTGCTAACCGGAACTCAACGGGCGGAAGGGTTGACCATCCCGTTGGCAGGAATCATCGGGGCTCGACGGACAGAAAAACGCTGAGGAGATGTAGCCTCGGACGAAAAATGCAATGCGAACACTTAGCGAAAACTTATTCTGATTCGGCCGCCCTTTTTGGCAGCGATACGGGATGAATCTTCCGGCAATTGGCCCGATCCTTTGCGCTGGGAGCCTGATTCTGCCGTGAGTTAGGCGGCTTTATGAAGGGATTTCTGCCCATTTTCCGAAGAGGTACCTAGTTCCTACTGATGTTACGGAGGTAATCTGCGCTTCT
>Ga0302281_10003449_pt1 | contig 10993 bp, 9 predicted proteins | sample III_Fen_E1_2_FD_198762 | JGI IMG/M metagenome (GOLD analysis project Ga0302281, IMG submission 198762) | Peat permafrost microbial communities from Stordalen Mire near Abisko, Sweden - III_Fen_E1_2 | ecosystem: Environmental > Terrestrial > Soil > Wetlands > Permafrost | place: Sweden: Abisko...
GTAATCCCGAAGCTCCAACGCCACCCTACCTTCAGCAGTAGCACACCAAGCACCGGCACTCCAATCGCCGAGGCCAGCTTCGCGGACGAGTCGAACAGCGCGGTCGCAAAGCTTCGCTCCTTCGCCGGGAACCACATTCCGACGGCCTTGGCGCTGGCCGGGAAGGTGGGCGCCTCACCCACTCCCAGGAGCAATCGCGCCCCGAAGAAGCCAGCGATGTTCGGCGCGAGCGCTGCTGCGAACGACGCCGCGCTCCACAGCAGCGTGCTGATCCTGCCCACCCGGCGCACCCCAAACTTGTCCAGGATCACACCGATGGGCAACTGGCACATCGCGTAGGTCCAGTTGTACGCCCCGGAAAGATACCCAAACGTGATGGCAGAGATTCCAAACGTCTCGTGCAGCGCTGCCTGCGAGACTGAGAGGTTCACGCGGTCAAAGTAGTTGACCAGAATGCCCACACCCAGCAACCATGCAATGCGCCACCGACGCCTGGGCGCTCGCTCGCTGATCGTAGTTTCCGTGGCGTTCAGGGATTGCTCCATTGCGGTTTGGCACAGCGTTGCTACCCGGCCATCATACTGACTGCGACTGTTCTCAGACCCCGGCATGCTCCATCTTTTGCTGGCTCACCTTGCGACCGTCGCCAGGCCGCAATCGGGCAAACACCACTGTGGACACGATTGTGAGCGCACCCAGCGCAATCAATGCCTTGTGAACGCCGTGAATCATTGCCCCCGGAGTGCTATGCAACTGCACCGGGATGAAGAACGCCGTTGTGAGCCCAGCCGCCGCGACCCCAAAGCTGATGGATAACTGCTGCCCCGTACTCGCCATGGAGCTGCCGTTGCTCGTCTGCGCTTCCGTCAGGTCGGCAAACACCAACGTGTTCATGCTGGTGTACTGCAGCGATGTAAACGCGCCATACAAGAACGCCTGCAGCACAATCACCCACACTGGTGTGTGCAGCCCAATCGTGGCGAACAGAAACAGCAGCAACCCCAACACCACGGTGTTGGAAACCAGCACGCCCCGGTATCCCAGCCAGCTTAGAATCCGCGGCAGCATGAACTTGGTGCTCATCGACGCCAGCGCCTGCGGCATAATCAGCAGGCCCGACTGGATCGGCGTAAACCCAAGCCCCACCTGGTACAGCAGCGGCAGCAGAAACGGCACGCCGCCGATACCGATGCGGGTAAAGAATCCTCCGCTCACCGCCGCGCGGAACGTCCGGATGCCGAACAGCTTCATCTGCAGCAGCGGAAATTCCACCTGCGCCGCATGCAACGCATAGCCGCCAATCAGCGCCAGCGCCACTACCAGCAGCCCGGAGATCTCGCCGGTGCTCAACGTATGCTCGCCGAAGATCTCCAGCACGTAGGACAGCAAACCAATCCCCGAACCGAACAGGATCAGCCCGACAACATCCAGCGGCGGGGTATTCTCTTCGCGGTAGTCCGGCAGGTGCAGGTACACCATCACCAATCCCGCCAGGCCGATGGGGATGTTCACGAAGAAGATCACCCTCCAGTGCAGGTATCCCACAATCAGGCCGCCGGCAATCGGCCCTAGCATGGGTCCAATCAGCGCTGGAATCGCCACAAAACTCATGGTGCGGATCAGCTCCGACTTCTCAAACGCCCGCACCAGCGTCAGCCGCCCCACGGGCACCATCATGGCGCCGCCGCACCCCTGCAGCAGCCGGCATGCCACCAGCAGGTGGATGTCGGTGGAGATGCCGCAGAGCAGCGAACCCAGCGTAAAGATGCCAATCGCCGACGCAAACACCCGCCGCGTGCCGAACCGGTCCGCCATCCATCCGCTGATGGGGATGAACACCGCCAGGCTGAGCGTGTAGCTGGCCAGCACGGACTTCATGCTCAGCGGCGATACCCGCAGCGCCGCCGCAATCGTGGGCACTGCCGTGTTCAGAATGGTGGTGTCCAGCGACTCCATGAAAAACGCCACGGCCACCAGCCAGGGCAGCAGATGCTTACTCGCAACGGTGGTCGGGGTCTTCATTCCTTTATGCTTCCCTCGGCCTGAGCAGTGCCGGCCAGCGCCACCCGTAGCTCCGCCTGCTCCTGGGCCTCCATCCATCCCCGCAGAATCACCACGGCGGCCACCTGGTCGATAATCTGCTTCCGGTCCCGCCGGTCGTGTCCTGCCTCGTCCAGAATCTCGTGCGCCGCTACCGAACTCAATCGCTCATCCCACAATTGCACCGGCAGTCCGGAGCGTTTGCGCAACTCCTCCGCAAACTCCTGCACCTTCGCAGCCCACGGGCTCACATCCCCAGACATGTGCAGCGGATTCCCCACCACAATCTCTACCACCTGATGCTTGCGGATCAGCCGCAGCAGGTTGCGCAGGTCTTCGCCCCGGCTCCTGCGCCACAGCGTCAGCAACGGCTGCGCCGTGTAGCCCAGCGGATCGGTGAGCGCCACACCCACGCGGACCTTGCCCACATCCAGCGCCATCACCCGCCCAGTGCCCATCCGCCTAGTCTACCGGGGTTGGCCGCGCGCACAAAAATGGCACCCACTTCGGGCGCCTTCTTCTGCTGTTATGTTTTGCTCGCCCCAACGGAATCAGGAAGGATTGGTGGGCAGCGAGGGACTCGAACCCCCGACATCCTGCTTGTAAGGCAGGCGCTCTAACCAGCTGAGCTAGCCGCCCCATGATTCTCGCGACAGTCCCCAGTGTAGGCGACCCGCGCACGCGGCGCAATATAGCCTCCGTCCCTGCACGGGATGCTATACTGACCATCGGATTCCTGGTCGCTCCTGTCGCACTCTGCGTGTGTTCAGGCTCCCTGCGGAGGTGGCGAAATTGGCAGACGCACTAGCTTGAGGTGCTAGCGCCGCAAGGCATAGGGGTTCAAGTCCCCTCCTCCGCACCACATTGATAACACAATAGTTACAGGAGGCCAGCCGATGCGGTTGGCCTCCTTATTTTGTCTCGCTGTGCCCAGGATTGTGCCCATCCTTATCGAAGGCCCACCTGATGTCGAAGTACTCGGCCTGGGAAGCGGGCAACATATCATCGAAGCGTTGCTTTGGATCGACGCCTTCGTCGGTGATCACTTTGTTCATCAACTGATAGCTGTTGTGCGGTAGGCACTTTGAGTGCTTCGCCGAGCATGCCCGGAGTAACGTAGGCTTGCGCCGTCTCGAAAAAGCGGATACCGCGGTCGTACGCATAGTGGACCAGGCGCGTGAATTCCTGCTGACCGCGCGCGAAGGCCAGGCGCGTGACCCGCATCCCTGATTTGCCAAGAGCGACTAGGTCGGTAGCTGTGCGCGGCTCGGCTTGTACGGGGAGACTGCCAATGCTGCCGATGGCTCCAACGGCGATTGAGGCCTTGAGAAATTCGCGTCGGGAAAGTGGGCTCATGGGGCCCTTTGACGGACGACGGCGCGACTCCTGGAATCGGTCCCCTGTACTCCGAAGTGCGGCGTGGGCTATTGTGACTGGATCGAAACTCTCTGTGTCCCTGGAGGATGTATGAACAGGCGCGACTTCACGAAGTTGTCCACTTTGGCCGCGGCCGCCATGCGGCTGCCGAATGGGTTGGCCCAGAGCGACGCCTCCGCGCAGGAGCCGGTTGGCTACGCCGTCGTCGGGATCGGGTCAATCTCGACGGCGTTTATGGAGGCGTGCGCCAACTCGCGGACGGTTAAGATCACCGCGCTGGTGACCGGGCATCCTGAGACAAAGGGACTGCAGTTCTCGCAGTTGTACGGCATTCCGAAGAGCTCCATCTATACGTATGAGACGTTTGACCGAATTCGCGAGAACAAGGACGTTGAAGCGCTGTATATTGGGCTGCCCAACAGCATGCACTGCGAGTACACCGTGCGCGGCGCGCAGGCGGGCAAGCACGTTCTGTGCGAGAAGCCGATGGCGATCTCCAGCGCCGAATGCCGTACCATGATCGACGCCTGTCGCAAGGCGGACCGTAAGCTGATGATCGCCTACCGCATGCAGTACGACCCCATCTGGCAGCAGGCGTATGAGATTGTGCAGTCCGGAGTGCTCGGGAAGGTACAGTCGTTTCGCGGCAGCATGCTGCAATCCCAGGTGCTTGGATGGCGGCAGACGAAGAGATACGGTGGCGGCGGTCCAATGATGGATCTGGGTATCTACCCACTGAACGGTATTCGCTACCTTGCGCAGGAGGAGCCCTCGGAGTTTACCGCAGTGGTTGCCACCCGGGACAAGGACGACCCACGCTTCAGGGAGGTGGAACAGTCGGCGGAATGGACGATGAAGTTTCCATCGGGGATCATCGCGTCGTGCGGGTGTTCCTATGGCCAGTTTGGTCCGATGACACTCAGCGTCCACGGCGACCAAGGCTATATTTCGCTGAGCCCGGCCTTCGGTGGCGGAGGCATCCATCTAACGGGAAAGGCTGGAGATAAGACCTTCGACCAGACCGGAACAGGCACGGGTCACTTCCAACTGGCGCTGGAAGGCGAACACTTCGCCGCGTGCGTCCGCAACAATGCGCAGCCAAAGTCACCGGGCGAGGAAGGGCTAAAAGATCTCGTCGCCATAGAGCATGTTTACCAAGCCGCTGGCACGCCGATCGCGTAGTGGTGGCGTTGACGACCCTGCTCGACTACTGGACCAGCGGCCATTACGCGGGCGGCGCGATCAATAGAGAGCCGAAAGTGCGAGAAACGCGGAACTGAAAAGAACCTGTGACTTGAACATGTCGCAACCTTTCAAAACCATCGGAGGGAATTTAGTTCTCGCACGATGGAGAACCCGTTAAGCACATGGAGCAGTGTAATCCTGCCGGAGCTTCTATGAGCAAGCCGAATTCCTCGGGAGCATGAGGCGTAGAGAGGATTTCATGCGGTTGGCTCGTCTTCTAAGTTCAAGAATCTGCGGGGTGCTGTCAGTGACCCAAGTTGGCATATGGGTGCGGAGCTGTCGTCTACATAAGCGAGAATTTCCAATTCGACTGAAACCCCATCGTCTGATTCTACGGATGCGTTCGCGATCTCCTAAATCGCGAGCAGGCCCGTGACTTTACAGGGCGATGGCTCAATCGTTAGCGTCTTTTGTCTGAAGTAACACGTCTCTCCATCCGTCGGCGCTCCAACGCGTACTCTACGCCTTTCGAGGTTCCTATGAAGACACGTCTGCTCGTCTCATCTCTCTGTGCCACTCTGTTCCTGGCCGCCTCCGCACGCGCCGAGGTAAAGCCCAACGCTTTATTCAGCGACCACATGGTGCTGCAGAACGGCACGCGAGTGCCCATCTGGGGCACAGCGGATCCGGGCGAAAAGATCACCGTGAAATTCGATGGCCAAACGAAGTCTGCTACCGCGGACGCGACGGGCACGTGGATGGTGCGGTTGGCGAAGCTGAAGTCCGGGGGCCCATACGCAATGACGATTGCGGGCAAGAAGAACAGTGCCGCGATCACGATCAACGATGTGCTGGTGGGTGAGGTGTGGCTCGGGTCGGGCCAGTCGAACATGGTCTTCAACGTGTCGAACACGGGGCACCGGCCATATGGGCTGCTGGACGAGAAGCAGGAGATTGCGGCGGCGAACTATCCGCAGGTACGGATGTTCACGGTGGCGGACACCAAGTCGCTGACGCCGCAGACGGACGTGAAGGGCGAGTGGAAGGTGTGCAGCCCGGCGACGGCAGCGGACTTTTCGGCGATCGGTTATTTGTTTGCGCGCGACTTGAACCAAGCGCTGAAGGTTCCGGTGGGCATCATTCTTTCCGCGTATGGCGCAAGCACCGCAGAGGCGTGGGTTCCGCGCGAGGCGTTGGCGGCCGATCCGAAGCTGAAGCCGATTCTAGATGGGTTCGATGCGCGCGAGGCGGCATTCAAGGCGGCGCCGGCGCCACCGCCGCCTGCTGCTGCCCCGGCACCGGAGCCACCTGCGCCCGGTCTGGCGACTGCGGCGGCAACGCACGCACCAGCGGGGGCCAGGCGGGCGCGTGGCGGCGGAGGCGATCCGGTTCAGGACCAGCACCAGCCCACCGTGCTCTACAACGGCATGATCAACGGCGTGATTCCGTATGCGATTCGCGGGGCGATCTGGTATCAGGGCGAGTCGATTCTGGGCAATCCAGGCATTCCGATGTACGCGCATGTCATGGAGACGCTGGTGACGGAGTGGCGCAAGCGTTGGGCAGAGGGCAACTTCCCGTTCTATGCCGTGCAACTGGCTGCGCTTAAGAACAATAGCAATAATCCGCGGGTGCGCGAGCAGCAAGCGGAGATCCTTTCGCTGCCTAACACGGGGCTGGCGGTGACCGTCGACATTGGCGACTCGGCCAACGTGCATCCGAAGAACAAGGAGCCGCTGTGCGACCGGCTGAGCCGCATCGCGCTGGCGAATGTGTATGGAAAGAAGATGGAGTTCTCCGGGCCGGTGTACTCGGGGATGAAGGTGGAGGGCGACGCGATCCGCATCAGCTTCGCGCACGCTGACAGGTTGACGACACACTACCCGGAGGGACTCTACGAGCATGTGTCGGCGCCGCCCAATCCTGCGTCTACCGCGGAGATCCCCGCGGCGAACGATGGGCAGCTGAAATGGTTCCAAATTGCGGGCCCGGACGGCAAGTATGCGGACGCACAAGCAATGATCGACGGCAACACGGTGGTGGTGCGCAGCCCCGACGTGCCTGCGCCTGTGTCGGTACGATACGCGTGGGACAGCTATCCTTATGGCTCGAATCTGTATAACTCCGCCGGGCTTCCTGCGGTGCCGTTCCGTACGAATAAGATGGATGACGCGCCCGCGGCTGCGTCCCAGCCGAAGGTCCAATAATCCCAGCCGCGGCAATGTTATTGCCGTGCGCTGATCAGTTCGACTGCCGCACGAGTCTTGCAACGAAGGGGCTGGCGCATCGCACTGCGAGGCGACGGCTCCATCGACGACAAGGAGGAGGCCTTCATCTCCAGCTTCACCGCGTGGATGGACGTGAACTCGGAGGGCATTTTCGCCACACGCCCCTGGAGGATTCCGCGACGAAAGCGCCCGCCACTTCTGGGACAACTACTCCCCACCCTACCATGGCTTCAAGAAGGGTCCCACCGACACATGGAACTACAACTGAGAGACCCTTCGCTCTTCCATCTACTTCACTGACGAGAACGCTGACTGCCGTCGGGACAGCAGCAGCGATCCTTTAGTGCTCCGTGTGCCACTAAATTACGGCAGCGTTGCCGCCGTACATAAAGCGGACTTACCACTCGCATCCGGGTCCCACTTGGCTGCAGTCTATATGGGCAATAAATCCTTGTAGCCGAACTTGGGGGGAGGCCCAGCCGGCAACGTGCGGGTGAGGTTGACTGCGGCAGCAACTGCAGCCGTCATCTTGGTGAAGCTGCGGCGTGTAAGTAAGCGGTTGGTCATAGCCCTCTGCTGGTTGGTTGAAGAAGTAAAAGGTCATCTTGACTCAGGTACTAAGTCAGAACGGGTGGACGCACTCAGGCTCTCATTCACGCAGCTCTCACGCTCGCGAAAGACCAGGTAACTCGCAAATAAGTACCAAATCCGGATGCAAATTGTCACATTTGGCAATTCGCAGAAGTATTTCTGCAGACCCTCATGCAATCGCTCCAATTCCAGTAGGCGAAACGGCGAGCATGTGCTAGCGTTTGGTTCTATTGCGCATTTCGCGCGAGGAGCCGAAAGCCATATGTCACTAACTAGAAGATCATTTGTGGGAGGAACAGCGAGTACACTCGGACTGGCTGCGATCGTACGCAACGGCTGGACACAAGGAGCGTCCGCGGGCTCGACTATCCCTCCCACAGCTGCGGGCAGGGCGTTTGCAAAAGCCATCGGCGAGAAGATATGGGGTGACCTGCCTCCGCGACTGGCTGTGGTCAATGCCGACATTCGAGGGCACGGACTTCGCACCATCCCCAACGTCAATGCGACGCTTCTCACTGGCTACCCCTACAACGAGTTTTACGATTGGGATCTCTATTTCGAAAACCTGTACCTTTCCTACTACGGTGTTTGGCAGTATTGCTTCACCAACCTGCGAGAGTTCCTCGACCGCGAGCAGCCTGACGGCTATGTGAACCGCAGCCTCATCAAGCAGCGTGATCGCCAGCATTTCAAACCCTTCCTGGCACAGTTGGTGGTGCTCGGCTGCAAGCAGAACAAGAACGATTATGAGTGGGTACGGGGGAACTACTACCAACGCCTGGATAAGTACCTCACCAAGTGGTTTTCTTATGACAGCGACAAAAACGGCCTACCGGTCTGGAACTCGGCCGATGCAGCCGGCACCGACAATCAATGGAGCCGCGCCGGAGCGTTGTCCTCGTTCACAATCGAAGGTGTAGACCTGGCGTCGTATCTGGTGCGCGAGTTTCACGCCATGGCGGTGATTGCCCAGCATCTCGGACTCACCAGCGACGTCAAAAGCTATAACAGTCGCGCCGAAAGCCTCATTCATCTGATGAACACAACCTTTTGGGACGAGACCGACGGAATGTACTACGACCGCAACGAGAAGACTGGTGCGCTCGTGCGAGTCAAGTCGGCAACCTGCTTCACCGCATTGTTCGCTGGTGCCGCGACGCCAGCGCGTGCCGCGAGGATGGTGAAGGAGCATCTGCTCAACGAGAAGGAATTCTGGCTCGCCTATCCTGTGGCGAGTTACGCAAAGACCGAGCCGGACTATTATCAGGGCTCGCACAATGAATGCAACTGGCGTGGACCAACCTGGGCCCCCACGAATTACATGATCTTTCAGGGTCTGATGCGATACGGTTTCACCGAAGAAGCGAAGATTCTCTCCGACCGATTACTCGAGATGGCCGTCGAGAAGAACCCTGTCTTGCGCGAATACTATGACGCGGAAACCGGCCTGGGACTTGGGCAGACGCGCTTCTGGGGTTTCACCGCACTCTATTACGGAATGCGCCTCGAGTGGCAACTGCGGTACGACGCATCAAGCCTCGACAAGCCTTCCGAGGCCATTATTCCTCAGGAATTGGGCATCCCATTCGGGGCGTAGTGTCGCCGCGTTCGAGCGCGACTGCGCCTGATCTTCCCAAAACCGCTGGAGCTTTTCTGTGAATGCAGTACGATGAAGCTAACCTATGCCGGTTATTCTCAAGGACATTGCGCAGGCGTTAGGTGTCTCGGTCATTACGGTGTCCAAGGTTATGCGGGATCAGCCGGACGTCGCCGCAGCGACGCGAAAGCGTGTGCTGGCCAAAGCGCAGGAGCTTGGCTATCGGCCAAATCTAACGGCTCGCAGCCTGGTCACCGGTAGGAGCTGTCAGGTAGGAGTTATCGTACCGACGCTGCTGCATCCCTTCTTCGCCGAGGTGCTTGAGGGACTTTCCTCCACCATGAAGCAGGCTGGATATGCGGTTATGATTTCCTCGTCCATGGAGGATCCAGCTGTCGAAGAGGCCGCCATCGAGCAGCTTCTCGGCCACCGCATGGATGGATTGATCGTTGCCTCATGCAGCTCCTCTCCGACAAAATTCAAACAACTCAGAGAGCAGGGTATTCCATTCGTTTTGATTGATCGCTTCTTCCCGGACTTCCGCACCGATTTTGTTGGCGTCGACGATCGCGCCGTTGGTCGAATTGCGACGGAGCACTTGATCACGATGGGATGCCGACGCATTGCCCACATTCGCGGGCTCCCATTCACAACCGGCGTCGACCGTTTCGAAGGCTACCGGCTCGCGCTGGAAAAGCACGGCATGAAGTTCGATCCGGACCTAGTCAGCCCGTACGTGAACGTAGACGGACGAGACTGGCAGGAGAGCTTACGTGCAATGCGAACTTTGCTTGCTGGCAAGCCTCCCGATGGCGTCTTCTGTTACAACGACCCGATGGCAATCGCAGCCATCGACGTGACGCTGGAAGCGGGCCTACGCATCCCCCAGGACATTGCTTTCATCGGCTGCGACAATCTCCACTACGACGACAGCCTCAAAGCTCCTCTCTCTAGCGTCGATCACCACAGTAGTCAGGTTGGAGAGCGCGCCGCGAAGATGTTGATCCGTCGCTTGAAGGACAAGACCTCCAACACCCCGCGGCAGGTCGTGCTGCAGCCGTCGTTGGTAATCCGCGAGTCATCTCAACGCCGGCCCCGGGCTGCAGCTACCATCCGCAACGGTCACGGCTGATTCCAAATCCCCTAGAGCCTGTTATGAAGTTGAAAATCAAGTCGTTGTAAATAAATGGTTTCAGTTGATTTTAGCCAGCCTTACCCCTTTCCGAAGTTCATAACAGACTCTAAGAAGAACCCTCCAATCCAGGACCGAATGTAGCCCTCGCCGCGTCGCTAAGTGACTGAAACATACTCGTGATCGGTAACGCTAACGGTAACGCTACATTTTTCTCTTGACATCCCTTCTTAGGCACGTCTACATTCCCCCAATCGACCCCGGTTAATCATTGGAACTGCGCCTGCGGAGATTCCCCACGCCCTTCCAGAACATCAATTTTTGGAGACACTATCATGCCGCAGCCAATTGCTCGCCTTCTCCGCGCCACAGGGCAACTCTTTGTCTTAAGCCTGTTTGTTCTCACCTGCGCTCACCCAAGCCGCCTGCTTGCGCAGACCGCCGGCGAAGGCTCCGTCACGGGCACGGTCACCGATAACACGGGCGCGGTTATTGCCGCTGCGACGGTCACCGCCACCAACGTTGCAACCAATGTCCCGGCTACCCGCACCACCACCAAAGACGGCTTGTACACCATCGCTCCCCTCGAACCCGGGACCTATGCCGTTACCGTGGAGGCTAAGGGCTTCAAGACGCTAAAGCAGGAGAATCTCGACGTCGTTGGACTCGGCGTTCTCGGCTTCAACCCTGTAATGGTTATCGGCGAGGCGACTGAGAACGTGGTCGTTACGGCCGCCCCGCCCGTGCTCGACACGGAGAGCGCGCTGCTGGGCGCGGTTATGGAGACCGCGGTCTACTCCAATCTGCCACTACTCCAGACAACGACTCAGCAGCGCGATCCGA
>Ga0302281_10003450_pt1 | contig 10990 bp, 8 predicted proteins | sample III_Fen_E1_2_FD_198762 | JGI IMG/M metagenome (GOLD analysis project Ga0302281, IMG submission 198762) | Peat permafrost microbial communities from Stordalen Mire near Abisko, Sweden - III_Fen_E1_2 | ecosystem: Environmental > Terrestrial > Soil > Wetlands > Permafrost | place: Sweden: Abisko...
TTCACCCCCGGTAAGGATTCGTGTTGGATTGTCACACTGCGACCTGGGCTGGGGTCTGGGGAGCAATGGAACAGTTAACCGACTTAAGACTTTGAGGACGGGCGATCCGTCAGGCCTCCGTTGCGTTCCGGAGAGGGCGCAACTCACCACGGGCGACGGCTTCGGGCACGGCAAACGAGTAGCGTCCGAGCATGTTGATGTGCTCGTGGCCGAACGGTGAAAGCCGTGCTTCGTCCTCTGGCAGCACGGGGTAGCCTTCAGCGCGAAGTTGATCGAGGACCGCATCCATATAGATGGTGTTCCACAGAACGATCATGTTCACTACCAAGCCGAGTGCGCTCAACTGATCTTCCTGTCCCTCGCGATATCGCTGGTGGAGTTCGCCGCGCTTGCCATGAAAAACGTCACGCGCCAGGCTGTGCCGGCCTTCGCCAAGATTGAGTTGCTGAAGCGTGCTTCGCCGGCGCGTCTCGTCGTCGATGTAGTTAAGCGTGTGGATAGTCTTGTCGATGCGGCCGATTTCGGCAATGGCCTGCGCCAGATGAGTCGGGCTGTCATCTACTTGGAGTGTGCGCATGATGTTCATGGCCGACACGCGCCCGAGCTTGAGTGAGCCGATCAAGCGCATCACGTCGTCCCAGTGCTGCGCGACGCGCTCAAGGCTAACGCGTTGCCTAGCCAGAGAGTTGAGTTCGCCGTAATCGGCCTTTGGATCGATGCGCCAGAAGCGCGTACCGCCGATGTCTGCAAGGCGAGGGCAAAAGCGGTAGCCGAGCAGCCTGAACAGTCCGAAGACCACATCGCTGTAGGCGCCGGTATCGGTCATGATGTACGTAGGTTGCAACTCGGTCTGCTGCTCCAACACAACAGAGAGCAGCACCAAGCTGTCGCGCATGGTGCCCGGAACCGTGATTGCGTTGAGCCCGGTTGCTTGATCGGACAACAGGTTGTACCAAGTGACGCCGCGGCCCCGGTTGAAATACTTCGGGTTCGGCCCAGCATGGATCGTGCGTACCGGCACCACGAGGCGCATCCCATCAGCCGAGGCCACATCGCCGCCGCCCCAAGCTCTCGCCAGCCGGATGCGGCTTTGTGCCGCAACCAGCAGGGTATTGGCTGCCGTGAGTGTTTCGTAACGCACGTAGTTCTGATCTACCCAGAGCAGCCGATCGCGCCGGAGTGCCGGCGTGTCTTGCCGCACGAACGGTTCGGGGCCGGTGTTGCAGGCCTCGGCGAGCAGTACGGCGCAAAGGCTTGTGGTGAGATCGGTGGCGCGTGCGGCGCGTTCAGTCAAGTGAGTGAAAGAATCCATGCAACCGGTGCGAATCGATCTCGATCAGTATTTCCGGCAGATCGACGCGTGGCATACGCGATTTGACTTCCTCGCGCAGTGCAACAAGGGACGGTGGATCTTCCAACTTGTCCAGCGGACTGAGTACCAGCTCCGGCTTCCCGGCCACAATCTCAAAGCGCACTGCCTTGTTCTCAGGAAGCCGAGCGGCGACCGCACGATAAGTTGCGTCCAGTTCTTGAGCCAACATCGTAAGCGTTGGCTCGGGCAGTGCACTCAGGCCCAATGAGCGGCAGATCATGGGACGTGCAGCCTCCCATTCGGTGCCGGTCAATAGTCCGGCTTGTGGATCGGCATATCGCCAACTCGGGCTTACGAAGACATCGCGACGCCGGATGGCAACGCGCAACTTGTCGAGTGTGCAGAACGTGAACGCCCGCTCATTGATTCTTCCGTCTTCTCGAAGAACGTGGCGTTGCCATGGCTTATCGACGATTGCGATCGGCGGATCGTGATCGGGCCGCTCATGCAACCATTGCAGCGCTTCCAATAGTGGGCGAGCCGCGGCATTGGAGTCGAACCGGATGACCCGCAACAATATTGGCAGGAAGCGTTTCACGGTCGCGCGCTTTTCAGCCAATTCTTGATAGAACACATCCTCGGACGGACGCACGAGATTGCTGACATCGGTCAAGGCCTTGGCGAGTTCTTCGTGTCCGACCACGGCGTAGACGCGCTCGCGCAACTCGCCGTCCGGGAGACTCGAGTCGAGCAGCAAGCGACAGGCTTCAGCCAGGGTGGAAGCGGCTCGATCGAGGTCTTTCAGAGAGCGCAGGCGCGCCTTGCGATCGGCCTGCTCAGCCTTGGCGAACAGGTCACGCAGCAGTATGGCAAGAACATCAAGGGCATCGTCCTGGGCGCTCGCTTCCAGACTATGAATGAACGCAACAAGAGTGGCGGTGCGCCGTGCGACCGGTAGTCTGGTCACTGCGCTAACTTTGACTGTGTTTGCAAAACGTGCCAGGGCCGCAATGCGACTCGGTGGCACAGGCGTCGCAGGAAGCTTGATTCCTAGCCCGCGCACGGTTTCGACGCGTAGCAAGGCCTGCACCAATGCTGGACCGCTGACCCTCACCGGTCCCTTCCGCAAGCGGTCGAACCAGGACTGTCGGCTTCCTTCGACCGGTTCCAGGAGCTCGTCGAGGCGACGCTGCTGCTCGGCACCAATATCGCGCATGAGCAGACGCCATAAGCGCGCTTCCATCCGAGAACGGACCTCGGCAACAAACCTCTCCAGGATACTGATGCCAGGTAGAAGCACCTTGTGGCCGATCAGCCAGCCGCTGGCATGATCGAACAGCAAGCTGGGGCGGTCGGTTCCGGTCCAACACAGAGCACATAGCCAGCGCCCGAGACGAAACTGAACGCCGTGGTCTACGAACTCACTGTACCCATAGCGGGCGCGGATCTCGGCAGTGTGTCGCCAGCGTTGCTCACTCTGGCGATAAGCAGAAACGCAGGTGAGATCGGCAACCTCGATCTGAGCTGCCACGAAATGCAAGACTGTGAACGGCACTGCGGCCGGGTCTTCAAGGAAGGTTCCAAGGAACCGGACTGTTGCAAGTTGCAGGGCGAACCCAAGGCGGCCGCTATCCCGCCGCTTACTGGCGATGCGTTCTATGTCGTCGTCATCGAGATGGAAGTTTCGCGCCAGTTCGTCGGCAGACAACGAGTCGGGATAACGGCCATAACGCAGTCGCTGCGTGGCGGTCAGAAAATCGACAGGCATAGGGCTTCACCTATTACGATCGCTAGAAATACAACGGCTTCGGCGGTTCGAAAAAACGAAGGTTTTGTTGAACTCAAGCAAACGACGGCGAACGCATGGCGCAACAGCCTTGCTGCCGTACAAAATACTGGAGCGATGAATCAAAGTTCGATATTCTTCAGTATCGTCGAGAATGTGAGACTTTATCGTGAAAATCGGTTACGCACGCGTGAGTACGCGGGATCAGAATCTCGACCTGCAAGTTGATGCGCTCAAGTCCGCCGGTTGCGAGCGCATCTATCAGGAAGTTGCAGGCGGAGCGAAAACTGTACGCCCTGCGCTTGATGACATGCTGGGCCAGTTGCGCGCCGGCGATGTGCTCGTGATTTGGAAGCTCGACCGCATGGGGAGGTCACTGACGCACCTGGTCGAGTTGGTCGGCGACCTGTTGAAACGTAAAATCGGTCTACTCAGCCTGAATGATCCGATCAACACGACGAGCGCGCAGGGACGGCTCGTGTTCAATCTGTTCGCGTCTCTCGCTGAGTTCGAACGGGAGTTGATTCGTGAGCGGACACAGGCAGGATTATCGGCCGCGAGGGCGCGCGGGCGAATTGGAGGACGGCCCAAAGGCTTGTCGTCAGAGGCCGAAGCCACAGCAATGGCAGCCGAGACGTTGTACCGCGAGCGCCGCTTAAGCGTCAGCGCCATTGCGCAGAAGCTGCACGTTTCAAAAAGCACCCTATACAGCTACCTTCGTCATCGCGGCGTCGCGATAGGCCCCTACGAAAAGACGGCGCACGGCGGCGACGATGCCAAAGCCGCCACTATTCTTCTGTCTCTGCGTATCGAGAACAACAGCAAGTTCGTGCGCGGCAAGAAGCGCGCAACGGAAGACATCGAGCGCTATTGCCTTGGAAAATACATCGCTAAGCGGCGGCCAGACGGGGAATATGAATTGAAGGTGTCCTACTGCAGCGACGAAGAACTTGACCAGACTATGGAGGAACTGCTGGGAGACATCGCGAGCCATGCCGACGACCGCAACTGCTTTTCGGAGAGCAATGCGCGCATGCATTACGCTGACCGGCGTTGGGGCTGAGCCTACCTTTTCAAACCGGCCGGGGGGACCCGTTAAGGTTTCTGGCGCCCGCCGAAACTTCCCCATCGTCCACGATACAACCGCTACCCAATACAACCGCTACCCACGCAGACGAACTGAATGGCACAATTGAAAGTCAGGGACCATGAACGGGAAGGGGGGACTCAAACGATGACGCCAATGATATGGATTGCAGTCGTCGCCTTTTTGCTGGCGCTTGTATTACGCCTCTCGAGTCGGTACGTGTCTTTTGGATTGGCATATGCCGTAGCACCGGGACAGCATCGCGGCGTATCAATCAGCGGCCCGCTCTTTTGGGTCCTTCTCGTTTCGGGAGCGATCCTGTTGGCTGCGAGTTTCTCTCGCGGTCACCACCAAGAATGATCCAAGCCGTTCTTCACCTGGCAGGTTTCTCCATCAAAGAGTTACTTCCTGTTTTGACACTTCCAGTTTTGACACCACACTCCCGCAGCCCCGTCAAAAGGCGCGTATGTGTTCAACTAAAGCCTCCGATCGCTGCATAGGTCTCTGCAGGCCGCTTTCCATTGGGACCGACACCTCTACTGCCCAGAGTGTCGCGATTCAGGACTTCTCCGGTATGGGAGCGTCTATAACGATTAAAGGTGGAGAAGCGTGAGAAGACTCGCGGTCCTTTTCATAATGCTTCTATGGGGACTACCGAAGCAGCCTGCCTTCGGCCAGACTCCGACGCCAGCAACTACTGAAAGCACAAACTTGCACCTGCAGAGTTCGCTGGTTATCGTCCCGGCCCTGGTTCAAACAAGAACTGGCGATCTCGTGTTCGCGCTCCAGCCGAGTGATTTTGTCATCACCGACAACGGTGTACCGCAGAAGATCACTATGGACGACGAAACGGGTGGCCAACCGATCGCTTTGGTCGTAGTAATCGAGGTGGGCGGGGCGGGTGCGCGCGAGTTTGACAATGACAGATATCTTCCGCTCTACAAAATGCTGGAGGCGCTGGTAGGAGCCGTACCCCATAAAGTTGCTGTCGTCTCGTTCGACAGTCAAGCCCGTCTGGTACAACCCTTCACACCGAGTGTCGATGCGGCGGTAGCGGCGATCTCAGACCTGACGCCGGGGTGTTCCCGCCAGCACCACATGGAGAATTGCGAAGCGCCCGGTTCAACGCATGATCTGAGCAGTGCCGATAACGGAGCAGCAATTCTCGACAGCCTCGGCTTCGCGGTCGATCTGCTGCGCGGCCAGGCGCCGTCGTATCGCCGTGCAGTACTGCTGATCAGCGAGACACGGGACCGCGGCAGCCACCTTCAGATGGATGACGCAGTGCGCGAGCTCTCAGAAACCAATACGACCATCTACAGCGTGGGCTTTTCAACTGGCAAGTCAGAAGCCGACCACTATGCGTACAGGAATCTTCCTGGAAGCCATCGCTACTCTAATCCTCCTCACGGCTGTATGGGTAAAGACCCGACTCCTGATCCTGACGGTCCGCAAAACAAGGCAGTCCAGGCATACGACTGCCTTACTCAACTGGCTCCTCCGCTGGCCCTCGCGAAGATGCTGTTCGTCATCACCGCCGACGGGCTTCGCCGCAATGTCCCTCGAGAGGTTGCGCAGCTCACGGGAGGAGAATATTTCGCGCTCACAAACGCGAAGAGCCTCGAACAAAGCCTGGCAAGGATAAGCAATCATCTGCCGAATCGCTATGTGTTCAGTTTCAGGCCGCAGTCGCTAGGGCCGGGATTCCACGCGATTTCGGTTTCCCTACCAGATCATCCGGATCTTAACGTCACAGCAAGAACCGGGTATTGGGCTGAAATGATTGACAGGTGAAATGCGAGTTCAGTGAGTGGAACCTCAACTGAGGGCGCGTTCCGAGCCAATTACCGCCTATAGAGAAGTTTCGGTAGCTGGGTTCTGGACCGGTGATTTGTCGCACGCGAAACTACTGGCATGGTCCGCCGCCTGGCACATCCTTGGTCCGGTTCTAGTATGCGGACACCGACCGGCATTCGGCTGAGCCACCCTTAAGTCGGTTCACTGTTCCATTGCTCCCCAGACCCCAAGTTAGAACAGTCTTTGTTCCAGGCGGAGGCGAACCTGAAGTCGGCCGCAACTCGAATAGACTTCGAGATCGCCGACACTTCAAAGCTAACTGTTAATGGCGGACCTATGCAGGCAACGGATGTGGTCTCGATCTCGATTCAGGCGATCGGAGAAATCCGCGTCAGTCCGGGAGGCGAAGGTTTAGATAGTCGTCGCCAGCAGCATGTGGCGGCGCAGGACGCCCTCACATTCGCCTTGGCAGAATTGGGGGTTCCGTCATCTCAGTCGGTTTACGAGCTTGACCAGAATCGCAGGGACGCTGAATCTGCAATCAACACCCACAAGCTGGTTGTTCACGCGTTGGCACCCGATGGATTGGACACCTTGCGCCAGGAAGCAAGCTCTCAAGAGGCTCAGATCCGAACCTTGCGCGGGATACTGGGCGATATGGAATTACCCGAGCTGAATTCCGCTACCGATGCTGTCGCATGTTTTGAAGGCCAGGAACAGCACGGCAGGTCAGAGGTGGAACGTATCGACGCCGAAGTGGGCGAGTTTCGGATTAGGCGAGATGGCGCGCGCACGTTGAGGACCGCCAAAGAGACTGAATTGCGCTCAACGACCGAGGACTTAGGTCGAGCCCGCGAGGCACTTGCGTCAGCTAGGGCCATCAAAACAGATGAGACGGTCAGTAACGAAGCCGCTACCGCTGAGGTTGATGAGAGCGCAGCTCAGGAGGCTTACTCCGGACTGGAAGCTCAGTACAAGAGCGAGGATCCTGAGGGGATTGCACTTCGCGTCGAGACGACGACAGCTGCCCTGACTTCGCTTGAAGGACAGATTTCCGAAGCAGAGCGCTTGATCAACAAGCTAAGGATAACTCTTGACGTGCTTGGACAGAAGGGATTGGGTGAAGCGTGCGCGGCAATCGAATCCGATTTGAATGCAACAAAAATTCGCTCGGCAGCTGTTGAACGAGAGGCCAATGCGGTCCGCGTGGCGTACAACATGATCGTGCAGGTTGAGAAGGAGGCCAATACCCAGTTCCTCCAGCCAGTGGTCCGCCGGGTCCAGCCGTACTTGAACCGAGTTCTCCCTGGCTCCCAGATTCAGCTTGGGACAGACATGACGATCGAAGGACTCCAGCGGGGGACTGTGACTGAGCCATTCGAATGCCTAAGCGTAGGAGCTCGTGAGCAACTCTCTATGATGACGCGTATCGCCTTCGCCGACCTTCTCGCTGACGAAGGGGTCGATGCTCCGATCATCCTCGACGATGCCCTGGTCTATGCTGACGATGGACGCTTCGCCGACGCCATGGCGACCCTGGCATTTGCATCCAAACGACACCAAATCATTATTCTTACTTGTCATGAGCACAGATATCTAGGCTTGACTGGCCCAGTGATTAGATTGGAGGAACTGGAGTAGCGAGCTTCGATAAAGCCTACGGCTGGAATGGTGTCTGGAAAGAACGTTAAAGTGGAGTTGGCTGGCAGAGGAGAACATATGCTGGAAGTTCATCCAAATCTCTTTGTTGGCTCGCAGGCGGACTATGAGTCGCATGTGCTTTTCTTCAGCGGATGGGCAGTAATTCACGCCTGCAAAGAACCATATCATCGGCAGGCACTCGGGTACTCAGGCCGGGCGGTGTCAAAAACCCACCCGGAATACCTAATTGCAAGGCGTCCTAACCGATTGATCTTGAATTTGATCGATGCTGATGACCCGACATACATACCTGCCGAAATCATGGATGCATCTCTGGCTTTTATTCACGAAAATCTAGCTTCCGGCCGACACGTCTTGGTTCATTGCAATCAGGGTTTGTCTCGTTCACCAGCTATTGCAATGCTCTACATGGGGAATTACACAGATCGCTTGCCAAAGGCCTCGTTTGATGAAGCATTTCGCCAGTTTTGTCAGATATATCCTCCGTTTGCTCCGAAGGGAGGGGTATACGGGTTTCTCCGCAACCGATGGAAGCTGTGGTCTGGGGAAGCATAGGAATGCAAGGCCGAGACGCAGGAGAAACCAGCTCGCCAATTGATTATGGCTTCGGCGAAGTGCGCCGCATAGCGAACTGTGCATGTTGGCAGAATGTGCTGAAGAGCGAAGATCAGTGTGACCAATGATTAGCGGACTGCCGTTCCTAACATTACCGGATCCCGAGATCGAAACCGAGGGAGCACTTGATCCTTTGGGCCTCTCTGCCATCGGTGATCGACTCGCCGATGAAATCTTGCCGGGTCTGCGAGCTCGAATGGCTCGCCCTCGCTTCCTCACGGCCATCGCAGTGTCAGCCGCGGTCTGCGAGGGACTCGAGGACAAAGTGGCTAACGACCACGTTACTCCCGCATATCTTATCTTTGAATGGCTACTGGTTGAAGGTTTTGTTCGAGCCGGCAACAGAGAAGACACAGTGGGCACTCCCGGTACCCTGAAGGTACAGGCGGTCAAAAACAGCGGGGAGTCGATGTGCGCTCGAACTTATCTGAGAGTGCCAAGCATCTTCGGATTTCATGGGGTGTATAAGCCGCTTGCGTGGCATCTTGGCATTGTCGACGACGACTTCCGTCTCGCAGACAATGGTTATGCGCTCCTTAAGGCATGGCAGATGGATCGAGGACTCGACGGTTTCCTCACGAGTTCAACAAGTACGGGCGAAGGAACTAAGGTACGACAACTTCTGCGCTCGGCTGTTGAGGATGGCCTTCGAGAGGCATGCACTCGCCGCTCGACTTCCTGGCAGGGTTGGACTCTCCTTGCTCAGCACTTGGCCCCCGGTTTGGTCGGAAAAGGAGAGGCCGCGTTCCTTTATGAACTCTTGAATGACATCCGCGGAGGACCCAGGAGAGAGGTTTTTCGATTGTTGGAGCGTGTGCCGGACGGTCTGCCAGAATCGCGCATCGTAATGCAGTGGTTGCTTCCGACTGCTTCTGAAGACCTCAAGCGCCGCCTCTCTGCCATCGCCGAATTTGAGAAAATGTGCTCGCTTCTCGAGCGGGCCTTTGACTGGGCCCGTTATCTCTCCACGAAGGCGGGCGCACGAGCAATAGACGGGAAGGATTTCAGTGATTCGGATGTTGCCCGCCAGATTTCTGAGCAGCTACCTAGCGCCATTAGTAGAGCAGAAGATGCGTTAGATCGGGCTGCGACACCCGGTGTTCAGCAGAACGTCGCCGCTCTGTCTGGTGGTTTCGATAAAGTGTCGACGGCCGCAGGTCTCTTTGAAGCTGTACTCGCGCGCCACACATATGTGCAGAAAGCAAAAAAGCCGGACGGGAAACGCGATTGGTTCGAGAGAGCTCCAGACGGAAGTGCCTTCGTGCGGGTACCTTATCGGCAGAGTCGGGAGCCTGAGAGTCGCGAATGGTGGAATCGCCCATACAGAATCGAGACAGTTCGTTTCTTCAGATCCGACCTTGAGGCAGGGGCACATGGGTAAGCGTAGAACAGACAACACGTTCCGCAAACCGCTCGATCTCTGGGAAGCGCCAGTGGGTGCCGGTGAGCCACTGGTCTGTATAGTCACGAGCTTCACGTTCGATTCGACGTTCTTTGAGACCGAGTGTCTCGGACGTTTTCTTCAGATGGACACACATCCATCGGAGAGTGAGTCGGTTGGCTACCTGATCGAACGCGAAGAGAAGTTAGCGGCGGCCACGGTGTGCGCCCTCGTTGACCGTCGGCATGCGCGGGACAAAGAAAGCCTTCGCTGGGATGTTCTCGGTGTGCTGGTGCCAAGGGCAATTCAACATTCCAAGGTATCGTTGCTCGCGTGGGCCAAACACGTAAGAGTCGTGATCGGCTCGGGCAACATCACTGAACCGGGTTACCGCAAAAACCTCGAGGTTTTCGGAACGATCGACACGTCGGAAACAGAGGGAGGCGACAACTCATCTATTCTGCAAGCAATTGAGTTTCTTGGTGAGGTGCTTCGTCTTGCCATCGGTGACCAAGTGCCCGAAGGTCCCAAACGCCGAGCGCGCGAGGCGTTGGCATCGGTCCGGCGCCAGATCAAAACATGGCCGACTGTCGTAACCAATAGTCGAATTGCCGTGCCAGTCTTTGGGCTGCCGGGGCAGGGCGTATTGTCCCGCTTCAAGGAGCTCTGGCCCTCAGCGGGCCCTCCCCGCATTGCGCACGTGCTGTCACCTTTCTTCGACTGTCCACCGCGCGACGGCGTTGCAGTTGATGCTCTTGTAAAGCTGCTGGCCAAGAAAGGCGACCGGGGGGTTAGGTTCTATGTCCGCGCAGACAATTTGGCCGATGGGCGCATCAGGGCTTATGCCCCCAAGGGCATGATCAAGCTCGCTGCAAAGACTTGCAATGTTGGGGTTAGTCGGGTCTCCCCGGAACAGAACGGGGAGATTCGAGCCCTTCACGCCAAGATGCTCATCTTGGGAAATCGCGAGTGGCAGATGTTGCTGATCGGATCGAGTAACTTCACGACATCCGGATTGGGCGCGATTGACGGGCGAAGCAGTTGCGAAGCCAATCTCGTCTACTGTATGCGCACTTCAGACTCAGACTTCAGCGTATTCGATGACCTCTGGCCTGAACAGTGTGATGAAGATCTGGATCCGGAATCTGATGCGATCATTTGGGATCCGGTGCGCGAAGAGGACGAAGATGGAGTGTTCGGCCCGCCTCTCCCCGCTGCGTTTCAGGAGGCAATATTCGTTCCGGGAGTTAAACCATCTCTTCGAATTGTTCTTGCGCAAGGTCTGCCCGCTGTTTGGGCAATTCGCATCCCAGATGGTCCGTCAGTTTTGAGTGCTTCCGACAGAGTCGG
>Ga0302281_10003451_pt1 | contig 10982 bp, 10 predicted proteins | sample III_Fen_E1_2_FD_198762 | JGI IMG/M metagenome (GOLD analysis project Ga0302281, IMG submission 198762) | Peat permafrost microbial communities from Stordalen Mire near Abisko, Sweden - III_Fen_E1_2 | ecosystem: Environmental > Terrestrial > Soil > Wetlands > Permafrost | place: Sweden: Abisko...
ACGGCTTGAACATTGCTCGTTTCCACGCCGGTGCGCAAATCTTTCACCATGCGATACGGTTGGAAAACGTAGCTGCGAATCTGGTTGCCCCACGACACGCTGCCTTTCTCGCCGTAAAATTTTTCCATGTCGGCTTTTTCGGCGTCCACGCGCTGCGCGAAAATGCGAGAGAGGAGCAGGTTCATCGCCGTGGCGCGGTTTTGATGTTGCGAACGCTGCGCTTGCGACGCGACGACGAGGCCGGTCGGGATGTGCGTGATGCGCACGGCGGTCTCGACCTTGTTCACGTTCTGGCCGCCCTTGCCGCCGGAACGGAACGTGTCCACGCGGAATTCATTCGGCGGAATGACGATTTCACCGTCGCTCTCCTCGATCTCCGCAATCGTGTCCACGCTGGCAAAACTCGTGTGGCGGCGCTTGTTGGAATCGAACGGCGAGATGCGCACGAGACGATGCACGCCGCGTTCGGCCTTGCAAAAACCGTAGGCGTTCTCGCCCTTGATGAGCATCGTGACGCTTTTGAGGCCGGCGGTTTCGCCGGTGAGCGCGTCGGTGACTTCGACTTCCCAGCCGCGCGATTCGGCCCAGCGCGTATACATGCGCGAGAGCATTTCCGCCCAGTCCTGCGATTCCGTGCCGCCCGCGCCGGAGTTGATGGTGAAGATGCAATTTTTTTTGTCGTGCGGGCCGTTGAGGAACAATCTCAATTCCAGCGCGTCGAGTTCCTTGAAAAATTTCGCGAGGTCGCGCGTGAGTTCCGCCTCGACCTTCGCCTGCGACGCGGCGGGCTCGGCCTCGCCGAGTTCGAGCATGACGCGAAAATCGTCGAGCTGCTTTTCGAGTCTTTGGAGCGGTTCGAGTTTATTGCGGATGACGCCGGCCTCGTCAATGAAGCCCTGGGCTTTCTCGCGGTTGTCCCAAAACTTCTCGTCCGCCATCAGCGAGTTCAGCTCGCTGGACCGTTTTTGCAATGTGGCGACGTCAAAGAAACCTCCGCAAGTGCGTGAGTTTCTCGGCGGCGGTCATCAGTTGCGGGGCGATCAGTTCGAACATAAAGGCAGAATATAGAAGTCAGGAGTTAGAATCCAGAATGTATTACCTCCGCCGGTCGTCGCGATTATTTTTTGCCCACGCGCTGCCACATTTTATAATTAATATAAAGCAACAAGAGCAGCAGCAGGAGCAGATAACCCCAACCGAAAAGTTGCCGCAGAAGTTTGGCGATCTTCCGGTTGACTGGCGACATGCCGGAATCATTTTCGTTTGTCGTGGAGACCTTCCAGTCTTTGCCGGTGGTCGGAATCTTTTCAACCGTTTCAACCGAGTTTTCCGTCTGGTTTTCTGGCGACGTTATTTTTAACCCAATCCATTTGACTGCGGCTATGGGCTGTTGGGCAAAATCAGCCTGATGACCTGTCGCGCCCGCTGATGCAGGAATTGCCGCATTAGATTGCCGGGCAAAACCAGCCTGATGGTCTGCCGCGGCCGGTGACGCAGGAATTGCCGGAGTGTTTAAGCCAGGCGCAAATGTAATTTTTTGGGCTGGGGAATAATTCTGCTTAAGGTCAGGCTGATTGGACGATGTCGTGGGCAATACGAAATTGCCCGCAGTTGTTCCACCTGATCCGCCCGCCGATGACAAGCTTGCCGGTGAGAGTCCGTTGGGCTTGTCCACATCTGGATAAACGAGGTCTTCAGCGACGCTTTCTTCCGATAGGACAATCGCATTGTAAGATTCTTCCACATGACCATCCGAAAAAAGAATGTTGCCTTTTCCTTCGTGCAGATTTAATCCCCAACCCGCAGGAAACGGATGCGATATGTGGATAATGTCCTGACTGGTGACGATTGGACAACCGGGGAGATTCCGATCGGCGGCAAGAATCGCGCTTGGGATACCGGGATCCGCCTTGAGGCTGATGTCATAGCTCAAGTTCCAGTCATTGAACTGGTTGAAATTCGTGGCCGGCCAGCGTTCCAAATCCGCAGGACAAACGAGCAGCTTTGGCGTGACAAGTTCGCCCGCAAGCGGGCGGAAATGTTTATAAGCAAAATAAAATGGACCGACTATTTGATAACCTGCGGCGACAAATTCAAGCGATCCGCCATCGTTGGTTGAAACCTGCGTTGGAAATTTGCCGCCGTGATCGTTCGCAAACAAATGGAAGGCGAGGCCGGTTTGCTCCAGATTGCCCACGCATTGAATCCGCATGGCCCGAACTTTGCCTTGCTGCAACACCGGCAAAAGCATCGCCGCCAGAATGCCGATGATGGCGATGACCACAAGCAACTCCACGAGAGTGAACGCGCTTGCCCGGCAACTGGACTTGGGAATATCCATGCTGAAATCTATTTAGCAGACGCCATGCCGTGGGGGTTTTCCAATAAAATGAGAAATTTCAGTTTTCAAAAGCGTGAGACTCACGCATACGCACGCGAAATTTACGCACACTAAAACTTTATCCCTCTCGACCAGTGTAGCAGCACCAGCACAACAGGCTTCCGCCACGATGAACTGGAAGGATGGCGCAAAATATTCCGGGTCGGCTGTAAGTTTGGGGGGATGGCGCAGGAAAATATCCGGCTGGCGGAGAATGGTATTCGGCTGGCTGCTCCCGCCAATACGGCGTATCTCAAAAAATCCGATGTTTCGGCTGTGCAATAGATGGTTTGAAAATGCCAAGAAATATGGAGCCTGTATAACGCACAATCTGAATAATATCCCCCATGATCAGTGCGCGGCAATGGTTGCCGGACACGGGTTGCAATCTGCGGGGAAATTTTCCATGCAACCCGGCGCCATTCTTATCCCCACATCAGACCGTCCTCATCCGCGCGACTCATTTACAAGAGTCGCACCCATCCGTGGCTTTCAGGTTTCATGCACTGCTCCATCCGGCGCGCTACGGGGGGAGGATTGAGCAGCCCGTCTTGAGAAATGACGGCGAAGGATTGAGGACGGACGGTTCTTTCCTCAAGACAGATGTCTCCGGCTCGAGGACAGACTCATCGGGATTGAGGACAGACCGGTCATTTCTCAATCCTGACGTCTCTGGATTGAGGAAAGACAAGTCCGTGGCGAGGACAGACAAGCCCGTTTTGACCAAAAACCCTGATTTTCCCCATTTTTTGATGAAAGCTCCGCAAAAATCACTTTTCCGGGGCGAAAGGAGGTGTTGAAAATGGCAAAAGACCAAACTGTTACACTGAGTGCTGACACATTGAAAGCCGATACCGACTCATTGGCCGCCCTCAAGAAAATCACCGACTACAAGCCGTCAAATGAGGCATACACGCTGGACAAGCTGGAGGCCGCGTCCGACGCGCTTGATGCAGCCGACGATGCCTTCGCGCAAGTGGAGGCTGACTGGCAAACCGGTCGTGACGCGCATGTGGCCGCCCAATGGGCGTTCCACAACATGATGCTCGGTGGCAAGAAACAGGTCGTCGCGCAATACGGCGACGACAGCGACCAAGCGCAGGCGGTCGGACTGACCAAAAAGTCCGAATACGCCAAGCCCGCACGCAAAAAGACTCCCGACCCCGTAAAAAAATAAAGGTCACGGGATTGTAGCGTCCGGTCTGTGACCGGCGACAGGTGGCCGACTGTTTGGTGGTCAACCGCAAATGGTGGCCGACTGCAAAGACAAGCCGCTCCAAGAAATTGGGGCGGCTCTTTTTATTTCAACCACGGATGGACGCCGATGAACACGGATTTGATAATTATCTTGTTGTAAAATCAACCCGATATTAAAGTCCCCGCGCTTTGGCGGCTTAAGCCCGGCGGGCCGGATTTGCTTAACGCTGACGCACTAAGTTAAAATGTGCCGGGCTTATCAAAATCCTGACCGCCATGCTAAAAAGTGAAGATAAATTTTCAGGGCAGTCCGGCATTGAACCGGTTCATCCCCAGCCCTCCACCGTCCTTGCTCCGCCAAAAACAGCCGGGCTGCTTTGGGTCACCTACAAAAAAGATTTGAAGTGGTTTGAATTTTCAGCGCGCTCGTATGCAAAGTTTGCGAATGGATGGAATTTCGCCAAGTGCGTTGTCCCTAAAAGGGACGTGAAGGCGTTCAAGCCGGTCTGCGAAGCCAATGGAATAGAAGTGTGGGGCGGTGACGAATGGGAAGACAAGCCGTTCAACTGGCATCAAAACATGAAATGCCATGCTGACGATCACTTGCCCGGAGCAGACGTGATTTTTCATTGCGACGCAGATTCCGTGTTTGCCCAAAAATGTTCACCGGCAGATTGGCTGCCAAATGGAAAGGTTCTGTTGCCGTATCAAAATTACGACACTTTTCTGAGACGACTGATTGGGCCGGATGAAATGTCAGCCTTTATGAGCGGTGAATATATTGACCGTGATTTGGGCCAGTATAATTGGCGGTTTGCGGTTGAATACGCCTTGGGGCGGCGCGTCCAGCGGGAGTGCATGAGATGGTTGCCTGTCGCGCATCGCCGGGAAGTGTATCAGAAAACGCGCCAGTTGATTTCCGAAAGATTCCCCCGGGGAAAATTCGACGGTTATGTGAGAAGCTGCCGGGATACATGGCCGCAATCATTTTGCGAGTTCAACACATTGGGGGCCGTCGCCCACATTTATTTTGAGGACAGTTATGAATGGCATAATATTTATAAGCGAGGGTTTCCATTCGTGGGGAAGGTTATCCAGTCATGGTCGCATGGCGGCTTGAACAAAAAAATAAAGCCCGGCAACGTCGGGGGGCAGGCAGCCGGCAAGAGTATCAACACCCCGCGAAAACTGTTTGCCAACCTGGGGCTGCTGGAGACAAAAGAAAGGCGGACACTGGGGAAAATGTGGCGTCAATTCATGGATGCTTGCAAATAGCACACAGCCGCCATTCATTGATCTGGATTTGCTTGCCGTGATGTGATGTGCTATCATCAGGCCTTAAAATAATGAGATGCGGACTTTCAGTTTCAAATGAAGTTGATAAAACGAGCATTGACAGGTCTTTTTGCGCAATCGCCCGGCAAGCAAGAAACACGACGGATGTTGCCTGGCGGCCTTGTGCCGATAACACAATTTTGTGAAGAGGATTTTTTCATAGTCGGCTATCCAAAATCGGGGAATACCTGGTTTCAAGACATTGTCAACGGGCTGGTTTTTGGCATACTTCCTGAATTCGCCCCGCAATCGCTGGACATGATTCCAGACGTGCATCAGGTCTCGCACTACAAGCGCTATGCAACGCCGATGTTCTTCAAATCACATGCCCTGCCAACGCCTGATTACAAGCGTGTCGTTTATTTGTTGCGCGACGGAAGGGACGCCATGGTTTCCTATCATCATTACTTGGTGGATTTAATGAATGTAAAAGTGGGTTTTTTGGAAGCGGTGCAAACGGGCAGATATTTTTTCCCCTGCAAGTGGCATGAACATGTTGAAGCATGGTTGGAGAATCCTTTTGAGGCACAGATGATCGTGATCAAATACCAGGATTTGAAGAATGATACCGTTCATGAATTACAGCGTTTTTGTGATTTTGTTGGATTGAAACGGCCACCTGAATTTGTAAAAATGATCGCTGAACAGACGACTTTTGAGAAAATGCGTGACAGGGAAATTAAATGGAGACTAAATAATCCGACTCAATGGCCCAAGGGCAAAACCTTTCGAAGGCGTGGTGAAGTGGGCAGCCATAAGGACGAAATGCCGCAGGAAGTTTTGAGCGTATTCCTCAAAGATTCCGACGAAACGCTCCGCCGGTGCGGCTATTTGTGAATCAAAGTCGCGGCAAGACGGCGGACACAAGCTGAATGTTGTCGGAGGTTGAAGAATGAGAATTGCTAGAAATAAATTGACCGGCGAGATTCTCCGCGATTTACTCCGTTTGATGCAACCAACGACTTGGCATATGCGGTTTCCCTTGAGTCTCAAATGAGCGCCATCAAAAAAGCTTCGGTGGGCCTTTTTTCGCAATTGCTGGGCAAACGGGAAGCGCGGCAGGTGTTGCCCGCCGGATATATGCCGGCAACAAAATTTTCTGAAGAAGATGTTTTTATCGTAGGATATCCAAAATCAGGCAATACTTGGTTTCAAGACCTTGCCGCAGGGGTGGTCTTTGGGGCGCTTCCCGCATTCGCACCGCCTGTTTTAGTTCAAGACTTGGTTCCAGACGTGCATGCAGTTCAGCACTACAAGCGCTATGCCACTCCGATGTTTTTTAAATCGCACGCGCTGCCAACTCCCGACTACAAGCGTGTGGTTTATTTGTTGCGCGATGGCCGGGACGCCATGGTTTCTTATTACCATCAGCTTGTGGTTTTGGACAAAGGCCGCGTGGATTTTCTGGAAATGGTGCAATCGGGAAAAAGCCTTTTCCCCTGTAAATGGCACAAACATGTTGAGGCGTGGCTGGACAATCCTTTTGAGGCGCAGATGATTGTAATCAAATACGAAGAATTAAAGAAAAACACCGCTTGCGAGATGCAGCGTTTTTGTGATTTCGTTGGCTTAAAGCGGTCGCCCGTGTTTTTACAAATGATTGCTGAAGAGACAGTTTTTGAGAAAATGCGCGACAAGGAGATTAAAGTGGGACTCGCTGAATCGCAATGGCCAAAGGACAAAACTTTCCGAAGACGCGGCGCGGTGGGCAGCTACAAGGACGAAATGCCGCCGGAAGCTTTGAATGCGTTTCTGATGGATTCTGACAAGACGCTTCGCCGGTGCGGTTATTTGTAAGCCATAACAATCACCAAGCAATGCATAAGTTTATGCCAACGCTTGAGTGTTCTAGAATCACAGTCGGGCCAAAAAACCCATTGAAAAGATGAATAAATATTTCAAACAACTGTTCCGCCCTCCGCCGCGCAGTCAAAACAATGCTTTCACCGGTGATTACAATTCTTGGGCCGATGCAATGCGAAATTCGACGGGTTACGACGCGGGTGTGATTTTGGAAAAAACCTGTGCCGCCCTGCTGAAAGTGAAAAATGGCGAGGCTGTGTATGAACGCGATTCGGTGCTGTTCGATAAAATCCAGCACTCATTTCCTGTTCTCGCTGGTTTGCTGCGCGCCGCGCAGTCGCATGACGGGCGGCTTTGCGTCGTGGATTTCGGCGGCTCGCTCGGGAGCTCCTATTTTCAATGCCGAGATTTTTTACGGGTCGTGCAACGGCTTGAATGGCTCGTCGTCGAGCAATCGGCGCATGTCGCCTGTGGCAGGAAAAATTTCGAGTCGGAGCAATTGCGCTTTTACAACACCATTGAGGAATGCGCGGAGAGCCATCAACCCAACGCGCTTTTGTTGTCCAGCGTGCTCCAGTATCTGCCGGATCCTTATGATGTGCTCCAAAAAATTTTGAGCCTCCACATCGGCCATGTCATCGTTGACCGCACGGCTTTTCTCGCGAGCGGCCGGGAGCGGTTGACGATTCAAAATGTTCCGGATTCAATTTATCCGGGATGTTTTCCTGCGTGGTTTTTTAGCGAAATCAAATTCATTGAGGCGATCAATTTGGCCGGTTACACCTTGCTGGCTGATTTTCCAAGCGCAGACGATATTTCACCGGAGGATGAAAAAGCCTATTTTAAAGGTTTCATTTACGAATGGCGTGGTAAATAGCTTTGAAGAGAACATCAGAAATAAATTGACCGCCACGATGGTCCAAGATTTACTCCGCTCGAAAGATTTTTTTATATGAAACCCGCTTGTCCGCTTTGCAAATCGCAGAAAATATTCAACCTTAAATCATTCCGTCTCGCGTCGCTGCGGGAGGAGTGGCGGCAATCGTTCGGGTTCGATCCGTTCTCCGAATTCAACCCGACCGACGAAATGCTACGACAGCATCGTTGCAGCGTTTGTAATTTGGAATTCTATTCCCCCGAATATGTCGGCAATGCGGCTTTCTACGAAAAACTTTCCAAGGCGGACTGGTATTATGAGGAAGACAAATGGGAATTTGATGAAGCAATCCGGCGTCTGGGGCGTAATGCCCAAATCAAGACGCTTTTGGAAATCGGCTGCGGCAAAGGTTGCTTTCTTGAAAAAGTCGTCTCGTGCTATGAATCCATGGGCAGTGAAATCAACGAACAAGCCGTTCAAGTTTGCAAATCCAAAAACCTGAATGTCACGACTGACCGCTTGGAAACCATCCGGCGAAAATTCGATGCCGTTGTTTCGTTTGAGGTTTTGGAGCACATTCCGAACCCCGATGATTTCCTGCGCAATATATCCGAAGTTCTTTCACCCAACGGCACGCTGATTTTGGCCGTTCCAAATCCTGAAGGTTCATTGAAAGAAATGAATCGTGTGCTTCTCGATATGCCGCCCCATCACACTACGCGCTGGAGCGTCCGCACTTTTGAGTTTCTCTCGCGTGAATATAGTTTGCAGCTTGTGGGCGTTGCCAATGAACCGCTTCGTTACGTTCATTATCAACAATATCTCGACTCGCTGGCGGCAACGCACCATCTGCATGGAGGTTCGCCGGCAAATCAACATCTCGACTCGCTGGCTACAGCCTATCCGTCACAGCGGCGCGGTTCGCTGGGCAAGCGATTGAAACGTCGGCTGACAAAAATGTTGCTCCCGGATCCGGAAACCGTTGTCAGGCTCATGCTGCCAGCGCTCGAAAACATGGTCAGAACGTTGCTGCCGACGCGCGAAAGCATTAAAAGCGTCGTTTGGCCCCAAGCTTACCAGCATCACAAGCAGCTTCTCAAGGGACAGACGCACCTGGCCGAATTCAGAAAAAATTAGACAAGCATGACTGGACTGCCAAATTTTTGAACACTGTGCCTTCATCCAAACTTCGACGACTCGTCAATCTCGGTTGCGGCAGCCGCTTTCATCCCGACTGGGTCAACGCCGACATCGCGCCGCAAAACCCGTCGGTCATGCAATGCGATTTGAGCCGGAGGCTGCCATTTCCTGACAACGATTTTGACGTGGTCTATCATTCCAACGTGCTTGAACACATCCGACGCGACGACGCGTCAGCGTTCATGCGCGAATGTTTTCGCGTGCTGAAGCCCGGCGGTATTTTGCGCGTGGCCGTTCCGGATTTGGAACGTATTTGCAGGTTATATCTCGAAAAACTGCAACTGGCGACCTCCGGTGACGTTGCAAGCGCGTATGATCGCGATTGGATGCTGCTCGAAATGTATGACCAGACCGTGCGCGAAAAAAGCGGTGGCGCGATGCTTGATTTTCTCCGGCAAAATCCCCTGCCGAACGAATCTTTTGTGCTGGAACGGATCGGCCAGGAAGGCCGCGAACTTATCGCCGCTTTGAGAAACACCCCGCAGCCGCAAATCCAAATTCAGTCAATGTCGCAAGCCAAAGTGCCGCCATCGAAAAAGCGGTCTCAACTGCGGGAAGTCATCCGCCGTCCGCGCACGCTGTTTGAAATGTTCGGTCGCAAATCACGCGCTTCACCCAAAATGGACGGCCAAAAAAATTTGAACGAGTGTTTGGGCGCGGATTGGCGGCGTGCTTTGGACATCGGTCGTTTTCGTCTGGCGGGTGAAGTGCATCAATGGATGTATGACCGGTTTTCACTTGCGCGCCTGATGTCGTCCGCAGGTTTTCGCGAGCCGACGCTTCGGTCGCCGGTGGACAGCGCGATCCCAGGCTGGACGAAATTCAATTTGGATACCTTGCCCGACGGCAGCACCATCAAGCCGGATTCGTTCTTTATGGAAGCGACGAAATCGTGTTAAATAAAACCGCGCATGGACGACAAAGCTCATTTTTGGGGAAAGAAAATCCTCATCACCGGCGGCCTCGGGTTCATCGGCTCGAATTTGGCGCGTCGGCTTGATGCCCTCGGCGCACAAGTGTCGCTCGTGGACAGTTTAATTCCAGAATACGGGGGCAACCGGTTCAACATCGAAGGCATCGAAAAAAATCTGCGCGTCAACATCTCCGACGTGCGCGACGAGCACAGCATGAGGTCTCTCGTTCAGGAGCAGGATTATCTTTTCAACCTCGCCGGACAGACGAGCCATCTGGATTCCATGCAGGACCCACACGCGGATCTGGAAATCAACTGCCGGGCGCAACTCTCAATCCTGGAAACCTGCCGCAAGCATAATCCAAAGATCAAAATTGTTTTTGCCAGCACGCGCCAGCTTTACGGCAAGCCGGATTATCTGCCGGTGGACGAAAAACATCTGCTGCGCCCGGTGGACGTCAACGGCATCAACAAAATGGCCGGCGAATGGTATCATATTCTTTACAACAACGTTTACGGCCTTCGCGCCTGCGCCCTGCGCCTCACCAACACTTATGGGCCGAGGATGCGCATCAAGGACGCGCGGCAGACTTTTCTTGGCATCTGGATCCGGCTACTCGTCGAAAAAAAATCCTTTGAAGTCTGGGAAGGCGCGCAACTGCGTGACTTCACTTATGTGGACGACGCGGTTGACGCGTTGCTGCTTGCGGCGGCGGATGAATCCAGCAACGGCCAGGTGTTCAATCTCGGCGGTGAGCGGGCCATCAGTCTGCATGACCTTGCAGAATTGCTCGTAAAAATAAACGGGGCCGGAGAATTTGTCTCGCGCTCGTTTCCACCGGACCGCAAGCGGATTGATATCGGTGATTACTATGCGGATTTCAGCAGCATCAAATCAGCGCTTGGATGGCAGCCCAAAGTGATGCTGGAAGACGGTTTGGCAAGGACGTTGAAATTTTATCGCGAACACTTGAACCATTATTTGTAAAGTTGCTGAAGCAAAAATGATTCTTCAAAGCAATCCGAAGGCGAACTTTCTTGCGCATGAGGCGGAAATCCGCAGCGCCATCGCGCGCGCGCTGGAAAGCGGTTGGTATATCTTGGGCGGGGAAGTCGCGGCGTTTGAAAAAGAATTCGCCGCGTTTCTCGGCGCGCGCCATGTCGTCGGCGTCGGAAATGGCACGGACGCGATTGCGCTTGCCTTGCGCGCCTGCGACGTCGGGCCGGGAGACGCGGTCATCACGGTTTCGCACACGGCGGTTGCGACGGTCGCGGCG
>Ga0302281_10003455_pt1 | contig 10971 bp, 5 predicted proteins | sample III_Fen_E1_2_FD_198762 | JGI IMG/M metagenome (GOLD analysis project Ga0302281, IMG submission 198762) | Peat permafrost microbial communities from Stordalen Mire near Abisko, Sweden - III_Fen_E1_2 | ecosystem: Environmental > Terrestrial > Soil > Wetlands > Permafrost | place: Sweden: Abisko...
TGTTAGGCCGATGGATATACTCTCTCATCACTTTGGAAAATATGCCTCGAACTGAAAGTCTCCGCCATCTTCATCCACGACTCGATCACCCAACTCAACCAGCGAGCCAATGCGGCGGCGAACCATCTCGACGGCCAAGCAAAGAGACTGCAATGAATCCTCGCCGCAAATATCACTGAGCCGACCATCAAGGCCATGCAGCGCAACTGGTGTGTGCCAGAAACCATCTGTGTGCTGGTGAGGTGCTCCTAACTCGACAGTCATAGGGACGCGCTCGCCACTCTTGCGAAGCCAAAACATCTCTCGCTTGGCAATGGCTGGAGCGTCAGTCTTCATAAACGTGGAATCGGCCTAGACCTTATGGCTTAACAAAATGGAAGAGCGGGTGTTTGATTGCGATGGTAAACGTGGGTTGCCCGTTGAAGCGGGCCGATCCACAAAGTTGGCTGCCCGGCTGGAAGCTGGGCGAGGCCTAACCTGATAACGAAACCAAATACCCAAAAACATGAACAAAGTCATACATTACATCGGCCTGGACGTCCACCTCCAATTCATCATGGCCGTGGCCCAGAAAGACCACGCCAATCCGCACGCCCCCCGCAAATTCACCCGCAAGCAATTGTCAGGCCTTTCACTATTGACACTGGTTGATTAATTAGGCTTTTCATTCAGCAGGTTGGATACATACGTCCAACTCCCTATTTTTGTCCGGTCCGCGATCCAAGCCAGCGTCATCGTCGTTTCCGCCCGCAGTCACCGCGCCAAGGACACCTTGCCTGGATCGCCTTTGGCCCGCGCGGACAATTCCGCTTCCGTTCACCCCAGAGCTAACCACCCTTCCTTCACCAGCCGCTGCGCCCGGGCGTTACTAATTTCCTGGCGCTCCGGTGGATGGTGCCAATTAAAATTCCCCAGCGAAAAACAATTGGCATTGACGATTGCCCCATAATGGCTCGCCCGCCGCCGCCGCCAACCCATGGTATGGTTCTTTTTCATTTGCGTAGGGCATTGCCCTTCGGCGTCTTGGCCGGCTCGCGCATCCATTGCTCCCGGTGAGCATTGGCGCTCTCGGAACTGCCCAGATGCACCCGCGTCAAGACCGCCGACAGCGACCGCGTCATCTCCCGCCGCAATCGCCAGCTTGTCTGGCCAGGAGTTGCCCACGCAAGGTGCGGCCAATGGTGCCCCAGCCGCAGTTCAGCCTGATGCCAGGCCGAGGTTCGGCTGCCAGCCGGGGTTCGGGTCAAACCAGGTCAAACCCTCCGCCCGCCGCGAACCTGCGCCCGGGTAAAAATTGACTTTGTGTGGAACCACGATATTTTACTAACTGATCCAGCCGGCTCGCCACGTAACGGAACGTAAATTGCTGATCCAGCGGGAAAAATTGATTCAATCAAACCATGGCATCCAATAAATTTCCCGGCCGGTTACCCACGGTTTTGGGCGCGCTCCTGTGGTTGTGCGTGCTGACAAATTCAGTGGCTCAAGGGGCCGAATTAAGAAGTTTGACCGGCCATGTGCCGCCCGTCGTTTCCCATTTGTTGGCAAAGGGTCGGCTGGCGGCCACCAACCAGCTCCGCTTGGCCATCGGGCTGCCACTGCGCGATGCCGCCGGGCTCGATGCATTTCTGGCGCGGCTGTACGATCCCGCCAGCCCCGATTACCGGCATTATCTTACGCCGGAAGAACTTGCGGCGCGCTTTGGCCCCACGGAACAGGATTACCAGGCAGTCAGGGAGTTCGCCCAGACCAATGGCCTGACCGTGACCACGACGTACAACAACCGGCTGGTGCTGGATGTGGCCGGACCGGCGGCGGCGGTGGAAAACGCGTTGCACATCAGCCTGCGCACCTATCAACATCCCACCGAGCCGCGCCGGTTTTTCGCCCCGGACACCGAACCGACGGTGCCGTCCGGACTGCCGATGGCGGACATTCAAGGCCTGAGCGATTATGCCCGGCCCCAGCCGCGGATAAAGCGAATGAACGCCGCCAACGTGGTCGGCCGGAACGGTTCGGCCCCGGACGGATCGGGCAGCTATATTGGCAACGATTTTCGCAACGCCTATGTACCCGGCACGGCGCTGACCGGCGCGGGACAGAATGTGGGACTGCTGGAATTTGACGGATTTTACGCCAACGACATCGCCACCTATGCGGCGGCCGCGGGCAGTGGACGGACGAATATAAACCTCCAGACGGTTTTGTTGGACGGCTACGATGGGGTACCCACCACCAACGGCAATGACGAAGTGTCACTGGATATTGAGATGGCAATGGCGATGGCGCCCGGGCTGACCAAAATCGTGGTTTTTGAAGCGGGCGAGTACGGAAATCCAAACGACCTCCTGAGTTCCATGCTCTCCTACAGCAGTTCAGTCAAGCAATTGAGCTGCTCATGGGGATGGTATTTTGTACCAACGAATGCCCCGACTTCAGATACCATTTTCAAGAACATGGCGGCTGCCGGACAGACGTTCGTCAACGCGTCAGGGGATGCCGATGCCTTCACCACCGGTTCCAGTTCTGCCAATGGGGTGGATAACCCGTCGCTGCAAAATGCGCCATCCAGTTCGCCCTATATCACCCAGGTCGGAGGCACGACTTTGACCATGAATGGCAGCGGAGGTTCCTATGCGTCAGAGACGGTCTGGAATTGGGGCCCGGTGTACGGATCCCAATATGACGGCATAGGCAGCAGCGGCGGCATCAGCAGCTACTATGCTATCCCGAGCTGGCAGACGAATATCAGCAATCTGGCCGGAAGAGGCGGTTCGGCCAGTTACCGGAATATCCCGGACGTGGCGTTGACGGCGGACAACATCTACGTGGTGTACGGCGGCGGCGGCAGCCCTACCGACGGCTATGGGGGCACGAGTTGCGCCGCGCCGCTTTGGGCGGGGTTCATCGCCCTGGTCAACCAACAGGCGGCGGCCAACGGCCTGGCAAATGTGGGTTTCATCAACCCGGCCATTTATGGAATTGCAGCCGGCTCCAATTACTTAACCTGTTTTCATGATGTCACCACCGGCAATAATACCTGGTCAGGAAGCACTGGTTTGTTTTATGCGCAGACCGGCTATGACCTGTGCACCGGTTTGGGCACACCGAATGGGGCGGCACTAATCACCTCGCTGGTGGGAAGCCTTGGGTCGCTAGGGGTATCGCCCGGGTCAGGTATTGGGTTCGGCGGGCTTCCCGGCGGGCCGTTCAATCCGGCTTCCGGAACCTTACAGCTCACCAACCGGTCGGCTACGGCGATCAACTGGTCGCTGATCAGCACCTCGGCGTGGCTTACGGCGAGTGCCACCAGCGGAATATTGGCGGCAGAAGTGGCGACGAACGTGCAGGTGAGTCTTACGGTAACGGCCAGCAATCTGGCGGTGGGGATATATTCCACCACCCTGACGCTTACCAACAAAACGGGGCACACGATGCAGACCATCCCCAGTACCCTGCAAGTTAACCAGCCTTTGTCAGTCACACCCGGCCTGGGTTTTACCGCCGCCGGTCCGGTCGGGGGACCATTCATTCCGGTCGCGCAAGCTTTTGCCCTGACCAATGCCAGCGGCAACCTATTGAAATGGAGCCTCATCAATACCTCAGCGTGGTTGACAGTATCCGCCAGTGGTGGATCGCTGGCGCCTGGCGGCGCCACGAATATCACGGCCGCCCTGGCGACCGCGGTGAACCAATTCGCGGCGGGAACATATAATGCGAGCCTGATTTTCACGGACACGCCGGGCTTGGTGGCGACGGCGCCGTTTGCGTTGGTGGTGGCAGCGTCGATCGTCCAGAACGGCGGCTTTGAGACGGGTGATTTCACCGGCTGGACCCAATCCGGGGATGCCAGCGAAACCCAGATAACCACTGACTCCAGTTATGTTCATTCCGGCAATTATAGCGCGATATTGGGACCGCCGAGCACACCCGGTTATTTGAGCCAAAACCTGGCGACCTACCCGGGACAAACTTTTCTGCTGTCCTTTTGGCTGAGCAATCCCTCCGGCGGCACACCCAATCAATTCCAGGCGCTATGGAACAACACCCTGGTGGTCGCCCAAACCAATCTCACGAGCACGGCCTGGAACAACTTCCAGATTCTGGTCGCCGCCACCGGCACGGTCACGCCATTGCAATTCGGAATCATTGACCAACAGGATTTTTTGGCCCTCGACGACATTAGCGTCACGCCCGTCGGGCCGGTCGCCTTCAAATCGACAGCTCGGCTGACGAACAATTTCCAACTCACCTGGAACACCAGCACCGGGATTGTGTATCAGGTGCAGTACAAGACGAATTTGATCCAGACCAGTTGGATCAATTTGGGCGGCCCCACCAGGGCCGGAAGCAACACGCTGACGGCGACCGATACCAACGCGTTGCGGGCAACCTCGCAACGATTTTATCGGCTGATCACGACCCCGTAAATAATTACTGCCATCGGGCTTGGCGATGATGAATGGCTTGCAAATGGTTGCGCAACTCGAAAAAATAATTGGAACTTATGTTAAGGAAATGGTGCCGTTTAATCTGCTGCTTCAGCCTGGTAACCACCCTGGGTTCGGCCGCGCATGCCGCTCTGACGACCCTGCCCGGGCACGTACCCCGGGAGATCGCTCATTTGCCGCCGACCGGCCGGCTGGCCGCGAATACCAGGCTTGAGCTCGCCATTGGTCTGCCTTTGCGAAATCAGGCTGCGCTAAGCACGTTCCTTCGGGAACTGTACGACCCGGCCGCCACAAATTATCACCGCTACCTCACGCCGGAACAATTCACCGCGCAATTTGGGCCCACCGAGCAGGAGTATCAAACGGTCGTGGACTTCGCCAGGACCAACGGATTGACCGTCACCCGCACGCATGGCAATCGCGTGCTGTTGGACGTGAGCGGCGCCGCTTCCGACATTGAAAAGACCTTCCATATCACCCTGCGAACTTACCGGCACCCGACGGAAAACCGGAATTTCTTTGCCCCCGACACCGAACCCACCGTGGCCACCGGATTGCCAATATTGGATGTCAGCGGATTGAGTGATTATGCCAAACCAACGCCCATGCTTCATCACCAGCCGGCAGCGGGACGGGGACAGCCGGCCGCCGGTTCGGGTCCCCGCAATGCCTTCATCGGCCGGGACTTTCGCAACGCCTATGTGCCGGGCACCACGCTGGATGGCTCGGGACAAAGGGTGGGCTTGCTTGAATTAAGCGGCTACAATACTTCGGACATCACGGCCTATGAAACCCAGGCCGGCCTCCCCAGCGTGCCGCTGCAGAATATTTTGCTGGACGGTGCCACCGGCGCGGTGGATAGCGGTAATGACGAGGTCTGTCTGGACATTGAATTGACCATCGCCATGGCTACCAACCTGGCCAGCGTGGTGGTGTTTGAGGCGCCCAACGGCGCCGCCAACTTGAATGACATTTTTAACGCCATGGCTTCCAGCAACCAGATCCACCAGTTCAGCTGCTCCTGGGGCTTCGGCGGCGGCCCCAGCCAGACGACGGACCAGATTTTTCAACAAATGGCGGCAGAAGGACAATCCTTCTTTCAAGCCTCGGGCGATGGGGACGCCTGGACCAACCCCATCTGGCAGCCCGGCGATAATCCTTACATTACGGTCGCGGGCGGCACGACGCTCGCCATGAGCGGTGCCGGAAGCGGTTATCTTTCCGAAACCGTCTGGAATTCGGGCTACCTCGGAGCGGCCAGTGCCTGGGGCCCCAACGGCAATGGCTATTGGGGCAGCGGGGGCGGCGTGAGCGCCAATTACTCGATCCCCGCCTGGCAAACCAACTTGAACATGACCGCCAACCTGGGTTCCACCACCATGCGCAACATTCCCGACGTGGCCATGACGGCGGACAATGTTTATGCGACTTACGACGGCGGCTCCAGCGACACTTTCATGGGCACCAGCTGCGCCGCTCCGCTTTGGGCGGGCTTCATGGCCCTGGTTAACGAGCAGGCGGCCATCCTCGGAGGGCCTCCGGTCGGATTTATCAATCCGGCCATCTACGCGCTGGCGAACACCACGAATTACACCACGTGTTTCAATGACATCACCACGGGTAACAACACTTCCAGCAACAGCCCCTCCCAATATTTTGCCGTGCCCGGATACGATCTTTGCACCGGTCTGGGCACGCCAGCCGGCACCAACCTGATTGCGGCCCTGACGGCCACCACCACCGTAAACAACCAGCAATTGGTGCGGGATGGCGGATTTGAAACCGGCTATTTTACGGATTGGATCCTATACGGGGATACCATCGTCATAGGTCCGCGCGGCGGCGCTGAAATTTACGATGCGGTCGAAACTCCCGATGACCCGAATAACAGTTTCGACGTGGCGCATTCGGGGACCTATGGCGCTTTTCTGGGGGATTCATCCCTGGCCATACTGGCGCAGACCCTGTCCACGGTTCCCGGGCAGGAATATCTGCTCTCCTTCTGGCTAAACAATCCCCAGGGCGGCGCGGACCAGCAATTCCTCGTCAACTGGAACACCAACGGCGCCTCCGCCACCAACACCATTTATTTCTGGAACAACGGGGTGGCGTTTGCATGGACCAACTTCAACTATGTCCTCGCCGCCACCAGCACCAATACCACCCTTCAGTTTGGCGCGGCCAATCCGCCCAACTACTTTGGGCTGGATGATGTCAGCGTCACGGTGATTCCGCCGCCTTCGTTTGGCGGTGTCACCCGGTCGGGCAACGGCCCGGCTTTTACCTGGAGCACTTTGGCGAACGTGAGCTACCTGGTTCAATATCAGACGAACCTGACGCAGACGAACTGGCTCAATCTGGGCAGTTCCATCCTCGCTGCAAGCAATACCCTGACGGTCCTGGACACTAATGCCCTGGTCAATTCGCCGCAGCGCTTTTACCGCATTCAAGTCACCCACTGATCGCCGCCGGACGGCGGCGGAGTTCGGCGTGCCGGGTTCTGCCGCTCACTGCTTTTTTTGGCCATGATCCTGCTATCTTGTTTTCAGATTGAGAACTGGACGCGGGAAATCAAACCCGGCTGAGCCAAACAAGTTGAATCCATGAGGTCGACTTTAGGCGCGAATATAAGCAGAGTCCAGCTGCTGTGGTTCGGTAGTCGCAGCCAATTAAACAACCGTTGCACCGGGTAATATTTTTTTGAAAAAAAACCTTGAGTGTCGCGCGCAAAAAGACGATCTATTGAACGAAAGTTGTTCTTTGTATAACGGCAGAATCGACCAGATTTCCCTGCCCTGTTCGTGATTCGCAACAGTCCTTGAACCGTAATTAAAACGATCACGGAGCAAGTTCCGCCTGTGGCCGGCATGCCTTCACTGGAAGCCGAAAGCAGACAAACAAGTTCCACATGTAGCGATACATGTTCAAAGGATCACGTTCGACACGGCAATGGTGGGGGCTAGTTTCCTTCCCGTTGGAAAATTCGCTTTGGCAGCGTGTTTTTCAACGGGTTTTTTGTTTATTCCACGCTTTCGACCCCAGTCACCCATTTAAATCCATTGGTCATCAATGACCTTCCGCCAGTCCCAAGGACGACTTTTTGATTCTGAACGACTTTACACGACTTGGCGACCGCGCTGTTTTTGCTTTCAGTTGGGACACGCTGTCTCCGTCCCTGTCCCAAAGCGGTTCACCACCACTATTTCGCTCGTAAATTAACGCCGGCAGCGTGAGGCGATGGTCTGAAATTCCAGGTTGTCAGCCGGGCCAAATGCTTGATTCCATTGCGGATTTATGTTTTGCGCAATGAAGTGCGCCCCGGCGTCGCGGTTTCGCCGCCTGCGGCTGCGAGCCAAAAGAGACTTGGCAGGCGGCATGCGAAGACATTACGCCGTGGAAGCCATTGGGATCAGAAGGTTAGGCCAGGTCGAAAGAATGACCTTCGGTTTGTTGCTGGCGATCAGGCTCACCATCCTCCTGCCAGCCTCCGCGATGGGCATGATCAGCGCCAACCTGACATGGGTTGCCAGCACGGATTCCACGGTCACGGGGTATGACATTTATTACGGAGGCGCCAATAACCAATACACCAACAATTTCATTGTCGGTGACGTGACCAATGCCACCATCCCGGGGTTGGCTGAGAACACGGTTTACTTTTTCGGCGCGAAGGCGCGCAACAGCATGGGCAGCGAAAGCGGTTTTTCCAATGAGGCTGCCTTTGCCGGCTTTACCGCCCGGGTCGGGATCGCCCTGCAGTTGCGAACCGCGCCCCAGGGACTCAGCACCGACCCATTCCAATTTAGCCTGGATGCCAGCGCCCCACCGGGTGCGACCATCAATCCCACGAACGGCATCATTTCCTGGACCCCGGGAATTGCTTACGCTTCCACCACCAACTTTCTCAACGTCGCCATCGTTGACCCCGCCAATCCGGCCTTCAGCATTTCCGAAACGGTGGAGGTGCTCATCGGCGATTACCTTGCCGTGCAGGCCGGTGCCCTGGCGGTGTCCGCCGGCCAACCCGGCAGCCTGCCCCTGACCCTGACCGCCAGCAGCCCGGTGACCAATGTGCAAGTCACCTTGAACTGGCCGACCGGCACATTACTAAATCCGACCCTCGGCATCGCCAGCCCATTCATCAGCGGCTCGCTCCAGAGCCAAAACAACCAGCTGGTCATCGCCCTGCAAACTGCGCCCGGTCAGCCCTTCACCGGCAGTGGCCAGGTGGCCCAGGTGAATTTCCGCACCCTGTCCGCGCCGACGACGGTCATTTTAAGCATTCCTGCCGCTGCCGCCCCCGGCAACGCGCCTGCCGGCACCGCTTATGCCAACACCCAGGCACAGGCGGGCGAGGTCGTGGTGGTGGGAGCTCAACCCCTGCTTCGTCCCCAGACAACTGCCGGCGGCGGTCGCGCGCTGTCATTGTACGCCAACCCAGGCAGCTATGAACTTCAAGCCACCGCGTCGCTCGCCGCCCCGGTCACCTGGACCACATTGACCATGTGCCAGCTAACCAACGCGGCCCAGAGGGTGGCGCTCGACGCCGCCAATCCGATTATTTTCTACCGTCTGCGCCAGCTTTGATTTTTCTTTTGGGCTGACTATCCGGCAATGGTACTTTGAGGGCATGGCACGTGATGATTTGTTTTCCCAGGCGGAACCTCTGCCAGCGGAAAGCCCGGCGCCGCCCCCGGCTCCCTTCACCAACCGTCCACTGGCGGCCCGCATGCGCCCCCGCAACCTGGACGAATATGCCGGCCAATCCCATATCCTCGGCCCCGGCCAGCTCCTGCGCCGCGCCATCGAGGCCGACCGCATCCAGTCCCTGATTTTTTACGGGCCGCCCGGCACCGGCAAGACCTCCCTCGCCCAGATCATTGCCCGCCAGACCAAGAGCAAGTTTGAGCGTTTAAGCGGCGTCGAATCCAATGTCGCCGACATGCGGCGCGTCCTGGCCGCCGCCACCAACCGCCTGGAGAATACCGGCGCTGCCACCATCCTGTTCATTGACGAAATCCACCGCTTCAACAAGGCGCAGCAGGATGTGCTCCTGCCGGATGTCGAGAGCGGCGTTATCAAGCTCATTGGCGCCACCACCCACAACCCGTTTTTCTTCGTCAATTCACCACTGGTTTCCCGCTCCCAGATTTTTGAGCTGCGGCCGCTGACCGAGGACGATCTCCTGGCGCTCCTGCAGCGGGCCCTGGCCGATGCGGAGCGCGGTCTGGGCTATCTGCACATTGCCGCCGATGAAAACGCGCTCCGGCATCTGGCCAAGATCGCGGACGGTGACGCCCGCAAAGCCTTGAACTCGCTGGAAATCGCCGCCCTCACCACCGGCCCCGACCCCGCCGGACTCATCCATGTCACCCTCCCGGTGGCGGAGCAGAGCATCCAGAAAAAGGCGGTCGTTTATGACGGCGATGGCGACGCGCACTACGACACGATCTCGGCATTCATCAAATCCATGCGCGGCAGCGACCCCGACGCCGCCCTCTATTGGCTGGCCAAGATGATCCATGCGGGCGAAGACCCGCGCTTCATCGCCCGGCGAATTGTGATTTGCGCGGCCGAGGACGTGGGTTTGGCGGATCCGATGGCCCTCGTGCTGGCCTGTTCGGCGTTGCAGGCCGCCGAATTTGTTGGCTGGCCCGAGGCGCAAATTCCCCTGGCCGAGGCCACGATCTACCTCGCCACGGCGAACAAGAGCAACAGCGCCGTCGCCGCCATTGGCGCCGCCCTCGCCGAGGTGCGCTCCGGCCGCACCCTGCCCGTGCCGGAACACCTGCGCGACGCCCATTACCAGGGCGCGAAGCGGCTCGGGCATGGTCAGGGCTACCAGTATGCGCACGAGGGCAAGGACCATTTTGTGGCCCAGGATTATCTCGGCGCCGGCAAAACCTTTTATGAGCCCACCGAACAGGGGGTGGAAAAAAAAATCAAGGAACGCGTCGAAAAATGGCGCGCCGAGTTTGCGGCAAAAAGAGGCGCCCAAAGTTAAGGACAAAAGAATGAAGTGGCCGGCCGACGGCGCCAAGCAGCAACGCAAGTCAACCCATGTCACCGATTGAGACCAAGGCGGAACTACGCCAAAAAATCCGCACCGCGCTGGGGAAAATCTCCCTCGCCGTGCGCCTCGTGGAATCGTTGGAACTTTGCGCGCGGCTGGAGCCCCAACTGCAAAGCGCCCACGCGATTTTATTTTTCGCGCCGCGGCCGGATGAGTTGGATGTCTGGCCGTTGCTGGAAAAATTATTACCCGCCAAAAAAATCTGCGCCTTGCCCGCCTTCGACCCCGCCGCGCAAAGCTACTCCTCCCGCCGGGTGCTGAATCTGGAAACGGACATCGCCACCGGAAAGTTCGGCATTTCCGAACCTCGCCCCGAATGCGAAACAATTCCCCTGGATCAGTTCGATCTGGTGCTGGTTCCAGGGTTGGCGTTCGATCCAGGTGGCAATCGTCTGGGACGCGGACGGGGATTTTATGACCGCATACTGGCCGCCGCCAGCGGAGTGA
>Ga0302281_10003458_pt1 | contig 10959 bp, 9 predicted proteins | sample III_Fen_E1_2_FD_198762 | JGI IMG/M metagenome (GOLD analysis project Ga0302281, IMG submission 198762) | Peat permafrost microbial communities from Stordalen Mire near Abisko, Sweden - III_Fen_E1_2 | ecosystem: Environmental > Terrestrial > Soil > Wetlands > Permafrost | place: Sweden: Abisko...
CAGGTCTATGGCATAGTGTGGGGGCAGATGCCGAAGCCGGCGGAGTAATCGTTGCGCCAAGCGCACTTCCCACAAACGTTCATCTGCGCTTGCCGGTTCCCAGGTCGTCAGAAAATCCGGCGTCCAGGCGCGGCCACTGAGCGATCGGTCGCCCCCCCGGCCACTCAGGTTCCCATGTGGGTGATCCGCTCTTAGTCCGCGTGATGGTGCACTGTTGCGGCCAGCCGGCTGGCGAGTCTTCCCACTTCTCCTGCCGCCCGTAGACCGTCAAATCGAGCAGGTGATAGTTGTTATCCAATACCTCTGAGCCACGTGCCGTAGTCCAATACGTCTCGAAAACTCTGGAGCCCTGCCGCAAGTAGCACACCAGGTGCATCCTGCCCACACGTCGTCCCACCAGCAAGGTCTCAAGCGATTCCCGGGGAGCTGAGTACCACGGCATTTCCCAGCCCATGAAGTCACGGTAGCGTGCGCTCTCTTCATACGGTCCCTGGCAAAACGTGGCGTACGTAACGTCGCGCGAGTGTATATACGACAACTCATGCATCTGCGCAGTAACCCAGGTACACCCCTCGCATTGCTCCGGCGCTGGATGGCCGGCATGCCACATAAAGTAATAGGCGATAAGCTGCCTTCGGTCCTCAAACGTATCGAGAAGCGTCACCGGGCCGTGTGGACCAATCAGCGTTGTAGTGCCGTCCACCTCCACCATCGGAAGCCTCCGGCGAGCCGCTGCAATGGCGTCACCTTCGTGAGTGTGCGCCTTCTCTCTAACCCGCAATGCATCGAGCTGCGCTTGGAAGGTGCTGCGATCGGCAATCTGGGGAGTGCCAAGTCCGTCTGTCTCGGTGTCATTCATTGTTTTCTCCTTTATCGCGCCGGCTTCGGGTGAACAAGACCATTTCAATCAAGCACGAAACTGGGTGGGAAACCACCATCCTCAACCCGCAGTTCTCGCGCCATTTTGCGTTCATCAGCATCCATAATGGACGCGTCCCTGCCGGGACGCGTTGCCGCGGTCTTCTTAAAAAACGCCAAAGCCATTTGTGTCCGCAACTCAAGCCTTGGAGCCCCTCGGCGGGCCTGCAAGTCCACCCCGTTCCGATTCTGATGCCACGCAACGCCCCCGCCATGCTACATTTGAAAATCCACGGAGGCATCTTCTAAATGGAGCTCGAAGCCCAACTGGCGGGCAATGGAGAAACGATCGATCTGCAGCAGCAGGTTTTCAGGCTGCAGGCCCTGCTTGAGGTTTCGCGCCAGGTTCACTCCACCATCCACGAGAGCGAAGTGCTTGAACAGGTGCTGCGCATCGTGGTGCGCGAGCTGGAGATGGCCGGAGCGGCATTTCCTGACGTCGGCCTGACGTTTGGGCAGGATCCCACGCACGCTGCCGAGGGCTCGGCCATCTTCTCTTATCCTCTTAACGACCGCGACGGCAAGCGTATGACCCAACTCGTGGTCGCCACGCCGGAAGGCCGCGATCTGTCGATCTATGAGGCCGACTTTCTTGAAGGCCTGGTGCTCCAGGCCGCCGTGGCCCTTGAGAATGCCCGCAACCACAAGCGCAACCTTGAATTCGCGCGCCTTCAGCAGGACCTTGATGCCGCCCGTGATATTCAGCGCTCGCTGCTGCCGCAACGCCTGCCTGAAGTCGCCGGCTACTCGATGGCATTCAAGTCAGTCACCTGCTACGAGGTGGGCGGCGACTATCTCGACATTGTCGAAGAGCCCGATGGCAAACTCCTGCTTGTTGTCGCCGACGTGGCCGGCAAAGGACTGGCTTCAGCCATCATGGCCACCAGCTTTCGCGCCGCCCTGCGCGGCATTGCAGCTACCGGCCTGTCGCTCAGCGAGCTGGCCGAGCGCATGAATCAGCACCACTGGGCCGAAGGCGAGCAGGCCCGCCGCCGCTACGTGACCGCAATATTCATGCGCATTGACCCCGTAGCGGGCGACATCGAGGTGGTGAATGCCGGCCATAATCCGGGATTCCTCGTCACTCCCGGCGTCGAGCCCATCCAGTTCAACGCCACGGGAACGCCGCTGGGGCTGGTTCCAGGTATGACCTATACATCCGAGCGAGGCACATTTCCGCCCGAATCTCGGCTGCTTTTCTACACCGACGGCCTCACTGAAGTCTTCAGGGGGGATGAGGAATTTGGGCCGGAACGTCTTTTACATGAATTTTCTACGTGCCCCCTGTCAAATGCCGATGGTATTCTCGATGCATTGTGGAGCGCCCTCACTGATTTTGCCGAGGGTGGCGAGCAGGGGGACGACATGACGGCACTGGCACTAAGCCGCGGAACTCAACAAACGGAGATGGTTGCATGAACCCACCGAAGGCCATCTCGGTTGAAGTTCGCCTGCCCTCGCGCCTCGGATTTGAAAAAGTGGCCATGAGCACCGCCTCGGCGGTAGCCAAGCTCATGGGCTTTCGCGAAGACCGCAGTTGCCGAAGCCTGCATTAACGCCATCGAGCACGGCAACCGACTTAATGAGAAACTGTCAGTAGGCGTAGTGCTCTCCGCCGGCGAAGACGAGCTTGAAGTAAAGGTGATCGACGACGGCAAGGGCATGAAAAGCCAACCCACCAAGCCTGACATCGACCGCAAAATGCATGGCGAAGAAGATCCCCGCGGCATGGGCATGTTTCTCATCCAGGCGCTGGTCGACGAAGCGGAGTGGGTGGCCGGCACCAACGGTAAAAGCAGTTATGTGCGCCTGGTAATCAGGCTCGACAAAGAAGCCGAATAGCTCACCCACGAATCCAAATAACCCCAAGGCAGTTTAGACTTACAGCAGCCAAGCTAACCCGGAGGCTAGACCTAAGTGCAGAGCGAAACCAAATCGCGAGTTGATCAACACACATCCCCAGCCGGCCACAATGTCACCGTGCTGCGTTTCGAGGGCGATATCGCCAGCACATCGAAAGATGCGGTTCTGGGTGCCTACCAGGCTTTGCCCAAGGCTACCAACAAGCTCGTCCTGCTCGACTTCACCAAGGTTGATTACATCAACTCGAGCGGCATCGCGCTGGTCATCCAGATGCTCATTGAGGCCTCCAATTCCGGCCAGAAGGTGTACGCCTTCGGGCTCTCCCCGCACTTCGTCAAGGTATTCACCATGGTGGGCATCACCAAGTACGCCCAGCTCTTCCCCAGCGAAGCCGACGCAATGGCTGCGCTGTAGGTTTCTTTCCAGGTCAATTCACCTAAGCCCCGTGTGCGCATTGGCGCACGCGGGGCTTCGTCCTCCGCTGACCTGCTGACTTGCTGACTCGCTGACTTGCTAACCCCGCTAACTTACCCCTCGCCCACCACCTTATCTCCCGCGTATGATGGCGTTTATGAATCTTGACGCTCTCCAGTCAGCGGTCCGCGATGCCGGTTTTGACGGCTGGCTCTTCTACGACCATCACCACCGCGATCCCATCGCCGGCCGCATCCTCGGCCTCGATCCCAATGCTCACGTTACCCGCCGCTGGTACTACCTGGTCCCGGCCGAGGGCGAGCCCCGCAAGCTGGTGCACCGCATTGAGCAGGGGCGGCTTGATTCGCTGCCCGGGCAAAAGGGCGTGTATTCAAGCTGGCAAGAACTGCAAACCGGCCTCGATGCCATGCTGAACGGTTATCGCCGCCTGGCCATGCAGTACTCGCCCAACAACGACATTATGTATGTGTCCATGGTCGACGCCGGCACCATCGAATTCCTGCGCAGCCTGGGCAAGCAGATTGCGAGCTCGGCTGACATGGTGAGCCAGTTTGAGGCGGTGCTGACCGAGCAGGCCATCGCCAGCCACGGCGCGGCACAAATCGCCATCGACAATATTCTGGCAGAGGGCTGGAAAGAAATTGGCCGGCGCGTTCGCAGCGGCAACCCGGTAACCGAGTTCGATATGGTGCAGTGGTTTGCCGAGGCCATGCGCCGCGACAATCTCACTTGGGAAAACGGGCCCGACGTAAGCGTGAACGCCAACACTTCCGACTCGCATTACGAGCCCACAGCCGAGCGCGCCTCGCCCATCAACGAAGGCGATTTTCTGCTGGTTGATATCTGGGGCAAGAAGAATAAGCCGGGCACCACGTTTTACGACATTACGTGGACCGGCGTGGTCGGCCGCGAGCCCAGCGATCGCGAGCAGTTGGTATTTGAGACGGTTCGCAATGCCCGCGACGCTGCAATTGCAGCCGTTGAAAGCGCCTTTGCCGAGGGCCGGCCCATTCGCGGATTTGAAGCCGACGATGCCGCCCGCGCGGTCATTGAGGCAGCCGGCTTCGGCCCATATTTCACCCACCGCACCGGCCATAACATCGCCATGGAGCTGCACGGCTCAGGCGCGCACCTTGATAATCTCGAAACTCACGACCAGCGCCTGCTTCTGCCCAACACCTGTTTCTCGGTTGAGCCGGGCATCTACCTGCCCGAGTTTGGCGTGCGCAGCGAAGTTGACATGCTGACCGCCCCCGGCAAAGCATGGGTGACAGGCAACATTCAGCGCGAGCTGGTAAGGATTTAATAGACTGTGCAGAATCGAAAACCCCCGGGGCTGGTAAGGATTTAAGCGTGATGCCGGCGCACCGCCTCCCGTAGGGAGGCAAAGAATTTAGCCCAGGACAAATTCGCGAGAGCGAATGCAGTCCTGGGTAGACGTAGAAAAAATGACTGCAGCCCCGTAGGGGCGGCACGAGTCGGCCGAGGCAAATTTTCGAGATCGCGAAAACTCTAACGCGGCACAAGCACTACTAACCGTAAGCGCGTCTTTTTTGGCAAGGAGGGGGTGCCGGGTGCCCCATCCTCGCGACGTCTTTGTTTTTGTCGCTAGGGTGGGGGTAGCACAATGCCGACACGTGAACGGCAAGCGGATACCGATAACCTCCGGGTGCCCCATCCTCGCGACGTCTTTGTTTTTGTCGCTAGGGTGGGGTAGCGGAGCGATGCCGATGTCGCGGCATCCAAGGGCGCAGAAATACTTGCCGCGACAGCGCTTTGAAGACCGCGCGAGTAATGTCCAGTAAGCGCGCCGTAGGCGCAGTGGATGTTAGCCCCGCACTTCAGTGTGGGGTAGGGAGTAAACAATACCGTGTCGGAGTCCCGTAGGGACGGCGCAAGGCCATTTCATTTGCAGAAATACTCGCCGCCACAGCGCCTTGTAACAGGGCACGAGTTTACCCGTACTGGCGCACCGCCTCCCGTAGGGAGGCAAAGAATTTAGCCCAGGACAAATTCGCGACAGCGAATGCAGTCCTGGGTAGCCGTACAAAAAATGACCGCAGCCCCGTAGGGGCGGCACGATTCGGCCGGGACAAGTTTTTGAGGTCGCGAAAGCTCCGAGGCGGTACAAACAGTCCTCCCATCTATCACGTCTTTTTTGCAAAGGAGGGATACAATGCGAAGGCTTCTGCCCATCGTTTTGCTCGTCAGCGCTGCCTCAGCCGCGCAGCAGGTGCCCCTCGCCACCGATCTGCCCAGCCAACCCTTCTTCATCAAAAACACCTGGTTCATCGGCGGAGCCGGCAACTGGGACTACCTCACCTTCGATCGCGAAGCCAGCCGCCTTTACATCGCGCACGGCACCCTCATGCAGGTGGTCAATGTTGATGACGGCTCAGTGACCGGAGAAATCAAGGGCCTCTACGAAGCCCGCCAGGTAGCCCTCGACGATACCGGCCAATACGGCTATGTGAGTGACAGCGGGCAAGGCAAAGTGGTGGTCTTCGACCGGCAAACCCTCAAGCAGGTGGTCGATATCGACACCGGCGCCAATCCCCGCTGGCTCGTGTTCGATCCTCTCACGCACCTGGTTTTCGTGGTCCGCGCCAACCCGCCCGGAGAAGCGCCCCCAACTCCTGCGCGCAAGCGCACCTCAGGGCAAGCGGAAGCGCCCCCACCCGCTGGCCAACCCGCTCCAGGCGCACAAGCCAAACCGTCCACACAACAGCAGGATTCCACCATTCAATCGTTTGTCACCGTCATCGATGCGCAAACGCAAACGGCGCTTGGCGAAATCAAGCTCTCAGGCCAGGCGGGCTACGCCGTGGTCGATGAAGCCGGGCAAATCTATATCGCTCTGCCCGACCGCAACCAGGTTGCCCGCATCGATGCCTCGGCCATAGCCGCAATCTTGCGTCCGCAGCCGGCGCCGGGCTCAGCCACTGCGCCCGCCGAGCCGCCGGCAGGCGATGGAGCCGCCACCGGCGATAAAGCGGAATCGAAACCGAAGCCCCCGCCGTTCATCACCCTCGACTGGACCGGCAACCGGCGCGGCGATGCAGTTACTCAGGGCCATCTCCGCACTTACCAGTTGGGGCCGGAGTGCAGCGTGCCGCGGGCCCTGGCCATCGACGAGCGGCATCTCCGCATCTTTGCCGCCTGCACCAATCGCACGCTTGAAGTGTTGAACACCGGCACTGGAGAGAAAGTCACGTCCCTGCCCATTGGGCCTGGCGCGGATGCGGTCGTCTACGACAACGAGCACGGCATGATCTTTACCGCCAACGGCGCAGCCGAGGGTAGCGTAACCATCATCCGCCAGGACGTGACCGACAGCTATAACGTGACCCAGACGCTACCCACGCGGCAACGAGCAGGCACGCTGGCCGTGAATCCCGCCAGCGGCGCCGTATACCTCGTCACCGATTACCAGGGCTTCGACCTAAGCAAACCAGGCGGAATCGGAACGCTGAAAGAGAAGCCGGTAGACGGCAGCTTTCAGGTGCTGAAAGTGGAGAATTAGCCAGCCATTGATGAGCAAAATAGACTGCGGGGGGAATAGGGATTGGAGTGAACCGGTATTTCCAGATTTCGAGGTGCAAACCGAAGGCTGAATTCTATTGTGAGAAATGCAGGTTTGGCTCACAATGTCTATGTCGCCGGAACCCCCTTGAAAAAGAGCCGGCCAGTCGAAGGTTAATCGTCAATCGACACAGTTCCTGCCCCATGGGACTCGACAAAATGTGAGCTAGTGGCAGCGGGCAATCGGAGGAATGATGACTCGAGTTCTCGCGTCTGTATTGTTCCTCCTCGCGGCCACGGTTTTTCAGCTTGCACAAACGGGAGGAGACTGCACTTTGTCGGTTCGCGTTCTTTCCGGGAACGATCGTGCCATCGACGTTCCAGTGCACGCTGAAGTGTTCTCGCCTGAAGGTTTCGTGATCGCTACGGCCGACGGCTTCGGAGGCGAACTTCCGCACGCTCAGGTTGCAAGCGGAAAATCGTACCGCATCAAAGTGTCGGGATCTGGTTTTGAGACCGTGACCACTTCTACATTCAACATCAGTCCCATGGAAGAGGACCATACAGAGACAGTTCATGTAAAACTCGATAGCCAGAAAGCGGGAGAAGTTTCGACCCCGGGGCCGGGCACCGTTTCCGCCATTGAATTGGCTACTCCGAAGAACGCGCTCGCAGAGAATCAAAAGGGAATGTCGGAGTTCGGCAACGGGCATTTGGAAAGCGCGGCGGCCCATTTCAATAAGGCCGCGACCGATTATCCGCGCTATGCCCGCGCTTACGACATGCTGGGAGTGATTTCGATGAGGCAACTGGACCGAGGCAAGGCGAGGGAGCTTTTCACCAAGTCGATTTCGGTGGACGAGGCTTTCTTTCCCGCCTATGTCGATCTGGCGCGCCTCGATGTTCAGGACAAGAGATACGCTGAATCGGAGTCCCTGCTCACCAAGGCGATCTCCTTGAATCCGACCAAGCCTGACGCAATTGCGCTGCTCGCCACAACGGAGTTCGCCAACAAAGAATACGAGAAGGCACTTGCCGACGTTGATCGCGCCCACGCTCTTCCAGATCACCAGCAATTCGCTGAAATTCACGTGATGGCAGGCAAGGTGCTTCGCATGCAAAATCGCTCCGCCGAGGCCATCGTCCAGTTTCAACTCTTCCTGCAAGAGAAGCCCAACAGCCCCGAAGCACAAAGCGTTCGACAGGAAATCGGGGAAATAGGTGGGGGATAGGGTTTACTCGACCTGTGGACAGAGGGAACGGTTCCGATGGGCGGGCGGAATAGAATTCGCTTTGATGGCGCCTATTTCTTTTGAGGCGGGCTGGCAGGCGGCTGGCCGTTTCGGTCCTGCCCGTTCTTGGTAATGTCCTCGCCGTTATAAATGATGGTGGTAGTTGTGGCAGGTGGCCCGGTCATGAAAAGCTCAGTGAGCCCGAAAAGCTGTGCCCCGTTCATCGCGCTTTTTGCGATGAGCGGGCGTTGAGCTAAGTGGGAATAGGGGTTCACTCCAATACGTATTCACTTCGTGGCGGCGGCCTGCTCCGGTCTCTGAGCGCAGATAGTCAAGTTGAGGATGCCCCAGGTCCCTCGCTCTAGGCCCCGGGGGTGGAAGCTAACCTGCTTCCCCACCTGCACTTAACTCCGCTAACCCCGCCAACTCCGCTATCTCCGCTGCACTTGCAGTTAATTTCCCCTCCCCGGCGCACAATCTAAATCAGAGACCTTTATGCCGAACATCACCGTCACCATCCACCAAACCGTCTTGAGCGATGCCCGCGTCTTTGCCGCCTGCATAGCCGCCTTCCAGGCCGCCGCAAAGTCCGACCAATCCACTCAAAACTAGGATAAAGTTCCTAAAAACCGTGAAACGGTGAAAGCCGGTTGATTCGATTCAACGCTTTACCGGCACTCCCTTCACAGCTCCACAGTTCGAGCTCCCTCTTCGTGCCTACTTCTTGGCCGGCGGGCTCGCGGGCGGCTGGCCGTTCTGGTCTTGGCCGTTCTTGGTAATGTCCTCGCCGTTGTAAATGATGGTGGTGGTTGTGCCGAAGCGCTTGTAATCGGTGTACTTCACCGTGTCGCGGATGTGCACGTCGTCTGACATGTAGCCGTTGCCGCCGGTGAAGTGCAGAACGCCTTCGCCCTTGGTATAAACCGGGAACCAGTAATGCCCGTCGACCTGCTGCCGCCAGGTCATAAACGGCGGATGCAGGTCTTCCTGTCCCTTCTTGGTATCGTCAGGAACCATGCGGCCGTTGGTCACCACAATCTGCAGATCGGTGGCGTCAACCCAGATGCGCCCGTCGAGATAGCGCTTTTTCTTCTCAATTATTTTCGGTGAAACGTCGAAGACATAGCAATCAAGGTCATCCACTTTCTGCCTGCCAACGTACTTCACGTCGTACGCGGGTAGATCGGCTGTGGTCAGCACAAACGGGTAGCCGTGCTGAATGTCCTGAAGATCAGAGGGCGACATCATGACGCGCGAGAGCGAGCTGGCCGGTGCGAAAACCACCTTCTCAGAGCGCGCGCCTTCGGGAGTGAAGGTTACGTCGTCCACTTCGTACCACTCGCCGTCAACCTTGTTGGTATCGTCATCAACGGTCTGCACGCGGGCCACGCGGCGGTAGGTGTAGTGGTTCAGCGCCTCCTGGAACTCGGTCTCCTTGGCGGCAAACTGCTTGATGATCTGGTCGGTCGGCATCGTGGGAGCCGTGAGATCCATGCGCCCGAAGCCGGAGTCGAGCGCCATGGGCGTGATGCTGTCTTTCTGCTGAGCCGAGGCACAGAGCGCCGTGGCCAACATTGCAATCGCAACCGGCAATACCCGAGGCTGCACACCGTTCCACACCCGATTCCTCAATTCCCGACCCTCCTGCACCAAACTAGATAACCAGCCCAGGCTGGAATGTTGCAAACTATACGCGCCGCCGTCGCAGAATGTTGACAGCTCTGAGAGGGCTGCGAAACGGGTTGCTTTGGGCAGCTTGTAATGTTTACACTCTGCCTGCAACTTTAGACGCATGTACAGCCGGTGCGGGTGGGCCAGAGAATTTAAACTCGGAGCAGAGCACCTCAGGCGGGCACGCGCGCCGGGTCAATGAAGGGATGAAACCGGTGTAAGCCGGCTGAAACCTTCGACTTGACCAGCGCAACTAGATGCCCCACAAATCCTGAGCACGCTTAATAGAGCGGTTCCAGGATAGTTGTACCGTATTCGGCTTTCGATCAGGGTCGTCCCTTCCTGGGGTCGGGACGACTTGAGTTTATTGAGTCTTGGGTATAGCAATCCTGGAACCGCTATTGCCGCCGGCACTTGGCGGCGCGGTCCTGAATACCCTGGCGGAAGGCCGGCCTTTTCCAGAAATAGCCGGCTCCCGATTGAAGTTCCTGGCAGCTCGCTTTCGAGGAGACTCACAGCCTCAATGCACGATCTTTACCACGCTCCGGCGCTGGTGCTCACGGCGTTGTCATTGCCGACATTCGGATATCTATATCTGCGTTTCCGAGACCAGCGCACGCTGCTTTGGCTGCTGGGGTTCTTTTTTGACCTCATCGGCATGGCGCTGGTGGATGCCGCCAACTGGTGGCACTTTCCGGCAACTACCCTCCCATGGCTCATTGCCGCCGGGCAAGCCTCCGCCCAGATCAGCGCAGTCATGTTTCTGGGTTCGCTTTCGCCGCTGCGCTTCCGCCTGGGCCGCTTCGAGATTCTTTACAGCATCCCCTACGCCCTATTGTTCGTAACTTATGCCGTTTTGCTGTACGGAGTATTTGGCGGCGTTGCGCCTGCAGCGCCCGCGTTCTACGTCTTTCCCGTGCTCGCCGCAGCCGCACTGGTGATCGCGATCTTGTGGAACTCGGAGAAGAAGTATGTTCCCGTCTGGCTCGGATTGCTGATTTGCTCGGTGCTGGGCGGCATGGCGCTTTGGTCACTGTATTCGCGCGGACCGGCATGGTCCCTTATTTCTGGCCAATGCGCCAACCTGTTCATGTGCGCGCTGCTGGTGATCTTCGTTTTCAGGCGTTTTACGCCGGGAGTGTTTCTAAGCGCACTGGGCTTTACCGCGTGGTCGCTCGCCTGCCTCGAGATTCTGCCCATCTTCAACGGCCAGTATCATCCCGTGCTCAACCTGCTGCTGGTGCGCGTCATTGTAATGGCACGAGTGGTGGCGGTGATTGGCATGATTGTGCTGGTGCTTGAAGACGAACTGAACTAT
>Ga0302281_10003471_pt1 | contig 10930 bp, 7 predicted proteins | sample III_Fen_E1_2_FD_198762 | JGI IMG/M metagenome (GOLD analysis project Ga0302281, IMG submission 198762) | Peat permafrost microbial communities from Stordalen Mire near Abisko, Sweden - III_Fen_E1_2 | ecosystem: Environmental > Terrestrial > Soil > Wetlands > Permafrost | place: Sweden: Abisko...
GCGGAAGATTCTGCTGTAGCGACTGCCAATGATCGCCATCGTCCCAAGACGCATACACGGTGCGCTCCGTCCCCGCAAAGAGCAGCCCTTTGCGTTTCGGATCCTCCCGCACTGTATTGACCGGCTCGTCCTCCGGCAGCCCGCTGACTATTTTCTGCCAGGTCTTGCCGCCATCGTGCGTGCGGTAGATATAAGGATGCAGATCGTCCAGCCGAAAACGATTGACCGCCGCATAAACACTCGCTGTATCAAAGTGCGATGCGTCCATCTGCGCCACCTTGCTCCACGGAGTCAGCTCCGAAGGCGTCACGTCCTCCCACTTCTTGCCGCCGTCGTGGGTTACTTGAATGACCCCATCATCCGTTCCCGCCCAGATGAGATTCACATCTTTCGGCGACGGAGCCAGCGAGTAAATCACGCCCCGATGTTTCCCCTTCGCCGGATCATCCGCCACAAACGGCCCCAGAGTCGCAGGAACTCCCGGATCCTCACGCGTGAGATCGGGACTGATAATCTGCCAGCTATTTCCTCCATCGCGCGTCGAGAACAACACATTCGATCCGAGATACAGCACGTGCGGATCGGCCGCCGAGAAAATCAGCGGCGCAGTCCGATTGAAACGATACTGCCCCGTCCGCAGCACCACCGGAGACACGTCCCGTGTCTGTCCCGTATTGCGATCAAACACCGTGACCTTGCCGCCGTAAATCAAATTTGGGTGCAGCGGATCCGGCGCAACGTATCCATATTCCTCAACCCCGACCGTAGTCCAGTCCCGAAAAGTAATTTCTCCAAAATCGCTGCGGCTCGCCGTCCCAATCGAACCGCTCTCCTGTTGCCCGCCGTAGACCCAATAAGGAAACTGATCATCAGCAATCACGTGATAGAACTGCGCCGTCGGCTGGTTGTACCAGGAGCTCCAGGTCTTGCCGCCATTCACGGTAATCGTCGCGCCCTGATCGACCCCAAGCGCAATGATTTCGGGATTTTCCGGATTGATCCAGATCGTGTGATAGTCGTCGCCTCCCGGAGCCCCCTTGATCGCCGTAAAGTTCTTGCCCCCATCCGTCGATCGATAAGTCGATGTGTTCGCGACGTAGATCACATCTTTATTCTTGGGATCGACGCGCACACACCCAAAGTCGTCGCCGCGTCCGTAGATGCGGTCTTCATCATTCACCTGTTGCCAGCTCTCGCCCTCATCGTCGGAGCGATAAATCCCGCTGCCCTTCTTAGCGTTCACCCATGCATACATGCGCTCCGGATCGCTGGGCGAAACCGCAGGCCCGATTCGTCCAATCCCTTCCGCCTCGCCGGGTAATCCCTTGGTCAGCGGATGCCAACTGTCGCCGCCATCGGTTGATTTAAACAGTCCGCTGCCCCGCCCGTTGTACCCTCCCCCAGTCGTCCACGGCGGACGCCGCGATGCCCACAGGCTCGCATAGATGACCTGCGAATTACGTGGATCGAAGAGCAGGTCCATGCCCCCGACGTTCTCGTCCTTATACAAAACTTTTTGAAAAGTCTGCCCCCCGTCCAGCGACCGGTAAACACCACGCTCGGAGTTGGGTCCATAGGGGTGTCCCTGCACCGCTACAAACAAACGGTTCGCATCCTTGGGATCGACAATGATCGACGCAATCTGCTGCGCATCGCGCAAACCAAGATGCCGCCATGTGGCTCCCGCGTCCGTGGACTTATACATCCCGTTTCCCACGGAGAGGTCGGGACGTCGCAGCCCTTCTCCGCTGCCCACATAAATCGTGTCTGGATTCGACGGCGCGACCGCGAGCGCTCCAATCGAACCAGAGCGCCGATCATCATTTGCCAATTCATCCTCCGGCGCACTCACCGCAGCGCTCGAGCTCTGATCGTCGTTGTCCTGAAAGGTTGCGAGAGGATGCGGATCAAAAATCGGATTCCACGTGCGCCCGTAGTCGGTCGACTTCCATACTCCTCCATTGTTCGGAGCCATGTAGAACACATTCTGTTGTCCCGGAACACCCGAGATCGCCACCGTGCGACCGCCGCGAAACGGGCCAATCAGCCGCCAGTGTAGATCCTGATATAAGGCCGGGCTATACGTTTGGCCGAAGAGATTGCGGTGAGAAGAAAGAAGGCAGAATGACGCAAACGCGATCGACAAGAATGTCCTGTTCACGGTTGATCCTCGCAAAGAAGGATAACCCACCACCGCCTCATCGGCGCGATGAAGTGTCCGCGTCACCGATTCGCGGACAGTCCATCTGATCAAGACTTTAGGAGCGGGCAAAAAGTCGAGGGGCCGATTGCTCGGCCCCCCCTTGAGACTGCAAGATTGGTTTTCGAATGCCTTGCAGTAGTCCGACACTTCCAGAGCTTACGGTGCTGTGACCGTGAGCTTGATCGTTGTCTTCTTAATTAGCGTTCCGTACGTGCCGGTGATGGTGATCGTTGACTTCCCGGCAGCCGCCGAGCCGCTTACCGCCAGCGTCACCACGCTTGAGGAAGTGGCCGGATTCGTGCCGAACGTCGCCGTTACTCCGGCAGGTAGCCCGCTCGCAGCGAGAGTGACCTCCTGATCGAAGCCGCCCGTCGGAGTGATGGTGATTGTGCTGTTCCCGCTGCTTCCTTGCGCAACCGTTAGTGTCGCCGGCGAGGCCTTGAGCGTGAAGCTACCCAAAGCATCCACCGTCAGCTTAATCGTGGTGGTTGCGCTCAGGCTGCCGGAGGTTCCTGTGATGGTCAACGTCACCGGGCCCGCCTTCGCCGTCTTGCTCGCCGTCAACGTCAGCACACTCGATGAAGTTGCCGGATTCGGACTGAACGAAGCCGTCACGCCCTTGGGCAAGGTGGAAGTGCTCAGGGTTACACTGCCGGAAAACCCGTTGACCGGAGTGATTGTGATCGTGCTCGTCCCGCTGGCTCCGCCTTTTGCGACGGTAACTGTATTCGGCGATGCCGAGAGGGTGAAGCTCTGCACCGAAGCCTGCACCGTGAGGCTGAGTGTAGTGGTATTGGTCAAACTACCGGACACACCCGAGATGGTTACCGTGACCGTCCCAGTGGCTGCAGTGGAACTGGCCGTTAACGTCAAGGTACTGGTTGAGGTTGTCGGATTCGGATTGAAAGCCGCCGTCACGCCACTCGGCAGGCCCGAGGCAGAAAGAGTAACGCTCCCACTGAAGCCGCCAGCCGGGGTAACGGTGATCGTGCTCGTCCCATTGCTGCCCTGATTGATAGTAAGGCTACTCGGATTAGCCGACAGTGAGAAATTCGGCCCCGATGGCGGCCACGCGTTCACCAGATTGTAGGCGTTCACGCTGCCGATTCCAGTCGAGAAGTCCCACCCGGTTTGCGTGCCATAAGCCGGTTGATACGAACTGTTAGAGGTGGAGAGCACGCCAACTGTACCCGAAGGAATGTAACAGTTGTGCGTGCCCGTGCAATTCGTGTCCTCGTCGCCCTGCGTCACGTCATAAAAAATGCACGAACTACCGGCGGTTTTTCCCAGGGTTGAATTGCAAGCAGGATCGCCGCTGGCGCCGTACTCGGTCGCCGCCAGGCTGTAGTAGACATAATTGGGTTGGCCCTGCCGCGCACCGGCTTTCTGATTCACCAGAGCTTGAATGCCAGCCATGATGGGCGTGGAGAACGATGTGCCTCCCGCTCCCGGCCATTCATCTGGCGGTTCGGTGCACGGAGCGCCTCCCGGCCCACTAAAGCAAAATGGGTAATAGTGGTCCCAAACTCCGTTCGCGGCAAAGAGCGCTACGTCGGGAGTATCGCGCACCCCGTCGCTGGGGTTTCCGACCAGAGACTGGTACGACGGCTTCGGGTAGCCGGCGCAAGATCCACTCACAACACCCGATTGCGTTGGCGTTCCTGTCGCGCACTCGCTCGGGCCGCCGCTTCCTCCAGCCGGCCCCAGAAAATCTCCAGCCCCGGCACTGTTGCAGAAACCACTCGATCCGTAAGGTTCACTAAAGCCTTCGAATTGCGAAAGCAAGGCGCTGGCGCAGGAATCGTTCCAGGGAATCTCCGGAACGTAAGACAGGGCTGATTCGTACGTGGCCGAATTCGTGGCGTTCCAGTACGTGCTGTTGGTGCCGGCAAAAGTATCACCGAAGTCAGTACCGCCGACGGACACGTTATACGCTGTTTCCCCCCAACCTGTGATTCCGATGCCAGTCGTGGCGTCTGCTTGCCCTCTCGAGCAGCCCGACGCATCGGCATCGCCCGAGGAAACGAAAACTGACACGCCTTCGGTGACCGCCTGCTGAAAGGTTGTGTTGAATGAGGCCTTGAGCGCCGCGCCACTTACAGCTTCGCATTCGCCATAACTCATGCTCACGATGGCGGGCGGTGAACTTGTTTCGTTGAGCAGGTTCAGCAGCGCAATCTGTCCGCCGAAAGAGGCCGTGTCTGCGCACGAAGCCAGCACGATGGCCGCGCTGGGCGCGGCGGCACTGGCATATTCGGCATCAATGATTGCTTCCGTATCATCACCGTTTGCGCCCGGATTCGTGCAGTTATTGCTGCCACTCGGAGGCGCAGGATGGACCTGCGTGAATGAGCCGCCGGTATACGACGAAAGGCCAAACACCGACCGGAACGACGTCCAATCCGCCGTGCTGAAGACGTTTGTGTCCTCCAGCACTACAATGGTTTGCCCTTGTCCGGAAATGCCGGCCGTGAAAAGTGGGTTAATGTTGTAGATCGTCTCCAGATCCCCGGGAACTACCAGATAACAGGTCCCGAACAAACAGCTGCCATCGGTGTACTGCTTCTTTGGCTTGTACATGGTATGCGGCTTGAAGTCGTTCAATGACACTATGCCATTTACCGCAGGGGCGAGAGCGGCCGGGATCCGCGGATCGCTCATATTGGCGATGTGCTTCTCGCCCTTCACGTCCAGCTGGTGAATCTCCGTGTGGAAGGCTTCTCGTACCTGCCCAGCGGTTCCGGAAAAGTCAATGATCACGCCACTCGGATAATCCACATTGACCTTTAGACCCTTCGACTGTAGCCAATTCTTGATCGTCTCGCGGTCTTGGTTCGCAACCCCAAACCTGTCTCCGAATTCCTTGGCTTTAAGCCATTGATGAAAGTTGGGAGAGGACTTGTCGTGCAGTTCCTCAATGAGCTGCTCCAATTGGCGTTCCTGCTCAGGCGAGCGCTTTAAAAGGAGCAGCATGTGCTCCATCAAAAGGTTATCGGCCACCGGGCCGCGATCGTATTTCGCCTTCGCTTCGGGCCGCGTATTGCCACCCAGCGTGACCAGTTTGCTTTCATCAATACTTTGTGTGATCAGAAGAGGCTGCACACTTTCAGCCTGCGCGGATGAAATCGCAAGCAGGCACAGAGAAGCGAACGCAGCCAATAAATAGCACGCGAACCACACGTGACGACGCATAGGGAACACCTTTCATTGGGGGAGAGAATTGTGGAAACAGCCCGCGACCAGCTTGACAACGGGCCAGCAGCGCTCAATTGCGAGCGAGCGGATTATACGGCAAAGGGCACCGTTCAATGTCAAATTTTTGTCAATTCGTCGCTCGGAGGGCTCTCGCCTTGCTTACCGCCATCCAATTCCAGCAGTCGCGGATGCCTATCTCGCTACCCCGCCAGATAGCGCCGCAAAGCATCCTGCCAGGCCGGCATATGGATGTTATGCGCATGCAAGCTATCTGGTGAAAGCACCGAATATGCCGGTCGTTTGGCAGGACGCGGAAATTCGGCCGTCGTTACCGGTTTAACTTTCGTCGCCGATCCCGCTTCCAGCAGAATTTCGACCGCAAAATCGTACCAGGTGCAAGTACCCGAATTCGTGACGTGCACAATCCCTTCGGCGGACTTTCGGCACAATTTCACCAGCGCTGAAGCCAGATCGGGAGTGTAGGTCGGGCTGCCTCGTTGATCGTTGACCACCGAAAGCTCGGGGCGCGTCGGCGCCAGCTTCAAAATCGTCGCGGGAAAACATTTGCCGCCGTGACCGAAGAGCCAGGAAGTCCGCGCGATACATACCTGCGGCAAGATCTGCAAAAGCCCGACTTCAGCTTCGGCTTTAGTCTCTCCATAAACGCTCGCCGGATTTCTCGCATCGGAGGTTTCGTACGCTGAGCGCTTGCTGCCATCGAAAACATAGTCAGTGCTCACGAACAACATACGCGAACCGGCTTCCCGCGCCGCTTCCGCCACGTGAATCGCTCCATCCCGATTCACCGTAAACGCCAGATCGCGATTGGATTCGCATCCATCCACATCCGTGTAGGCGGCAGAGAGAATGATCCAATCAGGACGCGCTTCGCGAACCACATCGCGAACGCGAGTGCGGTCGCGAATGTCGGCATCTTTCGACGACAGGGCCGTTAGCTCGTCGTGAGCCAGTTCTCGAACCAATTCCTGGCCCAGTAAACCCGAAGCGCCAAACAGTGTGATTCGCATACTGCCATTGTAAGACCTCAGATGTCGGACTATAAGCTATTAGACTTGGCAACTGTAAAACGCAGAAACCGGGAAACTAATTCGTCCAGATCGGCAAAAGCCATCCTTTATGCTGCGGATTTACTGCGGCTCAATCTCGGCCACTTTGGGCGCCCGCGCCCGCAGCCGCAGCGCATGCAAGATCAGAGATCCGCTGATGCCGAAACAGACCACTGCAGCAAACGCCGTCAGATCAAGTGCCCGACGCGTTAATCGAAGATAGTCCGCAAACAAGGAAACCATGGCGAAGAAGATACCGAGCACATTCAGCCACAGCGGAGAACTGATGTTCGGCAGGTCACGCCGAAACCACACCTGCAATAACACCGCAGCCAGCCCTATCGCAGCCACGACCACCAATGCAACCGGACTATAAAACGCATTAGGGCCCGTATAAATGACCACCAGAGCCAGCGCCAATAGTAGGAGACCTGAGGCGATCACCGTCCAACGTCGCGCCACACTCGAACTGGATTCGGAATCAGGATTGGGTCCAGAGGTAGACATTGGTTCGAATTGCGCTCATTCGGCGGATCGGATTAACCGCAGAACCTCGCCGCGCTTCTCCACCTTCGCATTGTATCCGTCCAGCTTACGGTCTGCGCTCATAACGGCAGTCGGAATCCACTCCGAGGTTCGATGTTCTCCGTGTGACATGGCATAGAGCACCAACTCGACTCGGCTGGAAATCCCGACTTTGTCGAAGATGCGCAGCAGGTATTTCTTGATGGTGTGTTCACTGAGACCCAGTTCGGTCGCCACCCCGCGGTTGGTCAGTCCGTCCGCTACCAGCGCAACCACCTGCTCTTCTCGAGGCGTCAGCAGCGATCTTCCGGTCGAATTCACCACGCGCAAGGTCGGCACTTCCGACAAAGCGTCGAGCGCATAGTTCATCTGTTGGCTATTCAGCCAGATTTGATCACGGAAAACACAATCGATGCACTTGCATAGCATCGCAAACGGAGTCTGCGTGAATAGAAATATACCCCGCGCGCCCGCCCGCAATGCATTCACGACGAGATCCCGATCGTCACTCTCGGCCAGCAGGATGGAAGCGGCTTTGGGATACGAAACGCGCAACCATCGCAGCAAGCCGAAGTCCGGCAAGTGATTCGACGAAACCAATATTACGTCTGCGGCGCTCGACTGCATGAATTCATCGATGGCAGCAGTGTCAAGAGCGACTGCGGAAACCTGAAAATCCTTCCTGCACTTCAGGGCTCGGACCAGGAGTTGCGACTGGATTGGCCCCGAATCGGCTACCAGAACGTTCACGATTTCAGTTTGGTTGGGCTCGTTATTGGTGGGCAATTTCGCGGCGCGCGCTATTCTCACAACCCAATCATGCCCGAAAGCGCCATGAACGGATGTAGGTCTCGTCACATCAGTTTGGTGACGTATTCCGTTCTCAGCGTCTACTTTTGAGGGTCTACTCCGGTGCACAAATGTTCGTGACAACAATCCTCCGCTTGGCGAAATTGCGCTGTCGAAATACGAGTGTTGGCAGCCTCTCTGACGATTTCATCACCGTCGCGATAGCAATAACGTGCCCTGTACGCCAGTGGACAGTACTTTGCACGTCTTGTTGTGTTTGATCCCTGCCGATAGATTCCTCAAATCAGCCCAAAAAAAAACGAGCTGGTTAGTCGCCGCTCTGAGCAGCGGTCAAAGTTGGAGAGATGAATGTAAACCTTACACGCGTACTATTGGGGACTGCGGGCGCGCTCATCCTACAGTTCGGCGTGGTCAGTGCCACCCAGGAAACGTTGCCGCCTGCATCGGTCCCCGTATCCTCTGCTCCGTCGTCCGGCAGGATCGCGCCGGCGGAGAGCTCGCAGAGCCAGGACCGCTCCGACACACCTTCCGCCAGCAGCACGACCACACAACCCGGAATAGCGGGTGGCCAGGGAGATCCTGCATTCGGAGGGGAGCGCCACCCGCTTTATCGGTTGTCGAAATCCGACATAATCGATATCAATTTCACTTTTTCTCCTGACTTCAACCAGACTCTCACCGTTCAGCCCGATGGATACGTCGCGCTGAAAGGTGCCGGCACGCTCGTTGCCGAGGGACTGACTGTGTCGCAGATGCAACTCGCGGTCCAGGCAGCCTATCGTGTGTTCCTGCGCGACCCGGAAGTAACCGTAACTCTGAAGGACTTCGATAAACCTTACTTTCTGGCTTCTGGCGAAGTCGCGAGGCCAGGAAAGTACGAATTGCGCGGCGACTTGACGGTAAACGAAGCCGTGGCCATTGCAGGCGGATTCACGCAGCAGGCCAAACATTCGCAAGTTGTGCTATTCCGGCGAATCTCCGCCGACATCGCCGAATCGCACGTAATCGATCTGAAGAAGATGCTGGATTCTCACGATCTTCACGAAGACCTTCACCTCCAAGCCGGTGACTTTATTTATGTGCCGCAGAGTCGTATCTCAAAGATTCGCAAGTTTGTACCAACCAACTCGATGAGTTGGTATATGAACCCACTGCAGTTCTGACCAACGTTATAACTTCAGTTTTCCAGACTAGTTTCTTATTTCTTGCAGAGTTTCTTGCAAAGAGGAGTAACGGGGTTTTGCATCCGTCGGGCAAGCTTTCTGCCACTTCCTGGCCTGAACACCTTCGTCGATCTCATGTCCATTGAAGCAACCGCAACTCCGAATCCGTCGTCCGGCCCAACCCCTCGAGAGGTCGCAGCCACCCTGTTCCGGCATCCCCGCCTCGTCGCCGCCTCCTTTGGTCTCGTTTTGCTCAGCACCCTGCTGCTGGTTATGTTTTCGGCCCGCTACGAAGCTCACTTCAAAGTGCTCTTGCGACGAGGCCGATTCGACCCCGTGGTTTCGTCCCAACCCGCTAGCGCCATGGACTTCACCCGCCCCGACATCACCGAAGAAGAATTGAACTCGGAGGTTGAACTACTTCGCGACGAAGACCTGTTGAAGCAGGTGGTGCGAATCGCGGGCCTCGTCCCAGCCGACGCGAAGAGTTCTGAAATCGCTGCCGAGACCGAACACGCCGCCCGCAAGGTTGGACGACGCTTGGATGTAGAGGCCCTGAAAAAATCCAACTTGATCCAGGTCAGCTACAGAGACACGGATCCAGACCGGGCGGCTCGTATCCTTTCGGCGCTCGCGACCGTCTATGTGCAACGGCATACGGATCTGCAGCGGCCTCCAGGCGAATCTCAGTTCTTTGAAAAGCAGACCGAAGAAGACGAGCGGCGCCTGCGGCACTCGGAGAAAGATCTCGTCCGCTTCACCCGCGATCGAGGAGTTTCGTCGGCAGCACTCGAACGCGATATCGCCCTCCAGAAACTGGGAGAAGCGGAAGCCGTTTACCGTCAGACAGATCAAGATCGTATCGAGACTGAGCGCCGCGTCGCTGCGCTCGGCGAGCAACTCAAGTCTTTTCCGTCGCGATCGGTAACTCTCAACCGCTGGGCGGATAATCCCGAGGTTCTCGAGAAGATGAAAACTCACTTACTCGAACTCCAGCTCAAGCGCACCGAGCTTCTGACCCGCTTCGAGCCCTCCTACCGCCTCGTGCGGGAGGTTGAACAGGAGATTGCTGAAACTCGCACCTCGATCACCGCCGAAGCGCTCACCCCAATCCGAGATGAAACCACTGATAAAGATCCGAACTACGAATGGGCTCGCATGGAAATGGAAAAAGCGCAGGTACAGCGCGACGGTCTACAGGCACGGCAGTCGGACGCCTCGGCGCAGGTAGCGTCGTTACGAACTCTTGCACAGCAGATGCAAGTCGATTCAATCGAGCAGCAGGACTTGCTGCGAACCGCTAAGATCGCCGAAGACGACTACCTGCTCTATCTTCGCAAGCGCGAAGAAGCACGCATCGGCGACGCGCTGGATGATCGCCACATTCTCAACGTAGCCATCGTCGAGTTGCCCGAAATCCCTGCATTGCCTACACATCCTATGATTCTCTACTTCTTACTCGCTTTCGGTTTGGCCCTCGCCTTCAGCATCGGCATCGCTTTCACCGCCGAATATTTCGACCCAACCATTCGCACTCCTGACGAAGCTTGCGGATTGCTAGGCGCTCCAGTCCTCGCGTGGCTCCCGGTGCGCGAGTCTCCCCTCCCGAGTTTTCCCATGCGGCGCAACGGACCGGCCCGAGGGGTGACCTCGTGACCATGCTCCGTGAGATCGTTTTAAATACGCGAACCTCGAATGAGGCTTCACACGCCACTCCCCTTGCTGAACCGCTCCGACAGATAACCTCTTCCACGGCAGCCCCTTCCGCCGCCGCGGCCGTGGAGAGAGATCAGATACGTGCTCTCGTGCAGCAGCTTTTTTTCCCGGACGAATCAAGACCGATACGGCATGTGGCATTTGCGCCCCTGGAAGACTCAACCGCCACAGCAAATTTGTGCCTGGAAGTCGCGACCGTCTTGGCTGAGAAGCACAACTACGATGTTGGACTGATCGATGCCCGCACACAA
>Ga0302281_10003481_pt1 | contig 10911 bp, 10 predicted proteins | sample III_Fen_E1_2_FD_198762 | JGI IMG/M metagenome (GOLD analysis project Ga0302281, IMG submission 198762) | Peat permafrost microbial communities from Stordalen Mire near Abisko, Sweden - III_Fen_E1_2 | ecosystem: Environmental > Terrestrial > Soil > Wetlands > Permafrost | place: Sweden: Abisko...
ATTTTCATTCTCATCAGCGACCTCATCGAAGGCGGCAACCAGTCGCAACTCATCCGCCGCATGCATGAAATGGCCGCTTCTGGCGTGCGTATCATTTGCCTGCTGGCCCTGTCTGACAGCGGCATTCCGACCTTCGATCAGCAAGTCGCCAAAAAGCTTTCCGAAGGCGGCGTGCCCTGTTTTGGCTGCACCCCGAACAAGCTGCCGGAGTTGATTGAAGGCGTGCTCAAAAAGCAAGATCTCAAGGCGCTGGCGGCGCGAATTGCGACGAAAAACGAAAAAGCAGCCATTTAGTGACGCGCATGAACTCGATAGTTTGCGAACACCGCGCCGCAGAGAAAGTTGGCAAGGCGTGCGAGCATCTGCTTGCCAGGCAGGTTGGGAGTGAAGATTACGCTTCGCAGGAACACCTTCGCAATTTCACGGGCCGGGGAGTTGAGTTCATGCTCGTTTGCCCCCAGTGCGGAGAACGTCCAGACCAGGGTGACCCCTTTGGGCCTGCGCGAAGACGATCGCCTGCTGATTCCGGGCGTGCGACTTTTTGAGGTCAAATCTGGGGTGGAAAAAATCTCTTTCGCCGGACCTATATCCAGTCAAAAAAATCATTGAAGGCCTCCTTTGACCGGGCGTCGGGGCAGTGCGCCGCCCGTGCGTGTTTCCTCGGCGCCAGCCGTGCTTCCGGATAAATCCAAACCGGCGATCAAGTCCTGGATGCCGGCTCAGCCGATAGTTCCGGTTTTTTGAATTGAAAAGGTATTCAGACTTGCTAATAATTTGACTATGTTCAAAAAGCTATTCATTCCCTCAAACGATTCGGACTTGACCCACATGGCGATCCTGGTGGCGAGACTGTGCTTTGGGCTGACCATGCTGTTCAATCATGGCTATGACAAGCTGATCCATTTCCACGACCTGGCCGGCACATTTCCCGACCCGCTGCGGCTGGGACCCCAGGCCAGCCTGACGCTGGTGATTCTGGCCGAGGTGGTGGCCGCTTTGCTGCTGACGGTCGGTTTCATGACGCGAGTGGCGGCGGCGGTATTGGTCATCGACATGTTTGTCGCCTTCCTGATGGTCAATAAAACCGCGATGCACGGCGACGGCGAACTGGCGTTCCTGTATCTGGCCGGCTTCGTCGTTTTGGTGATTGCGGGCGGCGGGTTGTTTTCGCTGGATACGCTGGCCTTCAGCCACCCCACGCGCAGCCGCATTCAAAAGCACAGTTAGGAGGAAGGTTTTTCAAGCCTGCGCTTGAGTCGGCCTGCGGCGCGACATAAATTCTCGTTGCATGAACTCGACATTGAAAGAACAGGTTGCGGAAACGTCGGCTTGGATCCGCAAGCTGCGGGAGGAGATTGCGCACGTCATCGTGGGGCAGGAAGCGCTGGTGGACCGGCTGCTCGTCGGGTTGCTCGCCAACGGCCACGTGCTGCTGGAAGGCGTGCCGGGACTGGCCAAGACGCTTTCGGTGCGCACGCTGGCCACGGCCGTGCAGGCCCGGTTTAACCGGATTCAGTTCACGCCGGATTTACTGCCGGCGGACATTGTCGGCACCCTGATATATAATCCGCAGGATGCCAAATACCACGCCACGCGGGGACCGATCTTCGCCAACTTCGTCCTGGCGGATGAGATAAACCGCGCGCCGGCCAAGGTTCAAAGCGCGTTGCTCGAGGCCATGCAGGAACGGCAGGTGACCCTCGGCGGGGAGACCATGAAGCTGCCGGCACCTTTCCTCGTACTGGCCACGGAAAACCCCATTGACCAGGAAGGCACCTATCCCCTGCCCGAGGCGCAGGTGGACCGCTTCATGTTCAAGGTGATCCTCGATTATCCCAACGAGGCTGACGAGCGGAAGATTCTGGACCGCATGGCTTTCACCAGTCCCGAAACACCGGTGAAACCAGTCGTTTCACTGGAGGAAATTCTGGCGACGCGCAAACTGGTGGACCAGATCCACGTGGACGATAAGATCCGCGATTACATTGTGAAAATTGTTTTTGCCACGCGCCAGCCGCAGGATTACAAACTGGACGTGAAACATTTCATCCAGTTCGGCGCGTCGCCGCGCGCAACGATTTACCTGACGCTCGCCGCCAAGGCCTGGGCCCTGCTCCAAGGCCGTGATTATGTCATCCCCGAAGACATAAAAAGCATCGGTCCCGACGTGTTGCGTCATCGCATCATCCTGACCTACGAAGCCGAGGCACAGTCCGTGACGACCGATGCGATTATCAAGCAGGTGTTTAACGCGGTGGCGGTGCCGTGAACCAATGAAGAATGTAGCATGACCATTGTTTGCCTACCTGGTTGTTAGCATGACCGTCACCGAACTCCTCGAAACCGTCCGCCGGGTGGAGGTGCGCACGAACCGGCTGGTAAATGACACGATGGTCGGCGCGTATCTCAGCCATTTTAAGGGGCGCGGCATGGATTTCGAGGAGCTGCGCGAATACATCCCCGGCGATGATGTGCGCGATATCGATTGGAATGTGACGCACCGGCTCGGTCGACCCTTTGTCAAACGGTTTCGGGAGGAGCGGGAATTGACCGCCGTGCTGGCCGTGGATGTTTCCGGGTCTTCGAGCTTCGGTTCGGCCGCGCGCACGAAACGAGAGTTTGCGGTGGAAATTGCCGCCACCCTGGCCATGTCGGCGGCGAAAAACGGCGACAAGGTGGCCTTGTTGCTATTCACCGACGAGGTCGAGCTGTTCGTGCCGCCGCGCAAGGGCCGCCGCCATATTCTGCGCATTATCCGGGAAATGCTGGTCTTCAAACCGCGCCGCCGGGGCACGGATATTTCCCGGGCGCTGGGTTTCCTGAACCATGTGCTGCATCGCCGCGCCATGATTTTTCTGCTGACGGATTTTTTGCCCAACCGGGCGGGCCTCCCGCCGGCCCGGCAAGCCCGCCAACGCGAGCATGAAAAACACCCCCTCAACGGGACCGGGCGCGATGTCGTGGCGGAACTGGGGCTCACCAATACGCGCCATGACGTGATTTGTCTGCATTTGCACGACCCGCGCGAGAGCGAGCTGCCGGATGCGGGGTTGGTGACGTTGGAAGATGCGGAGACCGGCGAATTGCTGGAGCTGGATTCCAGCCGCCGGACGGTGCGCGAACGTTTTTCCGCCGTCAATGCCGAACGACTCGCGGCGCTGGATCGCGCCCTGAATCGCACCGCCGTGGATACGCTGCGGCTCCAAGCGACGGAACCTTTCGCGCCAGCGTTGCAGCGGTTCTTTGAAATCCGGCGCGGACGGAGGCGGGGTTGAAATGAAAATAAACCGGTACATTCCACCCTCGACATTCATCATTCAACGCCCCAGGAGGGCGATGGTCGGCAGCCGTCCGGGCGGCCGTGGGTCAAAACTTCGATGGGCGGCTTTTTTGTGCCCCGCCTGGTTTGATACCCCCCTGTTTGCCCAATCCACCAACTATGGGTTGCCGCCCCTCGTTCCCGCCTACCCCGCCCTGCCGCCGCCCTTTTGGGAAGCCCATGAATCCATCATCGTGGTCGGCAGTCTTGCTCTGCTGGCCGTGGCGGTATTGTTTTTGCTTGCGCGGTTGCGCCCCGCGAAACCGGAAATGGTGCCGCCGGGAATGCTGGCGCGCGCGGCGCTCGTTCGCCTGCAGCGCCAGCCGGAAGCGGGAAATGTGTTGAGCGAGATATCGCAAGCGCTGCGCCGCTACGTCAGCGCGGCATTTGCCCTGCCGGTCGGCGAACTCACCACCGCGGAAATGTCCGCCGCCCTCGCGGACAATGCCAAGGTCGGCCCGGAACTGGCGCAGGGCGTTTGCGGTTTGCTCCGCGAGTGCGATGAACGCAAGTTTTCGCCCGCCGTTCCATCCGGGCCGCTGAACGCGGCCACGCGCGCGCTGGAAATGGTCGCCCAACTGGAAAAGCGGCGGATGCAGTTTGAGCCAAAAGCCATCCGATGAACGGCGAACTCGAATTTCAGTTTCCGTGGGTGCTGGCTTTGCTTGGGCTGCTGCCGGTGTATGCGCTGTTGCGCGGCAAAGTCGGCCGGCTTTCGGCGCTGGTTTTTTCGAGCGTGGACATTGCCCGGGCGGCGGGCGCCCCGGCCCGGGCGGCGGCGGGGCGGCTGCGGTTTTTCCCGCGGCTCCTGGCGGTGGCACTGAGCGTCATTGCGCTCGCGGGGCCGCGCCTGGCAAATTATCACGTGGAATCCGAGACGCCGGGCGTGGACATCATGCTCGTGCTGGATCTGTCGTGGTCCATGATGGCGGTGGACATGGGGAAACCGGAGGAAAAACTGTCCCGGTTTGCCATTGCCTCCGGAGTGTTGAAGGATTTCGTGGCCAAACGACCAAACGACCGGATCGGGTTGGTTTCATTTTCCGGCGTGCCGTATCTGACCAGCCCGCTGACGTTGAACCATGACTGGCTGAATGAAAACCTGGCCCGCCTGCATATCGGCATCATTTCCGACCTGGGCACGGCCATTGGCGACGCGGTGGCGGTGGGGGCTCAACGGCTCAAGGCGGCGCCCAACAGCAAAAGCCGCATCATGATTTTGTTGACCGACGGCGATAATAACATGGGCAGGATCGATCCGTTGCCGGCGGCGCAACTTGCCGCCGCGTTGGGGATTAAAATCTACGCCATTGGCATCGGGATTGAGCAGCCGTGCAACCTGCCCCGATTTGATCCGGCCACCGGACAATTCCTGCTTGACGCGAACGGCAACATCGTGCCGACGCTGTTGCTCCAGCCGGCGAATTACGCCGTTTTAGGTAAAATGGCGGCGGCCTCCGGAGGCCAGTTCTACCGCGCCACCAACCAGCACGAATTGCAGAACATCTACAACCAGATAGATCACCTGGAGAAATCAGAGGTCAAGCTGCGCCGTTTCGCGACGTACCAACCCCTGTTCCAATGGCCGTTGCTGGCCGCCCTTGCGTTGCTGGCGGCGGAGGCTATTTTGAACAACACGCGCTATCGGCGCATCCCATGAGTCCGACGCGAACGATCCATTGGAAATGAACGCAAGCTTCCAATTTGCCGAACCAGGCTGGCTCTGGCTGGCGGTGGTGGCGCCGGTCCTGCTGGCGTGGCTGCACTGGCATGCGGCTCGCGCCCGCGGGCGACAGTTGGCGAAGATGGCTTCGCCGCATTTCGTCGGGGTGCTTACGGCGTCGCACAGCCCGATACGGCGGCGGGCCAGGGAACTGCTGCTGCTGCTGGTTTTTCTATTCGCCGGGCTGGCGCTGGCGCGGCCGCAATGGGGCAGCGTGGAGGCCAACAACTTCTGGCTGGGTGAGGATGTGGTGTTTGTGATGGACTGCTCCTTGAGCATGACGACGAGTGATGTGATGCCGACGCGATTGCAACGCGCGAAGTTTTCCGTGCTGGATTTCGTGCGGCGCCAGAGCCACGGCCGCCTGGGTCTGGTGGCGTTCGCCGGCAGCGCGTTCATCCAATGTCCCCTGACCTTTGACTCGGGAGCCTTCGAGGAGTCATTGCTGACCCTGGACGAGAAAACGATGCCGGTTCCGGGCACGGACATCGGGCGCGCCTTGAACGAGGCGTCTCACGCGATGGATAAAAACAGCCGGCACAAAATGGTGGTGCTGGTGACTGACGGCGAAGACCTCGAAAAATCCGGCGTGGCGGTCGCGAAGCGTCTGGCGACCAACGGTGTGGTGGTGTTTACCATTGGCGTGGGGACGCCCGCGGGCAAGGAAATCCAGACGATCAATGCCGCGGGGCAGCCCGAACTGCTCCGCGATGCGCAAGGCATGCTGGTGCGCAGCCGGCTGGATGAGACAACGCTCCGCGATATCGCCCAGGCAACGGGCGGCAGTTATTATCCGCTGGGGCCGCTGGGCGAGGGCTTGACGAAGGTTCGTTCAGCCATGCATGCGCTGGACGCCGCCAGCGAATTGCGGCAGGCGCGGCAAAGCGGCATGGACCATTTTTACTGGCCGCTGGCCGTTGCCCTGGCGGCCATGGTGGTGGAATCGCTGATCGGCACGCGGCGAAAACAGGTTCCGGCATCATGAGCACTTCTGCCAGCATGAGAATATTTGGCGGGGGCCTGGCCCTGGCCTTCGCCCTGGTATTGGGTTGCCAAAAGTTGGCGGGGGCCGAAACCAAGGTGATGGTTCCCGCCAACGCGCGGGAGTTTTACAATGCGGGAACCGGATTGCTCGCGGCCAAAAAATTTGCGGAGGCGGAGAAAATGTTTCAGGCAGCCCTGGCTACGCAGGACGAACAGGTGCAGCCAGCGGCCTTGTACAACGTGGGGCACGCGCGCTTTGGGGCGGGATTGGAACGATTGAAACAGGGGCCGGACGCGCAAAAAGCAGCCGTTCAGGGTGACACCGCGCTGGCCGCTGGCGAGCGGGCGATCCAGCAATCGGAATCCGCCCTGGCGGAAAATAATTTGGATCGGCTGATCGCAGCCTATATCGAGGGCCGGGGTGCGCGGCACGATTTGCGGGAAGCGGAAAAGGCCGTGTCGGCGGCGATGGAGACTTACGGCAAAACCCTGGAACAATGGCAGCGCGCGGCGGAGGATTTTAAAGGTGTGACGGAACTCAACGGCGCGGACACCAATGGAGCGCACAACGCGGAAATTGTGGATCGCGGCATCGCCAAGCTGGTGGACAGCCTGCGGAAGATGCAGGCGATGATGGGCATGATGGGCCAACAGCGGCAGAATCTGGGCAAGTTGTTGAGTAAGATCAAGGGCCAGATTCCCGCCCCGAACGCGCCGCCCGGCAGCACGGGTGACGACGAGGACGAGGACGAGGGTTTGAAGCCCGAATCCTTGACCGGCCAGAAGGAAAACGCCGGGCGCGAGGGGGATCAAATGAAAATCCCGCTGTCACCGGACCAGGCCGTTCAACTGCTGAACGGCCTCTCCCTGGACGGCACCCGCCGTCTGGAGATGAGCGACAAGGAAGGCGCGCCGCCAAAGGACCGGAAAGGACGCAATTGGTGAAGTGAGAATGGGAAACATCCGACATTCAGCAGGCCACACCCTACGCCCAAGTTTGGGAGGGGTGCGCGGCGCCTTGGGGAGATTGAAACATATCCGCAACGGGTTTATTCATTTTTTGTGGTTAACGCCGTTTCTGGTCAACGCCCAAATGTCGCCCCACATACCGCCGGGCAGCCAGCTGCAACTGCAAGTCGCGCAGCCGATGGTGGATGTGTCCACCCCGGTCACGGCCACGGCCGCATTTGATCCACCGTTGGTGCCGGCCGGAGGGAAAGCGTTTTACCGGGTGAATGTCGATGCCACCGAATCCTCCATTGACTGGCCGGAGGCGCTTCCCGTGCCGCCGGAATTGAAATTTGGCGCGAAGCAGAGCGGGCAGATCACGCTGATGCAGGCCAATCAATATCGTCCGCTCGCGTCCTTTGTCTATGAGGTTGCGGCGCCGTTGGCAGGTCACTATACGATCACGAATTTCAGCGTCAATGTGGCGGGGGTGCGGGTGGAAGTGCCGGCCGCCAGCCTGGATGTGGACGCAAAAATCCCGGGCTTGCAGGCCCCCCGCCGGCTTGAACTGGAAGTGTCGGCGACCAACGTTTTTCTCGGCCAGCCGTTTCACGCGCGAGTCATTTTGCCGGTGGGACCGGGCAACGAGATTGAGGCGCTCCGGGAAATTGAGTTGCGCGGCGACGGTTTGATGGTGGACAAGACGGCAATGCGACAGGCCATTGAAACGATCAATCACAACGGCGAGCTAAAACCGGCGTTGATATGTGAGATGACGGTGACCCCGATTGCCGCCGGCCGGCTGGAATTCACGGCGCAGGGTTTCACCGCCGGTCGTGAATTCAGCGCGCCGATTTCCATTAGCGGGCAGGTGAACTTTCAGGGCGGGCCGCCGAAATATGTCCTGCTGGTTTCCGATCCGGTGGAACTCAACGTGCGGTCGCTGCCGGTGGAGGGTGAATTGCCGGGCTTCACCGGCTCGATTGGGAAATTTTTCCAAGATCCGCCCCACTTGGCCACGAACCGTCTGCAAGTGGGCGAGCCGGTCCAACTCAGCCTTTCGTTCCACGGCGAAGGCGAACTCACGCGGCTGGTGCCGCCGGCGGCTCCGGCCTCCCGCGACTGGCAGATCATTGTGGACCCGCCGCCGGCCACGAGTTTCACCCTCATTCCGCTTGCCGATGAAGCCCGCCAAACCCCGGCCATTCCCTTTTGCTATTTTGACCCCGTCACGGAAAAATACGTGGATTTGACCGTTCCGCCGCAGCCCGTAACGGTGGTGGGGCAGGGACTGCCCGTGGAACAGCCCGTGGTCGATGACGGGGGAAAGGCTGGGGCGCGCGTGAAATTGAGCGCGCTCGCCCCGGCACCAGGCAAAACAGTGAGGAGCTTAAAACCGCTGCAGCTGCAAACCTGGTTTGTGGGCGTGCAACTGGCGCCGGTGGCGGGAATTCTGGCGCTATGGCAATGGGATCGCCGCCGTCGTTATCTGGCGGCGCATCCCGAAATTCTGCGCCGCGCCCAGGCCCGCCGTGCGCTGCGCCGGGAAAAGCAACAATTGCAAAAAGCCCTGACCGCCGGTGATGCTTCGGCCTTCGCCCAACACGCGGCCCGGGCGATGAGCATTGCGGTGGCACCGCATTTTCCGGCGGACGCGCGGGCCATGGTCTGCGCCGATGTGCTGTCGCAACTGGATGTAAGCGCGCAAAATGGGGCGGGGACCGACACCGTCCGGCAGGTGTTCGCGGCCGCCGACGCCCAGTTTGCCATCCACCCTCGCCCGTCGCCGGGACTGCTGGCACTGAGCGCCGGAGTCGAATCGGTCCTGCAAAAACTGGAGGAAAAACTTTGAAGACACCGAGGCATTTCATGGCCGGCTGCGACCGGCTTGGCGTCTGGGTGGTATTGGCGCTGCTGGTTTGTCTAGCGGCTCCCGGTCGTGCGGCCACCAATGATTTTTTTGCCCGGGGGATGGAATTGAGCCGCGCGGGACAATTCCCCGAAGCCGCGGCGGTCTTTGAAAAGGCGGTGGAAGCCGGGCCGTCCGCTGGCGTCCTGGTGAATCTCGGCTTGGCGGAGTGGCAGCGGGGCCATGCCGGCGCGGCGATCCTGGCGTGGGAACGAGCCCGATGGATTGATCCAGCGGACGCGCGCGCCACCGCAAACCTGGAATTTGCGCGGCAGGTGGTCCAGGTGGATGCACCACAGCTTAAGTGGTTTGAAACGGTTTCGACCTGGCTGCCGCCGAACGCGTGGGTTTGGCTGGCGGGAACAATGCTCTGGCTGGCGTTGGGGTTACTGGTATTGCCGGGGATTTTCCACTGGCGGAAGGCCGGCTGGCACCAATTGCTGGCGGCGCTGGCCTTTGGGATTTTTTTATTCAGTCTGACCGCGAATTTTGGGGTGGTCAGCCGTACTCAAATTGGGCTCATCCTAAAGAGCAATGCCCCGTTGCGGTTAACTCCCACGCACGGCGGCGAGGTCCTATCCACTTTGGCTGCGGGGGAGCCAGTGCGCCAGCTCCGGACGCGGGGGAGGTATGCGTTTGTTCGCGCTGCCGGAGCATCTGGATGGATCGGGGAAGACGAATTCCAGCTGGTGTGCCCGCGGTAGGCGGGATAATTACCAGCGCCAGCCAGGAGGGATTATTATGATGAAACCGGCCATCACACCGTCAGCTCATTTCAAATTCTGCGGATTCAACGGCTTCAACGCCTTCGTCAGAAAAATGCCATCTTTGCGAATCAGTTCCCCGTCGAACCAGACTTCGCCGCCCCCCCATTCCTTGCGCTGGATCAGCACCATGTCCCAGTGGATGGCGCTCTTGTTGCCATTGCCGCAATCCTCGTAGGCCTGCCCCGGCGTGAAGTGCAGCGAGCCGGCAATTTTTTCGTCAAACAAAATGTCACACATCGGGGTGAGAATGTAGGGATTGAAACCGAGCGAAAACTCGCCGATGTAACGCGCGCCCGGGTCGGTGTCCAGGATTTCGTTCAGCCGCCGCGTATTGTTCGCCGTGGCATTGATGATTTTGCCGTCCTTCAGTTCCAGCCGCACGTTTTCAAATTTGGTTCCCAAGTATAAGGTTGGCGTGTTGAACTGGATGACGCCATTCGCCGAGGTTTTGGTCGGGCAGGAAAACACTTCGCCGTCGGGAATATTCCGGTCGCCCTGGCACATTTTCGCGCCGATGCCCTTGATGCTGAAGGAAAGGTCCGTACCTGGCGACTTCAGGTGCACCCGATCGGTTTTGGCCATGAGTTTTTCCAGCGGCTGCATCGCCCGGCCCATTTTTGCATAGTCCATCGTGCAGACGTCAAAGAACAGATTTTCAAAGGCCTCCGTGCTCATGCCGGCCGCCTGGGCCATGCTCGGTGTGGGCCAGCGCAATACGCACCAGCGCGTTTTGTTGACCCGGTAATCCTGCACCGGGCGGATGACCTTGGAATACATTTGCATCCGGTCGCTCGCCACATCAGAGTTTTCATTCATGTTATCGGCGCCGCGGATGGCGATATAGGCCTGCATCTTTTTCATGCGGAACATTTCGAGGTCGCGCACATCGGCGGCCTGCGCCTCGGTCATGCCCAGCAATTGTTCGCGGCCCACACGGGTGTGGCGCGTCTCGACGAACGGCGTCGCGCCGACCGCCCGCACGGCGCGGATGAGTTCGACGGTAAATTCGTCGGGCACGTCAACCATGTCTAACAGAATGCGTTCGTCCTTTTTGAGTTCCGTGGAATAATTTACGAGCAAGCTGGCCAATTTGGAATAACGCGGATCAGTCATAATGATTCGAAGATAGAGGAAACTCCGCCGCCGCGCCAATGGTAAAACTGAAATGGCCGCCCCGCCGCCGCCCGGCGCGGAGGAGGATGGAGAGGGCCACCGTCAAAACGCACCCAGCGGCTGAACAACTTCTTTTAATTAAAGATAT
>Ga0302281_10003487_pt1 | contig 10899 bp, 10 predicted proteins | sample III_Fen_E1_2_FD_198762 | JGI IMG/M metagenome (GOLD analysis project Ga0302281, IMG submission 198762) | Peat permafrost microbial communities from Stordalen Mire near Abisko, Sweden - III_Fen_E1_2 | ecosystem: Environmental > Terrestrial > Soil > Wetlands > Permafrost | place: Sweden: Abisko...
AAACCGGCAGCGAAACGGAGCGGGTCGGGAGTGGCATGAACGGACGACGGCGGAGTTGAGCGCGGTTTTAGAACGACCGATGAGTGCGCGACCGTCTAGGTTTCCATAAAGGCGATTTGTCTGGCCGGTTGCTGAATACCTGGAAGCAAGCCGGCCAGTCAAAGCGCCGAATCATCCCAATCGTTTTGCAAAGACTGACTACCTCCATCATTTCTGATTCCGTTGGTGAAGATGTTTAGGAATGGATGCGCTGAAAAATGTGTTCCCCTTGTGGACTTCCCGGATGGCGTTGCAAACTGTCCCGGCGGAGGTTTGCTTGATCAGATAGCCCATCCCGCCGGATTTGACCGCCTCGACAATATACGCTTCATCACTGTGCGCCGAAAGAAAGAGCACCTTGGTGACGGGACAGAATTTGAGGATCTGACCGGTAGCTTGAAGTCCATTGAGCAGGGGCATCGTCACGTCCATCAGAACCAAAGCGGGACGGAGTTTTTTTACCATGGCAACCGCTTGATGGCCGTCTTTCGCTTCGCCGACGACTTCAAGATCATCTTCGAGTTCCAAAATCTTTCTGAAACCTTTGCGCACAACTTGGTTGTCGTCCGCCAGCAGAACTTTGATTCGTTTCATGAATTTTGTTGCGCCATCAACAGTGTTTCTGAATTCATTTCAATGGTTTTGTGATAAATATGTGTCAGTGACCTCGCTCCGTCTATGGGGTGAACTACCCACGGACTGCCGCCGGTTTACCATCGAATTCCGCAGCACTGAACGGGCGTTCTGAAACCGGCAGCGAAACGGAGCAGGTCGGGAGTGGCACGAACGGACGACGGCGGAGTTGAGCGCGGTTTTAGAACGACCGTTGAGTGCGTAACCGTTTAGGTTTCCATCGAGGCGATTTGTCTGGCCGGTTTCCGAGCGCCCGCAGGAAAGCCGGCCAGTCAAAGCGCCATCCATCTGCATTCCTGACAGCAAGCCATTGATTCCTTGCGAAAATTGTGGTGATTCAGCCGGTTGAACCGCAGTCATTTCAAAAACCATGACCTTGCTGCCCGCGCATTTTTTTGTTACCAGAAACGGATTGGTCTTGCAGGCGAATATGTATTCACCGTTTCTTGAATGGCTGAAGAAATATTATTCATGCGGACCACAAATATGAAGCTGGCATAACATTAGCACATCATGATGAACAATCCGGCTCAGGATATTCATATAAACCCGGAATGTGCCGTAGTGGTTGCCACCTGTGGCCGGTTGGAAATGCTTCAGACGGTCAGCCTGCCTTCGGTGCGACGGCAAACGCTCGTTCCGCTGGTCGTGGTGCTGGTGGCCGATGGCTGTGCAATACCACTGGAGGTGACTTCCGGATTTGTATCCCTTCTTGGCAAAACAGAGTTTGTCTTGTTGCAAAACAGCCGGGCGGGCGGCGCGGCGGGAGCTTGGAATACCGCCTTGGATTATCTAGCAGGCGAAAATTTCAATGGCTATGTGGCGATACTCGATGACGACGATGCGTGGGATGAAAACCATTTGAGCGCTAATTTGATCATGGCTGCATCGGCTAAAGCAAACACCGTCATATCGGGGCTTCGTCTGGTCAAGGACGGCGTGCCATGTCCCCGCTCACTTCCGCAAGGCCTCACTGACTTGATGTTTCTTGCCGGCAATCCGGGATGGCAAGGTTCCAACACCTTCGTCGCCTTGTCCGCACTGAAAGCGGTGGGCGGATTCCGTGATGGCTTGCCGAGCCTGAATGACCGAGACTTGGCGATACGGTTGTTGCGGTGGCCGGGAATTCGCGTGGCCTACACCGGCCAATGGACTTCAACCTGGCACCTCACAACAAAAGCACCGGCACTTTCATCGCCACGTTCGCTGGTAAAACTTCAGGGCTTGCGTTGGTTCTGGCAAATTTATGGTTCAGAAATGCGTCCGGCGGAAACCAAATTATTTTTTGCGCGGGCAAAGGAATTATTTGGCCTCGGTCGCGATGAGATTCTGGCGGATAAAACGGATCAACCGCCGCATTCCTTGCCGCGCGGCGACTTCGGAGTTGAGGTATGAAAGACCAAGCTCGTAAATCATCATTCCCCGACCGGAAAATTCCGCCAAACTGGCTGTGGCTGGCGCGGCGTTGGTATCGGCTGCGAGCGCTCTGGCGGCAGATACGGATTTCAACGTGGCTCACCCGTTGGCTCGGCCCGCAATATCGCCGCAGCCGGTCCTTGTTGGAACTCGACATTACTTACGACTGCAATTTGCATTGCTTCAACTGTAACCGCTCCGTCCGTCAAGCACCCGAAGCCTTACATCTACCAGTCGGAAAACTGCGGGTGTGGGTTGATGAATGGATGGCTCATGGCAAACACTGGCAGCGCATCCGCGTGCTGGGCGGCGAACCGACTCTGCATCCCCAATTCGATGAAATCATTGCCGAGCTTCTTCGGTATCGAGCTTGGTCACCGCAAACGCTGATTGAAGTCGTGACGAACGGGCACGGTGCAAAAGTGGAGGCGCGGTTGAAGGAGCTTCCGCCCGAAGTGTGGGTGGAAAATTCCCGAAAACAGACCGTGGTGCAACCCTCGTTCGGGCCGTTCAATCTCGCGCCCGCCGACGACTCGGCGTTTCGCAGGGCAGATTTCACGAACGGTTGCGCCATTCTACATGAGTGTGGCGTCGGATTGACGCCGATGGGGTATTATCCCTGTGCCGTCGCAGGTGGAATTGACCGTATCACTGGCGACGGTATTGGCCGGCAACAGTTGCCCGACGACGAAGATGACATGTTGCCGATGGCCTCAAAATTTTGCCGCCTTTGCGGACGCTTTCGCGACGGCCATTTCGTGCCTGAATCGCTTCGACCGCCGCTCACTGTGGAAAAAATGTCGCCCACCTGGCGCAGCCTATATGCCCAGTGGCGTGAACGAAAACGGACTGGAGACGGTGAGCCATAAAGCATTGCAATGAGCCGCACCGAAAACCAATTCAACGACCGCCGCACTTTCCAATTTGGTGGACGGGAAATTGTTGTGGATGGAACCGTGGAAGCTTTTGCGGCGGAGGTGGTGATTGGCGTGGCACTGCATAATCAAAGTCTCGCGTTGCCTGATTGCCTGACCAGCATCAGCGCCCAGCAAAACGTGCCGCTCCGGTTTGCGGTTTTACTGTTGGACGATGAATCCGAGGATGACTGGCGGTCAGGCTTGGAACGCCGGTCTCCGCAGGTCGATCTGGCTTGCGTCCGCCTTCGTTGCGGAACTGCGGCCTCCGCTCGGAATAGTTTGCTCGACTTGGCCGACCTTATATTCCCTGATGCCCGGTGGGTGGCACGACTCGATGCCGACGACCGGTTCGCGTCGCCGGATTCAATGGGCGCGATGCTTCGGCTCGCCATGAGTTCGGAGGCCCGGTTCGTTATTGGCGGAAACCATCTGCGGCAACGTGGGAACTTGCTGGAGCGCAGCAATCCCGCAACCCCAGATTTATTGCGCGCCGAATATGTGATCTCTCGTCTGGCGCGCATGGCTCAAGGTGATGCGGAAGCGGAATTACCATCGTGCAATCTGTTGCTGGCAACTCATGCAGGCTGGCGTTATCCAGAACTGACCAGTGCCGAAGATCATTGGCTGGTGGCTGAATTATTGTTGCGCCACACGGATAAGGGCGCAGTTCTAACCGAACCTTTCTATTCCGAATACACCCTGGATGGGGCGATGACCTCGCATAATCGGCAACAGTCCCGTCATCTGTCCGCCCGCCAATATCTCTACCAAAATGCCCTGGCATGGGTGGGAAAGGCTCAAGTGCTTGGCAGTGGTCGGGAGGGGGTGGTGACGCTGGCCGATGGACGGGTTTGCAAGCGGTTTTACCCTGGCAAGCCGCCGGGTGATCGAATCCCGTGGCTGGAAAACACGCTGCGAAATACCATGCCACATCTTCCGGAGCCGGTGTGGGAGCGGGACGGCGGTCAATGGTGCGCCTTCTATCCTTGGTTCGAATCGCAGCCAGCCGACCGCCTGACGCTAACGGAGCTGCGGGACTTTTTCTGCTTCTGTCTGGAGCGAAACCTGGTCACACCCAATATCAAACACGCAAACTTCCGACGCAGCCCCGGTGGCCTGACCTTTATTGACATCGGTGGCGATGTCCTGCCGATGAATGTGGATTATTTTCGGGATGCCTGCGCCCGTGGATTTGCCCTCGCTGAGTTGGGTTGGACAGATCATGTTTTGTATGCGCGCAGCCAGGAGCTTCGCAGCGAAGATTATTTACTCTCCCTGCCGGGCTTCGCCGAATTTTACAGTTCTATCCTGCACGCCCACGCGCGCAGGCAATGGGCACCGGGCTTGATTCCAAAACCATCGGCAGTTGCTGGGGTTGAGCCTCAGGTGACGCTGCTCATCAAGGCGTGCGCCATGGATGCAGCTTATCTGACGGTGCAGGTTCGTCACTTGGTCGGCCAACTAGAGCGCCCTCGGCGATTTGTGGACAGGGTTTTAGCCATTGATCCGTTTCGGGGCCCTTATTTGCGTCAGCATTGTTCTGGAGATTGGGATCGGTTGATCGTGGAAGCCAAAGCCTTGGTTAAAGCTGGTTGGCTCGACCGGATCATAATTGCCCCCGATGATGCCGTGACCACATCTGCTATTAACGAACGCTGGTTTGATGTCAGTTGCCAAAAAACACACTGCATCCGGGGTGTTCCGGTGACTCCGCAGCTTTGGGCGTTTGAACAGGTTCGCACGCGCTATATCCTGCAATGCGATGTGGACGCATTGATTGGACGCCGCGATCTCACCCATGATTATCTGGCCGATATGCTGGCGGCGGCGAAACCGTCCGACGTTCTCGGCGTCTCGTTCAATATCGTCCATCCAGCGGATGCGGGCTTTCGACCCTACGCTGCGCCGCCGGGAGAATTCATGCCGGAAGTCGCCTGCGGACTGCTGGACTTGGAGCGGGTGCTCGCTTGCCGTCCGCTTCCAAACTCGCTTACCGATGGCCGCCTCACCCTTACCTGGTATCGCTCCTTGCAACGGTATCAACGAGAACATGGTTTGCGCACACCCCGTGGCGGCGACCCGCGCACCTTTTGCGTGCATCCGCCCAACACATGGAAAAATGATGAAGCTGCACTTGACCGGGTTCGCGATTTGGTGGCGCAAGCTTGTGTGCCGTCCCTACAATTTGAAAACTGGGCTTTGGCCGGCACGCCCGGCGATTGGCACTATGCCCCACGACACGAATCCATCGTCTTTCTGATTCGTGGACGGAATACACCGGTGGAAAAAATTGAGCGATGTCTTGCCAGCCTCGCGATGCAGGAAGATCAAAACTTTGGCATGGTTCTTTTCGACGATGCCTCAGAAAACGGCACCACGACAATTTTGCCTCACCTGCTAAAACCTTTTGTTGGCCGTTACACCTTGGTCTGCCGCAGCCGGCATCATGGCTACATTCCCAATATGTTGACCGCGTCTTGCGACATTATTACCTCCCCAGACGCATTGATAGTGATTCTTGATTTGGATGATGCGCTTTTGCATTGCTCGGTGGTGGCTTCTCTGCGAAAAGAAATGGCGGCCGGGGCCGATGTTATTCTGGCGTCCATGTTCCGTCCCGAAAAGCCGCTGAAACTTTATCATCCCGACTTTGTCGAACCGCGTTCCAAATGGGGCGGTGAAGTATGGATTCATCTGCGATCCTTTCAAAAGCGGCTCTTGGATGCGTTGCCGGATGAGCACTTCAAGCTGGATGGAAATTGGATCCCGCATTGCGAAGATTCTGCGACGATGATTCCACTGGTGGAACTGGCGGTCAAACCGGTGTATCTGCCGACCTATTTGTATTTTCATCAGCGCACGACGCAAAAGACTCCCGCTTTGCGGGCGGTAAAGGAAGAGCTCGTTCGCAAAATCTGCGAGAAGCCGTCGGTCAGCCATGCCCAAGTGAATGATGGGAACAATCATAACCATGAAACGTAAAGTTATCGTTCTTGTAAGCGGCGGGTTGGATTCGGTCTGCGCGCTCTATGAAGCGGCTGCCGCTCATGAAGTTGTCGCCGGACTCAGTTTTAGTTATGGTGCCAAGCACAATCACCGCGAACTGCCGCTGGCAGCGATGCATTGCCATCGGCTCGGCATCCGCCACGAAACAGTTCGCCTGAATTGCATCGGCGAACTTTTTAACTCCGCGCTTTTGAAGAATGGGGTGCCCGTCCCGGATTCGCATTTCAATGCTCCGGCGATGAAACAAACCATCGTGCCGTTTCGGAACGGCATTTTTCTCGCGATGGCGGCGGGTTATGCGGAATCTGTCGGCGCGGGTGCTGTGGTCATCGCAGCACACGCCGATGACCACGTTATTTTCCCCGACTGCCGGCCTGAGTATTTGGATGCCATGGCGACAGCGATTCGACTTGGCACGGATAGTCGGGTAAAAATTCTGCGACCATTTATCCGGTGCTCAAAAGCGCAAATCGTTAAACGCGGACGAAAGTTGGGCATCAATCTTGCGGAGACCTGGACTTGCTACAAGGGCGGCAAACATCATTGCGGCACTTGTGGCGCGTGCGTCGAGCGGCGGGAAGCGTTTGCGGCGTCAAAAATCCCTGACCTGACAATGTATCTCTAAAGTCGGCTAGTCTAAGCGCCTACTTCCATGCTTTGGACATTGCACGGGCAACTTCATTGAGATTGGTAATGCGCCATTTGACTCCATTGCCGACCAGTGATGCCCGCCTTTGTTCTGCTGCGGCTGCCGCTGGACTACGGCGTGCCCTGCGAATTGCCGCCATCCGATTTTCCGCCTCCTGCTTTTTCATTTGCCTGAAAGTCATCTTCTTCACGGAAAATTAACTTAACCAATTACTGGTTGGAATCAAGTTTGAGGCAGCACTGGACGGGCGTTTTTGAAAATCGGAGCGAACGGAACGGCTGTGGAGTCGCGGGATTTTCAAAACGTCCGTTGAGTGCTTGACCGTCTAGGTTCGCATTCCTGGCGATTTGTCTGGCCGGTTTCCGAGTTCCCGCAGGAAAGCCGGCCAGTCAAAGCGCCAGCAGCATCATTTCGATGCGTAACCTGTAATAAAATTTCAGGCTCTGCCAGATGGAAAGCGATAATCCCCAATAAAACCAATAGGAATGCGCGCTTTTACAGTAAAAAGAAATGTTTCATTTTGTGTAAAGATTGCACAAAAGCGGGCTTTTTCTCCGCCAAACTGGTTGCCGAATGAAAAAATTCAGCAGCCAAGTGCATAAAGTGTATCACATACACCTCAACGGGGGAAAGTTCAGGCAAACTGCCAGACATGAAACCGGAATCGGTCTTGGTTCCGTGGTTGAACCACGCTTCGTGTGCCAGGCACGCCTTGCGCCAAATGGGTTCAGGCAGAATGACCAATCGGAAAATGAATGACAGAAAGAAAATAACGATTGTGCCAACGGGGCATAAAGCCATTTGAAAAGCCGCTAACATCGCGCGTTATGTTCACAGCCGTCGCACAGAAAAATCTGGCGGATGCCGAAGGCTACTTCGACGAGCATCTGGCGCAGAACGACTACTACGCCGCCGGTGAAATCCGCCCCGGCCAGTGGATCGGTGTTGGCGCGGAACGGCTGGGGTTAAATAATGCAGTCACCCGTGATCAATTTCATGCGCTGTGTGAAAACCAAAATCCGAATGACGGCAAACGTCTGACGTTGCGGCAGGAAAAAACTAATCAACGGCGCGTGTTTTACGATTTCACCTGTTCCGCTCCGAAATCGGTTTCGGTGCTGGCAGTCACCATGGACGACGATCGGCTGGTGTCGGCACATGAGGAAGCGACGCGCATAGCGTTCCGCGAACTTGAAACCTTTGCCGCAACCAGAGTTCGCAAGCAGGGCAGCCAACGTGACCGCACCACCGGCAATCTCGTCGCCGCCGCGTTCACGCACACGAGCAGTCGGGCGCTCGACCCGCTGTTGCACACGCATCTCACCGTGTTCAACGCCACCTTTGATGAAACGGAAAAGCGCTGGAAGGCATTGCAGGCGGGCGGCATGTATGACGCGATTCGTTACGGCACGGCGGTTTATCGCAATGAACTGGCAAAACGCGTCCAGCAGATTGGCTACCACATTCGTCCGGCGAAACACGGCTTTGAAATCGAGGGCGTGAGCGATGCTGTGTTGAAACGATTTTCTAAACGCTCCCAGCAGCGTGACGCGGTGGTTCGGGAATTGGAAGAAAAGCTGGGACGTAAATTATCGAATAATGCCATTGCCCTGGCGGTGCATCAGAGCCGGGCGAAAAAGATCAAGGGCATCTCGACCGCCGAGGTTCGCGAGCAGCAGTTGGCACAATTGCAGCCGGATGAATTTCAGGCGCTGCAAAAACTCACCACGTCGGTTCAACCCGTCCGGCAAGTCCGCCGGTTTGAACCGGAAAACCAAGCCCTGAACTACGCCGTCGCCCATGTTTTCGAGCGCAAGTCGGTCGTGCCGGAACATGAACTTATGGGCGTGGCGCTGGCGCAGCATCCGGGGGAACTGGATTTGCCGGCGTTGAAAGAAGCGGCAAAGTATTCGGACCAACTGGTCAAAACCGAGCGTGGATTATCCACGCCACAGATTTTGGCAACGGAACTGGATTTGATTCAGACGGTCAATGCGGCCTGCGATGCCGTCGCGCCGATTCATCCAGCCTACAAGCCCGCCGACTGGCTGGGCGAAGATCAACGCCGCGCTATTTACCATATCCTGCGCACAAGTGACCGCATCACCGGCCTGCGTGGTCTGGCCGGCACGGGCAAAACCACGGCGTTGCATGAGTTGGTCGCCGCCTGCAAAGAGGCGAAGATTGAACCGCTGTTTTGCGCGCCAACGGCGGCGGCAACGGATGTTTTGCGTAAAGAGGGATTCGAGGCGAAGACATTGCAAAGCCTGCTGCTATCTAAACCGGTTCTGTCCGGTCGGCAATTGATTGTATTGGATGAAGCCGGGGCGGTGGGGATAGACGACATGAAACGGCTGTTCGATTGCGCGCACAATGCGCGCATCATTTTGTCCGGCGACACCGGCCAGCACGCTTCGGTTGCGCGTGGCGATGCACTGCGGATTTTGGAACGGCATTCCAATTTCAAATCCGGCCAGTTGACGGCCATCCGGCGGCAACGCAAGGCTGCCTATCGCAAGGCCGTGGAACTGGCGGCGCAGAAACGCACAGTGGAAGCCTTCGCGCAGTTGGAACGCATTGGTGCGGTGAAAGAGGTCCTTGCGGACGGCCACCATGATCTTCACGACTCGGCGGCGAAATCGTATCTGAAAGCGTTGGCAGAAAATAAGTCCGCACTGCTGGTTGCACCAACGTGGAATGAAATCGAGGCGGTGACGGAAAAAATCCGCACCGCTTTGAAAACATCAGGTCGGCTGGCCGGTGAGGAAAAAGAATTTCAGGTCTTTGATTCATTGTCGTGGACCGAAGCACAGAAGCGCGATGCGCGGCAATACCGTCCCGGCATGGCCATCCATTTTCATCGGACAATGCACGGCTTTGATAAAGATGAAACGGTGTCAGTAGTCGCTGTTGAGAATGATTCGCTCAAAGTTCAACACACGGATGGTGCCGAAAACATTTTCCCATTGGGGGCGGGCATCGCCTGCGATGTGGGGGAGCGCCGGAAAATAAAAATCGCCGCCGGGGACAAGTTGTTGCTGCAAGCAAACACAACCGGCAAACGATTTATCAATGGCGAACTCGTCGAGGTGCGGGCGATTCAGGGCGATTCCATTTTGTTGGCCGATGGCCGGGTAATCCCTGCTGATTATCGCACCTTCACGCATGGCTACGCCGTCACGTCGCACGCCGCCCAGGGCAAGACCGTGGATGAAGTTTTGCTGGTCGCCTCGTCGCGGTCGCTGCCCGCAATCAATCAGGAACAATTTTACGTCAGTATCTCGCGCGGGCGCGAACGTTGCCAAGTCTTTACCGACGATTCGGAATTATTGCGTTCTCACGTCACCCGTTCCAGTGCGCGGCTGGCGGCGGTTGAGGCCATGCCGCAACGGGACTTTCTCCAAACCATTTTGCAGCGCGGCAATCGTTTTATGAAACGATTCCGCCAGCGCATTGCCCGATCACTTTCAATCGAAACCACCGAAAGGAGCAGCCATGAAATCAAGCCAACCGAACACCAGCGAACAACCGCCCGCCATATCAGCGTCTAGCCCGCGTAAAAATCCCTGCATCGGCAGTGATCCCAACATCGCCGCACTCGAAGTAATTGCCGATGACGGCATCAGCTATCTGCTGCCCTACGCGCAGTTCTTGTATGCCGAAAGAACTGCCAACCCGGCCCTGGAAAAACAACCGGAGGCACCGCCAGAGAAAATTTCCATACATTTTGCATGTGCCGACGTGATTGTTCTGGGAAGCGGTCTCAACTGGCTGGAACGCCGGCTTCAGCAATACGAATTGAGTTTTGTAATGCCGGCAGATAGCCGTTTGGGCGCGGTGTATGACACCCTCATTGCCGCCGTCACCCTCACTTTAATCAAGGAACGTGTATGACTGCTGATTCACCATTAAAAATCCAGCCGTTGGAAAAATACCGCGCCACCATGACCAAGGAGGAAGTCGCCGACGCGCTGGGGGTCGCCACGCACATCATCCCGCCACTGTCGCGGGCAGGGTTGATCAAGCCGCTGGGCCGTCCACAGCGTTATTGCGTGAAACATTATTCGCGTGATGTGCTCGCACAACAGCTTGCCGATATAAGCTGGCTCGACAAGGTGGTGGCGGCAATTCACCGGCACTGGCGTATTAAGAACGCCAGGAAACTGGCGCGACTCGCGAAATCAGGGGCGACGACGAAGTCCGATATGCAACAGTGAACATGGCCTCAATTTTCCTTTA
>Ga0302281_10003493_pt1 | contig 10891 bp, 9 predicted proteins | sample III_Fen_E1_2_FD_198762 | JGI IMG/M metagenome (GOLD analysis project Ga0302281, IMG submission 198762) | Peat permafrost microbial communities from Stordalen Mire near Abisko, Sweden - III_Fen_E1_2 | ecosystem: Environmental > Terrestrial > Soil > Wetlands > Permafrost | place: Sweden: Abisko...
ACCTGTCAACTGCTGGTGGGACAAGTATAGATTATTGCTTGCTGTATCCTCAAACTGGTTCGGTTTCCTTCAACAATGCTCCATTTGCTGCTGTAACTCAAAATACTACAACTGGAATACCTGTCTCATACATTTCAATTCCAGCAGCTACTATTTCAGCAACAGTAACGGTGAACTCTCCACAATCTAAACCAACTGAATATCAAGCATCATTCCAGTATCAAGAGAATGTGCCGAATTATGTTAATATAGGGACTGACCCCCATATTTCGCTATCCTATTCAGATGATGGCGGGCATACCTTCTCAAGTGAGAAGAGTGTATCAATTGGTAAAATTGGAGATAGATATAGACGTGCTATCTGGAGACGTTTAGGGCAGTCAAGAGATAGAGTGTTTCGTGTTACATGCTCAGATCCAGTTAAGTTAACGCTATTAGGCGCAAGGATAGATGCAGTTGTAGGAAATAAGTAAAATGACAAATATAATCAGAATACCACCACATAATGTTCCGGTCGTTGACTCTAATGGGCAGATGACTCCGGCATGGCGTTCCTTTTTTAATGAACAGGTAGTTAGCACTGTAAATACTGTTGTAGCAAACCAGGAAACAGCACTAACAACTAATGATACAACTGTAGCTCAATTGCTACTACACAATTCTTAGGTATAATATGGGATTAACAACTGTAACACCAGCACATTTAACAAATAGTCAACTTACAACGGCTCCAAAGTTGCTCTATACTTGTCCAGCTAATACATTTGTAAAAATAACTGCCGCAACATGCACTAACATTCTTGGTCAAGCGTCCAGCGTTACTCTCCATTACGTTCCTGCTGGTGGTGTAACTTCAACGGCTACTCAGGTTGTCTCTGGAAGTTCCGTAGCTGGTAACTCCAGTTATAATGCCCAGGAGCTTGTAAACCATATTCTAACTCCTGGTGATCAGATTTGGGGAAATACTGGCACTGGTGGTTCTATTAATACAAACATTTCAGGGGTCCAATTTAGCTAATGTATTCTTTTGAGATAGAATCAGATATTGAGATAATAAAAAAAGTTATAACAAGTGATAATAATAGAGCGTGGTCGTTTGAAGATGGGCAAGTGCCTGAAGGATGGCAACCAAGAATGGATGGCATTCTGTATATAGCCAACTACAGACATGATGTATTTGCCGGTTTAATTGGTTTAGTAGAAATAAGTATAGATACAGTTGAAGCACATGTTTTATATCTACCAAGTGTATATGGTCATGCTGTTGAAACTGGGAAGCATTGCATGGAATGGATTTGGAAGAATACAGAATACAGGAAGCTAATGGCTCCAGTTGTTGATAATAATGAGTTGGCACATCGGTTTCTTGCAAAGCTTGGATTTACTAAAATTGGAACTATAGAAAAGAAGTGGAAGAAGGATAAAAGAATGCACGATTTAGATATCTATTTGAAAGAGAAGGAGTAAACCATGGGAGGAATTGCGTCCGCTGCGGGCTCAATTGCAGATGGTTTCATTGGTAACAGTGCAGCTATTACTGCTGCTAATGCTGAAGCTGGAGGCTATGATAGTGCTATAAACACTGCTCAGAATGTATATAATACAAACTCTGCTAATTATACTCCATATATCAATTCTGGAGCAAAGGCTAATCAAGAGTTATCAAATGAGACTGGAACTAATGGTGCTCTTGGTCGTCAATTTACACAGACAGATTTCCATCAAGATCCAGGTTATCAATTTGATATGCAGCAAGGTTTAAGTGCTATCTCTAATTCAAATAGTGTGAGAGGTGGTGCTTTATCTGGTGGTTCTCAGAAATCAATGAGCAACTATGGAGAACAGCAAGCATCCAATGAGTTTAACAATGCTCGTAACTACTTTACACAAAATCAAAACCAGAATTATAGCCAACTGTCTGGATTATCCCAACAAGGTTTATCCGCTACACAGGGTTTAGGTCAACTTGGCAGTCAATATAGCACTTCTGTTGGAAACTCTCAGATTGGTATCGGTAATGTAATGGGACAAGAGGCTTTAGGTAAAGCTTCTGCACAAGAGGGAGCAATCAATGGTTTTACCTCTTCTTTAGGTGGACAGCAAACAGGCTACTCTGGTTCAGGACTATCACAAATCGTGGGATTATTTAGCTCATAAAAGAGGATATAAGAAATGGCATATGGTAACTACGGATTAGGTGGACTCGGTTCAAACTCATTAGAGGTTGTGCCTACTGTTGCTCCTTACAATCCTCTTGTTTCTGCTCAGGTTGGGCAGATGATAGCAAATACAAACTATACAAACACTAATAATGCTGGACTCCAGGCAACACAGGCTGCACAAGCTCAAGCTGCTACTGATTCTGCACTCGTAAGAGCGGCTGCACAGAAGGCTATCAAGTGGACTCCAGCCGGTTCCAATGTGGTCCAGGCTCCAGACCAAGCAGGGCAGGGCACACAGGCTCCAGCAGACCAGGCAGGGCAGCCTATCAACTACAACTCACTATCCAGTCAGACTAATACAACTACTCCTGCTCAACCCGTCAACTACAACACACTATCCAGTCAGTCCAACCCTGCTGCTCCTCAGAACAGCCCAAGTGCCTATGTCGATCCGAACAGTGCCAGGGCTGGAAAGTATGGCATCTCAACTCCAGCGGCTCCTGTGGGAACTCCAGTCCAGTCCTATCCACCTCTAACTCCTGCTTCTCCTTCTGATCCAAAGGTTCTATCTGATCCGGTTCTATCCTCTATTGCTGGTGCTCACAATACCAGTGATACATCTATGGCTGTTGGTTCTAATCCTACCTTTAATGCTGTTCAGACCTATTCTGGTGTTGGTCCAGATGGTAAGGTCGGCAACTTCACTGTTGATAGAACTTCTATTCTCCAGGACTTGCTTGCTAATGGTCGCGGAGACTTGGCCGATGGATTAGTTAGTAAGTGGACAGATGCAGACTTACAGAGTGAGAAGGCGAAACAAACTGCTCTGGTAAACCAACATGCCCAGTTGGCCGGTATGCTCTCTGCATTTCAGGCACTTCCAAATGCTCTCAAGCCTGGAGCGTATCAAAGTTATGTAACACAGATGAAACAGGATGGTATAGACCCTTCTGCTTTTGGTCTTCCAGCTACTTATGATCCAACAAATAAGGATAGCGTTGCTGCTGTTTCTTCTTTTGCGGAACAAGCTAAAACTGTTGCAGATAGAGATAAGGAAAACTTTGAAGCTGTAAATGCTACACTAAATCAACAGAAGGATAATGAAACTGCAAGACATGATAAGGCGGATGAATATCTAAAGAGTCAGCAGAACAGAATTGAAGCGTTTAAGGCGTCTCAGGCTGTTAATGCTCTCTCTGGCTCAAATCTTGTCGGTCCTGCCTTTGTTGCTACTCTTGATCCAAGCGTAGTGAATACATTGAAAGGTGTTGCTACTGGAACTCTTAAGCTTCCAGGAAGAGGAGCCCAAACTTCGCAACTTCTCATTGCTGCTCATCAGGCTTTTCCAGATGTTGATATTGCTGGTGCTCAGAAGTTAACCGCAGATTTAGGAGCTTCTAACGCTGGAACTTCTGGTGGTATTGCTGAAGGTTCTAATAAGACTCTGGAACACATTGGAGTAATGATGGGAGCGGATCAGGCTGCTGGTGGTGCTGGAAATTGGCTTCCTAACTGGGCTGGTAGCGCTCTGAACGCTACTGAAAATGCCGTCACAGGAAACAATGCTCGGAATGCTTGGGATGCTGCACATAGCGCAACTCTAAATGAAATGGCACGTAGTTTTAAGGGTGGACCTCCAGGAGAAAACGAAGTTATCAGAGACATGAAGACCCTATCTTACAGTGATACTCAGGCTCGTAAACAGAGGGTTTATCAAGCTTACTCGGATCTTCTTCAGGGTCAGACTGGAGCGGTAGAGAGTCAACGTAAGGCAATGTATGGACAGCTTGATCCAGGAACAAGTCTCCTTACAAGCAAGGCTCAACAGGTCTATTCAGCACTTCATGGAGGCTCCACCAGTGGTCTTCTGCCTGCCTTTGATGCTGCTGGAGCTGGTCAGGGTGGACAGGCACCAGGTCAGGCACCATCTGCGCAGGCTCCAGGTGCTCTAAACTCTGTTCTCTCAGATGCTAAGACAGCTATTGCCCAGGGAGCACCAAGAGCAGCAGTATTAGCAAGAGCCAAAGCACATGGATTTGATTTAACTGGAAAGTTGTAAGATATGGGTTTATTTGATGATTTAGTTCCACAACAATCTAAGCAAGCTGGCCTGTTTGATGATTTAGTTCCGTCAAGTGGTGCTGTTGGTGCTAACAATCCACAATACAATGATGCTGGTGCTGCAAGATTGGGCACTTCATACGGTCAGTCTCAGGCAAATCAACAACCTTCTGCCTGGAACAGGGCAACAGCTATGGCAAATCGGCTCTCTTCTATTGGTCTGATTGGTCTTACCGCTCCTGCTCAGGCTGTTCTTGGTGCCTATTCTCACACTGGCCTTCCTGGTGCTCAAGCTGCTGGACAGACTGTAAATAATCTCCAGTCATACGGGAATGAGCTTATCAGTGGTGCTCCACAGGCATTAGGACTTCCATCAAATCAACAGGGTTATGATTTAGGTGGTGTTGGAGATGCTATTAAGACTGCTGGATCTATGGTTTCTGGTGCTGCTTTAGGTCAGGCTACAGGTCTTAACTCTCTAATTGGTGGTATTAACAGCTATCTGCCTCAAGCAAGTTCCTATCTTGGTCGTGCTGCTTCATCTGGCTTGGGTGGAGTTGTAGGTGGAACTGGCTATGGTGCTCTGAATGCTGCTACTACTCCAGTTGCTCCAGGTGATACATACGCAAACCACTTAGCACAGAACCTTAAGGGTGGTGCTCTGACTGGTGGTGTTGTGGGAGCAGCAATTCCAATGGTTCTTGACGCTCCTGAAGCTATTGGAAACGGTATGGACTCAATCAAGAGTGGTGGTTTAGCTGCTAAGAAGATTGCGCTTGGAACTTCTAAGGTTTCACTACCTGGTGAGATTCTGACTGGTGAAAGTGTGAATGATGTAATGGCAAATGCCCAGAGTAATCCAGCATTTGAAGGGAAGACCATCCCCGAGATTCAGCTTATCTCACAAGGAACTGGAGAGAATGCTTCTAATGCTAAGTCTATCATTCAACGTCTAACTGTTGCTGCTGGTAATGAAAATAGTGTTGGTCTTTCAATCGGTGATATAAGCCAAGATCCAAAACTACAGATAAGGGAGCAAGGCTTAGAAGGTGCTCCAGGAAATGTCGTTCTAAATGCCCGGCAGACCCAAGGAAGTCAGATAAGACAGGCAATCATGGATCAACAGAGCAAGTATGATGGTGTTGCTCAGTCTACTAAATATGATTTTGACACTCCATCCCCGTATACTCAACCAATGCCAAATCGTCCACTCAACCCTGAGATTGACGATATTGACAGTATGACTCCTACTGTGTCTGAAGCTGCTGGGGCTGGAGACAAGGGAGCACAATACCTCCAGACTGAGATGGCTAAGGCCAATACAAATCCTAAGATAATCCAGGCATCTCTTGAGGGTCAATTCTGGAAGAATAGACAGATTTCAAGTGCTGCCTATAACTCATTTAATGACTATCTGAATGGTGCTGCTGATGGTGAACTTGTTGATGTAAGCTCTACCGTCCAAGACATTAAGCAGGCAAGAGCAGATAACAGAACGTCTCCTGGGTATGATCCAGCTATCGAAGAACTGCTAAAGCGATACGAGACAAATCTAACAAATCCTTCTGCTGACATGAGCTATCCAAATGTTCAGAAGTCAATATCACAGATGGAAGGTGAGATTGAAGATTTGAAGGCAAGTGGTAATCGGTCAGCAGCAAGAACACTATTTCAAGTAAAGAATGGTCTAAATGGTAATGTCACTAACTTTGTCCAGTCTACCCTTGCGGATGACCCTGGAGCACTCGCAACATTTGGAAAGGCAGATACTTACTATAAGCAGAATGTTCTACCTTTCCAGGATCCAGATAGCGGTATCTCAAAGATTATGAATGGTATTGATGCTGATAAGGCTGTTTCTCCACTCTTTACGGATAGTAGCCCAGACCAATTTTCGCGTATTTTCTCACAACTGGACAGTAAGGGTCAAGCTGCTGTTAGGGCTGAGATGGTAGGAAGAACTGAAGATGCTGCTACCAGAATGAAGAACTTTCAAGGTATCAATATACCTTCGGTAGCCAGATTTCTTGAGAATAGGTCGGATCAGGTAGCAACAGCTTTTGGCAATGATAATAGTATTTCTGCTCTATCGAATCTTATTAGAAATATACCAAGAGCAGGATATCAGTCTAATTTGGCTAAGTCTATGAGCTTTATTCAGCCCGGCAATATCTTAAGAAGTCAAGTTGCTGGAGGTGTTGGGGCTGGTTTGGGTGGTCTGCCTGGTTATGCGATGGGTATTGCTGCGGAAACTGGTGGTGAAATTGGCTATAACAACATGATAGGAAAGGGTTTAATGGCTCCAAACTTGGGAGAATATACCAGACCTGTTCAACCTGTCTCTCCATCTGCTCCTGTCCAGACAGCTTTGCCCTTCAATGTGCCAACCCTGGCAGACAAGAGCACTTCAGTTCCGTCAAGTGTCGATCCTGGGTTCCAGTCTCAGTATCAGCAGGCCAGACCCATGCCCTATCAGATGCCGGCACTCTCAGATAGCTCTACACTTCCCACACAACCTCCAAGAGCAATGCCATACGTCCAGAGATTAGGCATGTATCTTTCATCTTCATCAACTGGACTGGCAACACCTGGACTTGCTCAACTTCCCGAATACAAGCCTCCAGTTCCTTTAGGTGGTCCTGTAGCTCTCGCTCCACAGACTCCAGCACTTCCACCCTATCCAGAGGCAGTAGGACGGCTCAATTATTAAGGCGCACGCTATCTGAGAGCATCCTGCCCAATTTGAGCGAGAGTCGGCCTGGATCCGTACCCCTCCAGGCCCACCTTAAGGCACGCACTGGCTCCCAGGAGAGCAAGGCCCGCCCGGCCTGAGGGCAGGGAGGAAACGCCGTGGAGGCAGCCATGGGCCCGCAGGGCCCTTGGCTGACTCCATGGCAGGCAAGCGATAGCGCGGCAGCTCTTTGCTGTCAGCCCAGCTTGCGGTAGAAAGGGAGCCTCCCACGTTCAAACGGTAACGGTTTCGCAGGCCAACAACCGTTTTAACGCATCCTGGAGGCTCGTCATGGATTGTCTCCCCGGCCGTGCCGGTTGCAAGCAGGAAGTTCGGCCACCTCCGTGCGGCCTGTGTTCGGGCCCACGCTGGTGGGATGGCTGGCGCCGCGTGAAGTGGCAGGCGACCTTGACCCCTGATGGGTTGACCTGGGTGGAGGGACCATGGCGGCGCCGGACCCGTTGCTTCAACCCGGAATGTGACTCCAGGAGCTCGACCCTTTACGAGGCCCAGGCTTATCCGTATCGCACGTTTGCGCCTGCGGTGGCGGTTGCGGCGGTACTCGAACTGCTGTCCGTCGAAGGGGCCACCGTGGTTTCGGTCGCGCAGCTGTGGCAATGCGATCCCCGGACGCTGGATCGCTGGCTGGGATGGATCGGCTGGCTGGCAGAACTGGCCGTGTTGCTCAAGGTCTGTTGGCGGTACGACCCATCCGGGATGCCACCCCCAGTGTTTCAGCCTCGGCGGAAGGACCTCGATCCGCCCACGGCCACAACCAAGCCCACTTGGAAGGATCGGGCCACCTTGATCGGGAGCCTGGTTCTGTTGTTCGAGTGGTTGGCGCGGCTGCACCGGGACCACGGCATTCCACTGGAGGAGGGGCCCGGCCTGAGTGCTCTTTTGCGCCGCCAGTTCGACCGCTACCGGCTGGTCTCCATGCTGACCAAACGCTCCCCGCCGATGCAGACCCAGGTGCTCTGGTCCGGGGGGTAGGTTGGGGCCATGCCCACCTTCGATGACCGTCCCCTCGCCATCGCCGCCTTTCGGCACCACATTGTCGCCGCCGCCCTGGAGGCGGAGGACGAAGGCGTGGTTGCCGTGCTCCAGGAAATGGCTGCCACGCCGCACTGGGATCCGGACCGGCGCGAGGTCCGGGTTTCCCTGGCCACCCTCTGGCGCTGGCTCGCCCTCTACCGGAAGGGTGGCCTCCTGGCTCTCCAGCCCAGGCCACGCAAGGACAGGGGGACCCTTCGGGCCTTCCCCCAGGCCATCCTCGACCAGGCCGTGAAGCTCCGTCAGGAGGGCCCAAGGCGTTCCACCCGGACCATCCTCAAGATCCTCGTCGCCCAGAAAGTGATCGAGCCCAAGCAGGTCTCCCGGGCCACCCTGGACCGGCACTTCGACCGGCTGGACATGTCCCGCAAGCGCCAGGGGACCCTGGCCAAGAAGGCCTTCCGGCGGATCCGGACTGATGCCCCGATGGAACTGGTCATCACCGATTTTCACGATGGGCCCTATGTCCGCAATGGGCCCGATGACCAGATCAAGCGCGCCCATTTCAGCGGCTTCATCGACCACTACAGCCGCGCCATCCTCGAGGGCCGCTATTTCCTTACGGAGGACTTCATTGCTCTCCGGTTCGGCTTCCGCCGCCTCCTGGGTTTCCACGGTTTGCCCCAGAAATTCTTTCTAGATAACGGCGCGGCCTATCGGAGCCTCCGCCTCAGTGCGGGCTGCGCCGCCCTGGGGATCCACCTGATTCATTCCACGCCCTACGTGGCGGAGAGTCGGGGTGTCATAGAACGGTTCAACAGGTCCTTGGGTGAGCAGTTCGAGTACGAGGTGAGCCTGAGGCCGACTACGCCCACCCTCGAGGAGTTGAACGCCTGGCTCCAAGCCTGGCTCACCGAGTCCTACCACCGCGACGTCCATTCCGAGACAGGGCAGAGCCCGGCGGAACGGTTCGGTCAGAGGCCGGCCGCCGGGGGCTCGGCTCCACCCCTGGAGATCGTGGAGGAATACCTGCGGGTCCAGGAGACCCGCACCGTTCACCGGCAATGGAGCACCGTGGTGGTGAACGGCACCCGGTACCTCGTTGCCAGCGAACTGCGGGGCCGCAAGGTCCGGGTCCTCTACGACCCGTCCGACTCGGCCTATGTGCTCATTGCCACCGCCAAGGGTGGGATCCTCCAGCGGGCGCTGCCCCAGGTGCCCGGCGAAGTCCCGCCAGCCCCCACCTCGGCCCAGTCCGGGCCAGCCGTTCCGGCCACCCGCACCGATTACCTTGGCCTGCTGCTGGCGGAGCATGAGCAGCACCAGCGCGCCGAACTCGCCGCCCTGAGGATGCAGGTCCACCCCCAGCCGGAGCTGGACCTGCCCGGTCTGGTCGCCCATCTGGAAGTCTGCCGGGGCGTCCCCCTTTCGGACCAGGAGCGCAGCAGCGCGGCCGCGTTCAGGCGCCGCATGAAGCCCCTGGACCCGGATGCGGTGCGCCAGGCCCTCGAAGGCGCCCGGCGCAGGCTCGGCCCGGGCCTCCACCTGAGCGAATACCTCCAGGTTCTGGAGGACCACCTCGTCCGATCCCGCGCCGCTTTGAAACCTCCCAATCTCATCAAAGGAGACCAGCGATGACGACCCTCCAGGAGCAGTTCGGCTTCACCCAGCAACCCTTCCCAAGGGTCCCTTCCGGGGACGCCATCCTCCACCACAAGGGCCTGGAGGAGGTGATTGCCCGGCTCCACTTCGCCCTGGAGCGGGACACCATCGCCCTGCTCGTGGCCGACAGCGGCTGCGGCAAGTCCACGGCCCTTTCCCTGTTCGCCAGATCCTTGGACGCCTCCAGCCATCAGGTCGTGACCCTTTCCCTCACCACCCTGGCGCCCTTCAGCCTGATCTCCAACATCGCCACTTCCCTCGGGCTGAAGCCCCGGCGGTTCAAAGGCGATACCGCAGCCGCTCTCCTCGGGCACCTGCGCAGCCTGCCCCGCCGCATTGTCCTGGTTATCGACGAGGGGCATCTGCTTCCGGATGAATCGCTGGAGGACCTTCGCCTGCTGACGGCGGACGAGTTCGACCGGAGGAGCCCCTTCGCCATGGTCCTCTGCGGCCAGCCGCGCCTGCGGGAGCGGCTCGCGGAACCCAGGCACACGGCTCTCGCCCAGCGGATCGGCGTGCGCACCCGCCTGCGCCCCCTGACCGAGGCGGAGGTCGGGCTGTTTATCGCCCGGCACCTCAAGGCAGCTGGCGCCAACCAGACCGTGTTCGACACCCAGGCGATCGCGGCAATTTTTCAGCATACAAGAGGCGTACCAAGGCTGGTCCAGAACCTCGCCCTGGGGGCCGCCCTCGCGGCCATGGCCGCCGGCAGCGCCGCCATCGATGCCGTGGCGGTCCAGCAGGCTGTCGTGGACCTGGAGGATCTGTGAGATACCCAACCAAGGCACTGCTGCGATGCCGCCGCGACAGCACCTCTGGGACAAACTGCTGGCTCCCCGACCTGACCCCAGAAGAGGCATGGTGGCTGACCGAATTCCTTGATGAACTCCAAGAGGCCATCTGGATGGACTATGGCGACCAGATCGTGGCCCACCAGCATGCCCTGGACTTCCCTGACCTCCACCCCCCGCTGGAGGCGTGGAGCGAAGACAGGGCCCCAGCGGCCACGTCTGATCCCCCGGACGATACCCCGTTCTGAAACACCCAAGCCCCGGACCGCCGGGGCTTCCTCATGCCACCCTCACCGAGCGTGAGCAGGACGCTCTCATTTTGCGTGATTCATAACAAGCATCCGCCCCGGGCCTTCTTCGCCACGGTAGCCTATGACCTGGCGGCTCGCAAGATCACCTCGGCGCGGCAGCTGGGTATTGAGAATGGCAGCAATGGCGGCCTGCCGGTGGGCAACATGCTGGTGTGCCAGGTGACGTACTGGAAATGGTGA
>Ga0302281_10003501_pt1 | contig 10880 bp, 10 predicted proteins | sample III_Fen_E1_2_FD_198762 | JGI IMG/M metagenome (GOLD analysis project Ga0302281, IMG submission 198762) | Peat permafrost microbial communities from Stordalen Mire near Abisko, Sweden - III_Fen_E1_2 | ecosystem: Environmental > Terrestrial > Soil > Wetlands > Permafrost | place: Sweden: Abisko...
GTCGGCGCAAGCCGGCCACGAAACCAGCCTCAGTGAAGCAGAAATCCAGCGTCAAACCTACCTATGCGTAGGTTTGAGCAAGTCTGGAAGAACGGTTTGCTCTTTCTGTTCGTTTGGTCCGTGCTTCCGTACATTAGAGAAATACGATACACAGAACGCCCGAGTCTCCGAGTTGCTAACCATGACCGATCTGCGTCCCGAGTTCTGTTGCGCCGACCGGCGCCGTCCCAATCGCTTCGGCCATTCGACCAATCTGTTTGGGGTTCCGACCGGGTGGTTGGGCTCCTTGGGGTTCAATGACGAGCCAGTGGCTTTACATCTCACCGGGGTTCGCTCTACCAGCAATAGCCTGTTTCGGATGCTCGAAGAGTCTGACGGTCCTGAAGATGCGGCCTTGGCTTTCGAAACCTATATGGTGGCGCTGTATGGGTTGGACCCCGAGCAACGCTCGCGTCGTGTCGAGGAGGGGCCGCGCCGCTATCGCTCGAGCTATTACCGTTTGCTGCGCGGTTGGGGGTATGACAGCAACAGCCCAGAGGGAGCGGTATTGAAGGGGTGGGTGGAAAGTCGGTTCGGTTTATTTCCAACTTTCCATAAAGAAGCTTTGAATACTTTGCTTGATGAGCCATGGATGGCTTATGTTTGTGAGAAAATGTCAAGCAGATTTCACAATAATGCAATTTTGTCACAATTGGATTTGCTTTATGAGTTTGCTCAATGGTCGCTTTCTCATTATTTTGCAGTCGGTCAACGTCATCTGACGCTGTATCGAGGTGTAAATGATTTTAAGGAGCATCAAGTTATCGAACGTCTTGATCGTCGCACTGTGGTCATGCGCTTAAATAATTTGATGTCGTTTTCTTCGGATCGGGATGCTGCCGGTTGCTTTGGCGATACCATTCTGACGGCGGACGTACCGTTGGCCAAAATACTGTTTTTCAATACGCTGTTGCCTCGGCATGGGCTGAAAGGCGAGGGCGAATTTCTGGTCATCGGGGGGACGTATCGTGTTCAGGCGACTTACCTTTAGGCCCAGGCTGACGGCGTCTCCCGATTTGGGTGAGCGGGCGCTGGGTGCTTATTTGGGCTTGGCCGTGGGGGATGCTCTTGGCGCTACCGTTGAATTTCTGACCCGGAGCGAGATCAAGGCGAAATATGGCACCCATCGCCGCCTGACCGGCGGGGGCTGGCTCAATCTGCGCCCAGGCCAGATCACCGACGATACCGAAATGGCGTTGTGCCTGGGGCGAGTCCTGGTTCGCAATCGCTCTTGGGACGTGACTGAAGCGTGCGAGGGCTTTGCCCAGTGGTTGCGCGGTCATCCCGTTGACGTCGGCAACACCTGCCGGCGAGGCATTCGCCGCTACATCACCCAGCATACCACCGCTGGTTTGTATAACGATGGCGATGCCGGCAATGGTGCCTGTATGCGCAATCTGCCGGTGGCTTTGGCCACATTGGGGCACAGCTCGGCTTTTGAAGCCTGGACGCTGTCCCAGTGCCACATTACCCACACTCACCCATTGTCCGATGATGCCACTTTGGCCTTGGGGCGGATGGTGCAGATGGTGCTAGACGGCGGCGGCGTCAGAGCGTGCCGTGAAGAGGCCAATCGGTTGATTGAGAAGCATCGGGTCTTTGGCTTTAAGGTCTATAAAGGTCAGAGTTCAGCCTATATCGTCGATACGGTTCAAACCGTACTGAATTTCTTTTTCACCACCGATAACTTTAATGATTGCTTGATTGAAACCGTGAATCAAGGCGGAGATGCTGACACGACCGGGGCCCTGGTCGGCATGCTGGCCGGTGCTTTGTATGGCGTTCGTGGGATTCCCGAAGAGTGGCTGATTCGCTTGGATCCGGTGGTTGCCGCCGAAATCCGGGAGCAGGTGCCGACGTTGTTGGAGATCAGAGGGAACGGATACGGCTCACCGTCGCCCCTCAGTGCCCAATCAGTTTAATCAGCGTCACAATCATTGCCGTTTGAGCAACCATGGCGCCGAACATCCAGCGCAGAATATCAGCCTTAGTGGCTTCAATTTTTGTTTCCACATGGGCAATGTCATTTTTTAGTTCAGCCTTCACGGCGGCGATATCGCTTTTCAGTTCAGCCTTCACGGCGGCGATATCGCCTTTCAGTTCAGCCTTTGTGTCCGCCAATTCGGCTCTGACGGCGGCGATATCACCTTTCAGTTCGGCCTTTGTGTCCGCCAATTCGGTTCTGACGGCGGTGATATCACCTTTCAGTTCGGCCTTTGTGTCCGCCAATTCGGTTTTGACGGCGGCGATATCACCTTTCAGTTCGGCCTTTGTGTCCGCCAATTCGGTTTTGACGGCGGCGATATCGCCTTTCAGTTCGGCCTTTGTGTCCGCCAATTCGGCTTTGACGGCGGCGATATCGCCTTTCAGTTCAGCCTTTGTGTCCGCCAATTCGGCTTTGACGGCGGCGATATCGCCTTTCAGCTCGGCCTTGGTTTCCAGGAGGTCGGCTTTACTGACCGTTTGAGTGTCCATGAAATCGGCCAAGGCTTCGACCTGATCAATGGTGAAGCCAACTTTCTGAAGTTTAAGAATCGCCGATGCGCCCACGATCGTGTCGTCCTTGCCAAGAAAGCGCCTCCCCGCGCGCAGGGCCTATTCTACCATGCCGGGTTTTGAATGTCCTATAGCTGGGGCGATGGGTTTCATCACCAGGGCGGCAAATGCGGCGGCGGCGCGGCTGATGTGGCGGGCTGGGTGGTGGAGGAGATGGAAGGGGCGGGGCGGGCATGGGGTTGGGATGGCATGCAAAAGGCCAAGGGCGATTTCGTGAACCACAATCCGATCCGACAGAACAGCGGCTCCAGCTCCGGCACTGACAGCCCGCTTGATGGCTTCGCCGCTGGGAAGGACCAGTGGTGCCGGTAAGCTGTCAGGGTCAACCCCGTGGCGGCGGAGGCAGTCTTCGAAAAGCCGCCGGGTGCCCGACCCCAGTTCCCGTGACACCCAGGGCGTTGTGACGAGAGACTCGAGGTCGATCCGAGGTTGCCCGAACCAGGGGTGATTGCGCCCGACCACCAGCACCAGCCGATCGCCTGGCACGGAACCAATGATCAGGCTTGGGTCGGTGACGGTGCCTTCTACCAGGGCCAAATCCGTTGCGCTGGCTTGGATCGCCGAGAGGGCCTGTTCGGTGTTGCCAATGGTGAGGGAGACAGCAACGCCGGGATGATCGATCCGAAAGCGGTGCATGAAGGGGGGGAGCCAATAATTGGCAACGGTGTTGCTGCCAAACAGGCACAGATCGCCCGACAGCAGATCGGACAGTTCGGCGAGCCGACGCACGGCATCGTCGGCACGCCGTAGGATTGCTCGGGCTTCGGTCAAAAGAACCAAGCCGGCTCGGGTCAGTTCGACGCGTCGCCCGATTCGGTCAAACAGCGGTTGGGCCAAATTCCGCTCCAGTGTCGCGATGGCGGCGCTGACGGCGGACTGAGTCAAGCATAGGTCTTGGGCGGCTTGGGTGAAGTGGCGGCGCTCGGCCACCGCCACGAAGATGCGCAATTGCTCCAGGGTCATCGTTGGTCCTCGTGAACCGGGGGTGAGGCTACGGAACCCATCAAGGCTACCCTAGAGGCTGGGCGGGCGCGGCCCGAGGCCCGGCGATGTATCCGTGTCGTGGCTCGTCGGTATCACGAGTCGAACAGGACGACCAAGGCCAGGCTGAAGCCCGAGATCAAGAGCCATGCTCCGGCTCCCACCAGGAGGGGCCGGAACCCCTGGGAACGCAGGCGGTCAAACCGGGCTTCCAGGCCTAACGCTCCTAACGCCGCCGCGAACAGCCAGGGGGTCGTTGCGGTTAAGGGATGGGCTAGGGATTCGGGAATGAGTCCCAGGCTGTTGATCGTCACCACCAGAATAAAGCCAACGATGAATCCCGGAACCAACGGCGGGCGAGGCATGGCCGAGGCTTCGCCAATGAGCGCCGCCGGGTTGGCATCGCTTCGGCGGGCGGCCCAGGCCATGGCTACGATCACCGGGGCCAGCAAAAGCACGCGGGCTAGCTTGCTGACGGTGGCCACGTCGCCGCTGACCGGGCCGGCAGCGTAACCGGCGCCGATCACTTGAGCGACTTCATGGATCGAGGTGCCGGCCCACAGTCCGTAAGCGTGGGGGGAAAGGCCCAGCAAATCATCCAGGGTTGGATACAGCAGCATCGAGATCGAGCCAAAAATCGTTACCGAGGCCAGGGCATAAGCCACATGCTCCTGCCGGGCGCGGACCACGCCGTTCGCTGCCGCCACTGCCGCCGCGCCACAGATGGCGGTGCCGGTTGCAATCAGGCGGGTCAGGTCTGGATCAACTTTTAGCCAGTGGCCCAGCGCGAGAGTGGTGCCGAACGACGTAATCAGGACCAGGGCGACCAGTGCCAAGTCGCCGGCTCCGATTGCTGCGAGCTGGCCGAAGGTCAGTTGCAGCCCCAGCAGCACCACGCCGCCTCGCAGTAAATAGCGCAGAGCAAAGCCCAATCCTGGTCGGAAGCGTTCGGACAGGGGCCGCAGATTGCCAATCAGCATGCCCAGACCCAACGCCAAGATCAAAGGGCTGAGGAGAGCAAGGCCGGGCAGTTGGCGTAAGGTCGCCGCCGAGGCAGCGATCAGGGCCGCAAGTGCTAAACCAGGAAACAGAATCCCCGCCATCCGGATAAAGCCGGGAACGGGAAGGCGCCTGAAGCCGAACAGGCCGGCGGTTGGAGGCGGGAGAGCCAGGGCGATCGGGTCTTGGTCCATTTGGGGCAGTCCTCCGAAGGGGAGGTCAGACCCTAACCGCCGGAAATCAATAAGAAAAACTCATAATAATTGTTGATTCGATCAGAAAAATCGATCAATTAGCCACGGACATCCTCGACCATGCGGTGCAATTTGCGTAGATCGCGGATCACCAGGGCGGTATCGCCTCGCTCAACCAAGCCGTCACGAGCCAAGTCACTGAGGACACGGGCCACAGTTTCGCGGGTGGTGCTGACGCGGCTGGCAATATCGGCATGAACCGGAATCGGGCAGATGGTCGCAGTGTTGGTCTTGGTGCGGTCGCGGCCATCGGCGGGTTTGGCTAGGCGCAGCAATTCGGCATGGACTCGGTTGTTGGCGCCAAGGGTGCTGAGGTCCATGATTCGCTCGGTTGAGCGCCGCACCATGCCGGCCATCCGGCGCATTACGGCCAACCCGATTTTGGGGTTGGTTAGAACCAGCTCTTCGAAACGGCGCGGAGATAAGAAGGCGACCTGGGTTGGGGCTTCGGCGATGACCGAGGCCGAGCGGGGTTCGTGGTCGATGGCCGAAAGTTCCCCGAAAAAGCCGCCGGCGACCACATCGTCAAAACTGATCTCCCGACCATTCAGAGAGTGGTTGACGATTCGTACCCGTCCTTCCACCACAAAGCAAATGTCCTGGGTATCGCTCAGACGGTCGACAATCTGTTCGCCCTGTTCAAAGCGTCGCCACCGGCATTGGCGGGTGAGGTGAGCGCGTTCGGTCGGATTGAGAGTTGACAGCAGTTCAATACCGTCAAGAGTCGCACGGTCTGAGGGCAACAGAGTCGGGGCGGCAGCGGTTGCGGTTGGGGAACGGGATTCCGACACGGCAGGGCTCCTCGGAGCGGTCCTCTGGGGTGGGCGGCGGGTGGAACTGGCTAGGAGTATGACTCGTTGACACCCGTAGGGTCCAGAGATCATGGCCCATAGAGCGCGAGCGCATTGTCGCGGCCTCCAAAATGATGTTATATCACAGAATGCCTTTCCGGTGATAGCCGGGCGCCCAGCAGCGAGTTTCCATGCCATGGAGAAAGAATCGCCGTCTCCCGTGCCTAACGGTTCGGAAAAGCCTGTGCCGTCTCACAAGTTGAGTCTGACCGCTCGGTTTCGTGCCTATTTTTTAGCCGGAGTGTTGGTAACCGCTCCGGCTGGGATTACGATTTATTTGGCTTGGCTGTTCATCAATTTTATCGATGGCACCATCGGAACGCTGATTCCGGTTCAGTACAATCCTGAGCAGTTTATGCCCTTCAGCATTCCCGGTTTGGGGTTGCTGGCGGTGCTGGCACTACTGACTTTAGTTGGTGCCTTCGCAGCGGGGTATGTCGGGCGCCTCGTGGTGCGGTTGGGCGAAGGCATTGTTGATAAGATGCCGGTGGTTCGGCACATTTATGGTGCGCTCAAGCAGATTTTCGAGACTGTGCTGGCCCAGCAGTCCACCGCTTTTCGCGAGGTGGTGGTGCTGGAGTATCCTCGTTTAGGTATCTGGTCCATGGGCTTCATCACCGGGCCGCCTCATAGCGACATTCAGCGGGTCTCGGAGGACGAGCTGATTACGGTGGTGGTGCCAACCAGCCCGATTCCCACCGCTGGTTATCTGCTGTTCGTGCCGCGCAAGGATGTGTTGGTGCTGGATATGACCGTCGAAGAGGGGCTTAAGGTCGTAATGTCCGGGGGCATCGTCAGCCCGCCGGATCGTCGCAAGCGCAGCGGAGCCGTAATCCCTGCGCTCTCCCGTTCATCTGATGAGGGCAGCGGGGCCTGAGTTGAGGTCTGAGGCTTGGTCGCTTCGCGTTCCTCTTCAACCCCGTCATCGGAAACAGTGGCGCGACAGTCGTGCGATGCGTTGGCGGGGTGACGGGTGGTCGCTGGGGGGGCGCGTCCAGGGGAGGGTGAGGGCCGGGGGCGGCTGTTCCCGTCCGTCAATACGCCTTAGGGCCGCGATTAGGCCGATCGGATCCTCGGTGAGGCGGATGGCGTTCAGATCGGCAGCGAATTCTTGATTGCGAGCTAACGCCAGTCGAAGCAGCGACGCCAGCGGGACGGCGACGATGAAGAGAAGAGTCTGGAACCATGAGAGAGGTGAACTGCCCGAAGCGAGACCGATCGCCAGCCCGGAAAAGAGGGATATTTGGGCGGCACTGCGGGTCAGCTCGGTGATCAGGTGGGTGAGGGCGAAAAGCCGGGTGTCGCCAGCCTCTAGGTGAGCAATTTCGTGAGCCAAGATCGCCCGAACTTCCCGAGCGGAGAGCGCGTTCAGAGATTCGTCGGATAGGGCGATGGCGGTGTGGTCGGCACAGCCTGCCGCCAGAGCGTTGATGCCGTGGTCGGGGAGCCGGTAAAGAACGGGCGCTTGCCCCAGTCCTGCGCGGGCGGCCAAACTTGACACGGTTGCGGCCAAATCCGGATGGGGGAAGGCGGGGATACCATCGAGTTTTGATGTCGACAGATTCAAGCTGCCCTCAAACGCCGGGCCGCAGTCGTGGCCCGATACCGGCGATGCATTATGGCTATGGCTCGCATGTATCAGGGGAATTGCATGGCGACGAATCATAATGACGTGAGCCGGAAGGTGGCAGATACCGCCAAAGCCCATCAGCACCAGGGCCAGAGCGACCACCGTCAATGGCCCTCCGCCTAAGGTCCAGGCGCATCCCACCAGTAACCCCGTGATGGCCACGAACAGCGCGACCATGCGTTGTCGCGATCGGTGGTGGGCGCGTTCGAGCCTTTGGAGAGAGGGGGGGGATAGCGGTGGTGCGCGCCCATGCGCGCGAAGCCAAGGACGCGGATGCGCCCACTCGGCGTCTGAGGGCAGCCTTGATGTGTTACCATCAAGGCTCGACGGCATGCTGCCCATAACAGACTTCCTTCCTCATGACGAGCAGTGAGGAAAAAAGATCTGGGCCATTCCTCCTTGTCCTCAAGGCCACCCCTGCGAAGGCGTTGGAAGCTGGAATGCCAAGCAGCTTCACGGGCTTTGGCCGCATCCGCAAAGGGCAAGCGACTCGGGGAGAAGGGGCCAGCTTTCGAAGCTAGCCCCCGACTATAGGACAACAGTCCTAGAAGACCGATTCGGACACCTTTCGCACTAGAAAATCGCGGAAGACCGAAATGCGCTTGGAATGCCGAAGCTCCTCGGCATAGACAAAATACGCCTCCAGCTTAGGAGTCTCAACTTCTGGTAGAAGTTTAACGATATCAGGTCGCCCTTCGACCATATAATCAGGCAGGACAGCAATACCGAGTCCGCTCTCGACAGCCCGGAAGATGCCATACATGTTGTTGATGCGCAGGATCGGTTTGGGGGCGGTCTGCCCAGTGCCGCCGAGGGTCAGGAGCATGTTGATGTCAGCGATTCCCGTCCGGGTATCGTCGGGGAGGGCGATGATGTCATGGTTTTCGATGTCTGCCGGCGTTTTCGGGGTTCCGCGCCGCTTCAGGTAGCTGATATGGGCGAAGATGTGAAAGCGCAGGGTCATCAAATGGCGTTGGATGAGGTCGGGTTGGCGCGGCGTATTCATGCGGATCGCCACATCGGCTTCCCGCATTGCTAGGTCCAGTTCGCTGTCGTCCACCAACAGGGTGAGTTGGATATCGGGGTAGAGGCTGAGGAACTCGCGGACGCGCGGGGTGAGCCATGTGGTTCCGAACGCGACCGTGGTTGTAATTTTAAGGGGCCCCTTCGGGTGCTCGCGGCTTTCCAGAAGGAGCGCCTCGGTCATTGATAGTTTGGCGAAGACCTCGCGAGCCGTGCGATATAAGAGTTCGCCTTGCTCAGTCAAAATCAGGCCGCGCGCGTGTCTGTGAAAGAGCGGCACGTTAAGGCTTTCCTCGAGCGCGCTGATCTGTCGGCTGACCGCCGATTGGCTGAGATTAAGGGTCTCGCCGGCGTGCGTGAAACTTCCCGCTTCGGCAACAGCGTGGAAGACTCGCAGCTTGTCCCAATCCATTGTGCCCCCATTGATATCCCGCTGACCCGTTCAGCCAATTTGGGCAAGAAAGCATCATCCGGCAATAAGAAACCTTCAGAAAACTTAACCAGACGGTAATCGAGGGCGGAGGGAGCCTCTCGGTGGTGATCGATGGCCAGGGACGGGGCTCTTGTTCCGGGGGGCTGGGTTTGCGACAGTTGTTACCATCTGCGGTTCCGACCGCAGATGGGGTCGCGAGGCGGTGGGGGCGAGTGGTGTCAAAAATCGAGCGAGTCGGCGTGGTCGGCGGTGGGGCGTGGGGAACCGCGATGGCGGTGGCGGCGGCGTGGGCCGGACGTCAGGTGGTGTTGTGGGCGCGCGAGCCCGATGTGGTGGTGGCGATCAACCAGCATCACGAAAACACGCGGTTTCTACCCGGCATTGCGCTGCCGCCGGTCGTGCGGGCCACGCCGGATTTGGCCGAAGCCGGAGCGGTTGATGTTGTGCTGCTGGTGGCGCCGGCCCAGCATTTGCGGGCGGTGTGCCGTGACCTAGGGCCCGCACTGGCCGCAGGGGTGCCTCTGGTGGTGTGTGCCAAGGGGATTGAGACCGGCAGCGCGGCGTTGATGAGTGAGGTGGTTGCGGCGGTTCTGCCCGGCGCACCCCAGGCGGTGCTATCCGGCCCGACCTTTGCCGCCGAGGTGGCACGCGGCTTGCCGACAGCGGTGACGTTGGCGGCGGCGGATGCCGGCTTGGGGGCGCGGTTGGTGGCGGCGCTGGGCAGTCGGCTGTTCCGGCCTTATCTATCCGATGACCCGGTGGGGGCTCAAATCGGCGGAGCGGTTAAAAATGTGCTGGCCATCGCCTGTGGCGTGGTTGAGGGGCGGCGTTTCGGAGATAACGCGCGGGCGGCCTTGATCACCCGAGGGTTGGCCGAAATGGCACGGCTCGGCGGCGCGTTGGGGGCGCGGGCCGAGACCTTGATGGGGTTGTCAGGATTGGGCGACCTGACCTTAACCTGCACCAGTCGGCAGTCGCGCAACATGTCGTTGGGCTTTGCCCTTGGCGAGGGGCGCGGGCTGGCCGATATTCTGGCCGAGCGGCAATCGGTGGCCGAAGGCGTTCACAGCGCCGCCGCCGTGGTGGCGCTGGCGGCGCGCTGGGGAGTTGAGATGCCGATTTGTCGGGCGGTGGATGCCATCTTGAATCACGGTGCGGCCATTGAAGAAACCATTGACGGTTTGCTGGCCCGGCCTTTTCGGGGGGAGACAGCGCGGCCCTATGATACCCTCGAGCCTTGATGTTGACTCATCAAGGCTGCCCTCAGACGCCGGGCGGGCGCATCCGCGCCCTTGGCTTCGCGCGCATGGGCGCGCGGGGCCGTCGTCGCGGCCCGATACCGGCAGTGTGTCATCGTTATAGCTCGCCGGTATGATACCATCGAACCTTGATGCTGACTCATCAAGGCTGTCCATGGGCCGCGCCCTCGGCTTTGCACGCGCGTCCTCGTGGGCCGGTCGCGCGGACACCGGCCTTGTGTCACGATCAGGGCTCGCCGGTACGACATCGAGACGTTGGGTTAGAGTCGGGACTCCAGGGGGTATCGGCGTGAGGTGACGATTCGAGGTGGATGATGGTTTGGCGGGCAGGTTTGGGGTTGGTGCTGCTGGCGATCCTGCCGGGTTGTGCCGTCGGGCCGATGGCCGAACCGCCCGAGCGGGCGGTGATCGAGCCGTCCTATGCCTTTACCCTGGGGGCGCACCAGGATGATATCATCGCCGCGTTGGGCTATCCCGCCGAAGGTCAGCGATTCGATCCGGTCAGTCAGACCTTGGAATTGGTCTATAGCTATCCATTTCCAGCGATTCAGGCCGAGTCGCACTTTCCCAACGGCGTCACTCGCAGCGAAATGGTCGATACCATCCATCTGTTCTTTGATCGCAAGGGGTTGCTGATCAAGATGGGAAGCTGGGTGAATCGCTGGTATTCGTCGGTGATCGATGTGCCGGTTCAGCGCGTGACGGTCCTGCCGCGCGTGGTGCACCATCCCTCGGGAGCTATCACGGCGCCGAGGTTCAGTCAGTAAGGCTTGGGGGCCGTAGGCAGGAGCGACCCCACGTCGATGCAAGGAGGCCGAGGGGTGGCGCGTTGGATGCTGGCCGGTCTTGGCCTCG
>Ga0302281_10003502_pt1 | contig 10877 bp, 6 predicted proteins | sample III_Fen_E1_2_FD_198762 | JGI IMG/M metagenome (GOLD analysis project Ga0302281, IMG submission 198762) | Peat permafrost microbial communities from Stordalen Mire near Abisko, Sweden - III_Fen_E1_2 | ecosystem: Environmental > Terrestrial > Soil > Wetlands > Permafrost | place: Sweden: Abisko...
CAATCGTGTCGATGTCGCTGTGGAGGTAGCGTACTTTCAGTCCGACATCTTTCAGATAGTCGGTAAGATCCTCCGCCGTCCGCTTGGTGAGGGTGGTGATCAGGACGCGCTCCCCTGCTTCCACCCGGCTACGGCATAGCTCGATAGTTTCATCAATCTGTCCCTTGAGCGGGCGCAGGATGATGCGGGGATCGAGGAGGCCGGTTGGTCTGATAATCTGTTCCACAATAAGCGGGGTTCCGGGCGCGGAGGTATCGAGTTCCTCGGTGGCGCTGTTTGCCTTGAGGGGGAGGGGATCCGGCGGAAGCAGTTTGAAATCAATAAAGTCCTTGTTTCCGACAAAGCTGTTCCTCAATTCAAGATTTGCAGGAGTCGCGCTGATATAGAGCCCCTGGCCGGTCATCTCGATAAACTCGCTAAAGTTCAAGGGCCTGTTATCCAGCGCGCTTGGAAGGCGGAATCCATACTCCACGAGCGTCATCTTTCGCGCCCGATCACCTGCATACATGCCGCCAACCTGCGGAAGAGTGGCATGGGATTCATCCACCATGAGGAGGGTGTCCTCGGGAAGGAAGTCCATCAGCGTGTAGGGGCGGGAACCCGGTTCGCGTCCGGTCAGATGGCGCGAGTAGTTCTCAATGCCGCTGCAATACCCCATCTCCTGCATCATCTCGAGATCATATTCGGTGCGCATTTTGAGTCGCTGGGCTTCGATATATTTGCCATGAGTCTCGAACCAGGCCACACGTTCGATCATTTCTTCCCGGATATTCCGCATGGCTGCCTGCATCTTGTCCTTTGGTGTGACGAATTGTTTTGCCGGAAACAGAGTCAGATGGGTGAGTTCACGTCTGGAACGGCCGGTAAGCGGATCAAAGAGCGCCAGCCTGTCAATTTCATCGCCGAAGAATTCCACCCGCACGGCCTCCTCGTCGTTCTGAGCAGGGAAGACCTCGATGACATCCCCCCGGACGCGGAACTTGCCACGGGCAAACTCAATCTCGTTGCGTTCGTAGAGCATTTCGACCAGTCGTTTCAGAAGTTCCTCCCTGGTGATCCGTTCCCCCTTTTTGATCGTGAGCACCATCTGAAGAAAATCCTCAGGTGAAGCCAGACCATAAATGCAGGAGACGCTGGAGACCACAATCACATCGCGCCGGGTCAGAAGCGAACTGGTCGTGGAGAGGCGCAGGCGTTCGATCTCCTCGTTGATCGAGCTGTCCTTCTCGATGTAGGTATCCGAACGGGGAATGTAGGCCTCCGGCTGGTAGTAATCGAAGTAGCTGACAAAATATTCGACTGCGTTTTCGGGGAAGAACTGTTTGAACTCCGAATAGAGCTGCGCGGCAAGCGTCTTGTTGTGGGACATGATCAGCGTTGGCCGATCGAGGTTCCGGATGATATTGGCAGCGGTGAAAGTCTTCCCTGATCCCGTGACGCCGAGCAGGGTTTGATGTCGGTTTCCCGATCTGATGGAACGGGTCAGTTTCTCGATGGCCTGCGCCTGGTCGCCCTGAGGCTTGTAATCGGATTTCAGGTCAAAGGGCATTGGGACAAAGGATGAAGGAAAAATAAAAAAGGCTTGTGAGGGCGGGATTATGAAGGATGGGGTGCTGAGTGGGGAATGGGAATACAACATTTCTCTCTTTGATCTCTGACTTCTGACTGCCGATCTCTGGTTCCTGCCGCAACGGCCGCAAAGCAACGCTCGGTTAGGCAATTCCTGATAAAAAATGGAGTTTCTCTTTCTGTGTCAGAATAAATCAGCAATACTCAAAGGCCAAAATCCCCCCATGCGACGAAACTTTTCCATCCTCTTGAATGGCCTGATCCTGATTGTCGCCATCCCCCTTGATCATGCCTTTTCTTCTCCGATGGAAACGCGAATCCTAAAATGTCAAACGGTCGAGCCCACGATAACCGCGCAAACGCCGCTTCCCAGCGGGATCGAAAAAACATCGATCCTCTTCAGCGACAATGGGTTCGGAAACGTCGAAAGCATTCAACTCGGTCTCCAGAATTCCGGGGAACCGGCAACTTTTTATGATTCGTTGATCGACATCAGAGTGGATGGCCAGTTGATTGTCTCCGTACCGGTGGGTCTCCTTTTCAACTACTATGATTTGGGCGGCAATTCGATCGTGACCTATCTCAGCAAGAACGTTTCCTTGAGCTATGATACCGGAAGCAGAGACTGGAGCATGGGGGGCTTTCGCCGGATATTTATCCCTTATCAGACAAGTTGCACGATCTCATTGCGCAACCAAGGCAAAGGCAGCCCCCAAGTTCTCTATCGAGACGGGGGTGCTCCCGATCCTGAGATCTATGGGGCGAATAGAATAAAATTCCATGCGTTTTGCATACCCTTTGCCGGTGGCGCTCCCTCAAAGGCTTACGATACCATCACGGCAATCCCCCTGACCAAGGGTAAAGGCGAACTCGACAGCATCCAGCTCTACGCAGGGAAAGCAAGAAATCTTACCTTTCTGGAGGGGGACCCCTCGATCATCCTCGATGGCAATCCCTTGACCTACGGAGGGACGGAAGATTTTTTGGAGTCCAATATTATGGTGTGGGATTGCCCAATGGAACGGGACGATGTCAGGAAGAATGGGGGATGCCAACAGTGGCGGATTCCGACGTGCATGAGGCATCGGCTTATCGGTTTTTTGGTCACAGCTGTCCTTTTAACTCCTCTCTTTGTCTGACCTTCAAAAACGGGCAGGAGAAACAGAGTTCAAACGTCGATGGAGTTCAGTTCGCCCCATTTGCCATCTGGTACACAGCGAATTAGACTTTTTTCATGTTCATTCAATGTTACGCCAAAAGGAACAGTTAAGGAACAGCTGATTAAGCCCTGATGAGAAATCTCGAATCAAGCCTGCTTGCGCTTTTAGTATTCATTGCATCCGCATCAGCGCAAACGGAATATCCTCCCGAAACCAAGGCGATTCCGATTCCTAAAATGGAGGATCTTCCTTTGGTGGACGGCCCCTTCAAGGGCACGGTCGAGTCGCTCAAGCAATATCAATGTCCCGATTGGTTCCGCGACGGAAAATTCGGCATTTGGGCGCACTGGGGACCGCAGGCGGTGCCGGGCGATGGCGATTGGTATGCGCGCAAAATGTATTGGGAAGGGGACGGAGACTATGTGGATCACCTCAAGATTTACGGGCATCCTTCCAAATCCGGATATAAGGACATCATCCCGCTCTGGAAGGCAGAGAAATGGGATCCAGATCATTTGATGGCTCTCTATAAGGCGGCAGGAGCTCATTTCTTCGTGGCTCAGGCCGTTCACGCCGACAATTTTGATAATTGGAATTCCAAATATCACAAATGGAACTCGGTGAACATGGGGCCGCACAAGGATATGGTGGGGCTTTGGCAACAGGCCGCGCAAAAACAGGGCCTGCGCTTTGGCGTCTCGGAACATCTTGGCGGCAGCTTTAACTGGTTTCAGGACAGCCACGGATCCGACAAGAATGGTCCGTTGGCGGGAGTTCCCTACGACGGGGCTAATCCCGCCTATTGGGATCTCTATCATTTGCCGGCCAAGCCTGGTTACGATGGCTGGTATAGCCATGATCCGCGATGGATTCAGGAATGGTACGCCCGCATCTATGACCTGATCGACCAATACAAACCGGATCTTCTTTATAGCGATGGAGGACTCCCTTTTGAGGAGGCGGGCAGGACCATTGTCGCTCAACTCTACAATGTCAGCATCAAGAATAACGGCGGCAAACTCGAAGCAGTCTATAACTGCAAGGAATATCTGGCCGGTAACTCCGTCCAGGACGTGGAGCGCGGAGGAATGAACGATATCCAGCCCTATCCCTGGCAGACGGACACCTCCACCGGAGATTGGTTCTACAATAAACACGAAGGCTATAAATCATCCGACGAGGTGATTCACACGCTGATGGATATTGTCAGCAAAAACGGCAATCTCTTGCTCAACGTCGTCCTCTACCCCGATGGCAGTCTGCCGCCGGAAATGGAGTCGTTTCTCAGTGAAATGGCCGATTGGATGAAGATCAATGGCGAAGCGATCTTCGGTACCCGCCCTTGGACGATCTATGGTGAAGGTCCAGCTTCTTCCATAAAACAAGGTGCCTTCAATGATAACGTGCCGTTTACGGCGAAGGATATTCGTTTTACCCGCAAGAAGGACGATATTTATGCCACGGCGCTCGGCACTCCTTCGGGTAGCGTGGTGATTCACGCGTTGGCGAGTGACTCACCCTTGGTCAAAGGTGATCCGACCAGCGTGACTTTGCTCGGTGCGGCCGACCCGGTGAAATGGTCGCGCACCGCTGAAGGTTTGATTATCCAGTTGCCCGAGACGTTGCCCTGCAAATCGGCCATCTCCTTCAGAATTTCCGGCTTATCCACGGTCGCCGACCTCTCTGAGGACACTTTGGCCGACTTCAAGGATAAGCTGAACAACCGGCCTGCGATTGATCCTGCGGCGGATGGGTCGATCCATTTGGAGGCCTCTGAGGTGAGGCTGCGAGGTGCGACAGTTCAGGTCGAAACAAAAAATAACGTGGCCAATATCGGTTTTTGGAATGTGCCGGAAGACTCCGTCTCCTGGAAATTTAATGTCACCAAGGCTGGGTCCTATGACGTCTCGATCAACTTGGGATCGCAAGACGATACCTCGCAATTCGTGGTCAAAATTGGTTCCCAGGCGATCGATGCCAAATCCATCAACACCGGCGGCTGGGATCACTATTCCTCTCAGGATCTTGGAACGATTAAGATTCAATCTGCAGGCGTGCATACGTTGGAAATCAGTCCCAAATCCACCGATACATGGAAAGCAATCAACGCTCGGTCGGTTATCCTCAAACCAAGCGCGTAACTGGAGTTGGAAAAATTTCATGAGAACCTCGAAACTCGCAGAGCAGATGTCTTCACAAAAGTACGGAAAAAGCTATTTTGCAGACCCAAATGACGGCGAGGTACTCTGGCAACCAAAGGAAGAGGCTGTGCGAATTGAAAAAATGATGATTGATCTTGAAAAAGTATGAACCGTACAAAAAACGCCGAAAAACAACGTACTGCGATCCTGGGCAAGATACCAAATTGGAAAGCCCGGATGCTCCAATTTTCTCTAACCGGCGTTCTCCTCCTTGCCGCCTCTACCTCTCTCTTTGCCGATAACGCATCGGGTACAAACCCTCCGCTTTCGCGTGAATTCTATGAGTGGTGCGACCTGTGGATGCCCCATTTCACCGAAAACAAGCTGCCCCGCGTTCTGCTCATCGGGGATTCGATCACTCGCGGTTATTCCGGTGAGGTTGACAAGCGTCTTGAAGGAAAAGCCTATGTTTCCCGCCTTGCAGACTCCCATTTCTTGAACGACCCGATGCTCCTGACGGAAATCGCCATGGTTCTCGACAATCAGAAGTTTGACGTCATCCACTTCAACAATGGCATGCACGGCTGGCAATACAGTGAGGACGATTACCGCAAATATTTTCCCGCCTACCTCGAGGTGATCCGCAAGCATGCGCCCAATGCCAAGCTTATCTGGGCCACGACGACCCCTCTGAAAGTCGATAATAAGGTTCCGCCCGGCAGCATGCAGGTCTCGAATGCGCGCGTTGCAGCCCGTAATGCCATTGCCCTCACGTTCATCGCTCCTCTCGGCATTCCCGTGGACGATCTTTATGCCCTCGTCGCAAATCATCCAGAGTATCATGACAGTGACGTCACCCATTTTAATGACAAAGGAGTAAACGTTCAGGCGGCTCAAGTAGCCGCGGAGATACAAAAGCTCCTGCCCCGTTAGAAGTTATTGGCAATTTGCCCGCCCGGTGTGGGTTGGGCGCTAAAAAGGCATAAAAATATGAAACCACGAAATAGTGAACTCAATCGGAGAGAATTTCTCTCATCCTTGACCATGGCCGCCGGTGCTCTGGCGGTGGGATTGAGTCCCGGTGCAGTTGCAGCCGACCCGCCTCCTTTGGCAGCGCCCGGGGGCAGCCGACGGATGAGAATATCGGACAGTGCCTACCAAAACGCTTTTAAGCGCGCCGAAGCCTTGGTGAGCCAGATGACTTTGGATGAAAAGATCAGTCAACTGGGAGATTGCTCTCCGGCGGTCGATAGGTTGAAGATTCCTGCTTATCATTATTTCACCGGAGAGGCGTTGTATGGCCTGAAGCCGTTGTATGGCCACGCCCCGGGGACGTCATTTCCAATGCCGCTGGCATTGGCGGCCGCCTGGAATCCAGAGCTTGTGCTTTCCATTTACTCGGCCATCTCCGACGAGGCCCGGGCCTATGATAATCGAGACAAAATCGGCTTAAGTTATTATTCTCCGCCCACGCTCAATTTGCATCGCGATCCGCGCTGGGGCCGTTGCGGAGAGGCGCCTGGAGAGGATCCCTTTCTTGCCTCCACCATCGCCGTGCAAATGGTACGGGGGATGCAAGGAGATCATCCGGATTACCTTAAAACCACACCCTGTTCGAAACACTTCATCTGCAACAACACGGATGCCGATCGGAGTAAAGTATCCGCGACGGTGAACCCACGCAGTTTTTGGGAATTTTACACCCGGGCTTATCGCTCGACGGTTCTTGATGGGGATGTTTTCGTGTTCATGGGCGCTTACAGCGCGCTGAATGGAATTCCCTGTTGCGCCAATCATTTTTTACTGACTGACTTGTTGCGTCACCAATGGGGGTTTCGTGGTTATGTGACTTCGGATTGCGGTGCCGTTGCTAACATTTTTGATTCCCATCACTATGCTGCGACCCTGCCCATCGCCTCGGCGATGGCGATTTCGGCCGGGTGTGATTTAAATTGCGGTGGTACGTATCAGCAATATTTGAAGGATGCTGTGCATCAGAATTTGATCGGCGAGGACAAAATCGGGACCGCCGTCACCCGTGTCATGACCGTACGTCATTTGCTTGGCTTGTTCGATCCGCCAGAAAAGGTTCCTTACACACAAATTCCATTTAAGGTGGTCGAATCCGACTCACATCGGGCATTGGCATTGGAAGCGGCGCGGCAGTCACTGGTTCTCTTGAAAAACGACGCCCAATTCCTGCCCTTGAACAAGGCCAATCTCAAGAAGGTGGCTGTGATCGGCCCCATGGCCGGGAAATGCAACTTGGGCGGCTATAGCGGCTCACCAACGGTGCGGATTTCCCCCGTTCAAGGCATCGCCGACATTCTCGGAGTTCCCGTCTTTCGCCCCTCCATTTCGGTGACAGAAATGGTCTCCAGTAATCCCGGACTTGGCCTGCAACCATCCTCGGAAGCAAAAATGGACATCGGATCCATCTCGGACGGCAACTGGGCGGAGTTTCCGAAAGTTGATTTCAGCGGAAAGACGGAATTCCAGGCGCGTGTGGCGAGTGCGTCCAACGGAGGCCGGATTGAAGTGCACCTGGACCGATTGGATGGGCCATTGGCTTGCACGCTGACGGTGCCGTCGACGGGCGACTGGCAGAAGTGGATTGATGTTTCCGCTCCACTAACCGGAATCGACGGGGAACACCCCGTCTTTTTGAGCTTTCACGGTGGGTCGGGATTCCTTCTGAACTTGGAACGTTTTCAACTCAATCCCGTTTCAACGCCTGCCGGCCAACCCGGCCGCCCGGTGGTTGCCTATGCAGCCGGATGCGCAGTTACCGGCTCGAAGTACGAGGCCATGTTTCAGGAAGCGGTGGAAGCGGCGCGGGACGCGGACGTGGTTATCATGGTCTGCGGCATCGACGAGGACGTGGGCGCCGAGCAGGTGGACCGTGAAACCATCGGATTAACGGGCCCGCAACCGGAATTGATTCAGGCCATTCATGCCGTCAACCCAAAGATCGCACTGGTGCTTTCCAGCAACAATACCGTCGCGGTGGAGTGGGAACAGAAACATCTTCCGGCCATTTTGTGCGCCCTTTGTGCCGGGCAGGCGCAAGGCACGGCCATTGCCGAGGTCCTTTTCGGTGACCACAATCCAGGCGGAAAACTGCCATGCACATGGTATCGATCCGTTGATCAACTCCCCTCCTTTCACGATTATGACATTCTGAAAGGGCGCACTTATATGTATTTTGAGGGCGATCCACTTTACCCCTTTGGACACGGCTTGAGTTACACCACATTCAGCCTGGACAAGCTACAGATCTTGTCCGCGACGCTCGGCCCGGGAGAAAAAACCGTCGTTTCCGCGAGGGTCACCAACACCGGCAAACGGCCTGGGGCGGAAGTCGTGCAGTTTTACATCACGCCGCCGCCTTCGCCGGTGAAAAGACCCAAAAAGCAATTGGTGGGGTTCCATCGCGTCGAGTTGCAGCCCGGCGAGCGGAAAATCGTGACCTTTGATCTGCCGTTTACAGAGCCGGCGCTATGGTATTGGGATGAAGGAAAGCATCAGTTTGTTTGCTGCCCTGGAACCGCCAAAGTCCTCGTTGGAAACTCGTCGGCCAGCCCTGCGCTGACGGGTGAACTGACTTTGAAAGCCTAGTAGAACCTTGTCATAGCAATCTCCAATAAAGTGTTGCTTCCAACCATAACCTGTTTCCTTCGTCCCACTCGCCACCATTCCATGATGAAAAATAACAATCGATCCATCCGCCCATCCAAAGTTCAAGTTTTCGGCTTGCTGTCAGTTTTCACCGGGCTCCTCGGCGCGACCTTCGCGGGCACCTGCCTAGGGAAGGATGAGAGCGTTGCCCCAACCAAGACTTTCATTGATTATTTTCAGCCGACGCCGATAACGGCCCCCTTGTCGCACGATGCTTGGGGTGTTCCTACGGTTGGGCCGCGCGATACCAACAATGGCCTGGAGGATACCACCATGAAAAAGTGGAATTACTGGGATGGCAAGATCATCAAAGGACCGGATGGCAGATACCATCTGTTTGCCAGTCGTTGGGAGCAGGCCACTGGCCACAACCACTGGTGGTACTCTCAGGCCGTTTCGGCGGTAAGCGATAAACTCCTCGGGCCCTACATCGACCAAGGCCTGCTCTGGCCTAATGATGAAGGCGGCAAGGGCCATAACGTGACGGCGCTGACCTTGCCTGATGGAAGTTATGCGGTCATCGTCAGCGAGTCGAGGCCGGGTGATGTTTTCGTTTCCAAATCGCTGGATGGTCCATGGACGCGGCTTGGAACCATCAAGATCGCCGATAATCAATACAAGGCCCTGGGGGCGCCCTCCAACATGTCAGTGATGATCCGCCCGGACGGCGATTTTGAGATTGTCCCACGATCCGGCGCCATCCTTATCAGCAAGACCGGCATCCTGGGGCCTTACACCGTTCAAGGCCCAAGCATTTATCCGAAGGTCGCCGGTCTTCCCCTGGATACTTTGGAAGATCCGATCGTCTGGTACAGCGGCGGCTTGTATCACATTCTTGTCAATAGTTGGAATAAACGAAAGTCGTATCACCTTATCTCGGTGGACGGTATTAACGACTGGAAATTCGAAGGATTAGCCTATACCCCACGCAAGAAGTTTGTGCGTTACAGCGATGGCACGGTGAACCGCTGGAAACTGATGGAGCGGCCCAATGTGTATCTTGAGAACGGCCATGTGGCCGCGGTCACCCTCGCGGTGCTGGATGTGATGAAGAACGATGATCGGGGAAATGACAATCATGGCAGCAAGGTCATCGTCATTCCCTTTGACGGTGCGGCCATGGATAAAGATCTGGTCAACGCCGCCTCTGCTCCCTCACCCGCGACTCTGCCGATAACAAATTCCGCAGGGGCGCAAAAAATCGTGAGCCCGCAGGATGCCATACAGGGAGTTAAACTGACGCTAAAAGGCGGCCCCACCACATTGACGGTGAACGGCGACTATGGTGAAGATGGCACGAAGGAATCTCCGGCGAATGCTCTCGATGGTGATCCTGACACCAAGTATTTCTGCCACGTCCAAAACGGAACGAAAGCCCCGGGCGTTGATACCGGATTGCTCATCACTCCTAAAATCGGATCAAGCATCGTCACCGGGTTACAGTTTTATACTGCCAATGACACGCCGGATCGCGACCCTATCACGGTGACCTTGGAGGGTTCAAACGACCCGCAGGCTACCTCCGAAAAATTCAAGGACTTCAAGCTGATTTACGAAGGCCCCGCAGGTCTCGACTCAGACCCGGAGCGAGGTAATGACGGAGAGCAGATTGTTTTCCCCAATACCACGGCGTACAAGACCTATCGACTGTTGATTACCAAAACGCGTGGCACGACCGATGCAACGCAATACGGTGAAGTGATTCTGTTTGGAAAGCCTGCTCACTAAGAAATCCCCTTCTACAAGAGAGAATAAACCCTTCCTGATTCGATTCTGGCGATTCTCTCGGGAGTGTTGTAGGGTGCTTTCATGAACAAAAGACTGCTCGATCCGGCACTGCTTCCAATCCTGGAGAAAGTCGAGTCTGGCGAACGTCTCACTGCGGAGGAAGGCGTGAATCTCTATCATTCCCGGGATCTCAACGGGCTTGGCTTTCTGGCAAACATTGTCCGCGAGCGGAAGAATGGCAATGTTGCGACCTATGTCTTCAACCGCTACATCAACTACTCCAATGTCTGCATCCTGAGCTGCCAATTTTGTGCTTTCAGCGCCAAAAAACGGGATCCTGATGCTTTTGAAATGGCCATTCCAGATGTGGCCCGGGCGACGCGTGAAGCCTGGGAAAACGGGGCCACCGAGATTCACATGGTGGGTGGGTTGCATCCGACGCTCCCGGCTTCCTGGTATTTGCAACTTCTCGGAGCCATGAGGGAGGCGGCACCAGGCATTCATCTGAAGGCTTTCACGGCCATTGAAATCCGTCATCTGGCAGATCGCATCTTCAAAAAACCGGTTCCTGAGACGCTTGAAATCCTCAGGGAGGCTGGAC
>Ga0302281_10003504_pt1 | contig 10870 bp, 11 predicted proteins | sample III_Fen_E1_2_FD_198762 | JGI IMG/M metagenome (GOLD analysis project Ga0302281, IMG submission 198762) | Peat permafrost microbial communities from Stordalen Mire near Abisko, Sweden - III_Fen_E1_2 | ecosystem: Environmental > Terrestrial > Soil > Wetlands > Permafrost | place: Sweden: Abisko...
ACCTTGGCCTTGAACTCGGCGGTGTGCTTTTTGCGAGTCTGCTTCACGTAATGCTCCTATGGTTCTACCACTTATAGGAGCGGGGCTCTCTCTTCGCCAGCTGTCCAAAAATCGGGGTCCAGCTCAGTCTTCGCCGAACGGCAAAACACCCCCGAAGCCATCGATGACGTGGACAGCGAGGCCGAAGACCACGGCCTGCCCGGCTACCGCTATTTCGATCTGCTGAGATGAGCGGGGATCGGGTTACGGGTTACGGTGACAGTGCATTAGGTTACGGTGACAGTGCATTAGGTTACGGTGACAGGGTTACGGTGACAGTGCATTAAATTTCCAACTAGGTTACGGTGACAGTGCATTAAATTTCCAACTAGGGCATCTTTTTATTTGGCTTTGGCCCGCGCTTGGCTGGTTTGAGCGAGCGGTTGGACAGGGCCTCCAGCTTTGCGATGAACGCATCGTCACCGAGTGGACGGCCGATGCTTTCAGCATGACGCAAGCGGTCGAACGCCTCTGGGTCGGGACCGGTCGCGATGAGGTCGGCAAAGCGCGGATAGCGATCCAACACCGGAGCGACGGTAGTCACGCCATCTTCGCTCCCCAGCATGGCATGCACACTCGACCAGCGCCAATCCCGCGCTTGATCGACAAGGCCGGCGCGAACCGGGTTGAGGGCGACGTAGCGCAAGGCCGCGCAAAGGTGTGCCTCATCCAACGCCACCGAGCCAAACCGGCCCTGCCAGAAATGCCCGGTTCGTCGAAGCCGTTCATGGACGTGTCCGGCATAGCGGCGATGAACCGCCGCCAGGGCACGCCTGAGACCATCCTCGTCGGACGGCGTGAGGATCAGATGCACATGATCGGGCATCAGCACCCAAGCCCACACCTCAACATTGGCTGCCTTGCAGTTTGTCGCCAACAGATCGCGATAAAGAGCGTAATCGGCGTCGCCAAAAAACGTCTGCCCACGACCATTCCCACGTTGCGTCACGTGATGTGGTATCCCAGGGACGATAAGGCGAGCAAGACGAGCCATGCCCAAGCCTAGCTTGCCGGAGTATCGCTGTCAATAACTGCACTGTCACCGTAATCTTAAGTTTATGATGTTATTTATTAATTTTCGACATCCGCCTAACTTTTTTATGTGGTATTATGACCAGCCTAGCAAGGCCAGCAACGATCTGCACGGGGCTATAAGAAGGGAGAAGCGTATGTCAACCGAATTCGTTCTGTTAGACGTTTATAATTCTGGTACCTGTCAATATGATCCTTTCGGAGTAGTTGAAATAATTGATGCGAAAAGCGCAGACCTAAAAAAACATGACGTAATAAGTGTTGTAAATGTTATGGATGCGCGAGAATATAGGGTGGTTGTCGATGACGTGCCAACGATTCCATCGCGCCCACCTAATATGAGTGGTGACAGTTCGGATGTGGCATGGGCGCAGCATCTCAAGGGTAGGATTATCACGGAGTTGTGAGTGGGCCGTTGATCGGAATATGGGGTTACGGTGACAGTGCATTAAATTTCCAACTAAGGCATCTTTTTATTTGGCTTTGGCCCGCGCTTGGCTGGTTTGAGCGAGCGGTTGGACAGGGCCTCCAGCTTTGCGATGAACGCATCGTCACCGAGTGGACGGCCGATGCTTTCTTTCAGCATGACGCAAGCGGTCGAACGCCTCTGGGTCGGGACCGGTCGCGATGAGGTCGGCAAAGCGCGGATAGCGATCCAACACCGGGGCGACGGTAGTCACGCCATCTTCGCTCCCCAGCATGACATGCACACTCGACCAGCGCCGATTGCGGACACGCAGCCCAAAACTGACAGGTAGCCTGTCGAACACCACGCACGACGACAAGGCCAGACTCGCCACCCGTCCCCAAATGAGCTATGATCGAGGCATGGCAACCCCCGCCCCCAAGCCCCCGGCCGGCAACACAAACGACGAGGCTCTGGACGTCCTCCGGCGACTGGAACCTGTGCTGTCGAAACTGGACGAGCGCACCCAGAGGATGGAATCGGAGCAAAGGGAGCAGCGCAAGGATATCGCCAAGCTTCAGCAGGATGTGGCGCGCATTGATGGCCGGTTGATCGAATTGTCAGCCCGCGTGCCGTCCATATGGACCATCGCAGCCATGATCGTTTCCCTGTTCGGCGCCGCATTCGTGCTGATCCGATTCGCTGGCGGCCACGGGTGAGCCCACTGCCAAGTCCGGGTTTACACATTTTGGACACGCGCCCAACAGCGGCTCGCTAACGAGCAACAACGCGCCTTTCAAGGAGTTCTATTTGCAGACAATTTTGGCATCTCACCCAAAGCAAAGCGATATACTGGATCGCTCATATTCCCTCGTCATAAAATGCCGAAAGTGCTGTGGTAAACCAAAACAACTCTGCCTCACCGAACCCCCCCATCCAATCTGGAAGCGTCCTTCTGTTAAAGGTCATCTTTCGCAACGCATCGGCAAGGTGGTTCATTTTTAACGCAATTCTCGTTTCAAGATCAGCCCCCTCAATACATTTGCTAAGCCCGCGAGATAGCGACAAAAGTATTTCAAGGAATAAAAACGACGACGAGCCCGGATTATCCGGGCTGCCAATGAAATCCCAAAAGTCCATCCCAATTCGCCTATAGACACGCACAGATCGTGTCTCGCTATCAATAAGAATGCCTGGCCATTTGTGCCGATCTTCCTCCTCAAACCCGCCACCAATGAGTTTTGCCAGAATTTGATTCTCCTTATTATTTGTTGTTTTATCAGTTCCATACGTCAAACCAATAACCACATCAATTTCTTCAATACCCTGGGCACCAGCTTTCGATTGTGAAAGCCACCTCTTGTGGTTTTTCAAAATAGCGTCAGCCATCCCTTGCACCTGGGTATCATTTATTGTATTTGGTCCACTCTTAATAGACGTGAGAAACCGCTTTTTGCCAATTACAACCGATTTATCTATCTCTCTCCAAATTGAGTTGCTGCGTGTATTTGCCTTTTCCTCACGCGACAATCCCGTAAGTGCCGCAAATTCGCGCAGCTTTTCCGGGGGATCGTCCCATTTGTTGGTAGAATTTATGGGATAAGGGCTAACAAAAGCTGCTTCAACCGACTTCCCAAAAGAAGTTTCTAGGCCCATGTAGAGCTTGCTATCAAACAGAAACTTTCCAAAAGAATGATGATCGCGAAGCCCAACTGTACTTGCCGCTGTCATCAGCACATAAGGATTGGTGCGATAATCTGACAATCCATCGCGGCTCTCAAAAGATCTAGGAAGGTTATTGCTTATATATGAGCAAAGCACGTCCGATAAGCGATCAACTCGTTGCTTATCTACCTGAGAAAACTCGTCGGCAATTTGTCCTTGCAAAAAAACGTGCCTTCTCGACTTTAATATGTCAAATAGGCCATTTAGCCGTTGAGGTGGCTTGCTCTGACGTGGTTGTTGTTTCGGCATTTTATCCTCAACGAATTCGGCTAACACGCTTTTTGGTTACAGGGGCAGAATATGTTGCATTACCACATTCGCCATCATCTTCCCAAATAAACGTTTTCCCGTTCTTGAACCACTGACGCGTGCGAATGTGGGACTGTATGTATATAACCCGATAGGAATCCAGCTTACTTTTCTTTTCTACCCACCGATTTTTGGAGAGCGCGTCCATTTCTTTTGCAATTACGTCACCGGCGACCCTGCCCAGACGAACTGGCACGGCGTTACCTATCTGAGCGTATTGCTCGGGGGTCTTACCACAAACCTCCCAATCTGAAGGAAACTCCTGTATGCGCAAGTATTCTCGGAGGGTAAGAGCCCTAACCTCGGTCGGATGGCACAAAGAAGTGGATGCGTGATTTGGCATTGTGACGAGGGTTGGACATGGCAAATCATAGGACAGCCTCCTCCACCATCCAGAACGACCGCCTTTCGCATGCCAGGCACGTCCCATCGATTTCATTTGATCCTCAATCGAAAGGCTTCGCCAGTTTGATCCTTGAGGAACTTTCGCAAGATAAGATTTTTTTCTCGGACTAAAATCCATAATGACTGGATTTATTTCAGTCAGGCCACGAATTGCGTCTCCGAGCGTTGCCCATGGTTGAAGCTTTTTTTTCACATTCCAATCAAAAAGTATTTGTCCATCTTCAGTATCGTTAATTCCATGCGTTGGCTCCGAAAACTCAACCGAGGAATTGAATCGGTTGCCAATGAACAATGCTCGCTCCCTTAATTGAGGAGCCCCATAATTAACGGCGTTTACCTCAAATATATCCATATGGTATGAATATCCATTGAGGTTCTGCAGTTCATTGGCGAACGCCCTGACGACGGACCCGGGCTGTTCATCTTGCGAAAGAGGTGCGCCCCCCTTCTCGGGTCGTTCGGCGATAGGACGGTGCGATAAAGCCGCTGAAAGAAGTCCTCGCACGTTCTCCATTAAGAAAAACTTTGGCTGTATTACCTCAATCCAACGCAGAAACTGCCAAAGAAGGGTACCGCGCGGATCCTGAATAGTCCGACGCCGCCCAGCAGTGCTAAATGACTGACAGGGCGGGCCTCCGACAAGAATATCAACCTCACCTTTCTTCAAGCCAACGGCAGCAAGGACATCATTAGGGTCAATATTAGATACGCTCCCTTGAAAGATCTTCAGCGAACTGTGGAGACGCCCAGCCGCGTGGTTTTTCCGAATTGTATCGCAAAACGATGGTTCTATCTCTACACAAGCTAGTACATCGAACCGGCCTGTTTGTTCCAATCCGATATCCAACCCCATTGCGCCGGAAAAAAGGGAAATTGCCTTGTAACGATGGGTCATCTGTTTCCTCATAAGCGTCCGGACGGCATATCCCGTGAGCCCGCGCGGACGGACGCTTGCTAGCACCACTAGGTTGATCGGATATCTATAGCGTGTCAAGCCATTGACAGGCCACGGCTCGGAATCCAGGTTAACGCTCATTTTATTTGGAGCAGGGTAAGGGTGGATTACGGTGACAGGATTACGGTGACAGTGCACTAAATTGGGGGTTACGGAATTCTGGGATTACGGTGACAGTGCACTAACTTACAGTGACAGTGCACTAAATTGGGGGTTACGGAATTCTGGGATACCGTACCTGACTCTCGGTGAGGATGCCTTGGCCGAAGCCCGAACCGCTACCCAAGTCGATATCGAGCGACTGGGGCACTGGATCGTGGCTACCGGCGTCATTTTGGCCGCCATCCGGTATACCGCTGCACCCGTAGTGCTGCACCCGTAGTGTATAATTCACGGCACATCAGACGTTGCACGAATGCCGACATCACCGTGTCGTTCCCTCGCGTCTGTCTGGTCCGAAAACTGTGGGGATTGGTTTACGTGACTGGGGGGCTCGCGTATCCTGTTGGTGGGTGATGTGTTGACGCCTTGGGTTTGGGCGCTTCAGCGGCATGAACGGGTTCTGCCGGGCTTTCTGCGCTTTTCGGAGCTATTATGACAGATTTACTCTCAGTTCGCGATTTATCTGTGATTTTTAAACTGTCAGGTGCCGAAATTTCGGCGGTGCGGAAGATTTCATTTACTCTGAAGTCGGGAGAAACGCTGGCTCTGGTGGGGGAATCCGGGTCTGGTAAGTCCGTAACGGCGTTATCGATTCTGCAACTTTTGCCTTACCCGCTGGCGCGCCATCTCAAAGAGGGCAGTATTCGTTTTCGTGAGACCGAGCTGTTGGGCGCCCCGGAGCCGCTTTTACGGAGCGTCCGTGGCAACCGGATCGCCATGGTGTTCCAGGAACCGATGACCTCCCTTAACCCTCTGCACACCATCGGTCGTCAGGTGTCGGAAACGTCGATGGTCCACAAGGGGTTAAGTCGGTCTCAGGCCAACCGCCGAACCCTGGAACTCTTGCATTTGGTGGGCCTAGCCGAAGCCGAACAGCGACTAGGCGCCTATCCTCATGAGCTTTCGGGAGGGCAACGCCAGCGCGTTATGATCGCTATGGCCTTAGCCAACGAGCCGGATCTGTTGATCGCCGACGAACCGACCACGGCACTTGATGTCACCATTCAGGCACAAATCCTGGACCTGCTCAAAGACTTACAGCGGCGTTTCAACATGGCGTTGCTGTTGATCACCCATGACCTTGGCGTTGTCCGAAAAATGGCTAACCGGGTCTGCGTGATGAATGACGGCGAGATCGTCGAACAGGCAACCGTCGCCGACTTATTCGAACGTCCGGCTCACCCCTATACCCAACGGCTGTTGGCATCCGAGCCCAAAGGGCGCCCGGCCCCACCCCGCCCCGATGCTCCCGAAGTTCTGGCCGCCGAGCATATCAAGGTTCACTTTCCCATTCGGAAGGGCCTGTTTCGCCGAACGGTCGATCATATTCGCGCCGTAGACGGCATCTCGCTGCAAGTCCGGGCGGGTCAGACCCTGGGGGTGGTTGGAGAATCCGGCTCGGGCAAGACCACTCTGGGCATGGCTTTACTCCGGTTGACCCATAGCGAAGGCATCATCCGTTTTGATGGAACCGAAATTCAAGACTGGTCGAGTCGGCGGTTGCGGCCCTTGCGCCGACAGATGCAGATTGTTTTTCAAGACCCATTCGGCAGTCTGAGCCCCCGCTTATCCATTGGAGACATCATCGCTGAAGGGCTGAAAATTCACCACCCGAACCAAAGCTTGGCCGAACGCGAAAGGTTGATCCTCACGGCCCTGGACGAAGTCGGACTGGATACCGCCACGCGCTATCGTTATCCCCACGAATTTTCCGGCGGCCAGCGACAACGGGTGGCCATTGCCCGTGCCATGGTCTTGAAACCCCGTTTGGTGGTGCTGGATGAACCGACCTCGGCCCTGGATATGTCGGTGCAGACCCAGATTATTGAACTGCTCCGCGACCTCCAGGCCCGCCACGGCCTCGCCTACCTGTTCATCAGCCACGACCTCAAGGTCATCCGGGCGCTCTCCAACGAGGTCATCGTGATGAAGGACGGGCATGTGATCGAGCACGGACCAACGGAATCCCTCTTCACCACCCCGCGCGAGGCGTATACGCGTGCCCTGCTCGCGGCGGCCCTCGACCTCGAAACCCTGGGCGACACGACGACGCGCGATTAGGACCACGAGCAGGGTCAGGGATGTCAGGGTTTTTCGGGACTCACCGAGGGCTTTTCGCCAGACGGGCCAACATGATCCAGCGCCGCGATCAAATCCAAAAAGGCTTCGTCGGTTGGCGACCGAGTCTCTTTCCGAGCCGCAGCCCGGTAATAACTCAGCAGAAAAATCCGTAAGGCGCTGGTCAATCCAGTGCCGCTGACTCGGCGAGCATCGATCATCCGAGCCAAACCGGCCCGGTTAACGCCATGATCAGCGCAGATTTCATCAAACGCCTGCCAAAGCGGCGATTCAAGACGAGCCGACGTTCGCCGACCCCCCATTTCGAAATTGCGGCTGCGCAAAGCCGCGCTGCGGGCTCTTGTCACTGGACCACCAGCTCCGATTCGGCGAAAGACAGCAGAGAACCTTCGGCGCATACCGAGGTCCGTGGATTGACGCAAGACTCACCGTCCATGATCGTTCCCCGTCGTTTTCTCGAGACCAGTAGTAATATCCCGGCGCTTCATCGTCAATATGGACGGCGAGTTGAAAGAAGGCCCAATCATTGCAAGGGATCTGCTTGAAAATCGAGGCCGTTGGAATCACATCTGGCATGACCTTAATCCTACGATCTTGTCGGAAGAGGCCGATTGTCTAGCTTAACCGAATTTTTCTGCATATAAAGATATGCCGTTTGACCGATTTTATAATCATAGATCATGGTTTCATATTGCTTTTTAAAGACCATTACCCTGATAAAGGCACATACACTCGGAGCCTACTCAACCCGCGTTCGGGGCGGCACAGAAGATGAGGCGCTTTCGTCGATCAGCCGGCCGTGATTCCGACGCTCGTCGTGACCAGCCACGTCACTGTTCCGTAAGCGGGTAGACAACTGCAAAAACCACATGACGTTGCGATCAAGGGAAAATTTATCTCATTAGAGATTATCAAATTCGTCATTTATCGTATAAAAATAAATTTTTATACCGCTAAGGCTGTATTAAATTCGCATAATTAAGTCATTCGATTGCAAATATATCGATTCCGCGCTACGAGACTCTGGACTCGGTCATGATCATTGGTAACGACAACATCCATTTAGAAATAAGATTGATAATTAATCAATTTTATTTAGATTACAAATAATAATTATTCTATCAAAATTTTCCCGTCCTTTGATGCTATCGCCCGGCCTCCTCAAAAAATATCATAGCAGAACACCTCTGCCATCATACCTCGCGCCCGGCATGGTCTCAGCGTCGCTCTTATTCTACGGAACGATATCATTCGCAATCAGAGTAGCTTGACGTCCGGATCCAATCTCATCACCTTGGGCGCCAGCGGCGGCCCCCCCTCTGAACATGGCCGCGCCCCGGTGCCCGGTATGTGTTTAGAACGACCCAAAATTCTGATTGTCGACGACCGACCGGCAAATTTGCTGGCGCTAAAGACGTTGCTTGCCAAAGTTGACGCCGTGGTGATCTCGGCTGATAGCGGCAATCAGGCCCTAGCACGAACCCTTGATCACGACTTTGCACTCATGCTGCTCGATGTCCAGATGCCGGACATGAGCGGATACGACTTAGCCGAGCTCCTTCGGGGCGAGGAACGAACCCAACGCGTCCCGATTATCTTCTTAACCGCCGCTTACAAAGACAATACCCACCGGACTCTGGCCTACGATGTCGGAGCGGTGGATTACATTGAAAAACCCATTGATGAAGTTATTCTACTATCAAAAGTTCGAATATTCCTTGAATTGGCTCGCACCCGACAAGATATTGCTCATATTGCCGAGCAATTGGTGATTCAGAACCATCGACTGGAAGCCGAAATTGCAGGACACCAAGCGACACTCAATGCCTTGCGTGAGAGTGAAGAGCGGTTCCGCTTGGCCGTTTCCGGAACCAATGACGGCATTTGGGATTATGACCTGATCACGGGTCGCTGTACATACTCGCCGCGCTGGAAACAGATGTTGGGTTGGCAGGATGCCGAAATCTCGGAAAGTCGGGATGAATGGTACCGCAGAGTTCATTCGGACGATTTGGAAAAGGCCCTCACTGATATTGAACTTCATTTAACCGCCAAGACCCCGATCTATGAAAATATTCATCGGCTTCAACACCGTGATGGATTTTATCGGTGGGTCTTGGATCGTGGACGGGTGGTCCTGGATGGACGGGGGCGGCCTGCCAGACTCGTGGGCGCCACCACTGACATCACAGAACAGCGACGCCATCAAGTCCGTATCCAGCACCTTAACGACCGATTGGAGCAAATTCTGCGTTCGGTAGCCGAAGGCATCTTTGGCATTGACACCAGTGGCCGCATTACCTTCGCCAATGCAGCCATGGAGCGCTTGTCCGCCCGGCCCCGAAGCGAGATGATTGGACGTTCGGCTTCGGACCTCCTGTTACGTCGCGGGGCCGGAGCCGATGATTCAACCCTTGGTGAAGGATTGATTTGGGCCGCCTGCCATAGCAGCGAGCCACAGACGGTTCGCAATGACCTCTTGCGCCGTCCTGATGGCTCAACCTTGCCGGTGGATTATACGGCGGCCCCTTTGGCAACGGGCAATGTCGTGACCGGCGCGGTGGTGGTGGTGCGCGACGCGACCGAGCGGTTAAAAATTGAACTGGGCTTAGAGCAGGCCCGATTGGCTGCCGAAGAAACCAGTCGGGCCAAATCGGCCTTTCTGGCGATCATGAGCCACGAGCTACGGACCCCACTGAACACTATTCTGGGATTTTCCGAGATTATCCGAGACGCGGCCTTTGGCTTGACCGCAATTGAACGCTATCGTGAATATGCTGGAGATATTTTCGAATCTGGGTCTCATTTACTGGAATTAATCAATGATATCCTTGACCTGTCAAAAATCGAAGCCCATCGCATGGAAATCGAACCCCACTGGCAGGAACTTCGCTACACATTGACATCGATTATCCGGTTGATTCGTGATAAATCCGCCCGTCAAAATGTACATTTAACTGTTAATTTTGATCAAGACTTACCATTGCTGTATGCTGACGAGCGAGCCTTTAAGCAGATTATTTTAAATATCTTATCTAATGCCTTAAAATTCACGCCCCCGGAAGGTCAAATCATCATTCATGCGAGCGCCCGCCCCGATGGCGGCATCGCCATTTCAGTGACCGATACCGGCCCCGGCATTCCTCCTGAACAATTGGATCGCCTGTTTCTGCCCTTTGAGCAAATTGACAACCGCTACAATCGCGAAACCGCTGGCACTGGCCTCGGGCTGTCGTTAACCAAAGGCTTGGTTGAAATTCACGATGGCAGCGTGACGATTGAAAGTCTCCTAGGAACCGGAACCACCGTCACCATCAGCCTCCCCCCTGGCCCCGGCGCCAGTACGGGACGCACCAAGGAACTCGCCGACAACGCCGCGAGCCCCTGATCCGACCCGCCCAATATCCTTTTCGATCCGCTGGGTACGACCGTACATTCAGGGGTGGGTTGCAAGTCTGGCCTTGTCGGTATCGAAGCGGGACGTACCGAGCGGGCGGTGAACTTCGCGCATCTTGAGCTTGAGTTTGCCCGTCAAACCCGCCGCCTCTGTAAAGATAAGCTGCTGCCGACATCCGACTCGTGCCTCGCTACCAGGAGTCACAGAGCGAGTCATACCATCGAGCCTTGATGATGACTCATCAAGGCTGCCCTCAGACGCCGGGCGGGCGCATCCGCGCCCTTGGCTTCGCGCGCATGGGCGCGCGGGGCCGCCGTCGCGGCCCGAGGACCGGCGATGTGTCAGTATCAGGGCTCGCCGG
>Ga0302281_10003509_pt1 | contig 10860 bp, 7 predicted proteins | sample III_Fen_E1_2_FD_198762 | JGI IMG/M metagenome (GOLD analysis project Ga0302281, IMG submission 198762) | Peat permafrost microbial communities from Stordalen Mire near Abisko, Sweden - III_Fen_E1_2 | ecosystem: Environmental > Terrestrial > Soil > Wetlands > Permafrost | place: Sweden: Abisko...
CAAAAATTTCGCGAAGGCTGGGTGCGGCCGGCTCTGTTCTTCGGCAACAACCCAATCAGCCTGGCAGGCGGCGCTGTCACCACCGCCTCGGGCGTGACCATGATCGGCTACTGGCTGGTGGAGATCTTCGGCCGCCCCAACGACAACCCCTACCTCGGAATCATCTTCTTCCTGCTTTTGCCGGCGTTGTTCATCGGCGGTTTGCTGCTGATCCCAGTGGGCGTATTCGTGCGCCACAGAAAGCTTCAGCTCGCCGGCCAGATTCCCGCCCAATACCCCAAGATCGATCTCAACGATCGAATCTTTCGCCACGGCCTTGACATCGTTCTCGTGGCCACCATCGTCAACCTGCTCGTCGTATCCATGGCCAGTTATCGCGGCGCGGCCTATATGGATTCGCCGCAGTTTTGCGGCCAGTCCTGCCATGTGATGCACCCTGAGTACACGGCCTACAAAATCTCGGCGCACTCGCATGTGGCCTGCGTGGAATGCCACATCGGCTCGGGCGCCCAAGCCTACTTCAGCGCCAAGGTCAACGGCACCAAGCAGCTTGTCGAAGTCGCGTTCGACCGCTATCCCACGCCTATTCCATCGCCGGTCGAGAGCCTGCGTCCGGCTCGGTATATTTGCGAGGGCTGCCACACGCCGGCCCGGTTCGTGGGCGAAAAGCTGCTGGTCAAGTCAACCTTTGCCGACGACGAAAAGAACACTGAGACACAGACCGTGCTGGTGCTGCACCTGGGCGGTCTCGACGGACTCTCGCACCTGACCGGCATTCACGGCGTGCACCTGGGCCATATCGAGTACATCGCCACCGACCCCACACGCACCACCATCCCCTGGGTGCAAAGGCGCAACCAGGATGGCTCCGAGACTGCCTATGCCGCCTCGGCAGTTGGCAACACGGTCCCCCAGGGCGAACGCCGCGTGATGGATTGCATCGATTGCCACAACCGCGCGGCGCATACTTTTGTGACTCCCGAAGACGCGCTCAACCGTGCCATGGCCGAGGGCGCGGTCTCGCCTGACCTCCCCTGGGTCCACAAAGAGGGCCTTGAGCTGCTGAAGGCCGCCTACGCCACCGAAGACGAGGCCAAGGCCAAGATTCCCGCCCAGCTTGAGGACTTCTATCGCACCCAGCATCCCGGCGTGCTGCCCGCAAAGGCTGCGCTCGTCAAATCCGCGGGCGACGAACTCGTGACCCTCTACAGCCAGAACGTCTTTCCCTATATGAAGGTGACCTGGGGCACGCATCCCAACCATATCGGCCACATGAGCTATCCCGGCTGCTTCCGCTGCCACGATGGCGACCACTCCACGAAGGACGGCAGTAAAAGCATCACTCAGGACTGTGCCGCCTGCCACAACCTGCTGGCCGTGGACGAATCGAAGCCCAAGGTGCTCGCTGACCTCGGTATTCAATAAAGCATTTTCACAGGGTCTGCGGCGCGAGCGATTCGAAGACGAACGCTGGTCTTTCGGTCCAGCGCCGATTGGAAGGATTCGTCGAGATGCGTTTTGATTGGCGATTGCGAAGCGGAATAGCCGGCCCCGCCAATTTCGTTGCGATGCTTGCGGTGCTCTCCGTTTTCCCCCTGATCTTACGCTGGACCGGCGCTCTGTCCGTCGCCAACGTCAGTCCTGAGAGCCCCGAGCATTCTCAGGCATTCCTGAAGTTTTGCTTTGTCCTGACTGGATTCCTTTGGTTGATCTTCTGCATCGCTCTCGTTGGCATTCGACAGTGCGGCAAGATCACTTGGCGCCAGCTGATCGGGACTGAAATGCGCGGTTGGCGCTCTGTTGCCGGCCACCTGGGCGTTGCCATTGCGGCCTTTGTCGGGATGGCTGTAATCGGGAACTTGTCAAATAGCATCCTTGGACCGCTCCAGCATGATCGTGCGGTATTTCAATCGATGATCGCGAAAAGTGGTGTTGAGGCCCTGGCATTCTTGGTGCTGGCGATCAGCGCAGGATTCGTTGAAGAGTTTGTCTTTCGCGGATACATTCAAAGGCAATGTCACGCGCTGTGTGGCAATACTGCTTTGGCGGCCTTCCTCCAGATTGCAATTTTCACTCAAGGGCATTTCTACCAGGGCTGGTTACGACTGGTGCCGGTTATGCTCATTGGGCTTGTTCTGACAATCACCGCGCTTTGGCGAAAAAGCCTGGTACCGGGAATGATCGCCCACGGTTTCGGGGATGGGCTCGTGTCATTCATGTTCTTCTTCAAGCATCTTTGACTTTAGGGCTTGGAGTTGTTTCCGGGGACGCGCCGATTTTCCCCATCCTGTCCCCCAACGTGGTAGCCTTGCTCTTCACCCCAGAGGAGCCAGAATTCGTCATGCATTCCAGCCAGCCATTGCACTTCAATCTTGCCGTCGCGGCCCACGCCGCCATGATCGAGCACGGTTTTCAGCCCGATTTTCCCGCCGGAACCGATGCCGAACTCGCCGCAATTCAGGCCCACCCTGCGCCGCCTGCTGTCCCCGGCATTCTCGACCTGACCAAGCTGCTCTGGTCTTCCATCGACAACGACACATCCAAGGATCTTGACCAGATCGAGTGGGCCGAGCAACTGCCCGACGGACGCATCCGCGTACTTGTCGGCGTGGCCGATGTGGATGCGCGCGTCGCGCTGGGCACGGTGATCGATGGGCACGCCAAAAGCGAGACCACCTCGGTTTACACCGGCGTCAAGGTCTTCCCCATGCTTCCCGCCGTGCTCTCCGAGGGCATTACCTCGCTCAACGAGAACGAAGACCGCGTGGCCGTGGTCATCGAGTTTGCCGTGGATCAGGCCGGCACGGCCACCGACGGCAAGGCCTACCGGGCGCTGGTGCGCAACCGCGCGCAGTTGGCCTATAACGCCGTCGGCGCATGGCTTGAGGGCGTCGGCCCCGCGCCGGCCAAGGTCGCCGCCAGCGCCGACCTCGCCGCCCAGCTCAAGCTCCAGGACGCCGCAGCCCAGCGCATGGTCGGCGGCCGCTTCCAGCATGGCGCGCTCGACCTTGAAACCATCGAAACCCGCCCCTTGATGCAGGCCGATCAGGCCGTCGAAATCCTGCGCCAGGCCAAGAACCGCGCCACGTCGCTCATCGAGGAGTTCATGGTGGCGGCCAACGGCGTCATCGCCCGCACCTTCGAGCAGGCGGGCGTCGCCTCCATCCGCCGCATCGTCCGCACCCCCAAGCGCTGGGACCGCATCGTCGAGGTGGCCCAGGGCCTGGGCACAACACTGCCCGCCGAGCCCGACTCAAAGGCGCTCAACGACTTCCTCCTCGCCCAGAAGCAGAAGGACCCCGACCACTTCCCGGACCTGTCGCTGGCGGTCATCAAGCTCATGGGCCCCGGCGAGTACGTGCTGGTCAAGCCCAACGAGCCTTCCCCCGGCCACTTCGGCCTGGCTGTCCAGGACTACACCCACTCCACCGCGCCCAACCGCCGCTTCCCCGACGTGGTCACGCAGCGGCTGCTCAAGGCCTGGCTCGCCAAGGCCACGCAGCCCTACTCCGCGGACGATCTCAATGCCATCGCCGTCCATTGCACGCTGATGGAAGACGGCGCGCGCAAGGTCGAGCGCGAGATGCAAAAGCGCATCGCCGCCGTCGTCCTGCACCCCCGCATCGGCCAGAGCTTCCCCGCCATCGTCACCGGCGTCAACAAATACGGCACCTTCGTCCGCACCCTCGACCCGCACGTTGAAGGCATGTTAGTCCAGGGCGGCAAAGGCCTCGATGTAGGCGACAAGCTCACCGTCAAGCTGATCTCCACCGACCCCCAGCGCGGCTTCATCGACTTCGCGGCGTAGAAGGTCTTTCGGTCTCGGCTTCGAAAGGAAAAAGCTAGAATCAGGCACCCGTCATTTCAAGAAGTCTCGAACAGGATTTTCATCGAACGGTGCAATGCATTGACTACTCCTCGAAGAGTCTGTACTCTGATGGTGCTCTTTACGCGTTACCACAGAGTAATCTGTGGTTCTGGCGTTTCGCCAGAACGTGTACGATTGGCGGCATTTACCAGCGCGCAGACGAAGATTTTCTCGTCGCGCTTTGCACGCCAAGAAAATCTTCGTCTGCGCGCTTCACTCTGAGGTAAGGGGCAAATCGATAGCATGGACAAGACTCTTGTCGAGATTGCAAGATCGCATAATCTCGACAAGAGCCTTGTCCAAAATCGCATTCCTAAGCTCTTTCTGTGTGGTGGACCAACATCCCCGAAAGGTGAAAAACCCGGCTCTTTACGCGGATTTCTGATCCAATATCTTGAGAACTCATATCCTGACCTACTATCAAGCACCATTTTGGCTGAAGAGGCAGCAACTTGGTATCGGAGCACAGAACATTTTGCCAATCTTGTCGACTTCGAGGAGCAAATTGCTGCACTTTCCACATTAATTCTCCTCATCGTTGAGAGTCCAGGCTCCATGACGGAACTCGGTGCATTCTCATTCGTGGAAGTCTTGCGCAATAAACTCTATGTTGTGCTGGAGGAGAGCTACCAAGACGATCACTCATTTATTGTTCTCGGTCCGATCGAAAAGATTAAGCGAGAGGCTGAGTCTGATCGAGGCAGGTACTACACCTATGAGTGGTTCACAGAACCTAAGAAGCCGGCTATCAACGAGGATCGCGCAAAAAAGTCGTCCCAGCTAATAGTAGAAGAGATACTTCAGCCAGCATTCACTCAAGTCAGCAAGACTGAGCAGTTCGACAGCGACAATATCGGACATCGAATGCTGTTGGTTGCCGATTTGGTGAGCATTGGCGGAGCCCTCCTCGTATCCGAGATTAAGGAACTTCTGGGTGGACTTAGTGTCACTGTTGATAAGAGACAAGTTAGCAGGGATGAAGTTGAGCAATACCTGTTTATCTTGGACAACTTAGGACTTGTGAAAAGAACGCATGCGGGAAACTGCGACTATTTCGTCCAAATCGGTGAAGACCTAGAATTCATCACTTACACAGACCGGGAGCGTCTACGTCTCGACATTAACAATGTGCTACAGAGGCTATCTGGGTATAAGAATCGGACCCGAGCGCGTGAGCGCGCCCAGAAGAAGGTCTCGCAATGAGGATTTTAAGACCACTTTCCGATTCGCTGATGATCCCAGAGAGTACCCTGGATTACCTAATTCGCTCTGCGCCCTTCCGCTACAAAGTCTTTAAGATTGAAAAAAGAAGCGGCAGCGGAAAGCGCACGATCGCTCAACCAGCGAGGGAGGTCAAGGCCCTTCAATATTGGGTAATGGAGAAAATATTGCGACGGTTCCCGATTCATCCAGCTGCTATGGCGTATCGGAAAGGGCGCAACATAGTCACAAACGCGTTAAAACATGCGCCGCAGAGGTTCCTCCTTAAGATGGATTTCAGGGATTTTTTCAATTCAATCACATCAGATGATTTTGAAGCCTATATCAGAAGACGTTCGAAAGACGAATGGAGCGAGGAGGACATCTCCTACCTAAAAGGAATCTTGTTCTGGAATCGGGATCGCAAGGGGAGACTAATCATGTCGATTGGCGCCCCCTCTTCCCCGATGCTTTCCAATATCCTCATGTATGATTTTGATAAGAGAATCCAGGCATTCTGTACAAAAAGAAAAGTCAAGTACACACGCTATGCGGACGATCTTGCATTTTCCACCAATCGCGCGAACATATTGCGGGAAATTGAGGTTCAAGTTGCCAGAGTGTGCGAGGAAATAGCTTTCCCGCACCTTGAGGTCAATAAGGAAAAGACAGTACATACATCTCGTAACGGAGCGAGAAGAGTAACTGGCCTTGTTTTAACAAATGACGGAGATGTGTCGCTAGGGAGAGAAAAGAAGCGATTAATTCGTGCCCAAGTGTACCATTATATTAATGGAAAGCTAAGCCACGAAGAGGCAAGAAAGCTTCGTGGCATGTTAGCTTTTGTGAATTCTTCAGAGCCCGCATTTATTCAAAGGTTACGGGATTATTACGGAGACGAAGTGATTGATCGCATCATAAAGCTATCCGACTGATTTGCATACTGTCGGGCGAACCAGGTCGCGCTTTTGAGACATTGGATCAAAGTCGATGCAATTCAATCCGACTGCGCGATTACTCTCACCGCTTCCGCCGCCGTGATCGTCGGCGTCTGCGGATGGACGGGCGATGAGATAAAGCGATACCTCTCATGGAGCCTTTTCGTATTCACCGAGATCGCGTTTACCAAGATGGCTCGTATTCCAGCGATGCCGCCTCAGCTTCCAGGGCGATAATAGCCAGAGGGGAACACACACTCGCAATGAGAAACCTTCGCTCTTTTCTTCCAGTTCTGCTTGGGCTCGTCCTCCTCGGTCAAGGCAATCGCATTCTGGCACAGTCAGCCGGGAGCGGCCCATTGCCGCCTCCGCCCCACGCCAAGGAGGTCCACTTGAAACATGTGGTGGTGATTGGCCAGACCAAGGACTGGGAGCACGACTCCGTTTCGGCAACCATGGCCGCGGTCTACAACATGGGCAAGGAGAGCGGCCTGTGGGATACCACCATGCGCACGGACACAAAACTGCTCACCAAGAAGGAACTGACGCGAAACGCGAAGAATCTCAACTACTTTGACCTGCTCATCTTTGCCAGCACCAGCGGCGAAATGGACATGGACGCAAGCCAGAAGCAGGACATGCTCTCGTTCATCAAGGAAGACGGAAAGGGCTTTGTCGGCATCCACGCCGCGCTCGACACCAACCACAACTGGCCTGAGTATGGAGAGATGATCGGCGGCTGGTTCGACGAGCATCCCTGGATGACCTTCAATGCGCCCATCGTCAACGAAGACCCCGGTTTCCCCGCCGTGCGCCACTTTCCCAGCGCCTTTGTGAAATACGACGAGATCTATCAGCCCAAGGACTGGTCGCGCGACAAAGTGAATGTGCTGCTCAGCCTCGATCCATCCCGGTTGGACTACGCCAACAATCCGCGCATCCATCGCGCCGACCATGATTTTCCCGTGGCTTGGAGCAAGATGTACGGCAAGGGCCGCGTCTTCTACTCGACCCTCGGCCACACCGAGGAGTCCTGGGACGATCCCGACGTGCGCAAAATGTACTTTGAAGCCATCAAGTGGGCGTTGCAGATGACGGAAGGAAGTACAGTCTCGCATCCGAGACCTTTCGGGCCCGTCGAAAGCCACTGAGCTTGATACTCCATTCGTAGTTCATGAGGGAATGCAGCACGATCTGACTGGCGATCCGCGAATGCCTGGCCGCAGCCCTGCAACGGCTCATCAGCTGCTCCCTCATCAGCCAGCCCACCCCAACGGCCGGTGCCGCACGTAATGCAATGTGACCGAGATAACTTCATCGATCTCCGCACTATCTCGTATATTCTCTGTATTGCATAGGGAGAGAGAAGTGCCATGAACAGCGAACAGTCGCTACGGGTAGGACTCTGCGGCATCGGGCTCGATGCTTATTGGAGCCAGTTTGCTGGGCTCAAAGCCCGGCTGGAAGGTTATGTCGAGCAGCTAGGGGCTCTGCTTGACCGGCCAGGCGTCGAGTTGGTGAATCTGGGCCTGGTGGATACGCCGGCGCGCTCGCTGGAGGCTGGTCATCGCTGCCGCCGCGAAGATATCGACGTGCTGTTTCTTTACGTGACGACCTATGCGCTTTCAAACATCGTGCTGCCGCTGGTGCAGCGCGCCGGCGTGCCCGTGATTGTGCTGAACCTGCAGCCGGAAGCCTCTATCGATTACGAGGCCTTCAACCGGCTCGCGGATAGGACTGCGATGACTGGCGAGTGGCTGGCGCACTGCTCGGCTTGTCCGGTTCCCGAGATAGCCAATGTGTTGATGCGCGCCCGTATCCCATTTCACCAGGTAACTGGAGTACGCAACGAAGCTACGACCTGGCGAGAGATTGAAGAGTGGCTGGATGCGGCTCGGGTCCGTTCCGCGCTGGCATCGGCGCGCCTGGGCCTGCTGGGCCACTATTACAGCGGCATGTTGGATATCATGACCGATGTAACTCTGGTATCGATTGTCTTTGGCACGCACGTTGAGATTCTCGAGGTGGACGAGTTGAGCGCGCTGGTCTCGGAGGCCGAGGAAAGCGATGTAGCGCGGCGCATGAAGGACTTCCAAGAAACATTCGATGTGCAGCCCGATTGCCCGCCGGAGGAGTTGCGCCGCGCGGCGCGGACTTCGGTGGCGCTTGATGCGTTTGTTGCGCGGCATCAACTGGATGCGATGGCTTATTACTATAAAGGCTCGGGAAATGCGGCCAATGAAGACACCATGAGTTCCATCATTCTGGGCACTTCATTGCTGACCGCGCGGCACATTCCCGTGGCCGGAGAGTATGAAGTGAAGAATGCGCTCGCGATGAAAATCATGGATATCCTGGGTGCGGGCGGTTCTTTTACCGAATACTACGCGATGGACTTCAACGAAGATCTTGTCATCATGGGTCACGACGGCCCAGGCCACATTGCCATCAGCCAGGGAAAAACCAAAGTGAGGCCGCTCACGGTCTATCACGGCAAGGTTGGGCACGGTTTGTCTGTAGAGATGAGCGTTAAGCACGGCCCTGTCACGCTGCTCTCAGTGGTGGAAGATGCGGAGACGCGCTTCAAGTTGATGGTGGCCGAGGGCGAGTGCCTGGCGGGCGCGATTCTGGCAATCGGCAACACCAACAGCCGCTACCGCTTTCCGCTCGGCGTGCGCGCCTTTGTGAATGCCTGGAACGAGCAGGGCCCGGCGCACCACTGCGCCGTAGGGGTTGGGCATACGGCGGCAACCTTGCGCAAAACCGCGGCGCTGATTGGGATCGGATTCCACCAGGTTTGCTGAAACGGGAAGTGCAGCGCCGGATCTTGAGGGAAGATTCCCCGGTGTGCGACCATCCAATCATGCTCTCCACGCCAGAAGTTCGTCTGCTTCCATTGCTGTGCTTTGCAGCCTCTGTCATTTTCAACTTGCCAATATCCGGCCAGCCTGCATCGGCAGGCAGTTCGGATCGGGTTTCAAAGGTGTGGAACCCGGATGCGGGCGATGGGACTTATAAGAATCCGATTCTCTATGCCGACTATTCCGACCCCGATATTATTCGAGTCGGCAGCGACTTTTATTTGGTCGCATCGAGTTTCGATGCCGTCCCTGGCCTGCCGATTTTGCATTCCAAAGACCTTGTGCATTGGGAACTGATCGGTCATGGATTCCAACAGCAGCCGCCGATCGACGCCTACCGCGCGCCACAGCACGGCAATGGGGCATGGGCTCCTAGCTTGCGTTACCATGCGGGGGAATTCTTCATTTTTTATCCCGATCCCAACTACGGGATTTACATGATCAAGTCGCGATCGATCCACGGTCCGTGGTCCGACCCATTGCTCATCAAGGCTGCCAGAGGCTGGATCGATCCCTGCCCGCTTTGGGACGACGACGGCAAAGCTTATCTGGTGAATGGGCTGGCAGCCAGCCGGGCCGGCGTAAAGTCGGCAGTGGTTCTTAGCCGCATGTCGCCGGATGGAAGCAAGCTGCTGGATGACGGGGCCATGATCATTGACGGGCATGATCTCGATCCCACGCTGGAAGGCCCAAAGATTTACAAGCGCCGCGGTTATTACTATGTTTCGGCTCCGGCGGGAGGCGTCCCCACGGGATGGCAGGTCGTCTACCGGTCCAAGTCGATCTATGGGCCTTACGAGCGCCGAGTGGTGCTGGCGCAGGGAAGCACAGCCATCAACGGACCGCATCAGGGCGCATGGGTCGATACGGTGGAAGGGGAAGATTGGTTTATTCATTTCCAGGATATGGGGCCGTATGGGCGCGTTGTGTGCCTGGAACCGATGCACTGGAGCGGCGACGATTGGCCGGTGATCGGAGTGAATCAATCCGTGGCCGGCACCGGAGAGCCAGTCGCAACTTCTCGCAAGCCAAAGGCGCCGCCGGGCGCCGCGATCTATACCCCGGCAGACTCGGATGAATTCAACGGGCCTGCGCTTGGGCTGCAATGGCAATGGCAGACGAATTCGCAGCCGGGCTGGGCCTTTCCAGCGCCGTCCATTGGAGCGCTTCGCCTTGTCAACATTCCTGCGGAAGGAGTGGATGTAAACCTATGGAACGTGCCCAATGTCCTTTTGCAGAAGTTCCCCGGCCCCGCGTTCACGGTGACGGCAAAGCTGCGTTTTACGCCTCGATTCGCCGGCGATGAGACGGGGCTGGTGGTGATGGGCAGAAGCTATTCCGCTCTGACTATTCAAAAGATCGGCACAGAAATTCGAATCTGGCAGGTGACAAGGCTTCACGCCGACAACGGCGGAAGCAGCGCGGAGTCACCGAAAGTTAGTGTGCAGGGAGATACATTCTGGCTTAGGGCAATCGTCGATCGTCAGGCAATGGTCAGCTTTTCTTACAGCCTGGATGGAAAGGTGTTTCAACCCGCAGGGACTCCGTTTCAGGCGACTGTGGGCGGGTGGGTTGGCGCGAAGGTTGGGATCTTTGCGATTGGTTCCGCGACCCACGGTGAGTTCGGCTACGCCGACTACGATTGGTTCCGGTTTGAAAAGTAACTCCTGGCGCCTTGATTCCAACAGGCACGAGGATGCGCGTTCTGTTTCAAGGGCGGGTGGCCCTGGTCCCATAATCAAAAGGTGAGGGTGCCCCCGGTCCCTGGCTTTTGGGGACCGGGGAGGTAAGACTCACATTTCATGCCGTCGGACGCACAATTGGAGTATCGTTGTGGCGCATGAAAGGCGCGCGAATCCGATACCATCAAACCGGGGAGTTTCACTTCCTCACCTTCAGTTGTTTCCATCGTCGGCCTTACCTGTCCGCGGGCGCGGCCATGGTTCTCTTTGAAGACGCGCTGGAGCGGGTTCGCCGCCGTTATCTCTTTGTG
>Ga0302281_10003510_pt1 | contig 10857 bp, 15 predicted proteins | sample III_Fen_E1_2_FD_198762 | JGI IMG/M metagenome (GOLD analysis project Ga0302281, IMG submission 198762) | Peat permafrost microbial communities from Stordalen Mire near Abisko, Sweden - III_Fen_E1_2 | ecosystem: Environmental > Terrestrial > Soil > Wetlands > Permafrost | place: Sweden: Abisko...
GGTCCCATGCCCTACCTGATCGACTCAGACGTCATTATTTGGGCCCTTCGCGGACGCACGGAGATTGTGGAACTCTTGTTAAATCTCTCCGAGGAAGAATCCATAGCCTGTTCAGTCATCAATGTTCTGGAGGTGGAAGTTGGGGCTAAACCCTCCGAAATGAAAGCGGTCCATCAGCATTTGGGAAGCTACGAGATACTTCCAGTACTCCCCTCAACCGCGCGAAAAGCCGCTGAAATTCTCCGCGCCTCTTCCCGCAAACCCCATCGGGGTGAGTGGGCTGACGCTGTCATCGCCGCTACGGCCCTGCTGAATGATTTAACGCTGGTCACCTTTAACACCCGTCATTACCAATACCCGGGACTTTCACTTTATCCAACAAAGGACCTAATTTAGTTTTTTGAGTGAGGCCGTAAGCTGTCCACGACGGGGACCCCTAGTGGACAAAGAAATTAAGGCCCCAAATCATTTGACGTTAGAGTGGTATCATATATAATACCAATGTGAAACCATTGAGAATTGTACTGGACACCAACATTCTTGTCTCGGCTTTAAGGTCGCGCCTAGGCGCTTCACACCGCTTGTTATTGGCGGTGGGGGACAATCGGTTACAAATTCAATTGTCGGTGTCGTTGTTATTGGAGTATGAAGCCGCAATTAAAAATCCAAATTGTGGTATCAAACTTTCCCCAGCGGAAAAAGACGATATTCTTGATTATCTCTGCTCCGAAGCGAGGCACTGTAAAGTGCATTACCTTTGGAGACCGTGCTTGAAAGATCCGGGAGATGACATGGTCTTGGAAGTGGCTGTTGCTTCGGAAGCGAGTGGGATCGTTACTTTTAACAGGCGGGATTTCAAAGGGATAGAGGCTTGGGGTTTAAAAATTTATTCACCCCAGGAAATTTTGAAGATTTTAGGAGGCCTTAAATGAGCGCAATTAGTTTGAGATTACCGAATAACCTTCACCGCTCCGTTCGGGAAATGGCGGGTAAGGAACATGTTTCAATCAATCAAATGATCACCTTGGCTCTCGCTGAAAAAGTTTCGGCATTGATGACTGATGAATATTTAGGCCGTCGGGCAAAGCGGGGAAGCAAGGCGAAATTCCTCAAGGCGATGGGGCATGTTGAAAAAAACGAACCTGAGGCCAAAGACAAGTTACATTGACCTTCTAAAGTTTCTTTGGATTGGTTTGGTGGCAACTAAAGAATGATCAGGAAGGCTGTCCACGACGGGGACCCCTAGTAGACAAAACTTTTAACGACCAAGTGCTAAAATAGGTTTTGATTTATTGTTCCTTACGGGGAGGAATTTTGAAAAGCTTTCGTTGGAAATATGCAGCTTTAAATAAAGTGTTTTTCCTGCTCCTCTTTGTTTTAGGCCTTTCGTCCTTCGGGACCGGAGCATGGGGGCAAGTAAGTTACCTGCCAGAGGGCTACCAAATAAAATTGGATGAGCAGGGCAATATCCCACCTGAATTCTGGTCCTACGAAGTACCATTCAAGCCAGTTAGCCAGACTATTACTTTCATCGAGACCCATGTGGACTTGACGAAACAGCAACCCATCAACCTAGACCCCGATGATGAGGACTCTAACTTGCCCCAATGGGAAAAAAATAAAAAGTTCGTGGACGACGTCATCCAAACGCTGAAGCAAGGTGGGGTAACTTTAAACGACGAGGGCCGTTTCGCCCCGCCGGAGCAAGCCGTCGCGGGCTTCAGCGTCTCACAAATCGGCCAAAGCGGTCTTTACCTTTGGAGTCCGGATGGACAGTCTTTTCTAGTCAATCCGTTGAAACCTTCCCAGATAATCCCGCTTTATTTCAAAGGGGATTGGTATGACTGGGGCATAGGTATCGACTCTGCCAAAGCACAATTTCTTTCGCCCAATGTCTATCGTGTTTTTTGTAATCTCACCGAGCCCTCCAACGGTTGTGGTGCAGCAATGTCGAAATGGCTTTCCGTCATCGATGTTGATTTCAAGCATGGGACTTTGGCGCAGACTGATTTACCTATGATTTCCTGGTCCGACGACCTCAACCAGGACGGCAATGTTGAGGTTGTCATTTCGGCGGGCGTCGACAACGAGGTCTTTTTCCCCTGGGTCTATACCTGGGATGGCAAGAAATGGGCTGATCGCAGGGCTCAATTTTGGCATTGCTACCAGAATGGAAAGCTGGCGCCATGGGCCTTTTGTAATTCCGGGAGCATGTCTAAAGCCCCTGATGCTTTGGACAAAGCCATCAAGGCCGGGGAACCTTTGAAATATTGGAAGGCCACTTCTTCGGCTGCGGTTGCAACCTCCCTCACCGGTACGGTCCCGGAAAATCTTTCCTCGGCAAGGGAGTTCTTGGCCAAAAAGGATTACGCTTCTGCCATCATCTCCTACCAAAAGGCTCTGGCGCTGGACAATACTAACTTCAAAATCTATCTCTACTTGGGTTATGCCTATGTCCTCAACGGCCAAAAACCGCAGGCTTTGGACGCCTTGATCCAGGCAACTGCCCTGGAGGCGGACTCCCCTCTAGCCCGCTACAACATGGCTTTCTGTGATTGGGTCTTCCGCGACCAGGAAACACCGGACGCGTTGGACTCCGCCGCGGCCGAGGCGATTAAAGCTTTCGATTGGGATCCTTCCCTCAAGACCACGGCGATCCATACGCCGATGATGAAAGGTCTCTTGGACAGCACCTCATTTCGGTTCGCTGTATTTTGGGATGACAATAAGGTTCCAGCCGAGTTTCTAAAGGCGTTTCCAACGGTTCCCTACCGAGATTGGGTCGGCCAGACTTTTGTTTTCCTGTCAGACCCTGGGCTTGGGCCTGTGGCAGAGGATGATGACAAGAGAACCTCTATCCTTAATGATTTGGCACTCAAGGGCAGGCCCTTCAAGATATTAGGCCCCATCGATGATACTTTTAAAGCCGGTAACAATTCATACTATCTTCGCATTCAGATGTTGGACGACGGCCACCGCTACAAACTCAGTGCTGGTGCCTGCTATGCGATAGGACCCTATCAGGACTTCCTTACCGCCAAGAAACGTTGGCTGGGTCACCCCCTTTGGTGCGTCTCCCAAAAACCGGTTACGCTAGAAAGTGGAACAGTGCTTTCCAAAATGCAGGAGGTCACGGTGACGGACGTGCAACTGGGAGATCAATCTCAAAACCCTTTGCGTCTGGTGCTTAAGACCAGCCAAGGGGTGGTGGATTCCATCCCGGTTTGGGCTGACTGTACCAATTTCCAACATGTCCAAATCGATGAGGCGGGAAATGCGATTCTCGGAGATGGCAATTTTTTGAGTCTTTTTTCGGAGGTAGATCCGGCTGAAAAGGTGAAGACTTATCTTACCCAAGTGAAGAGGCCAAGTTCCTGATAAATCCTGCTTCAGCGGACAGCCTTACATCTTTGCGAAAAAATGAGTTGAAGTATTTTTCAATTTTTTGATTGTCCACGACGGGGACCCGCATTGGACGATCTTTTTCAGCTGTTTTGAATCTTGAGGTAATAAGAAATAGATGGTATAACTGTTATACCGGAGAGTAGATGCGGTTTAAATTCGACAAACACAAGAGCGAGACCCTTCGTCGAAACCGCGCGCGCGGTATTGGCTTTGAAGAAGTCCAAATACTTTGGGAAAGCCCTTACTACCTTGATCAGCGTTCAGATGTACCGGAACAATGGCGGGCCATCGGTTGGGTGGTGGGGAAGCTTTATACCGTGATCTATGAAGAAAGAACGGACCGGGATGGAGAGTACTTACACTTGGTTACTCTTTGGAAATCCACCAAGGAAGAAAGGAAGCTATATGAAAAGCATTCATAAATTAAAACCCGTCCCAACGGCAGAGAAAATTGCTCTAATGGCAGACAAGGGCGAAGATGTATCCAAACATTTTACTAACCATGGCAGGATGATGCCAGCCATCCGCCGGGTCAATGTCGATTTCGCGGAAAACATGCTGCGTGAATTGGATAGCTTGGTTCGCGAAATGAATGTTAGTCGGCAGGCAGTCATTAAATCGATCCTTCGCCAGGGATTGGACCAGCACTACTTAGCTAAGAAGAAGCGCCATCCTCCTGTAACTGCTCATTAACCACTCCGCTTTCTGGTCGAAAGCTATATTTCTTGAAAAACCCTGTCCACGACGGTGCGTCCAGAAAAGGCAGGTGTGTTCAGCAAGAGATAATCTTGCATGGGTAATAGCCAAAGCCCATTAGCTGGGATGGCAGGCAAGCGGGAAACCAAATACCTGAAGCCCATCACGAAAGGGGAAAGTTTCGGATTTCTGGGGTTTGACTTTCGACAGGTGAAAACCCGTCGAGGGAAATGGGGAGTGAAGTTCACGCCGAAAATGAAGGCTCGGACAACACTTCTAGGCAAACTCAAGGAAACATTTCGAAGCTTTCAATCCCAGCCGGTGCAGAGGGTGATTGAGCTGATCAATCCGAAACTGCGTGGATGGGTCAATTACTTTCGAATAGGACATTCTAGTCGTTGTTTTAATTACGTGGAAAGATGGGTCGAGAAGAAAATTCGACGGCTCATGATGCGTGCGAAGAAGCTCGATGGTTTTGGACGGAATAGGTGGAGTAGGGAATGGATAAATAAGTATCTGGGGTTGTACAGAAGTTACCAAATACGTTATTAGCAAGAACCGAAAGCACTACCAGTCTAATAGGTCACATAAACTTTGACATGAAAGCAACAGGTGAGCGTAGTGCGGGAAATCCGCACGCTACGTTCGAGGAGGCGGGGACTGGAAACGGAGCCAGAAGGCCACCGCACCAGCCCTCGACCCTACGGGACCCGGAGTGGACAAAACTTTTAACGGCAAAGAGCTAAAATAGGCTCTGTTAGGTTGTTCATCTGGGCCTACCACTTGTCGCTCTAATGGATTAGGTCTAAAATAACTTTAGTTGATTTGGGAGGATTTATGAATCACACGAACTTTATCGTAAGAGACCAAAAAATCTGTAACGGCGAACCCGTCATTAAAGGCACAAGGGTAACCCTTCGAACCGTTTTAGCCAGCCTTGCCGCTGGTGATGGCATTGATCAAATACTTAAATCTTTTCCCTCCCTAACCCGTGAGGCGGTAACCTCTGTCATTTCTTACGCCGCCGCTTCCGCCGAGGAAGACCTGCCCGTTCCAGCTGTTCCTAGCGTCTGATTGAAACAAATGAAAATAAAGTTGGATGAGAACCTGCCTGTTGATTTAATAGAACCCCTTTCTCGTCTCGGCCATGACGTGGATACAGTCCTTCAAGAGAACTTAATGGGCAAGGATGATCCAAGCGTATGGAAGGCTTCACAAGGGGCTGGCCGTTTTTTGGTATCCCAGGATTTGTATTTCTCCGACGTTCGAAGCCATTCTCCCGGAACCCATCATGGAGTTCTCCTCATCCGACTTACTGACCCAAGCCGTGAAGACCTGTTTAAACGAATTGTGGAGGTTTTTGAAAAAGAAGATGTCTCAACTTGGACTGGTTGTAATGTAGTGGCGACGAATCAAAAAGTGAGGGTGCGCCGGGCTTAATTCTTGTCCACGACGAGGACCCGGAGTGGACAGCCTCTTGGGCGCTTTCCCCAAAGGATTTGGGACAACAGTCAAAAGTAGAAAATAGTTATGTTGGATGTTTTGAAGCGTGAAACGATCTCAAATCTGTGGAAACGGAAATTGGACCAGGACGCCCAGAAACTCCCGCAAGCCGAGCGGCACCGCAATTTTTAACCGGATTCAGCCGGGTTTATCTGTGCCCTTGCCGCTGGTTGCCATGTTAAAAGATTGCTGGAAATCGGCGGATTAAGCGGGATATCCACCATTGCTCTTGCCGAGGCCGCGCGCCAGTCCGGTGGTCGTCTGATATCCATTGAGATCGAACCCAAACGACAAGCCGAATCGAAAAAAACAATCACCTCGCTGGGTCTGGAAGATTGGGTTGATTACCAATTAGGGGATGCCGGGAAATTGGTTCCCGGACTCGGGGAGCTTGATTTCGTATTGATCGATTGTGAAAAGGAAGATTACATTCGCTTTTTCGACATGCTCCGCCTGTCTCCTGGAGCGGTGGTGGTCGCGGATAATATCCTGTCGCACCATTTGACCGATTATGTCGCGCACGTGCGAAAGCGCGGTGATGCGGAGTCGATCACCCTTCCCATCGGCAAGGGGCTCGAGGTCACCCGTCTCGGAGCTAAACCCTAATCCATTAAGTACCTGCATTGTCCACGACGGGGAGCGCCGCGCACCGCAGCGTGACGCGGTGGGAGTGGACAGGTATATTCGACATGAATTGAAGTTTTTAATCACTTGTGTGACTAGGGGTGGATTTTAATCCGGCCATCCGCCACTTTATGCAGAATGCTGGCGATTAAAGTTTGATAAGGCATTCCTTCTTCCATCGCTTTTAATTGAATGGCTTTCAGATCGTATTCCGACATTCGTATGTTGACCCGGCGGTTCTTTTTAAGCGTTTCCCGGGCATAAGATTGGTAGCGTTTCCTTTCCGCATCGGAAAGTTTAGCCGGCTTCAATTTGCCGCTTTCGTAAGCGTCCAATATTCCCTTTTCGTAAGCGTCCAATTTAGGTTTCACGTTTGCGGCCTCTCTTCGTGTGTTTTTGAAAAGCTTTTCGGCTCGGAATGATGGTGATAAGCCTTATTTCTTTTTCATTTTCCAAATAGGGAACCAAGTAGACATATTCCATGGCCTTGATGACGAACATCTTCTGCCCCGGATACTTTTGCTGGTTCGGGTGATCGATCTTTTCCAACACGGCGTCCGATTCAATGCGGGCCACAATCACCTCGAACGAAATGCCCCTTTCCGCGATTAAGATTTCGTTCTTTTTTGTGTCCCAAGTGACGGGTTTCATGGGTTAAGGTTATCCTAATGTGTGCCTTTTGGCAACAGGCTGTTTAATTGACGGGAAGGGTTATTTTTCTGAGCCGGGGGCGGACGGAATTAGACCCTGGGGTTCGAGAGGTAAGGGCCCTATCCCACTCCGAGGCGGTAGCGTAAAAAAACGTAACCGGCAAAGTGGATAAACCCGCTTCCAAATCATTCCGGCTTTGTCTTTCAGAAGTCACTTTCCCAATGCTCCAAAAGTGATCGCCCAAACTCACTGCCGCTTTGTCCATGGGGCTATTGGCCCAAAGCTTTTCCACAGCACAATCGTTGTTTAAACTTAAACCCTGATAGAGATAAGGCATCCCCGCCAAAGCGGTATCGTGGCCAAGGCCCCCTCCACCCGGGGACAGGCGGGAATTGCGGATAAAATATTCCAGGGCAGAAACCAAATGCTTCAGGTCGTCCGCGCGGTTGCATTGAAAGGTCAGGGCGTTCTTGGCGCCGGAGCCGATCAAAGTGCAGTGAAAGTATTGGGAAGGGTTTTCGCCAGAAATGTCAATTTCATCCGTATGGATGTACAGCACATCTTCCCAAAAAACATTGAACGGGCCCGAGCCATTGAAATTCAAGGGATCGGTGCTTTTGCAATTGATGATGAGGTTGGTGGCGGTGGTCGCGATGTTCGCGATTGTCTTTTTATCGCCGTCGATGATCAGGGTGTATTTGTCCGGATCGGTCACGCCCTGAATCCGGCTGACGGCCAGATCGCCCGGCATACCTTCATCCGTCAAAACCGGAAAGGCTTTCACGACACAATTTTTCGGAAGAGCGGCGATTTCCTGTTCCAATAATTTTGGATCGTACAAAGTCCCCGACGAATTGCTAGGGGAGAGGGTTGTCGTCGACTTGTCCCCGTTGTTTATAGGGGAAGTGGAACCCCCTGTCGGGGACAAGTCGGATGGGGAAGCGGCGGATTGAAATGAAACGGAAGGCTGGTACGACGCGACAGGCGTCGAGTTAGCAGTTCGAAGTGAGGAGTTAGAAGCTGGCTCTTGAGTCCCAGAATGGGACGAAATCCCCGCAGGGGACGCACTCCTAACTGGCTGAGGAACAACCGGTGCCGAGTTTACCGCCGAGGTTTCACTCACAACGGATTTATTCCATGGCGCAGAGTCAACGGACCATCCCCGTCCCTGAACGATTAGATAAGCGAGAGCGGCACCGAGAAGTGAAATACGCAGAGGCTCCGCTTTCCAGGCGAAGTAAAAACCGATGGCCAGCAACGCGCTGATAAACAGGGTCGGCCCCAAATGGCTTTGGGCGCAGGCCCAGACCCAGGCGGGAAAATCATAAATCGCAAAATGGGCAAAGATACGGAACGGCCATTCCAGCAATGGTTTCAGCGCGGGCACAAAGGGACAGACAAGAACGATGGCCACCATCCACAAAAAGCCATACTGCAAAAGCACATAGACCACCCAATGCAGGGGTGTGAGAAACAGGGTGATGAACCCTTGCTGAAAACTACCGCTCTTGTGATGTCTCCGGCTGGAATGAGAAGTATGCAAAGGAACGATAAGGTGGGCTAATTTTCGGCAATTGCGGTGCTCGATCTTGAAAAGTTCTTTCCAGGCAATTTTGGCGAATTTTTCGCCGAGTTTCTTGAATAAATGGACTAGGGCACTATTTCCCTTTTTGCTTTTCTGCGACCGAGACTTACCTCCTGCCGCTTTTGCTTTAGGGGAATCGTGAATACTTCCTGCCGGACCAAAGAACTGATCAATCCGACTGCCGATCTGCTGTCCGAGGGTCTCGTTTTTTGATTTTTGGGATTTGGCCTGCGGGATGCTTTCTTCTTCGGGCTCTGATTCGATGGAATCTGGTTCGGCGGTTTCCACAGCCGTTTTTGGGGGTTTGGCTTTGGGGTCAAATTCGGCGGCAGGTTTACCTATGGCAATCCATGCCACTAGTGCTTTAATTTTCAGCGGGGCCAGTCGGAGGGTTAGGGTTACGTCCAGGGCGTTATGAAAGGCCGCAAGGTCCCCGACCTTGGCCTTTTTGAGGCCAGCCAGGGCTTTCGCGCTGTTGTAAGAGAGGGTATAGGGCGGGTTTCCTTTTTCAGCCAAACGGACCTTTTCGATGGCTACCGGGTCAAAGCAAGGTTTAAGGGCCGAAAGCTTGGTAACCATTGTCCGGTCAATATTGAGGGCCTTGCCCAGTTCGGCATGGGTGGCATCGGGTGTTTTTTCAAGTTGGGCGGTTATGGCGACCAGGTTGTCGAGCCATACAAGGGATTCAGGTTTTATATTGCTCAAAGGTTCCTCCTTGGTGCATAGGAGAGCGGTCTGGGTAATAGAAAATCGGGAATAAATTAATAGGCAAAAAGGATAAAGTCAATATTGTGCATAGGGAATCCAGTTTTGGTGAATAGGACTTTGACTTTTTGTGCATAGGAAAACCGGATTTGTGAATAGGCGAGCTGACGGGGTAAACCGATTTTCGGCTTTTTGTGCATAGGGAAAATGGTTTTGTGCATAGGGTTTTGACATTTTGTGCATAGGAAATCCGGCATTGTGCATAGGAAATCGGGCCTTATCCGGGGGATCGTCTAGCGAAAGGTTTGGCTTTAGCCGTCCAGCAGGTTTCTTTCCTCGTCGGCTGTCAGAAACCGCCACTTAGCCGATTCCACATCCAGTTTCAGACTTCCCATTTGAACGCGCTTCAACTCCAGTACTTTTAAGGCCGTCCCGAATTTGGGGTCCTTCAGTTCCCCGAACATGCGGCGGATATGGCGGTTTTTACCCTCGTCCAATTCCACTTCCAGCCGGGTTTTGGGGCCGGCGCCGCCCTTGATTTCAACCCTTACGGCTTTCAACAAACCCTCGCTGGTTTCCACTCCTCCCACCAGCTGAACAGCTTGTGGCTGGGTCACATGCCCCCGAACCCAAACTTCGTAGATTTTGTGGCAGGAACCGGGCTGGTTGAGGTGATCGGAAATGAGGCCGTTCTGGGTGAATAAAAGCAGTCCTTTGGAATCCATATCCAACCGGCCCACGGGCATCCAGCCTTCGTCATAGGCCCAGGGGGGCAGAAGCTCGTAGACGGTTTTGCGGTTTTTTTCGTCATGCCGGGTGACGACATAACCTTTGGGTTTATGAAGCACTAAGAGGCGGGATTCGGATTGATCTGTCACGAGAGGCTATTTTTTGGCGATAAATTTGACATCGGGTAGACCTTTAAAATCAGAATCCATGGTCCAGACCTTGGCCCCGTGAAGCTGGGCTGTCGCCAAAACGATGCTGTCGGCCATGGGAAGCTTATATTTTAAACTTACTGATGCGGCCTGAAGGGAAAGGGAAGAGTTTAAGTCTGCCACTTTAGCCTGGCGCATAGCCGCGGTTTTTTCCAGCGCTTCTTTTTTTCCTTTTTGGCGAAGAATGATTTTGAAAACCTCGTAAAGACAGATGGAAGGTACGATTAGGTTCTTCTGATTTTCGATGGCTGGGGCGAAAAAACCGGCGTTGGGCCCGTCCTCAAAATATTCCAGCCACGCGGATGAATCGACGACGTTCACGAACGGTCTTTCTTTTTACGGATAAAACGGGTATCCAGGCCTTTCAACGAACCCCGGAGAGAGCGGATGTCCTTGAGGGGCACAAATTCAAGACAGCCCTCGAATTCCAGCACCTCAAACTTTTGTCCGGGTTTGATGTGGAGGTCCTTGCGTATTTTTTCGGGAATGACGACCTGATATTTGGGGGATACGGTTACGGTGCTCACGTCAGGCTCCTTCGATAGTTTATGCGTAAAACGATAACACTATCGATGAAGTTTTTCAAGCGGAGGGTCTGGAATTGAAATCCTTGAATATTTTCTCTGCGGCGGTTTCGCCCGCGGCGACGCAATCGGGAATGCCGACGCCTTTTAAGCCGTTGCCCGCCAGATAAAGACCTTTTTGTTCTGAGGCTTTGTCCTCCAGACGGGAACATTGGCTTAAGTGACC
>Ga0302281_10003514_pt1 | contig 10848 bp, 10 predicted proteins | sample III_Fen_E1_2_FD_198762 | JGI IMG/M metagenome (GOLD analysis project Ga0302281, IMG submission 198762) | Peat permafrost microbial communities from Stordalen Mire near Abisko, Sweden - III_Fen_E1_2 | ecosystem: Environmental > Terrestrial > Soil > Wetlands > Permafrost | place: Sweden: Abisko...
TGACCCTTACCCCGTCACAATCTCGCTGAAGTCCGCAATCCCTGAGAACCCATCCAGCACCTGCTGAATCAGCCCCAGCCGCGCAGCCCGCAGCCCAGCATCCGGCGACATCACCATCACCTTGTCAAAGAAGCCATCCACCGCCGGACGCAGCGTCGCCACCGCCTCCAGCGCACCGGCATAATCCGCCTTCGCCCTGAGCGCGGCAACCTTGCCCGCCAGCTCAGCCGACTCCGCAGCCAGCGCCAGCTCTTCCGCCTCCACCAGCGCCTGCCCAAACTCCGCCGCCACAGGCTCTTTCTTTTCAGCCGCTTGCCGCAGAATATTCTTGATCCGCTTGAATGCCGCCGAAATCGCCACAAAGTCCTCTGACCCGCGCACCGCCGTCAACGCATCGGCACGGGCGATGGCATCCCGCACATCGTCGGCCCCGGCAGCCAGCACCGCCGCCACCACGTCATAGGCAAATCCACGCACATCCTTCAGGTAGAAATGCAGCCGCTCCGCCAAAAAGCTCTTCACCTGCTCAGTCCCTGCTCCGGTCGAGCCAACCACCTCGCTCAACGTCAGCGGCAGAGCCGACTCGGCAAGAATCTTCACAATCCCGTTGGCCGCACGCCGCAGAGCAAACGGATCCTTCGACCCCGTCGGCGCAGCCCCAATCCCGAACATCGCCACAATCGTCTGGATGCGATCCGCCAGGCCAAGCAACTGACCCTCGATCGTCCCCGGAATCCCATCGTCGGTTCCCGCCGGCGTGTACTGCGCGTAAATTGCTTCGGCCACCGTCTCGCCCAGCCCCTGCGCCCGCGCATACAGCCCGCCGATAATCCCCTGCAGCTCCGTAAACTCCTTCACCAGCTCGGCCGTCAGGTCCGTCTTCGCCAGCAATGTCGCCTGCAGCAGCGCCGTCTTGTCCAGCACCTTGCCCCGCCCGGCCACTGTCGCCGCCAGCTCCGCGGCCACTTTCAAATTTCCTTCGGTCTTCCAGTAGTAGCTGCCCAGTTCCTTCTGGAAGGTCACCGTCTTCAGCATCTCCACCCGCTCCGTCAACGGAGTCTTCTGGTCAACCTCCCAGAAGAACCGTGCATCCTTGAACCGCGCCCGCAGCACCCTCTGGTTCCCATGCCGGATGATCGCCTCACCCTCGGCATCCACTTCAATATTCATCACCGCCAGAAAATGCGGCGCCAGCTTCCCGTCCCCACCCTCCACGGCAAAGTACTTCTGGTGGTCCCGCATCACCGTCACCAGCACTTCTTCCGGCAGCGCCAGGTACTCCGGCTCAAAGTTGCCCAAAATTACCGTCGGCCACTCCGTCAGGTGCACCACCGTCTCCACCAGCGGCTCATCCTCACGCCAGCGAGTTCCCGGCAACTTCCGCGTCGCCTTGTCCAGCGCTTTGCGAATCGAGTGCCGCCGCTCCGCCACATCCACCACAACTTTGGCTACCAGCATCGCTTCCGGGTAACTCGCCGGATGATCCAGCACCACCGGCTTTTCCCCATGCAATATCCGATGTCCGCGGCTCACATTGCCCGCATGAATCCCGGCAATCTCCAAGGGCACTATCGAGCCATCCAGCAGCGCCACAACCCAACGCACCGGCCGCACAAACCGCTCCGGTTTGCCCGCGCGCCAGTACATATTCTTCGCCCAGTACAAGGCCAGCACTTCCTTCGGCAGCTCCGCCGTCAGCAGCTCCGCCGCGCTGTGTCCCGGCCGCTTCACCGTCGCACCCACGTACTCGCCCTTGGCGTTCGCCACCTTCGTCAGCTCTCCCACGGCAACGCCTGCCTTCTTCGCAAAGGCCTCCGCGGCAGCCGTCGGCACGTCATCCTTGAACGCAACCTTCCATGAGGGTCCCGTCAGTTGCTCTTCCGTATCCGCCTGCCCGTCAAGCAGTCCTTCAACGACTACGGCAAGCCGCCGCGGCGTCGAGTACGTCGTCACCTTCGCCCCAGCGCCCAGCAAGCGCTCCCGCGTCAGCAAATCCTGCACGCGGCGGCCCAACTCAGCCTCCGCTCCGGCAATCATCCGGGCGGGAATCTCATCCAGCCCAATTTCCAACAAAAAATCAGCCATGTCTCTCTAACTCTCTCGCAAGCCTGCTCCAGCCGACCCGCTCTCTAGCTCTAGCTTGCCGTCTGCTGCAACTGGTACGCCTTGGCCACACCCACCGCCAGGTTCCGTATCCGCCCAATCATCCCCACCCGCTCCGTCACGCTGATCGCGCCTCGCGCATCCAGCAGATTGAACAGGTTCGAGCACTTCAGCGCCAGCTCATAGGTCGACATCAGCGGAAACCGCTGCTTTTCCTTCAGCGTCGCCGTCTCGCTCTTGAGCACCGCGTTGGCTTCCTGGATCAGCACCGTAGCCTCCCGCTCATAGCGGTTGAAGTGCTCCCAAAGCTCGCCAACGTCTGCCATTTCAAAGTTGTACACCGAGTACTGCAGCTCTTCCTGCAACCGAACATCGCCGTAGGTCACCACAGCACCCGTCTCCGGATCCCGCGCCCACACCACGTCGTACACCGAGTCCACATCCTGCAGAAAGGCCGCCAGCCGCTCCAGCCCATACGTGAGTTCCGCGCAGATGGGGTCCAGATCCAGGCCGCCACACTGCTGGAAGTACGTGAACTGGGTAATCTCCATCCCGTCCATCATCACCTGCCAGCCCACGCCCCAGGCGCCCACCGTCGGTCCTTCCCAGTTGTCCTCTTCAAACTTCAAGTCGTGCCGGCTCAGGTCAATCCCGATCGCCTCCAGGGACTGCAAATACAGCTCCTGCACATTGACCGGCGGCGGCTTCAGAATCAGCTGAAACTGCGTATGCCGGAACAGCCGGTTGGGATTCTCACCATACCGCCCATCGGCCGGCCTGCGTGAAGGCTGCGCATACCCCACCCGGTAAGGCTTCGGCCCCTGCACCCGCAAAAACGTCTCCGGAGCCATCGTCCCAGCTCCCACCTCCACGTCAAACGGCTGCTGCAACACGCACCCGCGCGCCGCCCAAAAGCTCTGCAGGCGAAAAAGAAGTTCCTGAAATGTCAGGGGATGCGTCACGGCAGCAACGCCATGACCAGCAGACACAGGGTTTACACCGGATATGGAAGACACAAGGGCACTCTCACGGAAAAAACTTAGGTTGATTTTACCGTAACCGGCCACAACCCATTCATCCCCCCAACTGCCGCAACGCTTCGGCACTCCGCAAACGCCGCTCCAGATGCCGCTCCAGCGCCTGCCAACTGAACCGCCTGAGCGCCTGCGCCCGCTTCCTCGGCCACGCCTCCCCGGCAAACGCGCTCACTGGCGTCCGCAATATCCGCTGCGCCAGCGTCCACGCATCCGCATCCAGCACCGCGCCCGCCCCCTGCCGGTGCAACGCGCAGTACAGCCCGTCTTCCCCCGGATGAAAACTCGCCTCGTCCGCCGCCAGCCGCTCCCCGCACATCGTGCACGCTCCCATATCCGGCAGCCAGCCCATCAGCCGCGTCATCCACAGCGAAAAATACGTCAGCGGCATCCACGGCCCTTCCACAGTCGTCGCGTCCAGCACCGCCAGCAGCAGACGAAACACCGTCTCCTGCGGATCGTTCTCCGGCAGCGCCTCCTCCAGCACCTCGGCGTAGAAGCTCAGCACCGCAGCCCGCGCATAATCCACCGGAGCCGACAGCGGAGACCACCCCAGTTCCAACTGATCCAGCCGCACCAGCTCCTGTCGCGGCTTCACCGCAAACCACGCCTTTGCCTGCGTCATCGGCTCCAGCGATCCCCCAAACCGCTTCCGGCTCTTCAGCGCTGACTTCGCAATCCCCTTGATCTTCCCGTAGTCGCGCGTAAAGAAGCTGACCACCAGGTCAGCCTCATTCACCGGCCAGCAACGCAAGATCACGGCATCGGAAGAGTGCAGGCTCATGGCTCAAGACTCTCCTGCCGGGCCACATCTCTGCAACCGCTGCGCCTTACAGCTGCCGAACCAGCACCAGACTCCAGGCGTCGATCGGCCGGTCAAGATCCAGCTTCCCGTCCTTGTCCGCCCGCACCACTTCCTTGGCAGTGGCCCAAGCCGCCTCGCGCAAAACGCGCGTCTGCTCCATATTCGGAGGCTCCGGTCGTCCCATCCTTTCCCATACCGCCACCACGTTGCCGTGCGCACGGTCCAGCGTCTCCACTTCAAACGCCATCCCCGGGACGAGGCCCTTCAGGTGCAGCTCGAGCCTTCGCGCGCTTCCCGTAGCCACCAGCGCATCGGCCTCTTCCACCGTCGCGGTCTCCGGAATCACAATCCGCTCTTCCGCCGGATAGTTGTATGCCAAGGCCGTTATCCGTCCAGACTCCTTCGCCCGCGTCACAATCGCTCCATCGGTCCGCGCCAGCAGTTGGTCGCCCAGTTGGTTCAGCATCCGGTAGGCATGGAACGACGGCTTCACAATCTGCTGGTAATTGATCATCCCAAAGCAGCCGTGGAAGACCGAGTCCGTATTCCGATTCTCCTCAAACACATCCGTAAATACCCAGTACGACAGCGAATCCACCAGCCCAATCGAATCCAGATTTGTCTTCGCGATAAACGCCGCCGCAGCCAGCGAATCATGCGTATGGTCCAGCGGAGATGGGCTCGAACTCCATTCCGTCAGCTGAATCTCAGCGTGCGGATACGGGCTCGCGTCAATCATCTTCCGCAGCATCGCCAGGTCGTCGTGCGTTGACTCAATCCCCCGCCGGTAATGCCCCGCACCCGGCGTCCCCGCCGCAATGTCAAAGCTCTGCGGATACGGATGGGTCGAAATAAAATCGACCGGCAAATGATTGGCCACCGCATACTCAAAAAAATCATCAATCCAAATCGGCCGCCAGGGAATACTCAGCGGATCGAAGGGCTTGCCCGAATCCTGCGCCGTCTTCAGCGCCGCACCGTCCAAATCGAAATTGCTCGTCGTTGGCCCGCCCACCTTCAGCGCCGGATCCACCTTCTTGATGGTCAGCGCCGTGATCTTGTACAGGTCAAAGTACTGCTTCTGCGTTCCGGCAAAGAACCCGTCCGTCAAATTCGGCTCGTTCCAAACCTCGAAATACCACCGCCGCACTTCCTCGGCTCCGTACCGCGCCTCGCAGTGCTCCACAAACTTCTGAATCAGCTCAGCCCAGCGGTTGTAGTCCTTCGGCGGACTCCCATTGCCCTTCCACCACATCACCGTGGCCTTCTTCGTCGCCATCTCTTCCGGTGAAAATCCCAGCTCCACAAAGGGCCTCACCCCGTTCGCCAGCATCCGGTCAAACAGGTCGTCAATGTACTGGAAGTTGTAAATCGGCCTTCCCTGCTCGTCCTCCCGATACACAAACATGTCGTCGTGGAAGAGCCCATGAAACCGCACATACTGGAAGCCGTCATTGTCCGCCGCGGTCTTCAACTCTTCCTGCCAGGTGGCGCGCAACCCCTCATTGGCCCGCCCAGCGCCCACCACCTTGCTCCAAAAGTGCACCAGCGGCTGTGCCTGCCCTCTGCCATCGGCCGCGAGGCGAATGCCGGTATCGGCGGGTGCAGCGGAAGACTGTGCGCTCATTTCCACAGCACAACACAGCAGAACGGAAACAGTCAGCACCGCGGCACGACCCTGAACGAGAAAAGTGAACATGCAATCTCCGAAAGAAACGGCGCAAACGCCTGAAACGCTTGCACAAAGCGCCCCCATCCTAGGGATTGCCGGATTCTCCTGTCAAATCGTTCCCCTGAACGCAAAAACGCGCAGCCGATGGGGCTGCGCGTTTGCGGGCATCCTCTGGGGATACGCGATTCTGACTCAGAGACTAGCGGCCGTAGTTGGCAGCGTTCTTCTCGGTAAAGTGAGCCCACTTTTCGGGCAGATCGTCCGCGGCAAAAATCGCCGACACAGGGCACGCGGGCACGCATGCGCCGCAGTCAATGCACTCCACCGGATCGATGAATAGCTGATCCGAGTCGCCAAACTGGCCTTCGTCCTTCTTCGGGTGAATGCAATCGACGGGACAGGCGTCCACACAGGCGGTGTCCTTGGTGCCGATACAGGGTTCTGCAATTACGTATGCCATGGTTTTTCAGCTCTCCGTGGAGGATGTTTCTGCTCGCTCATAGTAGCACAACAGACGCAACGCTTGGGAAGGGCCGCCAACCTCGCGCGCACAGGAAAATCCCACCCCCTGCACTCCCAGTCCACATCGCGAAACACATCAGGATTTCGCGCTCTGCCTCGCCACACGCTTTGCCGCATACTCGGCCGGAGTCGGAATTGCCCTCAGCCCGCGCCCCGCAAACATATCTCCAAAGAACCCCAGCAGCTCTTCATGCATCAGCCCATTCGTCGCCAGCACTTCCCTGCTGTCCAGCTTCCTGTGCGTCCCATCAAAACCCGTTACCCGCCCGCCGGCTTCCTCCACCAGCAGAAAACCCGCCGACGTGTCCCACGGATTCAGATTGAACTCCCAGTAGGCATCCATCCGCCCGCACGCAACATACGCCAGGTCCAGCGCCGCCGAACCCGCCCGCCTCACCCCGTGGGATCGCAGCGTAAACTCGTGGTAAAAGTGAATATTCGGCGAATCGTGCCGCTTCCGGCTCGGAAATCCCGTCGCAATCAGCGCCTCGCCCAACTCCGGCACCTTCGACACACGCATTGGCTTCCCATTCAGCCACGCGCCCTTGCCCGGCTCAGCGGCAAACAACTCATCCCGCATCGGATCGTACACAATGCCGGCCACCACCGGCCCATCTTCACCCTCGGCCAGCCCTGGCGCACGCCGCTCCAGCCCCATCGAAACGGCAAAGTGCGGAAAGCTGTGCGCAAAATTCGTCGTCCCATCCAGCGGGTCAATGTACCACCGGAACTCCGCGTCCAGCCGATCCCGCGTTCCCTCTTCGCCATACACCCCATGCGTCGGAAACGTCGTCTTCAGCGCCTCGCGCAGATAGGCCTCCACCGTCCGGTCCGCCACCGTCACCAGGTCCACGTCGCCCTTGTATTCGGTCTCCACGCCCTGCGCGTAAAACTCCCGCAGCATCGCCCCGGCCTTGCGCGCCAGCGGTTCCGCCTGAGCCACAATCTTCAGCCCACCCAGTTCCAGGTTCCCGCTCCCAGCCTTGTTCATTGCCCCGCCACATTCCCATCGGCCACGACCGTACGCCGCCGCGCCGTCTCTGTAATCATCCGGATCTGGTGCTTATAAATAAACAGGTTCGGGTGTCCTTCGCGGGTAATCCGAATCATCCCATCGTCAAAATACTCAATCCACCCGCTGATCGTCTCCCCGTCCCGCAGTTGCACCTGAACGCTCACGTGGCGCTCGCTCAGTGATCGCAAATACAGGGCTTCCTGGCCGGTTTCTCCAGGCGGAGGACTCTTGCTGCGTCGGTTGTGCATCTGTGTTCCAGGCATGTCACCGATTGTAGTAGCCCCCGCCATTCCCCGCCAGCCGGCGTCACAAATCTACCCACCCGCCCTACTGCCCATCCCCGTAATACCCCGTCCGGTAGTGCACCTGGAACGACTCCTCGGCAGCCCGCGGAACCGTCACCCGTATCCGGTGAAAATTCACCCCAGGCTCCTGCTTCGCCGGGTAATATCCCAGCAGATACTGCGTCCGAAGATCTTCTGACACCCTATCAAACGCCTTGTCCAGCCCCCCGTCGCTCACGTAGAAGTACCGTCCGCCCGTCTGCTCCGACAACGTAATCAGCGCATGTTCCCCGCCCAGCTCCCGGCCCGCACTGGCCTCCACCGGCACGTCAATCAGGCTGTACACCATCACCTCGCCCCGCAGCGCTGCCTCCAGCGCCTGCGCATAGGTCGTGTTCTTTGCCGTGTCCCCACCATCTGAAATCACAATCAGCACCTTGCGCCCCTGCTTCGGCGCCAGGTTCTGCGAGGACAGCAGCACCGCGTCATAAAATGCCGTCGAGTTGCCCCCGCGCAAACTTCCCAACCCCTTATCCAGCCGGTTCGCCTGGTTCGTAAATCCCACCACCTCACGCACCTCGTCGGAAAACTCCATCAGCGCCATCCGGTCCTGCGCCCGCAGCAACGCACGGATAAACCGACGCGCCGCCTGCTCTTCCACCGCCATGTCCTTGCGCACGCTCCCGCTCGTATCCACCGCGAGCACCAGGTTCAGCGGCAACTCCGACTGCCGTTCAAACACCGCAATCCGCTGCGCCCGCCCGTCCTCGGTCACGGCAAAATCCTCCCGCGTCAGCCCGCCCACAATCGCACCCGTCGCGTCCGTCACGTTGGTAAACACGTTCACCAGCCGCACATTCACCTTAAAAGTCGGCGCTGTCTGCTCGCCCTCCGTCACTCCAGTCGTACCCGTCGCGGGCGCAGCCGTCTGCCCCAGCGCAAGCCCACACCAGGCCAGCATCCCCGCCAGCACCACAGCATGTGTCAGCCAGCGGCTCATTTCCCAACCCCTTCGCCCGGCGTCAACTCCGCCGGAAATGGCTCCCCATCGGCCCAAACCGCCCCATCCGCAAAGGTCTCCTTCTTCCAGATCGGCACCGTCTTCTTCAGCGTGTCAATCACCCACCGGCAAGCCTCAAACGCCGCCCCTCGATGCGCCGAAGCCACCACAATCAGCACGCTCGTCTCGCCAATCTCCAGCCGCCCCAACCGGTGCACAACCAGCACCTGCCGCACTCCAAACCGCTCCACGGCCTCTGCCGACAGCGCCTCCATCTGCCGCTCCGCCATCTCCTCGTACGCTTCATAGTCCAGGTAAAGCGTCCGCCGTCCCCTCGTGTTGTCCCGCACAATCCCGTCAAATACCACCACGGCCCCATCGGCTCCCGCCTTGGCAGCCCCCACCAGAGCATCGGCCGCAATCGGCTCCCGAGTCAGCCAACTCCGTCTCGTCTCCGACCCGCCCGAAACCGGCGGCAACAGCCCCACCTCGTCCCCCTCGCGCAATACCCGTCCCCCCTGCGCATACTCCGCATTCACGCTCACCGCACAGCTCCCCAGCAGCCCAGCCACAGCCGGCTCATTCGCCAGCCCTGCCCGTACCGCCGCTACCAGGTCAGCCACAGTCGCGCCCTCGGCCAGCTCCATCGCTCCGCCCGTCACGCTCCCGCGCAATACCCCAAATGTCAGCAATTCCACGCGCATCTTCTTCAAAAGCATACCCTGTCGTTAGACGCGGCATCCCGTCATTCGCACCACACACTCCCCCAGCCTCAAGTCCGCTCCCCAGCCCAAACCACTTCCGTTCCTCATTTCCGTCCGTGTATGCTAACGCCTAATCTCGACCCGGCCCCGGTCCGGACAGGCGCTTCCCCAAAAACACCATGACCAGCCCCGCCACAACCCGCGTCGTCGGCACCCCGCAGCTCCGCAAAGAGGGCCTCGCCAAGGTCACTGGCCGTGCCCAATACGTCGACGACCTCACCCGGCCCGGCCTCTGGTACGGCGCAACCGTCCGCAGTTCCATCCCACGCGGACGCATCCTCGCCATCCACTACGACCCCGCCATCGACTGGTCTGAATTCGTCCTCGTCACCGCCGCCGACATTCCAGGCCACAACCACATCCAGCTCATCTTTGCCGACCAGCCCTGCCTCGCCGACACCGTCGTCAATCATCCCGAAGAGCCCATCGTCCTGCTCGCCCATCCTGACAAACACCGGCTCCCAGCCGCCATCGCAGCCATCCGCATCGACTACGAGCCGCTCCCCGCCGTGCTCACGATTGAGGAAAGTGAAACCCGGCGAGAAATCATCCTCGGCAACGACAATCTCATCAAGCAATTCCACATCGACAAGGGCGACGTAGACTCCGTCTGGTCGACCGCTGCACACATCGTCTCCGGCGAATACCGCACCGGCGCCCAGGAGCATCTCTACATCGAAAACAACGGCGTCCTCGCCGAGTACTCAGACGCCGACGGCCTCACCGTCTGGGGCTCGCTCCAGTGTCCCTTCTACGTCCACCGCTCCCTCACTGCCGTCTTCGCCCTGCCTGCTGAGAAAGTGCGCGTCATCCAGACGGAAACCGGCGGCGCATTCGGCGGCAAAGAGGATTACCCCTCCATCCTCGCCGCACACGCCGGCCTGCTTGCCCTCAAGGCCCGCCGGCCCATCAAAATCGTCTACGACCGCATGGAAGACCTCGCCGCCACCACCAAGCGCCATCCCTCCCGCACCCGCCATCGCACCGCTGTCGACCAGAACGGCAAGCTCCTCGCCATGGACATCGAAATCGCCACCGACGCCGGCGCATACTCCACCCTGTCCTCCACCGTGCTCTCCCGCGCCACCCTCCACTCCACCGGTCCCTACCTCTGCCCCAACATCCGCATCCGCTCCAGCGCCTGGGCCACCAACACCGTCCCCACCGGAGCATTTCGCGGATTCGGCGCGCCCCAGTCCATCTTCGCCATCGAGCGCCACATGGACCAGATCGCCTCGGCCATCGGCATCGCACCAGACGAACTCCGCCGTCGAAACTTCCTTCACGACGGCGACACCACCTCCACCGGCCAGATCATGCGCGAGTCCGTCATCCTCGACCACCTCCTCGCCCGCGCCCTCCACGAATCCAACTACCACGTCAAACGCGCCCAATTCGCCCGCGAAAATCCCCTCAGCACCATCAAACGCGGCATCGGCATCGCCAGCTTCTTCCACGGCGCAGGCTTCACCGGCTCCGGCGAACGCTACCTCAACTCCCTCGCCGGGATCGACGTCACCCCTGAAAACCACGTCCGCGTCCTCGTCTCCAGCACCGAATTCGGTCAGGGAACCAACACCATCCTGCCCCAAATCGCCGCCGAAGCCCTCCACCTCGCCTACGACGACATCTCCATGGCCCCGCCCGAC
>Ga0302281_10003516_pt1 | contig 10847 bp, 11 predicted proteins | sample III_Fen_E1_2_FD_198762 | JGI IMG/M metagenome (GOLD analysis project Ga0302281, IMG submission 198762) | Peat permafrost microbial communities from Stordalen Mire near Abisko, Sweden - III_Fen_E1_2 | ecosystem: Environmental > Terrestrial > Soil > Wetlands > Permafrost | place: Sweden: Abisko...
AGTCGCAAAGCAGCACAGGTTTGAGAAAATTACATACCATGCCCATCGCCATAGATACTGCCGGTTTGCACCCTGCCACCGAGTCCTGCCTTGAGGCATTGCAGTGGCTGTATGAGGAGCATATTTTTTCCAATATTCTCGATATGGGCTGCGGCAACGGCGTGTTATCGCTGGCGGCGGCGGGCATATGGAACGCCCGTGTACTGGCAGCAGACATCGCGCCGCAAGCCATCGCCGACACTACGAAAAATATCGCGCGTCACAAGCTGGAGGCGCTGGTAACGCCGCTGCATAGCGACGGCTTCGCACACGAACTCATCCGCGCCCACGCGCCTTATGATCTCATCATCTTCAACCTGCTGGCCGAACCTATCGTGCAAATGGCACCAGAAGTAAAATCGCATCTCGCGCATGGCGGCGTGTGTATCCTGTCCGGTATATTGGCATGGCTGGCGGCGGATGTGGAATCCATTTATACCGGGCTGGGATTTACCGTGCTCAAGACCATCACGCGCTCGCCGTGGCAGACGTATATTATGCGTTTGCCGCCGAACTGATTACGGCATCAGGCTGCGGACGGTGTTGGGAATCGGCGGCGTTTTCGCTACCAGCTCGGTGATGAATACATGTTTTTGCTTCACCTGGCGCTTCCACTCGGCGGCGTGTTGTTTTCGTTCCTCAATAAATTCCGCGAGGTCATCGTCCAGCACGCCTCGCCGCTCGGCTAGCTGGTGGAGCTTGAAATCAGGCATTTCATTAATTTCTACAATCACTGCACCGGCATCGACGGGCGCGATGTCCCATCCCGCCAGTGGTATCTGCTCGAACGCCTTGGCGCCTTCGAGCGCCAGCGAGGTGATTTCCTGCCAGTTGGGAACACTGGTTCCCGTAATCTGAGCATTCGTATCGGGATGATGGGTGATCTCTTCAAACCCATTGGAGGTGCCGCGTATGACCCGCAACACCTGCCCACTGCCGAGGTCAATCTGTGCGAGCAGATTGCCGGTACGCCAGTAATTATCGGCGAAATTAATCCCCGCTGGAATTTTCCAGCAGGCATGCAAAAGTTTGGGCGCGCCGTCGCTCACGATGGTAATCAGCCGGATTGTCGCCAACCGGTCGCCGCATATTTCGCGCACCTTCGCATGCGGGCGCACACGCGCCTGAAATAGATAGCCGGAAGCAGAATGTGCTTTTACAAAGCCGATGAACGTATCGAACGGAATGGCGTGCCCCACCGTGCTGATAAGGCTGTGATTCTCCACGTCGTAGCGCTCGAGGCTTGCCGTGCCGATGCTTTGATGGCCGCTGATCGGCTTGCAGAACAGCGGATAATGCTCATTCTTAGTCAGAAACTCGCGCAACTCCACTTCGCTGCGCAGCAGGAATTTGGCGGGCCTGCCGACCTGATCGCGGAACACGGCGATGGTCGGCATCACTGGAAAACCGTACATTCCCAGCAGAATATCGGCGGCGACTTTATTATTCACCAACCCGAAAAAATCGCAGCGGTAATTCGCCTGCAGACATATCTGCTGCGTGGCGTACGCGCCGACGAAGGCTTTTTTATCGGCATTGCCATAGAGGTTCGGATCGAACAGCCGCAACCCGAAATATTCTTCAAACGCCAGACGCCCCGCCCCGTACCTGAGCGCCGTCATTTCCTTCAGCAGATCGAAACGCGAACGGCCACTGACCATTGCCGCCTCGGATAATTTTTCTCCGAAGGACAGTGACGATTTGGGTTTTTCTATGTCAACGCAATCCATATTGTACCTTATACGTATTTCATGTATAAAACATTCGTAGCCTTTTACAAGGATTGACCATGTCGATTACAGTCTGTACGGGTAAATTGCATCGTGTGCGGGTGACCGCCGCGAAGCTCGATTACGAAGGCAGCATCACCATCGATCCGGTGCTGATGAAAGCGGCTTGTATCGCACCGTTTCAACTCTTACACATCAACAGCATGGCCAACGCCGTGCACTGGGAAACCTATGCCATCCCCGGCAAATCCGGCTCGGGCGAAATTTGTCTGAACGGCTGCCCGGCGCGATTGTTTCATGCGGGCGATGAAGTGATTATCCTCTCGCTCGAACAAATGACCCGCGCCGAAGCGGCAAAAGTTGAGCACAGGGTGGTGTATGTGGACGCTAAGAACAAGCCGGTGCGCACGGAAATCAAGAAGGCGTCTAAATACTAACTTCCCCCCTCTCCCTCCGGGAGAGGGCCGGGGTGAGGGACTCTCCCCGGACTCCCTGCCTGAATATGCTGATAGACCCTCACCCTAACCCTCTCCCGGAGGGAGAGGGGATTGAGAGTGCGGCTTTATCAAGCACACGCATCGCCCCATTAATCACCGCCTCGCCACCGCGCCCACCCGGCGATAGGGCATCGACGATCAGCCGCATATCCACGCACAGGCGCAACGCGCCGCTTGCCACGGGTTGTCCAAGCTGGCAACGCGCGGCAGTCGTGAGTTCGTATATTTTTTTCATTTCATCCTTGTTTAACAAGATTCCCGATTCGCGGCGCATCAGGAATGGGAAAATGGTGGGGATATGATCCCAGCTCATCTGTCCTGCCAGGGGCTGGCGGTTTATCTCCTGCGTGGCCAGCGGCACAAAAACTGGATCGTCGTTCAGGCGTTTCTGGATAGCGGCGGCGAAGGTTTCAAGAAAGGCGCGGATGTCCGTTTCGGATAACGTATGGAACGCGCGCAACTCGGCAAGCGCCGCTTCGAAGCGCAGCAGCAATCCGTAATTGGCGACATCGGGGAGAGTGGAACGCGCCGCCCATGTATCGGGCCAATCGGCGCGGGGGGAATAGAGGCTGAGCATGAGCGGCAATTTGCGACCGCGCAGGCGTTGCGCCATAGAGCGCGGCACAAACAACGCGCCGGAAAATGCCGGGCCGGTGACGAATTTCGATCCGGTCATCGCCAGTAAGAAGTCCTGTTCCAGATAAGCGCGGATCGTCACCTTGCTCAGGCGAAACTGGCAGGCATCGACCAGTATATCGAGCTTATCTGCATAGCGGCGCTTGAGCGCCAGCGCGCAGGCGGGGCTTGGGATGGCGAGGCCGGTTTTGGATAAATCGGTGAGGATGAGCAGCACGCGCTGGCCTTTGGCGATGGCACTTGCGGTGAGTTTTTCCACTTCGGCATCGATGACGGAAGCGGAATACAGATCGCCGTTCTCGGCGCGGCATTTGACTTCGGCCACTTCGACATTGCTCTTGCGCCCAATCCATTCGCCTTGCGTCACCACACCGCCCAGCGCCGTGCAGTCGCTGAAATGGCGGCCATTAAGCGCCGCGGGAACGCCGCTTCCCGTTTCGGCAGCTTCGGCCATGATGACCAACAACGGCGCATCCAGGCATAAAAGCTGGGCGGCGAATAAATGCAGGTCGGTTCCCGACGCGCCGAAAATAATATCGAGGCCGGAGAGATGTGTGAGGCCGTGAAGCGCGACCAGCTCGCCGCGCATACGGTTTAATTCGCGGGCGTAGGTTGCCGCTGAATCTTCGAGACGGGCGGCGGCTTTGAGCCAGCGGTAGAGCCCGGCGCTGGCGGCGAATCCGGCCTTGGATATGGTCGAGGCGGTGCAGGAGCCGTAGGATAATAATTCCGGTTTCGGAATGGCATAACAGCCATATTTATTGACGCCGTTCGCGCCGCGCACAATGCGTGCATCGCCGCCGCCGGTGAGCAGATCTTCAAGGAACGGCAGGGCGATTTCCGGGGCGCTCTGTAATGCGCCGAAGTCCGCGCCCAGGAAAATAGAGGCAAAATTTTCGGATGGGTGGGATTGATAAACGCGCGTACTGCACATGGCGATCTTACTCCGGCTGGTTTTAACGATTGGGATGACGGCATCGCCAACATCTATAGTAGAGCAATCGGTATGCCAATTTAACAGACGGGAAATAAAGGAATAAAGTTGCATCACGAATTTTTAGCCCCGGATGCTGGAGACAAAATAGCGGAATTATTTGCCGGGTTGATGGAAGCGCGCTGGAGCAGCATTTTTTGGATGGCATCCAGAATACGCTGAACCGCCGGGCGGCGATAATCCCACCTTGCATCCGGCTCAGGAGGATTGACGACCATGGTGGCGTTGGCTTCGAATAAAATGATGTCGCCCTCGGGGCTTAGGCTGAAATCGGCACCGGCGTAATCCAAGCCTAATGTGTCGCGGATTTTTTCGAACGCGGTCATGGCTTTTGCACCGAGCACCTGCGGCATATCGGCGAGGAACGCAGCGTCCTCAGCGCGGTTGTCGGGGTTATCCGCCATCTCGGCGCTGAAATAATGGATTTTCCATTCATGCGAAATGGCGGCATGCAGCGGGTAGATGGTTCCGTCGATCATCATCACCCGGTATTTGCGGATTTTGCCGTCGGCGCCACGCGCGTCGAGATATTCGATGACCATCAGTTCGCGCCCCGGCATTTTAGCCACGGCGTCGGCGAGTGAATCTTCATTCTCTACGCGCATAAAGAATCGACCGGTATGAAAACCCGGCGACCGGAGCAATAGCGGAAAGGTAAAGTCATGAGACAGATTCTCAGCCGTGATTTCTTCGCGCGGGAGCAATTTCATTTTGGGTGTAATGACGCCCGGGATTTTTGCGAAGCGTTCGGCGTTGGCGGCGCGGCCTGTTTCCATCACGCTGGCTGGCGGATTGATGACGGGGGCTTTCGAGCGCTCGGCGATTATGTTCGCGGCAGCAGCAAGCGATGGCTGGCAGAGGTCGGCATCACCGATGACATTGACGACTAATTGATGCGGCGGGAACGGCAATACCGGGTTGTAAAAATCGACGAACAATACGGAGGTGAAAAAAATCCGGTCGTTGAGATGATGCTTGATCGGCACCGTGCCACCCGCCGCTGAAGCGAGGAGCAGCAGCGCGACGGGCGTGCCTTTGCCGCGATAGGGAAACAGCATGATGGGTTTGTCTTTGAAACCTTTCATACGGTGGATGCGGGCGTTTTCCTCATCGCCGATGTCGGTGAGCAAATGCGATAATCCCTGATGCGCTTCGTGGTGCTCGGGGTCGAGGCGCAGCGCGATTTTGAAATGGTTGATCGCCGATTCCACGTCTTGGCTTTTGGCGAACGCATTAGCGAGATTGATATGGGCGGTGGGATTTCCCGGGTGGTATTTGATCGCTTCGCTATAGGCCGTGCGGGCGGCTGCGTTGTAGCCGGTTTCGAGAAGTAATGTGCCGAGATTATTCAGCGCGGCGAAATGCGAAGGGTCGCGGGCCAGCAATTCCAGATAGGCGTTTCGCGCTTCTTCGTGGCGGCCAAGTTCGGCGAGAGTGGCGGCGCGGGTGAAGCGCAGATCGATATTATCAGGATTCGCGGCGAGTTGCTCATCCGCTTTTTTCAATTCGGCTTCCAGGAGAAGGTGCGGTTGCCAGGCGGTCATAGGTATAGCTTATCTGAGCGTTATGAGCATGAAATCATTAAGCATATTTGCGCGGCTGATGAAAGCAAAACCTACTTGTCACTGGCCGGAAGGCGCGGCCTTGCGCTCCCGGTTGCGCGTGATTTCCTCCTGGGAGATTTGCATGGAATATTCCTTGAATTCCGCTTTTCCCTGCGTTTCGGTAATCTGCTTTTGATCGACCCTTTGCGCGATGTCCAGGCGTTTAGCATTCAGCGATGCGGTGAGATCGGGGTATAAATAGCCTGCGCGTTCGTAGGCAATGCTGATGCCCTGATTGACACAATTGGCGAATTGCACGTGGGTTTTAATGACGCCGCGCGAACGTTCGCCTTTGCAGCGGCTGGCGGAAGCGCCGGCTTCTTTGGCGGCGCGCTGCATGTTTTTATCGTACTGGGTTGGTTCCTGCGCGTAGGCGGCGCTCGCAAAAAAAAGAAGGTGGAAAAGGCATAGCCTCTTCCACCCAAGTCGCAGGGGTAATACGGGGTTATTTGTCGGAAGCATCGGACGGCGCATTGTCGTCGCCGTGGTGATGATGCCCGTGATGCATGGCGTCGGCCAGCGTCTGGCGTTCATCCTGCGGAAGCTGCGACACGGCGGTAGCGAAGGCTTGCGTCATGTTGGCATGCATTTTATCGTGCAGCTTTTGCAGCTCCTTGCTTTTGACGATATAGGCCGATTTATCGAAATTATCCGCCGTCAGAATCGCGCGTTGTTCGTCATGCAGCTTATGCATCTGCTCGAAAAGCGCCTTGTCTTTTTCGTGCGATTGTTTCATCGTGGCACGGAATTGATCGGCGTCTTTATCGGGTAGTTTGGATAAAGCTTCTTCCATAAAAGCGGGCGGGCCGTCATGGTGGTCATGGGCGTAGGCTATACCGGAAAATGCGAGCGTCAGCGCAAGCGCTGTAGTCGAGAGTAGTTTTTTCATAAATTCCCTTTCTGATGATTCGATGAATTGCCTCGGCAAGGGGTAATACGAGCGAGCTAAAAAAAACCTACGCGCGAAAACGTAAATGCTTTTGTAGCCACGATAGGCGCCTTATGATATTAGCTATCCAGTACCGATAATTACCAATCAAGGGAGACATTATGAAATCCAATCAAAAACGCATGTATACTATGGTAACGGCGCTTATGTGCCTTGCGCCCGTCGAGCAAGCATTTAGTCAGGCGCTGCCGTGGGAGAATGGCGCACAGCCGCAGCAGATGCAGCAACCCCAGCAACCACCGTTATCGCAGCCGCAGGGTATGCAGCCACCGCCGCCGCACATGCATCACGGCAATATGATGGCACCACCGCCCGCGCCGCAGGGCGATCAGCGCTCGCTGGACGATCGCCGCCTTAATGAACTGGGCACACAATATTATGCAATCAAGCCCATGGATAAGAACGCCATCGGCAAATTGAAAAAGCTGCAGCATGAGGTGAAGACCTTCAACGAATCGCTCAATGGGCGCAGTTATAATGCCAGCGACATCGCGCATGACGCCGATAAGCTCGAAGGCAAAATCACCGCGCAGATCAAGAAATTTCAGGCAAAAGCCAAAGCGGCAAAAGCCGCACCGGTAGCCGCTGTAGCAGCACCTGCGCCGGTCGCCCCTCCGGTAGCACCGGTGGTTGCGGCACCGGCGGCAGTTGCACCGGTTACGCAAGCTGCGCCGGTTGCGCCGACCGCTCCGATGCCCGCGCCCGCAGCGGCTCCTGTTACGCCGCCGCCTGCGCCCGCTGCACAGTAGGAGATTCTTTCGGTTCTGATTTCAGGAGGGCATATGAAGACCTATCGTTATTGCGCCGCTTTCTCCATGGCGCTGATAAGTACGCAGCCCGCGCAGGCAGCGATGGTGCTGCCCTCTGCCGCCGATTCCTACAGCCTGGGCGTGGAGGGTTTTTATGACCGTTACCGCGAGCCGCTGACCGATGTAACGCAGACTACCGATTATGGCTCGGTGACCGGAACGTACATGCATAATTTCGGCGGTATGGTCGGCGCGCTGGATGGCCGCGCATCGTATGGACGCGATCATTATGCTTCAGCCGATGGCACGGATTCGGGCATTCCGCAATATGAGGCCGAAGGTAGGATGCGGCTTGGCACTAATATCACCTCGGCTGGCGGCTCGGTGCTCTTCCCCTATGTCGGCGGCGGCGTGCGCTATTTTGTCGATAAGAGCAAGGACACGCTGACGTCGCTGGGCTTCTCCGGATATGACCGGCGCATCACGCAGTTTTACGCGCCCGTCGGCGCGACCTATACCTGCAATTTAGGCGGCGGCTGGGTGATGGCGCCGACGGCGGAATACGACCAGCTCATCTCCGGCAATGTTAATTCGCGCCTGCAGAACGACAACGGTTATAACATCAACAATAGCCAGCACAGCGGCTACGGCATGCGCGGCGAAGTGATGTTCGGTCAGGACAGCAACGGCCACGGCTGGGAGTTCGGCCCCTTCGTGCGCTACTGGAACATCAAGGATTCCGACATCGCCACCGCGCCGGACGCCTCGCAATGGATTGAACCGGCGAATACGAGGCTGCAGGCGGGGTTGGCGTTGAAGGTGCTGTGGTAGGGGTTATATGCCAAGGTCTTGCTCGAGTTCCTTACTGGCTTTTTCCAATTCTTTTTTTGAAAAACTTGTGTCGTCCCGTGCTGCTAATTTTCCATGGCTTCTCTAATCGCCCAATCCGCCCGGAGATCGGGGGATAGATGTTTCTCGATGATATTTTTGCTTGAAGTGAGAAGAATTTGCTTCGTGCGCTTTACATTCATCCTTGCCGGAATCCGTTCGCTGAGCCCCAGTGCTTCGAGTGGACAGCCAAGGGCGATCATCGCATCTACAACATCTGTTATGCTAGCCACTTTGACAGGCGGTTCCGCAGTGATAGCAGTGCTGAAGAACTCAATAAGAAGAGCGGGATTACCGTCTAATGCCCCACGCAATTCGCCTATCGTGTTAATATGATATTTCGTGGTATCAACCGATAGCGGGTCTTTGTCCATCCTCTCAACGCTTTTTTTCCCCAATTTTTTGCATAAATCCCTGCCCTCAGGCGTCATGCAGACATTGGCTATTATGGCGCCATCCTTGCCGTTTTCTTTTATTTCCTCTTCTGCGCGACCTTCTCTGGTTATTCTTTTTGCCGCTCTCACCCCGAATGGCACCGCGAAAGCTGCTAAACCAAGCCCAGTCTCTACAAATGGAAGTTTACCGTGAGGATGGTGATGGGACGCAGATATGGGATGCTGCTTAAGATAACTACCTAGCCAAGATTTTGTTTCTTGAAGATCATGAAGTTGCCTCTCTATTATGGCTTCATCATCCTTAGAAAAATGTGATCCTTTTCTTTGCAGAGATATCTCGCGTTCGCGTTCGGCGATTAAGATGTCAGTTGTTTTCAGACAACTGGCATCGATCCTGGCACCGTGAGCAACCAATTGCGGTAATAATTTTGAAGTAATGCTGGGATATGACTGATATGGCTCACCACTTGATGGACCGTACCCATTCGTAACCAAAAGAAAATTGTAAAATGGGGTGTTGACCAAATTAACATGTTTAGCTCCTGGACCTGTTAGTTCAGAACCCGATGTAGAAAAAACATCCGCTTTTTCCGGATGGTCAGACAATTCTTTTAAAAACCTATTTATATTGTCTGGACTGCGAAAAACGTCATCAGTCATCTCTGCGGTTAACCTGCTCGACAGGGTCGAATCGGTGGCAAAAGAAGAATCCTTCACCTTTCACGGTATCAAAAAATGCACGGCCGGAAACGATGAGACATACTATGACGGGCAGAATATCCGCAGTGCCGAAAAAGCAGACGAGATAAACTTGGCAACGCAATTTCTGGCCGGGACTGCCTGGCTGTTCGCCGACGAGCGGTTTGACAGGCAGATGGACTACCTGATCATCGAGGAAGCCGGACAGGTGTCGGTTGCCAATGTTGTGGCGATGGGCGCAGCGGCAAAAAACATCATCATGGTGGGTGACCAGATGCAATTGGGACAGCCCATACAGGGTGTGCATCCCGGCGAAGCCGGTAAATCCATACTGGAATTCCTACTCGGCGATCATGCCACGATCCCACCGGATAGGGGTATTTTCCTCCATAATACCCGCCGCCTGCATCCCTCAATCTGCAAATTCATATCCAACGCATTCTACGAAGGACGCTTGGAGGCGGATGCGGGGAATATCAAGCGTCATCTTGTATTCGACGAGCCCGTCAAGGGCATCGCTACGGATGGAATACACCTCTTGCCGGTAGAGCACACCGGCTGCTCACAGAAAAGCCCGGAGGAAGGCGCGATCATCAAGCAGTGCTACGAAGCCCTATTGCAGCAGAAATTTCACGACAAGGACGGCAATGTCCGCTGCCTGCAGATAGACGATATTCTGGTCGTCAGCCCATATAACGTCCAGGTTAACCACCTGCGCGGGATACTGCCGCCAGGTGCGCGCGTTGGCACCGTCGACAAATTCCAAGGCCAGGAAGCGCCCGTGGTACTAGTTTCGATGGTCACATCAAGCGCTGAAGACCTGCCGCGTAATATCGAATTCCTCTACAGCAAAAATCGCCTCAACGTCGCGCTATCCCGCGCGCAATGCTTGGCCGTTGTCGTCGCCAATCCAAAGCTCCTCGAAATCCCTTGTGGGACTATCGAACAGATGAAGTTGGTAAACACCTTCTGCTGGCTCGATGACTATGCATCACAACCAAAGGCAGGAGGCGAATAATGCTCACAGGATTACTTCTATATTTAATCAGTCCAACCGCGTTTTTTGTTTGGCTCATTTTGGGCGGCAGTCATCATCATGACCATAGGTGTGATGACGATTAATAGGAATTCTTACAACACGCATTTAGCCCATAAGAAACAAGTTTCTGCGGTAGCTACTTAATTCCGATATTTTCCTGGAACCTTATCGCCGAACAGTAACCACATCGGGTGCTTATCCAATACTTCGGCCAACGCGATCAATTCAAAATCCTTTATAAAGCGGTCGCCTTTCTCCATCTGCGAAACGCTGTTTTGATCGACGCGTAGATCACAATCCTCTGAGAGCGCAGTGGCTAATTCTAGTTGGTTCATGTTCTTTTCGACTCGCGCTAGTTTAATGCGCCTGCCACAGAGATTAGTTGTTAATTTTCTTTTTATTTTCTTCATGGTGCCCGCCTTCCGGTTTAAGTTGAAGGCGGAAAATTATCAGGCTAAAAAAATCCCTGCTCTTTGAGTCGCTTAATTTTACTTCAAGTCAGGTATTTTATGGTATAAACAAGGATTAAATCAGTGATTCAGATTAAAAAAGGAGGGTGCTTATTGACCGTGCCAACCGCCAAAACGCCGCATACACTTGATATTCATATCGGGCAGAGGCTGCGTTT
>Ga0302281_10003520_pt1 | contig 10830 bp, 10 predicted proteins | sample III_Fen_E1_2_FD_198762 | JGI IMG/M metagenome (GOLD analysis project Ga0302281, IMG submission 198762) | Peat permafrost microbial communities from Stordalen Mire near Abisko, Sweden - III_Fen_E1_2 | ecosystem: Environmental > Terrestrial > Soil > Wetlands > Permafrost | place: Sweden: Abisko...
GAAATTTGCTTCTTTGAAAAGCCGGGTAGATCAGGAAGAACTGCTTCCGCACCCTCTGTTACGCGGCACCCCTCCAAAGGGATTGAGCTGATTGGAGCGCGGGCAGACCGTCCTTCGAGCAGTGCTTCCCACATGGTTGAGGAATCGCCTCCAAGCGCGGTGACGGAGCCGTATCCGGTAACGGCAACCTGATGGTTAGAACCAGAAGGCATCGGTGTATGACATCAGAAGTAAGTCGAAAGGAGGAGTTCTTTCAGGAGATATCATCCTAAGAAGTCATTTTCCCTGCGGCATTACCTTTCGGAAACAGGAGTGCCCATACTTTCGGAAGAAGAAACAGAGAGATCATTCCGTCGATAAGAAGACCGAGCGCACAGGTTTTCCCAAGAGTTGCCAGACCCATGTTGTTTGCCCAGGCAAGGGATCCAAAGCCCGCGGCCGCCGATGTGCAGCAGAGGAAGATCACCATCGAAAGGTTATGCCGGGTTTGTGGAATATCCCCTTTGTTACGTTTCAGCCCCAGAAGAAGCAGAATGCTATAATCCGTACCAGTGCCCAGCAAAAGCAAAACAGCCGCCAGGTTGAAAAAGCCCAGTTTCATGCCGAAGAGAGACATCGCCCCGGCAAGGCAGGCAAGAACAAGAAGAGTTGTCATCACGAACAGGGCAATTGCTCGGAAGCTCCTCAAAGCAAAAGAGAGAATCAGGATAATCCCGGCAAACAATGCCAGAGCGACGCGAAAAATCTCGCCCGGCATCGTCCGCTTCAACTCGTCTCCCAGCGATCCCCAGCTCACGAGATAAATTCCATCACCAGTGATGGACTCCACCAATTCCTCTTCGTGACCGGGCACCGGTTCCACGATTCCCAGCGCAAGTTGATTACCCTCACTATGTCTGGCCAGGCGTCGGAGAATCCACTTGCTGGTTTCATTTTCAGGCCATAGGGGAAGGGACGATCCCTTCCATAAATGGATTTGCCCGAAGATGGATGCAGTAAGTCCGAAGGCTCCTTCTGTAAATCCGCTCTCTTCAGCCGTTTTTTTCAACCGTGGTAATTGACTTTCGAGGGGGGCTAGTTCCGCCATGTTCTCGCGCTGCCGAGTGACATCAGGCCAAAGGGAGAGAGGGGAGAAAAAACTCTTGAGTTGGCACTCTTTCTTGGCAGCCTCCAATTTTGGTTGAACGTCTTTTAATCTAGAAAGGACCTCTGCTGAGTTTTTCCCGCTTACGATAAGACTGAGCATTCCCCGATCATCATGCAGGCGGCTGTAAAGATGCTCCAAGGTACTCTGGGAAGCACTGATGCGGGGTCGAAAGGTCGATGCCGAAAAGTCCGAGCCTGGAAATCCCTTGATAAACAGCGTGCCGAGCAGGATGACAATCATTCCGAGAGTTGCCAATTCACAGAAGAAAATGAACCGAGTTGAAGAAAACAGTGGTTCAAGTCGTGAGCTTGTTGGTGCGTTGCTTGAAGGACGAATCCTTACTGCAATCGGCGCAAAGACCCCCAGCATGACAAGGGCTCCGATGCAGACACCGATGCCAACCAAATTTCCAAGCTGGGAGAGACCAGGGAGACTGCTCAGGTTGAGGGCAAAGAAAGCGGCGGCCGTTGTACTGGAAGTCCAGGCAATATTCTGGATGCACTTCCATTGCAACTGACGAACCCCTCCCTGATGGTGCAGCGATTGCTGATAGACGAAGTAGCCGTAATCCACGCTCAGCCCGATCATCACTGAGGCAAATCCAGCGCCGACAACGGTCAACTCATTGAGGAATAAACCGGCTGTGGCAAGAGCCAGTAGAAAAATGAGCTGGAGTAAGAAGAGCAACCAACGCAGCGGTGCAAAGCGGCCGTAACAGAGCCAGAAAATCAGACTGATGAGCAGTAACGTCGAGACTCCCGAGGTGATCATGTCCCATTGCATTCCCGTCGAGATCTCCGCGACAAAGGCTGGCTCCCCGGTGAAAGCAAGTTTCACCAGGGGATGAAGACTGGAAGACTGACAAAGTGCCATGATGCGTTTGAGCCAAGCATCAGCCTGTTTGTAATTGCCAAGCGGCTTGGCCGACTCGACATAGACAACCCTGAACTTGCCATCCGCTGAGGAGAATTCGGACTGTTGGCTTCCCGCAAAGAGCGCTGCGGTTGTCAGGGATGAGGAAAGACCAAAAGGGTCGTAACCAAGCAGGGTAATTTTTTCGGGGGAGACCGAGGTATTGAGCTCATCAAGGGTATTATCTAGGGTAATTTTTGTCTGTTGTGGGCTGAGTTTTTTCCGAATTTCCGTGATGGTTTCCTGGGGTTGGTTCAGCAGTAGGAACGTAAAGAACTCGGAGAGGCTCGCAGGAGAACTTTCCCACGGAGGCTGGGAGACAGCGTTTTTTACGAGACCAGTTTGTGAACGCAGGAGAGAGGAAAGTCGGTCGGCCTCTATTTTGGCAGTCTCTGGATCATCAGCCTCAACGGTGATGATGAGTTCATCAGGAAGCGCAAAGTTCTTGAGGAAAAGAGAGAGTCCCTGAACCTGATGAAGTTGAGTCGGAAGAAGACGCAGGATATCGACATTAAAGCTGATACGGGAGAATCCTGCGGCGATATAGGCCAGCGTGGCGACTGACAACAGCACCCAAAGAAACCTACTCTTTCTCATCTGTTACCTTGAATCCGTTGAGGTCGTACTTGAAAATCTCCCGCGGAATCTTTGGGTTGATCTGAACGTTACTGAATTCATTGATCAGCGAGGATCCCTCGCGGGTGACGAGTTCGAAACTCAACCAATGGCCGGTCACCCGGTCGAAATCGAAGTTGATCGATGCAAGTCCCCTGGCCGCTGCCGGATCCCTGGGGAGCATCTCGACATGGCATCTTGATCCGGAGGTTTTGATGCTGAGCACCTGCATCTGTTTTTGAAACTCCTCAAGAGTACCTTCCCCAGGAAGGCGCATCATCCCAAGACTGCTGGAATCGGAAAACGAGCCAGTAGATGAGGAGAGAGGTCTTTTTTCAGCCTCGTTTTTGGAAGGGTGGATGATGATCATTCCCTCATGGTTTCCCAGAAGGATCGTTTTCGGTGGTTCACCCAGCTCCCATCGAAATTCATTAGGAGCCTGAAACCATAGTTTTCCTTTTATCAGCAGGGGACTGCGGAGGGTACGAAGCGCACGAATCTGGGTAAAATCCGCCGAGAGGGAATGCACACTCCTCTGCGCCTCAAGCATCACCCGGAGTTGAGCAAGTTCTTCGGTGCTGAACGTCGATGCTTGTGACAAAGCGGTATTTAGGATGAATGCTAGACCCATCAGAAAGTGACACAGGGAGTAGGAGAGCTTGTTCACAATCAAGTTTGAGGGCGTTCTTTCTCTACCAAGTTGCGACTGAGGATGATGAGGCCACGGGCCACTGGAACATTGCGGACGCGACATTCCGCCTGCACCTGAATCAGAGAGCCAAACTCTTTGATGACGGCAATATGCGTTTCCAACGTATCTCCCGGAATCACGGGGCCCAAAATGCGAAAATGATCAATACTTGCAAGAAAAAGGGGAGTAGTCGGGTCTTTCGAATCTTTCATGAGCAAGACACCCGCAGCTTGGGCAGCACACTCGACAAGCAAGACCGCAGGCATCAAGGGTTGTCCCGGAAAGTGATCCGCAAAAAATGGTTCAGAGCCATCCAGGTGTTTCCATCCAATGCCACTTTCCGTGGTGGAATTCTCAAAGCGATCCACAAAGCGAAAGCCTGAACCGTGAGGAGTCAGTCCTCCTTGAAAGGCAGGTTGAAAATTTTTCGGGGTATCGGTCATCGGGAAGGTGATTCGTAGCGTAGGGGCGAGTAGTGGTACCACTGCTCGGGAGTGCGCGCAAACATCGGGACTAAGACGGCTGCAATTTGCCGTGTGTAGTGCGCCAGGGTTGCTTCACGGCCTTCGGGCAGCCAGCGAGGTTCGATGATGGCACCCGCCTCAATATCATATTTTCCATCAGCCCGTTTGATAATGCCAACGGGTATGACTGGGCAGCCTGCCAGTAATGAGAGAAGGACAGGCCCTTTTGAGAACAGAATCTGACCGTGAGGGCAATCCACCGGTATCGGATTGTCATCGTAGGGACGATCAGCCAATGAGGCGACAAAGCTGCCCTCACGCAACGATCGAACGATATCGAGGACAGAGAAGGAATCATCCCTAACGACAATTGTTTTCACCCCCCATCGTTCCCGAAAATCAGAACGCCATTGAGTCAGGGCAGGCGAAGGTTCCGGAAGGGTAAGCGCTGTCATTGAAAACCCGAGCTGAGTCATCACCAGTCCGCCAAGTTCAAAAAAGCCCAAATGGCCCGTCACGAGAAAGCAGCCTTTCCCTGCATCATGGGCTGCTTTGAGATGAGAAAATCCCTCGCGGTGCCCAATGAGGGCCATCACTTCTTCGGGTCGGCCAAGTGCAAGGCGTCCGTAGGTAGAAAAACACTCCGCCTGATTGACAAAGAGTCTGCAGGCCGACGCATAGGAAGCCCTTTGGGGATTCAAAAGGGCCATGTTAGAACGCACTGCTTGAACGGTTGCCGGGTGCGTGAGGGCATATCCAAGCCCGATGATCCGGGTGATGACCCAAGACCCGGTCTCGCCGAGTATCCGCCATCCAAAAAGGATAAGATTAAAAGCATTGGGTGTGTAGAACTTGCGATAAAAACCTCGTTTTCGGTAATCCTTGCCATTTGCAAAAAAGAGCATCGAAACCAGAAGGAATGCTCCACCAAGTGATGCAAGCAGCATGAGAGGAGTCATGGTCGGATGACTCCTTTGAGTTCAAAATGCATCCGCCGTATCCTCACGGTCTGCATGATCACCTCAATGAGTGAATGGGGGGAGCCATTCTCACGAAACGTTGCAATGTACAAATGAAGTGAAAGACCGCGAGGCGCAGGTGATCCAGGAAGCCCGGATTAGTATTCCCTCCCACCAACCTGCCAATGCTCCCTGGGATGTGAAGAAAAGGTGAGGGGTTCATAAAAACCTCGAAGCCGGCGCGATCATAAAATGACCGGATGATCCGTGAGTACTGCTGCATCCAGCCAGTGACTTCACGGGTATAGGAAAAACATTCCCAGCGCGTGAGTGACCGGTCTGATTCAGAGGCTCTGATGATGTATTCAGCGGCAAGTACAGCGGATTTAAGTGCCAGCATGACCCCTGAGGAAAAAATAGGATCCACAAATCCTGCAGCATCACCTGTGAGGAGAATGCGAGGAGTGGCAAAGCGGGAGAATTTCCAACTGTAATCTCCCGTAGCCCGCAGGGGAGCCATGATTTTTGCCCTGTGCAGTCGGGTGCGTACCTCATCGTTCGAGTCTACTGCCTCTTGAAAGATTTCCTCGATCCCTCGTCCGGAACTTATCCCTGCATCTTTGGAGGGGAGCACCACGCCGACTGATGTACGCCCTCCAGCAAGGGGTATCAGCCAGAACCAGCCTTTGGCGAAGCGGGCGATCGTGATGTGTCCCTCCGCCTTGCCGCCGTTTCTGAATACCCCCTCAAAATGTCCAAAAATCGCGACCCTTCGTGATTTTTGGGTGCTGCGCCGATGTAGGCCAATTTTTCCACCGGAAAAAGCAGACCGGCCGCTTGCATCGATGATCCAACGGGTTTTGACCTTCATGGCACCGTTCAATCCAGTGCATTGAAGTGTCATGGAAACTGCGTTTTGTTGGTCAATCGACTCAACGCGTGTTTGCTCATGAACCTCGCATCCCTGTGAGCGCGAGTGATCCAGGAGTAACTGGTCAAAGTGGGCGCGCTCCACCTGGTAGGAGTACTCGTGGGACTGACCCATATTCTGTCCAAACCAGAAGCGCTGGAGCCGCGAACCGTCACCAGTGCAGAATTCGGCCCCATATTTACGAAGAAAACCGGCATTTTCGAGTTTGTCCCAGACACCGATTTCGCGAAGGAGATCGTTTCCACACGGTAGAAGCGACTCACCGATGGAAAAGCGGGGGAAGGCTTCCTTTTCAAGAATGATGACCCTCTTTCCTGCTTTTGAGAGTTGAGCCCCGGCTGCAGCCCCAGCAGGTCCCCCGCCAACGATGGCTACATCGTAGATAGGGGCGGAACTCATCGTCAGGGCATTACGGTGTTGCGAATTGCCAGACGCTTGATAATCCAGTCGCGGAGAATGCCAAGGCTTTGAAGGGCATCCTTGGCGGTTGCCGGATCTCCGATGACAATTCCGTAGTTTTTTTCGACCGCGATGATTATTTGCAATGCATCAAGGGAATCAAGACCGATGCCTTCTGGGCCGAAAAGAGGCGTTTCTTCGGTGATGTCACACGGATCAATCCTGATCATGCAGTTCTCGATTAAAAGTTGTTTAAGGCGGTCGATGGTGACGTCAGGCATGATGAAGCTAATGAATTTTAAGTATATTGTCAGGACTTTCCAAGTAAAGGCGTAGCTCCATGCGTCGCAAGAGAGGGAACTACCGCCTCATACCCGTTTTCAGAGAGCTTGCGTAAGAGTGCATCAAGGGTTTGTGCACGAACTCCTTTCCTGAGTCCGGGGAGACTTCCTTCATGGATGAGAATGATCGCACCAGGACGGACATTACGCAGGATTTTTTGAACGACGCCCTCCGGTTGATGTGGGATGCCATCAAGTCCCGTTGCTGACCATCCGATCATTTGTAAACCTACTTGTTCCGCTGCTGCATGAACAAAAGGATTGGCAATTCCAACCGGGGCTCTGAATTGGAAGGACTCTACGCCTGTCGTCTGACGGATGGCACTGTTGCACAATTCAATTTCCTTCCGCACCCGGGTGGGGAGTGCCGCCCAGAAGGTGCCTGCTTGGTGATGAAATGTATGATTCTGGAGCTGGTGTCCCTCACTGATGACGGCCCGTGCAAGATGAGGCCATTGGAGTATATTCCTGCCTATTCCAAAAAATGTGGCCTTTGCCGCATGATTTCCAAGGACTTCAAGAATCTCAGGGGTGTTTTCAGGATGAGGTCCATCGTCAATCGTAATCCAGACTTCACGACGGGAAGTTGAGAAATCAGTGGTAATGGAGCCAAACCAACGGGAATTTCTAATAAGTGTGGGGAGCAAGAGTGCAGCAGTGCCAGCCATGGCAAAATAATGGGCACTTTGAAAAGAGCCGGCAGCTGCCTGCCTGGCCGCGGCACCCCCCAGTATCCCAGAAGCGGCATAAGTAAGGATACGGCGATTTTGTGGGGAAAAGGGCTTCACTGCACATTCAGCCTATTCTGATGCCTTAATTGAATTAACCGGGGAATAATGGTAAGCGCGCGCAAGGTAAGCCGCGTGTGGATGACCACGAGAAGCAAATTATCCCGGAAATAGCGGAAGTGACTGACCCCGCCCGCATCCTTCTTTTTGTAGTACACCGGTGTGGTTAGGTTCACGGGAGGGACACCGAGCCAATAAAGCCGCACAGCCAGTTGGGTATCAAAATCGAAGCGCCGTCCACCACGGATACTGTTCAGAATTTGGAGTGATGGGATAATGGGATAGAGGCGAAAGCCAAAAAGGGAATCGTGAATTCCTCCCCAGAGGGTTTCAAGATTAGTCCACCAGTTTCCCACGAGTCGGCCATTAACTCTCAATCTCGGCGCCTCGGTGCCGAAGAGAGGTACACCAAGAATCATCGCCTCGGGGTATTTAACGGACGCAGCGAAAAATCGGGGAAGATCGGATGCACCATGCTGGCCGTCGGAATCAAAAACAACGGCATGAGTGAACCCCTGTTGAAGGGCAAATTCAAAACCCTTCAACACAGCAGCTCCTTTTCCAGAGTTCATTGGAAGAGTGATGATGTGCAGTTGGGGAGTCTCGTCGGCCAATAAAATCAAATCTGTTTGGCTGCCATCGGTGGAACCGTCAATGACAACGATCACTGTGGAAGAGTATGCCAAAACTTCACGAACCGTTGCTTTAAGCAGATGTCCAGAATTATAGCTCGGAATAATGACACAATGTCTCGTGTTACCTGATGTGTGACTCATCGTTTAATTTTTTTCCAGCACACCGCGAAAATAGTCTTCGACTTCCGAAGAGAGAGAACGTGTGCAGGTCGAGGGAGATGTACGAAAAATCTTTCCTTCGGTGATTCGGAACCGGATCGGGCAGTGGGCAGGTTTGAAATAGGAGAACCTACGACCAAAGTATTCAGAATCACACTCAATGATAACAGTTCGTATCGGTGCCCCTGAACATTTGGCTACGAGTGCATAGCTATGATGAAAGGAGCCCAGTGGAGGGTGTGTGGTGCGAGTACCCTCGGGAAAAATCAGAATATTGGCACCAGTTGTGAGTCGCTCCTTGCAGGATTTCACCATGCGAAGCAGTGAGTCATTTTGAATGAAATCACAAAGGCGTGCCCCTCCCGAAGTAATTGGATTGCTCAGAAGTTTGTTGTTCATGACACAGTCGAGCGAAGGAATTCTGGTCATGAGAAACATGACATCAAGGATGGAGGGGTGGTTTGGGGCAATCACAGATCCCTGCCAAGAGGACAAGTCCTCAAAACCAACAAACTCCAGTTCGATAATTCCCCAGTTCTTTAGGAGTTCGAGATAAGTGTGGAAACGCTGGATCAAACCTTTGCGCTCCTCCAAAACATTCCTTGCTTTCAGGGAAAGGAATCGGCGCAGCGTCCATCGGCCCCAAAGCCACAGACCCGAGGCAAGAAAATAGCAGTGAGCCAGGAACTGGAAATGGTAGTTGCTGTTCGTCGTACCCGCTTGCTCGGCAATGGATTGGAAATCATCCATTGTCTTCTTCGGGAGGGGTACTTTCATCGCAGTCTATCCATTGTGGTAGAAAATTTTTGCAAAGAACTCACGAACTTAATTGGTTTGATGCCCTCAACAATGGTGTCTCAAATGAGGGAGATGGATGATTTTCACGAAGGAATTAATGCTGTTGCTCCCGACCGCAAGACGAGAGCAGGAAAAATTGCAGAGGCATTTAACCGAGGGCATTGGCTTCGGGGATATATCAGGGGTAAATTATTGGCCGATCCGGTCTTTGATGTGGCCTTGGAGTCCATTCGTGAGAAGGGGGGGGGTGTGATCGACCTTGGTTGCGGGCTTGGACTTTTGGGATTTTGGATCAAAATAGATGGCTCTCCTGTTTCCTACAAGGGATGTGATTTGGGGGGCTGGAAAATCGACGAGGGACGTGCTGCTGCACAACGCATGGGATGTGAGAGTATGACACTTCATGAGGCCGATCTGATGGAGTTTCCCTTGGAGAATGCGTCCGTGATCTGTGCATTTGATATTCTTCACTATTTACCCGAAGAGCAGCAGGAGAAATTGATCCGCCGGTTGGCACAAGCAGCGAAAGAAGGTTCGTTGATACTCATACGCAACGGGGTGAGGGAATGTGGTTGGCGTTCCATCGTTACACTTCTGGAAGAATGGTGGACCCGTTGCAGCGGGTGGATCAGCGGAGGACAAATCAACTTTCCGAGAATCGAGTCGCTGATCGCTGAGTTCGAGAAAGAAGGGTGCTCGGTCGAGTCGCGGCCTTTGTGGGGGAAAACTCCCTTCAGCAGCTATTTATTCCGAGTCGTTTCGCGGCATTGAAATCGGGCCCCACGATCTGAGTTAGATCATGCCTTCAATATCGAACATTTCGGCTGTTTTCAGGTTTAAATAAATTTCGATTGAACTTTTCGGTTAACTTTTACCCGATAATGTCAGTGGATGTTTGATACACTGGATAAAGGGGGAGTGCGGAAGAGGACTTAATCCCTATCACCTGTCGCAAGTTTCTGTCTAAGGATGGAAGCGAACCTCATAGCCTAAGGACACTGAAATACTAAAGATGAAATCAAACGGAATTTTATTTCATCACCCTGTTGCCTTCTGGATCGGATGCCTCCTTATTGTTGCAGGGGTGCTCTGTCATTTTCCCATGTTCATCATGTCCTCTCACATGGGATACCAGATGGCGGGAATGCCGATGGATAGCACGATGCTCACTGGTATGTTCATGATTCCAACCGGGTTGATTATGGCTATCTATGGTTTGATGCCCCGTCTCGATCAATTGCGGGGAAACCTTCAACACGAGACCATACACTTTCACATACAGGAAGGGACAGTTCTCAACCTTGAACACTGGAAACTAGCTGTAGTTCTCATCGTTGCGCTGGCCGTAGATGTCATGAAGCCGGCGACACTGGGATTTGTGATGCCGGGCATGGTGAAGGAGTACGAAATAACGCGACAAACAGCAGGCTATCTGGCTCTTTTTGCCCTCACTGGCACGATGGTTGGTTCCCTGATATGGGGACGTTTCGCTGATTCCTTTGGGCGAAGGGCGGCGATTCTGCTTTCAGCACTCATGTTTATCGCAACGGCCATTTGTGGAGCCATGCCGACATTCAACTGGAATCTTGGTATGTGTTTCCTGATGGGAGCGGCGGCGGGGGGCTTACTCCCCATTACCTTTACGCTCATGGCCGAGATGATTCCCGCAGCTCATCGCGGATGGCTCTTGGTGGGGTTGGGGGGACTTGGAACCGCTGCCGGATATTTCCTTGCCGCTGGATCGGCTACACTTCTTGAACCATTGTTTAGCTGGAGAATTCTCTGGTTACTCGGGTTGCCAACCGGAGCAATAATTATACTCTTGAATCGATTTATCCCGGAATCTCCGCGATTTCTGGTGAATATGGGGTTGAATGCTGAGGCCCGTGCGGTGATGGCCAAATATTCCGCTGTGATCATAGAAGATATAACTGCAATGAAAGCAGGGTCCCCTAAGGAACTTGCTCCCCAATCAGGGAAACTAAAACAGT
>Ga0302281_10003525_pt1 | contig 10824 bp, 11 predicted proteins | sample III_Fen_E1_2_FD_198762 | JGI IMG/M metagenome (GOLD analysis project Ga0302281, IMG submission 198762) | Peat permafrost microbial communities from Stordalen Mire near Abisko, Sweden - III_Fen_E1_2 | ecosystem: Environmental > Terrestrial > Soil > Wetlands > Permafrost | place: Sweden: Abisko...
CTTCTAACTCAGCATCGATCTCCTTAGGCATGACCAGTTTCAGCTTCACATATTGATCACCACCCTTAACGCCTTTGCCTTTGAGGCGAAGAGTCGCGCCTGAACTGGCAGCTTTGGGAATGTTCATTTCTATCGGGCCGTGTATGGTTGGCACCTGTATCTTTCCGCCCAGCACGTTCTCGGGCAAGCTGATCGGCAGTTCGATGGTAATATCTTTGCCTTTGCGGGTAAAAAAAGGATGCGGCCTGATATGAATTTCCACATAGGCATCGCCAGATGGTTGGCTGCCCTGGCCTTTGAGACGCAGTTGCTGGCCTTCTTCGATGCCTTCGGGAATAGTGATGTCCAGTGTTTTGCCATCGGGCATGGTGACGCGCTTCTTTGCGCCTTTTGCCGCTTCAAGAAAATCCACCTCAATGCTGTAATGAACATCCGTAGGTGGCGGGCGATTAAAACCTGCGCCTCTTGCTCGGCCAGCTAAGCCGCTAAACAGGTCTTCAAAGTTAAAATCCCCGCCGTTGAACTGGTATCGCTCACCTTGCGCCCCATCAGCAAAATCGCGGTAGGTTTGCTGTTGCTGCCGATATTGCGGCTGTCCTTCCATATCGATTTCACCGCGATCAAACTTGGCACGCTCCTCCTTATCGGAAAGTAGTGCGTTGGCTGTGTTGATTTCTTTGAATTTCTCACCAGCGTTTTTATCGCTGGGGTTCAGATCGGGGTGATGTTTCCTTGCCAGTTTACGGTAAGCGATTTTGATGTCGGCTTCGCTTGCATCCTTCTTTACACCCAATATTTCATAGGGATTTTTAGCCATACAATTCCCCTTTTTTCTTGTCATTCAACAGTGGGAATAGTTTTTTTAACAGCAAATGCATGGGTACGAATACCAAGCACACCATCGTGAATGCCAGTAACGCAAGATAGATAAGGGGTGGAAACATTGTTTGCACCCCATCAGCACCATACACCCAGTTGATATTATCTTCGGGTGTGGTGAGTGCGTAGGTGAGCGGTATAACGATCAGAGCCAATATCGTCTGGGCTAATAGTGCTCGCTTATCATAACCAAAACGTATCAACATAAAAATGATGACGGCGGGCATTGGAAAATGGAACAATGAAAGACCTCGCAGAAAGATTGAGAGATGAGGATCAAACATATAATCGGCCATATGTCCCAGAGTGCCTCCCGAGAAAAAGGCGACCATCCATATTGTTTCAAAAGGAAGAACGCCGATGGCCATCATGCTGCTAAGTAGCGGGCTTTTTAGCCACAGCGCCGGAACCATCAGCAACAGCGCAATATCTGAAAACCAAAGAAAATTAACGGAGCCATATTCCTTCCAATACACAGGCACAATAACGCACACCATCATCGTGTAGGAAATGGTAATCCATATAGGAATACGGCAGTTCTTTGCTGCCGTATGGGTAGACTGTTTTATATTTCCTTCATTACTCATAGTGTTCCATAAAAAAATTCATGCGTTGATTGTGCCAGAAAGAAGCATTGCACATATTCAACGCGAACCGTTTGGATTTTATCTTTGAGTACATACACGCAGCTGCAATAAGGGCACTGAATCTCCCCGGTATCCATGTTGATATGCAAATATACACGCGGATGCCCTAGGAATTCACTGCCGCCATCACAGATAACTTTAACTGCATCCACTGCAATGACTTCAAACGGTTCCATTATGTCTCTCAGATTTCGGCCTTTTTGATTTTCTGGATTTCCCCAAAGCAATTGCCACCGCCTGCTTTACCGCCTTCTTCTTATTCGACGGATGGCTTGTGCCTATCGCCCCGCTTTTCTCCCATGCGTGAACTATTTCGGTGATATTGTCGCTAATGGTGCTGCTACTGCTTCCGTTTTTAAGTGGCATGATGTCCCCCGTTACATTCAATTGATAGCAAGATTTTCTCGGCGTTTATTCGTATGTTTAACTTATGCAATTTTACTCTTTAGCGAGCTGTTCGTTGCAATAGGAACGTCGGCACTTGCCCTTTCTCTGCTGAAATCATAAATAGCAATGCCTTCACGGTTATCTGGGCGCTTAAGCACCTCTGGGTGTTCCAGTGCCTTGAGCGTATCGTGATATCCGGACTCCCAGTGAGCCTCCATGTTCAGGCGGGAGAATTCAAAATCCTTCGAATAACCTTCAAAGTTTTTATTGTGATAAATGAGATGCACAATGTTATAAACTTTGTGATCGGCAAGCTTGCTTAGCAGCTTAACCTCAGGCAATTGTCGCAAGGCTTCAGGAAGTTTTTCAAGTACACTCGCCATTGTATAGCGCAGTTGGTGCTGCTCTTTAAAACGGTCGGTGTTGGCGCGGGTACGGCTGGAATATTGGATATCCTTCTGCCGTGTAAGCACATCGGCCATATTTTTCGGGAGATTTCCATCCGCGCTCCATAGATCGACCTGAAAGATTAGGGTATTAGAACGCGACATACTCTCGAACACCCATTCAAGCGGGGTATTTGAGATCAACCCCCCATCCCAATAATATTCACCATCGATTTCTATAGGCGGAAAACCGGGAGGTAATGCACTGCTTGCCATGACATGCTCAGCGGTGATGACATGCGTTTTATTGTCAAAATTGGTAAAATTACCGCTCTTTACATTCACCGCTCCGATGCAAAAGCGTATGTCATCATTGTTGAGGCGGTCGAAATCGATCAGATCCTCAAGCGTTTTTTTTAATGAAGAGAAATCATAAAAACTCATCGCTGCCGTGCTGCCCTGCGGCTCCAACCATGGCGTCAGCAGGCGCGGTTTAAAAAAGCCAGGTATTCCGCACATAATAATTTTTATGGCGCTAATGAAATTTATCGCCTGATCCTGAGCCCCGCTCTGCGGCATCAGAGGCTTAAATATATCAGGGTAATATTGAAAGGCGTCCTCAGTAATCATTTCCCAGAATTGACGGAGTTTTGAAAGCCGTTGCTCAGGCGTGTTGCCCGCGATGATAGCGGCATTGATAGCGCCTATGGAAACGCCAGCCACCCAATCCGGCTCCAACCCGGCTTCGGATAGTGCCTGATAAACACCAGCTTGATAGGCCCCAAGCGCGCCGCCACCTTGCAATAATAGCGCGATACATTCAAACGGTGCGGGATGAACGGGCGCTTTATTCGATGTAAGTTTTATTGTATTTTTTTTACCATTTTTATGATCCATCTGCTAACGCCTTTGCCCTGTAATAGCCTATTATTTCGTCGATTTTCCTGCATACAGCACTATCCTTATTTGAAATCAGTTATCAGCCAATCCGGGGTTTTCATTTTCGATAAAATCTGGCGTGCGTTTGGGAATGCTATCGTCACCTTTTTCAGGATGTTTGACGCGGCCATCGCTCTCCGCAGTGCCAGCCCTTACGCCGTCTGCCGATGCAAAGCCTTCCTCATAGGCGTTCTGCATATTCCCGAATTTTTTGTCCATCGCTTCATCGGTGGCCACACGGGTTTCCGTGCTGCCAGAGCTTTTATCTTTTTCGTCATAATTTACGATGCGCATTTTCATTCTCCTTAGGTGTTTTACAATTTTATGAATCATAGGGTGCTTTTCACGACCGGTAACGGTTGCGCCACCTTCATTTTCCCAACGTGAAACCGCCCTGCGGCGCATGCGCTCATCGGTGAGTGGCTTCTGATTTTGGTCTGTCATGATTTTTTCCTTCTTCACAGCTGGCAAGCATAAGCTGAAATTAGCTGGATACTTTGACCAGCGGCAAAGTGTCGGCCTAAAGTTATGCTAAAAGAAAGAGCTATTTTAAGCGTAACCATAAGGAATGCGTAAATGCGCGCCATGCTATTGAAAGCCACCGGCTCACTTAAGAATACCCCGGCACCGCTTGAACTGGCTGTAATTACTGATCCCAAGCCAGCACATGGTGAAGTCCTCATTCGTGTAAGTGTATGCGGTGTATGTCATACGGAACTGGACGAAATCGAAGGCCGCACCCCGCCGCCCCATCTGCCTATCATTCTCGGCCATCAGGTTGTCGGAAAGATTACTGCTCTTGGGACTGGCGTAACTGAGCTTAAGGTCGGCGACAGAGTGGGTGTCGCGTGGATTTATTCAGCGTGCGGGAAATGTGCTTATTGTAAGCGCGGGGAAGAAAATCTGTGCCCAGAATTTAAGGCCACAGGGCGCGATGCTAATGGCGGTTACGCCGAATTAATGACTGCCCCCGCCGCATTCGTGCATCCGATTCCCGATGTCTTTACCGATGCGCAGGCTGCTCCTTTGTTATGCGCAGGCGCGGTTGGCTATAGAGCGCTAAAGCTCACCGGGATTAAAGACGGCCAGAATTTAGGCCTTACAGGCTTTGGCGCATCGGCGCATATTGTCTTAAAGCTGGTGCGTCACCGTTATCCGAATACCCAAATATATGTATTTGCGCGAGACGATGCAGAGCGCTCTTTTGCCCGCGAGCTGGGCGCAGTATGGGCGGGCGATACTACCGATCATGCACCGGAAAAAATGCATGCGATCATCGATACAACACCCGCATGGCTCCCTATCGTGGAAGCGATGGAAAATCTCGAACCCGGTGGACGGCTGGTTATTAACGCGATACGCAAGGAAGATGCGGATAAGGCGGCATTACTTAAACTCGATTACTCCACACATCTATGGCTTGAGAAGCAAATCAAAAGCGTTGCCAATGTCACACGCGCCGATGTGCGGGAATTTCTGGCCTTGGCGGCTGAGATTCCGTTGATATCGGAGTTTCAGGCATATGAGCTTAATGACGCCAATCAGGCGCTGCTAGATATAAAGACGAAAAATATTAGGCGCGCGAAAGTATTGCGATGTACTCATGTGTCTGCACCGAGCATCTAAAAAATCATACATACTGAATTCGCGCAGCACCCGCCTGATCATTTACGATGGCTTTATGGGAATGCCATTATTTAAGCGCTACTTCCTTATGTGAATTCACGGTTAGCGGGAAAATTATTTGTCCTGCGGCAAAAACATTTTTGAGGATCGTTGTATATCTCCATGCAGCAGCATGAACGATAATTTAACATCTAAACTCAAGGAGTTTTTTTATGACAAACGATACAAACAATGCCGTGGTTGCCGTGTATGACAGTCACGAAACCGCCGAAAAAGCGATCAAGAAACTCACCGATGCAAACATTCCGATGAAAGAGATAAGCATCATCGGTCGCGGCTACCATACCGATGAAAAGGTCGTTGGATTCTATAACACCGGTGACCGCATGAAATTCTGGGGAAAATATGGCGCATTCTGGGGCGGCATGTGGGGCTTGCTTGCAGGCGGCCTGTTCCTTACGGCCCCCGTTATAGGCCCGGTCGTTATTGTAGGCAGTTTCGCGGCGATGGTGCTCACCGGTATCGAAGGAGCCGTTATTGTTGGAGGCGCAAGCGCACTGGGAGCTGCTCTTTTCAGTATCGGTATCCCGAAAGATACCATCTTGCAATACGAGAAGGCCATAACCGCCGATGGGTTTCTAATTCTGGTGCAGGGTACGGCGGAAGAAACGGAACGCGCCCGCGCCATTCTCAAAACGAGCAATGCCAAACAGGTCGATGCGCATTGCTGCAATAGCAAGAACATGAAGATCGCCAGCTAATATTCGATGCGGAGCGGAGGCGTAATGCCTTCGCTCCACTCTTTTACACCCTACAAACAGCAAAAATTTAATCAAAGGAACCGATCATGAGAACGCACGCGCTACTTATTACTACCTTACTCAGCACCACCATGTTGCTGGGCGTCGCGGCCTGTTCCCATAAGCCCGATACGCTGACCAGCGGTAAAGTCAGGACGGACACCTATTCGAATGACAACACGTTCGGCACCGACCATGCCGCGCGTGACGCGGCAGAAGATTTTATCGGTAATATCAATTATGCGCGTGTGGCATTAGCGCGCAATCATGGTGATAGGGCTGAGAAGCATATCATCGCCGCCCGCGCAGATATGGATCAGATGAAGGCGCTTACCATCGAGCAGCGTAAAATAGCCAACATAGAATCTGGCCGCGTCGTTTATAGCTATGACACGGATTACAAATACCATTATTTCCCTATCGAAACCGGCTCCATCGAAGTCAAAAAAATGGGGCATGGGCCGGTATGGGCTAAAAACGATCTGGCGGTTACCGATGCTGAGGTTGTTACCCTTACAGTGGATTTAAGCGGTTATACGGCGGATACGCGCTTGGATAATGCCGAAGCCGATATTAAAGCGGGAAAGCTCAAGGCTGCCGATGCGGAACTAGCTCAACTGACCGATGAGGTAGTGACAGTTGATGATACTTCGCCGATGCCCGTTGATATGGCCCGCGACAATATCGTTCTGACTCAAAATTTTATCAACAGCGGTAACTACACCGGCGCGCGTTACGCCCTCAAGCATGCGGATAGTGCGCTGCATGACATGCAGAAGGACGATATCTACTCCCAGCATAAGGCTGATATCGCCGCGATGCGCAGGGATATAAAACATCTGCAAAACGAGCTCACCCAAAAGAATCCTACTCTGATGCAGAAAACCGATGCCAAGCTCAGCAAGTGGTGGTCAGAGCTTAAAACCTGGTCGGAAAAGGAATAACCGCCATGAAAGCGCTCGTGTATCAAGGTATCGGCAAGAAAGAATTTAAGGAGTGTCCGAAGCCAGGCATTACCGCGCCATCGGATGCTATTGTCAGAATCACTAAAACGACAATCTGCGGCACCGATCTGCATATTCTAAAAGGCGATCTCGCTACGTGCAAGCCAGGGCGAATTCTTGGCCATGAAGGCGTGGGCGTAGTGGATGAGGTTGGAGCTGCTGTAACTGCATTTAAAAAAGGCGATAAAGTGCTGATATCGTGCGTCAGTGCCTGCGGCAAGTGTGAATATTGCCGCAAGCAGATGTATTCACACTGCACCACTGGCGGCTGGATTCTCGGCAATACTATCGATGGCACGCAGGCGGAATTCGTGCGCATTCCCCATGCTGATACGAGTCTTTATCCCATTCCCGATGGCGCGGACGAAGAAGCTTTGGTTATGCTCAGCGACATTTTACCTACCGGTTTTGAGTGCGGCGTGCTGAACGGCAAGGTTCAGCCCGGAAATGTAATCGCCATCGTCGGCTCCGGGCCGATTGGGCTTGCGGCTTTGCTGACGGCGCAATTCTATTCGCCGGGTGAAATCATCATGATTGACCTCGACGATAACCGGCTTGAGGTGGCAAAGCGTTTCGGCGCGACGGCGACTGTCAACAGCACCAACGGCAAAGCCATGGAAGCTGTTATGAAAATGACCGGCAACCGCGGCGTTGATACCGCCATCGAAGCGGTGGGCATTCCGGCTACATTTGAGTTATGCGAACAAATCGTTGCGCCCGGCGGCACCATTGCCAATATCGGCGTGCATGGTGTAAAAGTCGATCTTCATTTAGAAAAATTGTGGGATCGTAACATCAGCATCACAACCCGGCTGGTCGATACCGTCAGCACGCCGATGCTGCTTAAAATCCTGCGTTCTAAAAAACTCGATCCCCAGAAACTGATTACGCACCGCTTCAAGTTTGCCGACATGCTCGAAGCCTACGAAACCTTCGGAAACGCCGCCAAAACCAAAGCGCTTAAAGTCATTATTGAGGCTTGAGAAACAAGCAATACGACATCGTCCGGTTCCCGGATGATAACATTAGAAGGAGCATTATCATGAAACCCAACTTAGCAGTAAAAAACGATGTAGTAAAAACCGATGCGCAACTGAAAGAATATGTGCTTTCAGAATTGGCATATGAGCCAAGTGTAAAAGCTACCGATATCGGCGTTCTGGTAAAGGATGGAACATTAACGCTCAATGGCTTCGTGCAAAGCTATGGCGAAAAATGGGGCGCGGTACGCGCAGCCAAACGCGTGGCCGGAGTAAAGGCAATCGCTGATGATATCGAAGTCAGGCTGCCAAATTCTTATCACCATAGCGATGGCGATATAGCTGCTGCTGCAGCAAGCCAGATTAAATGGTCAACTTCGCTTCCGGCCGAAGCCATTAAAATCACGGTTCGTGAAGGTCAGATCACTCTGGAGGGCACATTGGAGTGGGGTTTTCAGAAGAACGTTGCCGAAATCGCCGTAAAATACTTGATGGGCGTTACGGGTGTAACGAACCTTATCACCGTCAAATCGAAAGTGACGGCGTTCGGTGTCGAAGATGCCATCACGGCTGCATTCGAACGAAGTGCCTTACTGGATTCGAACAAGATCGACGTCCAGGTTTCTGGAAACGAGGTGACACTCACCGGTGAGGTTCGCAACCACGCAGAGCGGGATGAAGCCGAGCGTATTGCCTGGGCAGCACCGGGCGTCTCATTTGTGGACAATCAGCTGACGGTTAAATGGTCATGGCTTGGTGAATATTAGCCCTAAGCTTTCTGCCGTAAATCAGCACGCATAAAACACTTAACCAAAGGATTAACATCATGAAACCCAATTTAGCAGTAACAACCAATAGCGGTAAAACGGACGCAGAATTAAAAACGTATATTCTTGCTGAACTCAAATATGAGCCAAGCGTGAAAGCAACGGATATTGGTGTGCTGGTAAATGACGGCACAGTAACGCTTAATGGTTTTGTACCTAGTTATTGGGAAAAATGGGCCGCCGTAGCTGCCACTAAACGTGTGGCTGGAGTAAAGGCTATCGCTGATGACATCGAGGTCAGACTGCCAAGTATTCCCCATCACAGCGATGGTGACATTGCCGCTGCAGCTGCAAGTAAAATCGATTTTATAACGACGATTCCGGAAGAGGATATTCATATAAAGGTTCGTGAAGGGTTCGTCACCCTGGATGGCACCGTGGAGTGGTGGTATCAGAAAGACGCTGCTGAAAGAGCCGTTCAGACGTTGTTCGGTGTGAAAGGCGTTTCCAATTTGATTGAGATCAAACCGAAGATTACGGCCTCCGGGATTGAATCGGATATCAACTTTGCCTTTGAACGAAATTCCTTATGTGATTCTGACAAGATAAACGTCAAGGTTTCTGGCAGCGCCGTAACGCTTAGCGGCGAAGTCGATACCCATGCGGAACGGGATGAAGCCGCACGCGTCGCCTGGCGTGCCCCCGGCGTATCCTCAGTGGATAATAATATCAAAGTAAAGTGGTCGTGGAATGGCGCGTGGTAGCGCAGCATTTCTGCTGACTAATACTCCCTATTAAACAACTTTTAACAAAGGATACCTATATGAAACCCGCCCTTGCAGTCACAAAAAATGCCGGTGAAGCCATTGCGTATAAAAGCGTTAATCCCTTCAACGGAAAAACCGTAAAAACATTTGAAGAGCTCACTGACAAGCAGCTTGATGCAGCGATTGCCACAGCCGAGGCCTGCTATAAAACCTGGAAGAATAAAACCTACGCTGAACGCGCAAAAATAGTTGCAAAGGCTGCTTCCCTCCTGCATGAACGCGCCGACGAATTCGCCAAGCTGGCGACACTTGAGATGGGCAAGCGCATCAACGAAGCGCGCGGCGAAGTGGAATTCAGTTCAAATATCTTAGCCTATTACGCCAAGAATGCCGAGAAATTCCTAGCACCGGTCAAGCTCAATCCGACCGTTGGTGAAGCGCATATGGAAAGCAGCCCGATTGGCGTAATTTTCTGTGTCGAGCCGTGGAATTTTCCATTCTACCAGCTGGCGCGCATCGCAGGGCCACATCTGATGGCAGGTAATGTCGTGATGGTGAAGCATGCTGGCATTGTGCCACAGTGTGGCATAGCCTTTGAAAAGCTTTGGATCGATGCCGGTGCGCCCCCAGGCTTATATACCAATCTGCTAATTTCACATGATCAGGCAGATAAGGTGGTCGATGATGAGCGTATCAAAGGCGTAGCGCTTACAGGTAGCGTTGCGGCAGGTCAGAGCATCGCGGCACAGGCGGGCAAGAACCTCAAGGTATCCTCGATGGAACTCGGCGGCAGTGATGCGTTTATCGTACTCGACGATGCAGACCTCGAACATACCATCAAATGGGCGGTCTGGGGCCGAATGTACAATACCGGACAAACCTGCTGCGCGGCCAAGCGGTTTATCGTAGATGAAAAAATTGCCGATAAATTCCTGGAGAAATTCCAAGCGGCTCTGAAAGCGCTGAAACCTGGAGATCCGATGGATGAGAAAACCACGCTCGGGCCTTTATCCACGGAATCGGCTTTGATAGCGCTATTGAAGCAAGTCGATGGTGCGGTCGCTAAGGGAGCGAAGCTGCTCATGGGCGGCAAGCGCATCGATCGTCCGGGTGCGTTTATGGAACCTTCAATTCTCACCGACATCAAGCCAGAAAATCCTGCTTTCCGTGACGAATTCTTTGGCCCGGTTGCGCTTTTCTTCCGGGTGAAGGACGAAGACGCGGCCATCGCGCTGGCCAATGATTCCGACTTCGGCCTCGGCGGTTCGGTATTCACCAAGGATGTTGCACGCGGCAAACGCGTGGCAAGCCGTGTTGAAACCGGCATGATGTTTATCAATAACATTAGCTGGTCGGATGCTGAGCTACCGTTCGGCGGCATCAAGAACTCCGGTTACGGGCGTGAGCTTGGCGACATGGGAATCCAGCAGTTCGTCAATAAAAAACTGGTTCGTACCGCTTCTATGGAAGCACCAGAATAAACCGTATTTGGCACCGACAGGGCTTTGTCCCTGTCGGCTGCTATGGCGGCCACATCAAAAGGAGACAAATCATGGCAACAATACAAAGCAAGCAAACGGCAACGGAAAAACCCGTCTGGTTTATTACTGGTTGCTCAACCGGCTTTGGCCGTGAGCTCGCC
>Ga0302281_10003527_pt1 | contig 10823 bp, 8 predicted proteins | sample III_Fen_E1_2_FD_198762 | JGI IMG/M metagenome (GOLD analysis project Ga0302281, IMG submission 198762) | Peat permafrost microbial communities from Stordalen Mire near Abisko, Sweden - III_Fen_E1_2 | ecosystem: Environmental > Terrestrial > Soil > Wetlands > Permafrost | place: Sweden: Abisko...
GTGAGCCCCAGGTCACGGGCTCCCTGCTCGCGACGCCCGTTCACAATGATTTGACCGATGATGAGGCCGAAGCCCCGCTGAACGATGAGCCGGCGACAACCGGTGAGGCTGCTGGAACGCCCCCTGGCGATCCACGTACGTGAAGACCTCGACAGCGCGGATACATCCAGGATGTTCCTGGGCCACGCCGACCTGGGCACAACCAAGATCTACCTGCGGCTGGTCCCCGGGCAGCTGAGGCGGGACTACGACCGGGCGATGCCGGACATCTATCACATCGACGACGAGTTCGACTGGCAGCGCTCCCCGCCCCCTGGGGGTTCACTGTCTGGCGGGACAGGGTAGACTCATCACATGCCACCAGTACGACGTTCCGTAATTACATGTGATATTTCTGGTACTTCTTTGTTAGCTGAATTATTTTCCTGAGTTTCTCCGGACCTTTGGTCCAAACGAATGGCCCACAGCGCTTATTATACTCTCGGACAAACGATTTGAGGAAAATTGTTAACTGACGACCAGATTTGTGAACAGCTTGCTGAAGACCCTGCTTGGTCAGGATGCTGAAGAAGCATTCTATCAGGTTGGTCCACGACGCGTGCTTTGGCGTATAGTGGAATGTTATCTGCGGATGCCGTGAGAGCCATTCCTTGGCAGCCGCATTGTTGTGTGTGTTTAGGTTATCCATGACCACGCAGAGGCGCTGTCCCTGATACTTTTCTGCCAACTCTTCCATGAACTCAAGGAAGATCACTGAGGTGCGCCGATTCTTTATGTGCGCAAACACTTCGCCGGTCGAAATATCCAGGGATGCGAGCATCGTACGGGTTCCGTGCCGAACGTATTCATTAGTCCAGGCCCGTGAGTTTCCAGGAACGATAGGCAACATTGGCTGCGTGCGGTCAAGTGCCTGAATTCCAGTCTTCTCATCGACGCACAGAACTACGGCATTCTCTGGCGGATTCATATAGAGACCGACTACATCTAAAAGCTTGTCTTCAAACTGGGGATCTGGGCTGAAAGTGAATGTTCGAATGCGATGCGGATGCAAATCATGCTCTTCCAGAATCTTGAACACCGTTGTCGGCGGTACGTGCAGATAGGCCGCCAATGTTCTCACGCTCCATCGGCTCAGATACGGCGGTGGCTCTTTGCAAACTTGATTGACGACTATTTTTATTTCCGCAGGAGTCCATTCGGCGGGACGACCCGAGCGTTTTCTATCGTCAATGACATCGATTCCGCCCAACATCCATCGCGCCAGCCATTTACCAATGCTGTTATAGTGGCAATTGAGCCTTCTGGCTATCTCTCGCTGATTGATTCCCTCGGCGGCCAAGAGGACGATGCGTGCTCGCTGAACCAATCGGGCAGGAGATGTCGTCTTGCGAATGATCTCATTCAGCGCGGTTCGCGCTGCAGGAGTGAGGTGAATTGAGGCTGATTTTTTGCGCATGAACGAGCATAAAGCATCTCGTTTGGATTAATAGAGGGAATATCACATGAATTTACGGAACGTCGTACTAGGGATCATAGGTGATGAACTGCGGCCCTGGCCTTGCAGAATCACCTGGTGGTATAAATCGCCAAGCCGGCGCGAATTCTCATGCCAATCGTGGTTATCCCGAACATACACACGGCAGCGCTGTACCATTGCCCGGTAGTCAGCGATGGGAAGCAGGCTGGCAGAACGTATTGCATTGGCGATGGACTGCACCTCATCACCAAGCCAACCCAACTGTTCATCGACGATCATCGGCATGCGACAACCCGTACTGACAATGCATGGGCGGCCACAGGCGAGGGACTCGAGAATGCCCAGCGGCTGTCCCTCGCTGAGGCTGGTGAGGATGCCGTAAGTCGACTGTTCCTGTGCATGAATTCGCGCAGATCCCGAGAGATAACCGGCATAACGGACACCTCTAGTGTCCTGACATCGTGCTATGATCCGTTCTGCGTATGCACCCTCTCCGGTACCAGCAATGACCAGTTCTGCTGTCCCTGCGATCGAAGCAAGCGACCAGGCGTCAAGCAATAAATCCAAACGCTTCTTCTCGTGGAGACGTCCCATGAATAGAAATTGGCACTTTGCGTCGGAGCATGTCGTTTCATCCGCAGAGTCACCTTGTTCCACTCCATTTGGAATGACCACGATTGGCACTGAAGTGCCGACGTAGCGCTCGATGCACGTACGCTCATGATCGCTGAGCGCGTGGATTGCGTCTGCGTTTAGGAGACTTTGCTTCTGGACCAAGGTCGAGAACAGCCATTTGCGCAGACGATGGCGATTAATGATATAGTCCTCGAGCATGCCGTGCGGGCTGACGACTACGCCAATGCCGTATGCCTTCAATTGAGCAATCTGCTTTATGGCCATGGTCCAAATGCCATGGAAATGCACGATATCGGCTGTGCAAGCGAGCGCCTGTTCGACTACGCCTCGTGATGGCATGCGCATCATGGATTCGCTATCGAAGGACACCATGTTCATTCCAGCTGGTTCATGTCCCGAGAGTCGCTTCAGCGACAGCGCAGCAGGAACATTCACTTCAGGCAGGTTCATGGTAAATGATGCGGCCGCCCTGCTCAAGCCGAAGCTGCGATCGTCAAAGCATTCGCAGACGGGCATGACCCGCGGCCGCGATGAGGAAGGGCTATACGACGAAGATGGGGTCTCATGCATGGTAGCACTCGATTTCATGGTTTGCAGTCAAAAATTAGCATGCATTGAGATGTAGCACGATCAAAGGAACGTGCCTCGTACAACACGGTTGGGCTACGAGCAACAATAGCGGCGAACCATATTGTACGATTGCGCCGGATCGAACCGGACAGTCTAGCTGCCTTATGCATCAGGAGCGCTATCACCCTGCCATCCCGACTTGAACTTGGTTCCTGTGACGATCATTCGAGTGCTTGGAGCGGTCAACGATTCCACCGTCGAGAAGTGGATGTAGCAGTGAATTAAGCCGTTTCGCAAACCTGCCCAATACTTGATCCGTACTCAGATGCGCTTCGCAATAGATGCGACCGGCGCTGCCCATGCGCTTGCGCAGGACTGGATCGTGGGCGAGATGTGCGAGAGCACTTGCGAGATTCACAGGCTGCTCTGGAGGCGAGCAGAATCCACATCCAGACCGCTCGATCACCCTGTACAATTCGGTACCAGGATCAGCAGTGGCGATCACAGGTCGTGATACTGCCATGATGTTAAGCAATTTGCTTGGCATAACGAGATCTGCTACGACCCGACGCTGCGGGATGCAGTGGATGTCAGCAGCACTCAAGAATTCCACGAGATGCTTTTCATCAACTAACGGTACTATGCGAAGGCGCTCCAGACATACTTGGCGAATATGCTCACGCAATGCGTCCGCATCGGCACCTGCTCCTGCAATGACGCAATGGATGTTTGAGTGGCGAGCAAGAAGTGAGAATGCCTCGATGAGTATCTCTAGCCCCTGCTTCCGGCCAAGATTTCCGCTGTAGAGAATTACCACTTCGTCTTCTTTTATGCCCCATTCCTCACGAAACCGGTTATCCCCTTGATGGGTTCTCATGGTTTCGACATCAGCCCAATTAGGAAAGGAGATCGGTATCCTGCGGCCGACCGTTTTTTGGGATATTCGTCGCCGCATGCCATCACTTACGGTGGTCAGCAGATCAACGTTGCTAATGATCACCCGTTCGATCGCCAGGAGAATGCGGGCGAGAGGGCGGCCGATCATGCCGAGATCAAGTGCCGCATCGATCTGCAGGTCCTGGACATGGTAAATAACCGGCACCCGCCAGCGCCAGCTCAGGAAGAGGCCGAGCAAGCCTCCGAGAAATGGCGGAGATATGATCATTACGACATGCGGCCTCACTCGCGCGCGCAGACTACGCCGGAAGACTGCCCAGACATAGCTTGCGTCCAAACGCATGCGTTTGGCCCCGGTCACTGGTGCCTGTGGAACATAATGCGCCACTCGTTCCACCTGCACGCCATTGCGCAGTTCATCCGCCCTACCATGACGGAAATCCAAACGTGCATATGCATCTGGGACTCGCCACCACGGATAGTGAGGTATCCCCGTATGCACCGTCACAGTCCATCCTTTCGTCCTGGCGAGCCATTCCGCCATGAGAGTATTAAAGTAGGGTATTCCGGTTGGCTCAGGAGCGTAATTGGATGAATAGATGGAGATGCGCATGAATTCTCGTTAGTTATCCAAAGATGGTGTATGTGGCAATTCGTGGTGTTCTCGCAGGTTCAGTATTCGCTGACCGACTGAGTGCGCCGGCAGACCCTGATAAATTGTCCATGGCAGTGCATTTTTAGTCAGCACAGCCCGTGCTCCTATCAGAGCCCCTGCACCCACGGTAATACCAGGCATCACGAGAGCCCCCAATGCCACCCATGCACCGTCCTCGATGACGATGGGCCTGACGATCAGTCCAAAATGCGGATCGCGATGGTCATGAGTACCGCTGCACAAGTAGGATTGCTGGCTGATCACCACATTTTCACCTATATGAATGTGCTGAAGGCAATAGAGCGTTGCCTCATCGCCAATCCAGCTGTTATGACCAATCGACAATTTCCATGGGTAGTTACAACGTACCGATTTGCGCAGAAGCACGTTTTCACCAATGGTGGCACCGAACACGCGGTACCAGAATCGCCGCCAGGCATAGAATGGATGGGGACTTGGTTGGATCAAGAAGGATTGAACCAGATCCCAGAGGACTACGATGAGCGCCCCTCGTCCACGTCGATACCACGACTGGTCATAGGCATGGAGATCTACGGCGGGGTTTCGGGAGTCTGCAGGTGATAAAATCATGGTCACTCTCGATAGCATGTTGTGACTATACTTCACGCACAGTCGTCTGACGGTCATATAGTTGCCCTGATGGTAACTGAAATCGGGCAACTTTGTAATCTCATCATTTTCAGTGAGTTGTTTGTGATGAGTGGGCTTTGGTGTTAGAGAACTTTCGATCCAAGGCATTACGCCAGGGAATCCCTTTACTAGGTGAATCGATGACATACTGACATTGTTTAATATCAACCCAAGGTGACCATGACCTTTAATATTCTTTGTCGCTCCTTCAGGATCTAGTAGTTACGCAACAGGTGTCGCATTTCCCATGCCAATCGTGATTCGGTGCTGTTTATCGTCGTCCGACAATATAACCATGCCGATAACCATAGGATGATGAGCACGACTACTGGAGCGATCACGAATCCGATCACGGCACCGAGCGAACCACGCAGCAGTATGGGAATGAAGGCTATGAAGGCGGCAGCCAATCCACGGCGGACAAATGTCATCTGGGACCAGCGATCGATTACTTGGTCGCTACGCTCTAAAATTAATCCGAAAAGTGCGCCCATACAGAGTACACCTGCAATTCCGAAATCCATGTATCCATCACCCATCGGAGGACAAGATAGGTTATCGAACCAACCGGAATGATGCTGCATCAGGTACTGACCGAGCTCAGAAGATGACGGTTTTGGCTTGTCAGGCCACAACGAACGTGGCAGAAAGAATAGCATCGATGAACCCGTGAATTTACCATAAGTAAATCCGTCTATCCCTGTGCGATAGACTGCAAAGGCGAACATCGAGAAACAATCATAATCAAGCGTGTTGTAATCGATTCCAATGGCTACCTTCTGACCTTGAATACCTGCTAGGCCATATCGGAGCAAATTCATTGCTGGCATTAAAGCATACATATAGAGCGCAATTCCAGCATAGGAAAGAGCTATGGGGAAACGTCCACGGAAGATGAACAGTAATGCCATTATCAGTACCGCACCGACCTGATACCTGGCAGTATTGAAGGGATTGATGACGATTAGCATACATCCGGCAACGGCCGCTATGAGGAACAAGTTATGGGTGGATCGTCGGGCGATATATCGCTCAATACCGAGTAGACAGAGGACAACCAACATATCTTGTGTAAACGATTTTATGAACGACACTAACGCACTGTTATCTGAAATCGCTGATAGCGCATAGTCACGGCCGTTGGTCACGAAATCGAGGCTGCCGACCATAAAGTACATCCCGACCGGAACACTAATGCTTATCAGTAGCATCACCATGGCGAGCACACGGGATTGGAGAATGGCAGACACGGCGTCACTTGCCGAAGCGGTGACTTCTTCCAGGCATTTCCCCACCTTCACCGCCTGTTGAGGTGCCTCTATGACAGCATCATCGACTCCAAGCATATGTCCAAATTCTCCAGGATCGTCGACGAGCACATAGTCCTGGTTGTCCTCAGCACTGTTTACTGATTCGTCGCTGATACCATCGTTCTCTGGCAATACATCTGATGCGTCCGGTGCGGCGGCAGGCAGAGGAGTAGTTGCCCCCTCCGAAGCTGCACTATTGCCGACATGATATCTTACCGGTTGGATAATTGCATTGTTACGGCGCAATATCAGCTGCACCAGGAGAGCCGCACTCATGAATATGTCCGCCAATGCGACCGTGTTCATGATGATCGTATCGGAGAATTGGATGCCAATGACGGAGATCGGTCCTTGAAAGTAATCATTCTGCAATTGGCTGGCAGGAGCGATGACATAGAGCACTAGGCAGACGATCCAGAATAGTGTATTGCCACAGAGATAAGAACGGCGATCTGCGAGCAGACCCGCAGAGCAGATTGTTAGTCCAGGGAGCCAGAGACACCAATCCCGAGCATCTTTGCAGTACCATGCGACCTGGATCACCACGATGACCAGGAAAATCCATCTGCTGTAGAGTCTCATGGGACGTCCTCGTACGATATCTTTTTGAGATAGCGCCACAGTTGTGTTTTTATCAGGACACACCAGCCAAGTGGAGACGATGAGTCATTATCGGTCCAAGTTGCAGGTTCCCCTGATGCCACCGGAAAGATGGTGGGTTCGAGCCTACTAATAGCATGCTCAGGCAGCAAGGGAGGCGCGTCTCATTTGGATGGTGATCTGCCAGACACAAAGACCAACTGGGAAAAGATGGCCAAGTATCATCAACGCAGGGAATAGGGTCAATCCGTGTGCCAACACAGACGCTATTTCTAATAGAACCATCCCCACCAGCTGCCATTGACCATCGCTAATTGATGCCAGTGCCGTTTTCATGGTGGCCTGGAAGATATTGATGATGATGTAGACACCGAAAAGGAGCGTGAACAAGTCTCCTGCATAGTAGGCATCCCCTACCCACAATTTCACAAAGAGATGGTTGGCGCAGAAAAACATTGCAGCACCCAGGAAAACAGATATTCCATAACCAAAAATCAGCCTTCGATTCAGACGAATATTTTCTCTCAATGACGTGTCCCGACCAGAATTGACCAGAATTGGGAAGATTGTCTGAAGTGGTAAGCTGCTGAGGCGTAATACCAGGAAGCCGAGCATAGTGCTGCATTGGTAAATATTGATGTCTTGCAAAGACTTTATGCTCCCGATCAGATAACCAGTGAGATAAAAGAATGAACCGCCAGCTAAAGCAATGACGGTGATACTTCCGGAATACCACAACATGCGCCAGATGATTACCGTCTCGGCTTTACCAAAATGGATGCGTGGGGCCCGCAGGCGGGCAAGCGCATAGACGATAGCCTCAGATGTGATCACACCTATGGCCATGCCCACGATCCCATAATCGCACAAATAGCATATGGCGATTATTCCCAGGGGACGTAGGACGACCATACTGAAATCGAACATCGCAGCGCCAATCAGATCTGTCGCGGCATACATGCCCCATCCCGGAAGGGCCAATCGGAAGCGGAATAGTCCCCAGCCGGCGAATATGAGCATTGCGGTGGTAAACGGCCGCACGTCTGATTTAGACATGGTTAGGATATGTGGTGCGACTAGGGCACCAGCGACCAGAATAACGGCATAGATCATTCCGATCATCCAGCCGATACTCTTGATAGTTCCCCAGAAGGCAGCCAATCGCTCTTGTGATATGGCCTCATACTCTGCAATAAGCCTTGAAATCCCGTTCCCGACTCCAATATCGAGCATACTCAAGAAGATCACGATTTGGTAGATGAGCGTCCACAATGCAAGTTGCGTATTCCCCAACTGATGAAGTATCACTCTGGTGACCAACAATTGAAGCATTGCAGCCAGACCCATGGCCAAACATCTGATAATCAGGGCGTGTTTGAAGAATCTGGCGCTTCCATGACGGGACGGTGGTGTCGATAAAGGCGCTAACTGGTTGCTGGCAATACCTCGATCAATTGTAATGGGGGAGACAGGGATGCAGATATCCACGAGCCACCTCAGTACCGTCGTTGTGGTACGAAGACTGTATCTCCAGGTGCTAGCCGCGGATCTTCCTTGCTATTATCACCGTTGAGAATTGCCGCCACATCGATGGTCTGCACAGGGACTCCGGTTCGCAGCAACTGCACACTGCCTTCACGCGCATAGTGATCAAATCCTCCGGCGAGGCTGACTGCCTTCGACACCGTCAATTTATCTTGACTAGGGAGACTAACCGCGCCTGGGTGGTTGACCTGGCCGATGATGTAGACTCGATCCAGCCGTGGCACGATGACAGTATCATTGGGTTGAAGGACTACATCTGTCAGACCACGTCCTATTGACCCCATGGGTATGGTAACGCTCGCCCCGCCCGTCGCACTATCGCGTACCACAACTACTGCGTCACGATTGGCCTCCTCGAGGAAGCCGCCCGCATCGCCAATCGCGCGTAAGGCGGTGTTATGCGCAAAGGGCAGATTGACTGCGCCCGGGTGGGTGACTAATCCCATCACATAGATGCGTTCAAGGTGCGGTACGACCACGATGTCATTGGGCTGAAGCACTATGTCCCTGGGTGCGTGCCCCAGAGAACCGGCAGATACGATGTAGCTGATCCTGCCAGTCGGTCCGTCCCGCATGACCATGACGGAGTCGCGATTGGCCTCTTCGAGGAATCCGCCAGCCTGGACAATTGCTCCCAGCGCTGTTGTATGGGAAAAGGGATCTAAATCGAGAGCTTCTGGATGTGCGATCGATCCCATCACATAAGCACGACGTTTCGCAAATTCGCGTACTGTGATGGTCAGAGCTGCCTGTTGCAGGTAACCAGCCTCCAACCTCCGCTTGATCTCATCACCGAGATCATTCACCTCGCGTCCAACCACCATAGCGATCTCGCCCAGCAAGGGAAATCGGATGCTGCCACTCGGAGGAATGCGCACTACAACGGAGAGATCAGGCTGGTCGAACACATCGATGGCGATGAGATCACCAGGATACAGTGCGTAGCCATGTATATCAGCGGCAGGAACAGCAATGGCTGCCGCTGCGATCTTCGCTTTAGTCACCACTGGTTCTGACACAGCATTTGCTGGGGCTGAAGTTCGCGCATCAGCGCCAGCTAAGTCTGCGCCTACAGCGAGGCAGCAACCGACCACAAGCGTAAAGGGTATGAAGGCATGGGATACACGTGGGAGGATCATAGTGCGTTCACACTGAAGCACACGATGAGCCAATATCCAATTACCCGCTTAGCTTCTTCATCTCTTTATCTGAAATCGCGGAAGACGGGGCTGGCCTGAACTCATGATGCATGTCTGGGAACCACAATCGATGCATTGTGCATGCCTCGAATACCATGATTGAGGCATCCCGCATCGAACGCGCGTCCGATTGGGGTGACGCACCTGCGTGGAGAGATCGTGGAGCGGCATGTGCTACAGCACCACCACGTACGAGGTACCCATGCAGATGTCGACCGCTTACCCTGACGCGCCACCAACAACACGATTCGCCAATGATTCCCTGTGGGGCATGATTCAGCGTCGTCGTGGACTAGCAATCCTGTTCGGATTCTTGGCCGCCGTCATCTCTCTGATCGGATTCTCCCTGGTCCAGCCTCTCTATCAGGCAAATGCCACACTGGTGGTCGATCGAGCGGCGCGATCATTGACTGATGACGATGGCAATCGGCAGATCGATTACAGCTTTCTCAATACTCAACGTGATCTGCTCATGAGTGATGCGGTACTGTCCAGTGCACTGGTGGCAACAGGTTCTCTGTTACGTAAGCCTTATTTCCAATCTGCTGATCCGAGTGCCCTACTACGGCATCGATTGAGTGTGATCGTCAGCAAAGACAGCTGGATGATCACGGTCTCCCTGAGGGACGAGAGTGCATCCACTGCTCAAAACCTTCTAGCTCTTGTGCTCCATTCCTACACTCATCACGAGATCGATCTCCGACAGAATCGAACGCGTGGAGAGTTCGACTTCCTCACCCACCAAGTGGAAACGGAGCGCGAACTGCTTACTGCGGCTCGTGTCCACGAACAGGAATTTCGCGCAACCCATGGAATCCTCACCACCGATCCCGATCGCAGCCCGTTGGCGTCTCAATTGGAGAGCTACAGCGTCAAACGAGTCGAGTTGGTGCGCGAACTTGATGCCGACCGTGTGGTAGTCGGCCAGATAGCGGCTAGCGATGCCATCCAAAATCCTGAGCAGCGGACGCGATCACTGCTCGAGGTCGCTGAGATCAAACAGGATGCCTCTGTCGGACAGCACCGAGAGGCACTCGCTGCGCTCCAGGATAAGGCCGTTCAGCTTGGTCAGACTTATAAGGCCAAGCATCCGCGCATGCTGGAGATCAACGGTCAAATAACGGCTGAGCGGGCGCAGCTCGATCAGGCGATCAGCATCGCTTGCCGTGCCCTGGAGAATCATGAGCGGGCACTCTCTAAGGAGAATGTCGATATGTCCAGTGAGATCAAACAGTTGCAGGTCGACTTGACTGGCTATCGTGGCAATCTCATGCAGATGGAGG
>Ga0302281_10003533_pt1 | contig 10813 bp, 24 predicted proteins | sample III_Fen_E1_2_FD_198762 | JGI IMG/M metagenome (GOLD analysis project Ga0302281, IMG submission 198762) | Peat permafrost microbial communities from Stordalen Mire near Abisko, Sweden - III_Fen_E1_2 | ecosystem: Environmental > Terrestrial > Soil > Wetlands > Permafrost | place: Sweden: Abisko...
GTCGAAGTGTCAACCAACCTAGCTCTGCAAATGTCTAGCATATTTGTATTCTTGGAATCCCCGCGCCTTCAGGCCGGGGAGGATGTCAAGGGTTGATGACTTTCAGAAATTCATCGAGAGATCGGACTGTTGTTACCTTCCAGCCGTGACGTGATAGGCGCTCATGCATCTCGATTTGCTCTTTACTGCGCTTGCCTATGGCTGTTTTTACTTCGACGGCATAAGGGATTCCCTTCACAACGAACGTGAGGTCAGGCCAACCAACCGGGAGGGTTGATCGCTGATACATCGGCGGACAGATGTGGGGAATCCCCAGCCTATCAAGACAGCCCGTGATTGCCCTCTGGATTATTTTCTCAGCAATTTTCAATGGTGAAATGATTGAAGGCGATCGTCGAAGCACTCTGAGCAACGATAGGTTGTCAGTAGTGGGTCTCGGCATCTGTCGGCGTAATAGACTTGTACTCCTTCCTGAACCTCCTTGCCAGTGATTACGCGCTCGCAATCACGGCAAGGATATTTTGATTCAAGGGAAGCCTCTCGTTTTGTGACAGTGGCTCCCATGGCGTTTAGTACGGAACGCCTGACCCTGCCTTCCCGCTTCCATCTGGCCATGGGAGGTCAGAATCTGCGATAGGTGCGCGACTCCTTGTATTCTCTGGAGCCGGAAGTCCGCTCTCTTCCAACACCTTGCTGGTAATATGCTTGGATTTGCTCCGCAGGCGGCTCAGGATGGAGTCGAGCTTAGCTGGTTCTGGAGCGGTATTTCCACCTCCCCCCTCAAGAGGATTGAGCCACGCCACCTTGGCGCGAATCTTTCCGTCGTACTCCTCCATCTCAACCGAGACCCGAGCCCTTCTTCCAATCAGGGAATCAATGTCGCCGTTGACGATGTCAATGCCGAACACCTTGGCGAAGGTCGTAATCGTGCGATCTTCTGCCGCAGGGGTCAACCATCCCGTGTATTCGGTTTTTGCGCCTTCCTCTGGGCCTTCATCAACGATGAGGGTGAGCCTGAGTCCTGCTGATCCGTTCTTGGAGGTTGTCCACCAAGAGTCATACCGAGGTTCCACGCGGACGATAAATTCGCCCGCCTTGTCTAAATAACCGTGCTGGTTCATGTGTCTGTTTTCCTTATTGTTGGGTGTTTACTTTTTCGCTGGCTGGAGATTCTCCAGCTTCGCGATTCCTGCTTTGATCCGATGGGCCAACACTGACTCGATCGGAGTTTTTGTCCACACAGCCCTCTCCTCTTCACTAAGTGTTGAGGTGGCGAGCAACGAGGTGAATTTTTCGGCAAGATGGGAGATGCTATTCTCGCGAATTTCCCTGTCCAGAGTCTCGTACGGAGCGTCTGGCGGGATGATGATGGTATCAGGCAGGTTGAGACGGTTCTTGGCGTCGTAGGCGTGGCTCCATGATGTGCGTAGGACACGATTGTCACCAACGATCTGCTTCTTTCCACCCAAATCTGTCTCAAATGTCTCATAGACAAAAAACATCACCGAGCTGGAGCGTTGCATGAACACCGGGGTGAAATCCTTATAGCCCTTAGGGATATAACGAAGCCACTCCTGGCCCTCTGGGGTCGTGTGTTTTTGGGTATCCGCATGGAAGAGGATGATCTGAGAAATCCCCTTGGCGCGAATCCTGTCCAGCTTGCCCAAGATGCGAGGAGCTTCCATCGCGAGAGCACCCCATTTCTTGAAGTTGTATTTGTCAGGGATTTTGGCAAACGAGGTAACCCCATGCGCCTTGGCAACAGCCTCTTCAGCCAGCTCTTCCACCCAGTTCATTGTGTCAATGACGAGTGTTTTGAAAGCGGGCTTGGGGTCTGCAATAATGGAATCCAGAACATCGATAAATTCCTCGTATGTTGTAGGGCTCCATCCATTGATGTTGTTGAACCCTTCGACCTCATAGGCCGGGGCGATGAATGCAGGGCTTGGGGCTCCAGCAGCTAGGCTGGTTTTTCCAACGCCGTGTACTCCGACGATGACATGACGAAGTGTATTTTCGTCGTCTCTGTTTTGAATGCGAGTGAGATGATTCATGATTTTACTTGAGGAGGATGGCACTAAGGCGATCCATGTGGTTGCTGAATGCTTGGGTGAAGCGGTATCCAAAGCCTTCCGACTTGGGATCGCCTGATGATTTTTCCGCCAGCTTGGTTGCTGTCGGAATGCGGAGGTTGCGATTGTGGATGTACTCACAATCATGGAACGGGACGAACGGAAGACGCCGACCATTGATGATGGTTTCAGCGCAACCGCAGGTAGCGAGACGTTGGTTCATTGATGTATTGGTTTGATGTGGATGTGGACTATTACTGAGGCGAGTTTGGGTGTCCAGCCCAACCTGCATAATTTTGCGATGCAGCCCAAGCGTCGAGAGACCGGCGCTTGATCATGCGATCGATCTGACGGACTTTTGGATCGTAATAATCCTTAAAGCGGATGCGCCCCTTGCGAGCGAATTTTCCGATCTTATCGAACAGGCCGAAGCCAGCTACTGATGACGCGATGGCCATTGCGGTAAGGATACGGCGGCATCCGCGCTCCATTTGGTTGATTGGGCCGACTCTCCCGTGGTTTTGACGTTGCATGGTGTTTGCTTATTTTGGGTTAGACTGATTGGTATTTACTGAACAATGAAGGGCTTTAGGAAAGCCTCTATGGCTGCGTGGACGTAGTTTCCGAGGATCAGGGCCTCCTTGTCTTCCTTGACGCGCTCCACGGGCTCCTCGTACTTCAGGAAGTAGTATTGAGGGCATTTGCGGAGGGCTCGCAGGGATGAGTTTGTCAGGAGAGACTTGTCAGAAATACTGTTAGTTTTTTCTGACAGCTCTGCGTGCTTTACCTCTTTCCGGGCGTAGTTGATGCCGTCCACAGATGCCCGACCAGCGCAGAGATTGAACATCTCACAGGTGCTGTACTGATGGCAGGCATCTGGGTTCTTTGGCCAGAGGGCATTGCGGCGGTTGTACAGGATGACCTGCGACTGAGACCATGCGTCCTTCATGTACGCCTCGAGGTCACGATTGGATCGGACGATCTCACGCTGGACGAAGTAGTTGAAGGGATCGCTTTCGATCTCATCGTGAAGGCGGACGTAATACTCATCGGGAGTTTCCTTGCGAGTGACAAGCGAGTAGCCGTCATCCACGCTGGCCGACTCACGCCACTTTTTGCCGTCCTTGGTGCGGACGCGCTCGCCTTCGAGGTTGACTACCTGCTTGACGCCGTCGGCATCGAGAACTGGAACATTGAGGGGTCGGTTAGCGGGCTTGCGCATCACGTTGTACAGCACGCTGCGGCACTCGGGGTACTGCCGAGAAATGTCGATGATGTACTTACTTATTTGTGTGTCCATTACGAGAGCTGCCCAGTAGTCCGAATCAGCGCCAATCTGGTCGCTGGTCGTCTTGTGCTCCAGCAGCTTGATCTCCCGGGTGGCACGATGACGGAGGACGCCATCCTTTTTGCCAGCCTCAAGGAAGGTCTTGGATGATCCGCCCGTCTCGGGATTCAGGAGCTCGAATGCAAATTCGCTCTCCACCTCCAGAACATCGTGAACCTCCAGCACAGGCAGGAAGGCGTATGCCCATCGAAGGAACATCGCCTCCGCCTTAGCGGTGATGTAGTCGCGCTGGACTGGGAAGACGGAGCCAGCATCACTAATGGCCTGGGAGAGGGTGATTGTGTCGATGCCGAGGTATTTCATGGGATTTATTTATGGGTAGGTGGTTATTTTCCAATTTTCTGGAATAGCTTAACATAGAGTCGATATTCCGCAATTTCATCAGGTGTATATCCCACATCTTTGGCAAATGCACTGCCGTCCGTAGAAAGCCACCAAGAAAATGTTTCGCGCTTGCAGCCGATTTGGATATACCCCTTTTTGGCGTTTGTTAGGGAATGCCTTGACCCAAGGATAAACAGCGGAGATTTTTCCCACGCATCGCCAGAGACCCGCGCATCGCCATAGACCCGCGCATCGCCATAGACCCGCGCATCGCCAGAGACCCGCGCATCGCCATAGACCCGCGCATCGCCATAGACCCGCGCATCGCCAGAGACCCGCGCATCGCCATAGACCCGCGCATCGCCATAGACCTGCGCATCGCCATAGACCCACGCATCGCCAGAGACCCGCGCATCGCCATAGACCCGCGCATCGCCAGAGACCTGTCCCCAAACGATTGCGCTGCCTCCGATAAAGGCGGAGGCGTCAACCTTTGCGGATTTATGTATCCACCCTCCGCCGTTTTTGTGTTGATGCCAGTCGGACTCAATTTGGGTTCCGATCTTTTCTTGAAGTTCACTGAATTTCATTGGATTTATTGGTTAGGAATTGATGGCAACAGGAGCATCCACGCGGACAACCTGGCCTGATTGCGTCCAGATAGAAACCTTAAATAGGTTTCCATCAACTTCGACCGTCTGAACTTCAGTGATACGAGGGCCTTGATTAAAGGCGTTTACATGAGAAACCTGCCTTGTGCTGATGAGTTTTGGAATGTTCATTGATGTAGTTGGATTGATTGATTTATTAACTTTCGAGACCCAAAATAACCCAACCACAGCAACCGTCGAGAAATAATTTCAATTATTTTCATGGGCCACGGACGCCTATAAATACTGGCTCTACGGCCTAATACTTGTACGTCGTCTTTCCGAGTTTCTTGCGAACTGGCGTCCCGGAGTGCTTTCCTGAGAATTTCACATTGGATAGGTTTTCCTTGTAAACCTTGGTGTCGATAGGTCTTTCCCAATCGCCTTTTCCAGCTCCAAACGAGAATTGAGATTTTGGAATAATTTCACTCATAGGATATTGTCTTACGTTGTAATTTCTTCGCATCCGCCATCTCCGCCAGTTGAGCGGTATTTTCGGGTGATCCCGTCGATTCCTGTGGCGGAAAACTCTTTCGGGAATGCTTGGGTTATCGGATTTAATGTCTCGTCGAAGTCGCGATCGTATTTCCCATACTCTTTAGAAATTCCTGAGTTCCATGCTTGCTTTAATCCTCCCGCCCCAGCGCTGGCTGTCCTCTTGCCATCTACCCACCATTCCAGAATAACCTCACCATCAGAGATGATAGATTTAGTGGCATCGCGGGCCATGGAGCGCATGACGAATGGCCATACGAACCACTTGTAAAGACGAGAGAGCAGCCAGTCTTTCATTTAGAACTTTTTCCCGTTTTCCTGCTTTCTGGCTTCATGAGAATGGTCGGCACGACTGGCGTTGTAGCGCATCTTTTCCTCAAATGCTCCTTGCAGGTCATAACCAAAACCGGCGGCGTAATCGAGGATGCGGATCAGGGCATCAGCAAGCTCAACCTCGGCCATCTTGCGATGAGGCAGCTTGTCATCCATGAGGTTTTTCCGTTCGCCTTCCATAGCCTCCGAGATTTCGGAATGGATGAGGCACAAGAGCTCTCCCTTGTTGCGCTCGATAGGTACTCCTGTGTGGATGCAATGCCACCATTTCTTATTGGCGTGGTGGACTTCTTCTGCGAGTTGATTGAGGTTCATTGATTTTTATTGGTTGATGATTTTGTCCAGTTCTACCTTCAGGTCTTCAAGTGATCCATCATTGTAGATGACATGATCAGCGAAGATGGGCTGCTCTTCGCTTTTATGTGAGGCCACGTCTTTACGGCTGGAGTGTACGATGTGAATGATTGTTCCGCCCATTTCGCGGATACACTTTTCTTCGTTGGGAAATCGAAGGTCGGTAACGGCGATATTGCAATCAGGGTAGAGGCCCCGGGCTCTTGCGACGCCCGCCTTGAAGCACTGAATCCAAAGGTCATCGCAAACCATTTCGCGGCCCCATTCAGTTCCGAGTGTCTGCATGAGCTGGCGTGGAGATTTTCCAGGATATGGAATTACTTCCTCTTTCGGAAATTCACGCAATTGCAATGCGATCTTTTCTGCCTCCCTGTTGTCATGCTGAAGGTTTGAAAGCAACGATCGAATCATTTGTTTGAGTGGGGCTGCAAACGCCATAATAACCCATGACCGCTCCAGAAGGCTGGCTGCGGTATCTTTTCCCGATCCAGCCCTTCCTGTGAATGCGATGATTTTTGGAGTTGGCTGCTCAATGATTTCGATGTGCCTCCATTTAGCCAGCCAGTATTCAGCGGTGGCTCCAGTTGAATTTTTCCAGCCTCGAAGCATGTAGATGGCGTCACTTTTCAAAATGGCCTCAACGTCTCGCTTGAGGGCTTCGTCCTGAAATCGAGTGGTCAAAAACTCTGATGATGTGTGTTCCGTGAATCCGTTGGCGCGGTCAAGGTCGGCTGGGGAAATGACGTTCCAGCCTTCTGCGATAAGTTTATCCCGCGCCACGTCGAATGCTGGGAAATTGAAAAGAGGGCAATTTATCATCGGCCCTGCTATGTAGATTGTTTTTTTCATTGATAAGTTTTGGTTTTGATTGATTGGATTCTGGTGATTTTAACACCTCCGCCGCAGGTCTGGGAGATTTCCACTTCAGGGTCTCCCAGACAGGAGCAAGGCGCGTTGGGGCGCGATGATCCTTGCGGACGGACATGGATTGCTATTCCAAGCGGATATTCGGGACTTCAGGCGCGGACTCCACGGGCGGAGTTTCTGCTGGAGCTTCCGACACAGGTTCTGCGACCGGCTCTACAACTGATTCGTTTGCGGGCGTTTCTGTCGTGGCTTCAGCAACTGGGTCGGTTGCTGGGTCGGCAACTGGGTCGGCTGGGGCCTGTGGCTGTGTCAGGATCGGAGGGCGAGGGTCACTAGCGCGGAACCAAGCCTTGATTGCAGCCTTCTCATCCTCGAAGTTGGCACCAGCCTGATCAAGGGCTGCTTCAACACGATCCCATGCGGAGCTGGCGTCGGCGTGTGCCGCTGAGTCGCGCATGATGATGTGCTCAAGCGCCTTGAAGCCGGAAAGCATGGTGTAGCCAAAATTGGCGACGTGGCTCTTGATCTCGCCAAAGATGTGGTGAGTGTTGGCTTTTTCGAGGGCGGCGACGTACTCAGGAGGGAGTCCAGAACCACTCAATGGCTGCTCTGGGGCTTCCTGTACGGGCTCGGCTGGCCCGGGAGATGCGGCGGCACCGAAGTTGCCTTCGACGACGTTGGTTGGCTCTTCTGGAGCCGTGGTGGTTTCTTCAGACATGGGTATGGATGTGTTTGTTGTTGGTTGATGGGTGAATGTTACAATTTCAATCCGTCAGCGGTCGGATCGGCCTTGGTGAGTTTGTGCTCTGCTTCGCACGCGCAAACGCACGGTTTATTTTTTTTCGCCTGATCTTGACTCATGTATTTATGGGCTGGTTGTTTTTTATGCTCCGAACGGCGACTTTGTGACGCGTCCGAAATTGTTCTCGTGGTTGGGGCGAGTGAAGCCCTTGCCCATGGATGGGCCAGATACCTTTTTTGGTTTCACGGCAGATGGGTTGACGGCATCGGGCTTCATGGCTTTTGCTGGCTTTTTAGCCTTGGCGGGATGAGCGAAGGTACCGAGGTTTTGGAGTGGGTTTTTTGGAGGCATGGGGTTTAGCGGCGGCGGGTTTGGCGTTGTGCGACTTCAGACATTGCTGCTTCAGCAATATCAACGGCTTCCTTGGCGATGTCTTCGCGGGTAGCTTTTTCGTCGATAGAGCATACCACACCGGGGAGGGCGGCGGCAGTAAAAACGTGAAGGCAGCTCATCCCTGTGTTTCCGGGGCGAGGGGGATTTTCTTCATCGCCGGGAAATGGCAGGAGGGGGAAGGCGGGAAAATTAGCTGGCTTGATCATGATTGATTGTGTGGTTTTTGAGCGCGTCAATTTCTTTACCTTGATCCTCGCGGATGTCAAGTATCAAGCCTTTGAGGGTTACCACGGCGTGGTGGTCTTTACCGTGATAACCTTTCTGCGCAGAGTATTCGTTATAGATCATCGCAATCAACCGCTCGCGCATGTCATCAAGACCATTCTGGTATGCGCGGTCGTATTCCGATTGATTTATTCGCTGATCCATGCAAGAGCGGATACAGCGATTGTATTACATTGTCAAGCGTCATTTCTCGACGGCCCGGGCTTACGCTCCAGCATGTCGGATGTCACGAATACGAGATGATAGCGATTGAGGTAGCGATCGGGAGGCAGTATGAGATGAAATCCCTCCTCTCCGGTCTTCGCGCAGATGCCCTTGCTTTTAAGGACGCCCTTGTATCCAAGCAGGTCTCCCTTGGTGATGGTGGCCTTGCGACCTATTTTCAGTTGTTTGTTCATGGTGTGAATTTTGGAAGTTGTCCGATCTTCTTTTCGAGTGACACGATCTTTTCCTCCAGCTCCTTCTCCCGCGTTCTGCGAGCCCGATGCAGGCCCTTGAGCTGGCCGCGAAGGGAGGCGTTCTTGATCTCAAGGATCGTGACGCAATCGCGAGAGCAGATGCCCATAAAGGCCCAGAACTCGTAGCCGTATACCACATTGAAGTGGCGCAGGATGAGTTTGGCTGCTTGCTCGACAGCCATGGGGATTTTGTGTGATTCGATGTAGATGTTGTTGAGTTTCATGATTTGTGGAACATTGGTAGTTGAGGGTGGTTTTCTTGCCATTGGATGAAGGCGAATCCCTGCTTTCGCTCGCCTGTTTTCCGAGTGGTCGGAATTAGATCGCCGTCAGTTGGGTCTTTCTGTGCTTTGCGAGAAAGAGGACGACCTATTGCCGCGAGATTTTTCTCCCATTGCTCCCTGCCGAACAGGGGCTGAACCACTGGCTCACCAAGGCGGATTTCACTGGTCTTTTTGCCTACGCTTGCTAGGCGATCGATCCAAGTGAAGATGGTGAAATCCATGGCTAGATTTTATTTGAGAAGTCGATTGTGACGACGACGTATTGGTTTCCAATCCTTGTGTAATCGCCGTTTGGTTTTTCGGGATAGGTGAAGATGGATGTTGCCTTATGGCAGGAGCCGTCTCGGTAGATTAATCCATCCGCCGTGAGGACGGACTCCTGAAGGCGCTGGGTGGCGATCAGTGCAGCCAGATGCTTTCCGTATGGGTTCCGATGTCTGATAAGAACGCCCAGCTCGACATTTCCGCCATAGACGCCTTCGACCTCTTGGAAATCCGCCTCACACGATTTTAGCTCTAGTATTAACTTTTCATGGAGTCGGAAATTCTCAAATTTATCGAGCTTCTTCGCGCCGGGATTCTGGGCAGAAAAGATGATCCAGTTTGGATCGGACAGGCTGATTGGAGGTTTGTTTGATTTCATGGATTGGATGGTGGCGTAGAGTTTGGCGAGGTAGGTTTTTGCGCTCATTAGTCAAGCTTCCGCGCATGGGTGATTCGAGATAATGGGGACACGCGTTGATTGGAAAGAACGTAAGACCCAACCACAGCAAAGGCATGTCCGCTCACGCGGGCAATATATCTCCCTTCGGGGCGTTCAGCGCAAAACCTCTCCGCAGTGACTGGCTTGCGAATAAAGTCTTTGCTGAAGTTGAATCCTTTCTTTCGTGCAGCAGCAACAATCTTGGCTGTTTCAAACCGGCGATTTCGCTTCCTTCCTGCGGCGACGCCTATGTCGTCAGCCGCCCGGTAGGTAATGTTGGCACTCGATGCCAGTGCTATCACGGTACAGGCGCGTGAGTCTTTTATCCCCGCCTTTGATCTTCCGCCGTCTGATATGATGAGTTTCATTTGGATTTATTTATTTGGGTTGGATGTTGACTACTTGATTTTTCTGATACGCGCCTTCAGCTCTGCGGCTTCCCGCTTGATCTTGAGAGCAGCTTTCTTGGATCGGGCCTTCTCTAGCACCGCCCTCTGGCAGCGGCTGCGGATAGACCAGTGGTAGATGTCGTGGATGCTGACCGTCTCGGTGCGTTGTGTGCCGAGTGGTCGGATGGTGATGACGTCGCCCGCCTCGAGGCTTACGACGAGCTGGCGGCCCGTGTCGGGCCCGTGTCCATGCCCGAGTGATCCCCGGGTCTTGCGGCGGACTGGTTTGTCGAGAGGTGTCATTGGAGTGGTTGGTTAAAGTGTTTATGGGTGAATTGTTTTTGCAAATTCCTCCGCCCGCTTGCGGGCCTTGGCTTCAAGATTTTGGCGCTCTATAAAATAGACCCACCCGTTGTTGGTATTGACAGCAAACTGGACTCCGCTTCTTGAGTCGTTTCCGAGCCCGCAGGTGAATGGCCCGCGAATTGTTCCGATCGGGAATGGGGTGAATTTTTGTGCATTCATTGGATTGATTGATTGATTTGTTGACTACGAGACAGACCATAAACCCAAGCTGCTTGGGTTACAAGATTTATTTTCAATTATTTTTCATGGGCGCTCATCCTAGTAAATACCTTGGTTGCCAGCTTGGCGAAGTCATCGACGGCCTCTTCGGAGAGGTCAGGAAAGCGTGCGTGAAGTGCTTCGTGGATCACGCACTCTAGTAGCGACTCGCTTCGCCCGCGATCTTTGGATCGGATGATGACGCGCCTGTTGTGGTACTGGCACGCACCGTCGTCCACGATGCGCTTTTGGGAGCCGGGGAATCCGAAGCCGAAGGTGTAGCGTTTCCCGAGGATGACCGCAGAGGTGATGCGGCGGAAGTTCATGGGAGGAGGAGGTCGTGAGTTGGGGGAGCGTCGGATGTCTTACTTTGTAGGGCGATGTCAACTGCGTCAGCGATCTTGGCGACGTTGGATTCGTGTTGATCCCAGGGGAGGTTCATGTATTCGCAGAGGCGACGCTCTAAGTCCATTGCGGCCATGTGGGCGGCGTGATAGGGGGCGTCCGGCGAGTCGCCTGGTTCGTCGAGTTCGGGGTGAGAGATGTCGAAGG
>Ga0302281_10003541_pt1 | contig 10797 bp, 11 predicted proteins | sample III_Fen_E1_2_FD_198762 | JGI IMG/M metagenome (GOLD analysis project Ga0302281, IMG submission 198762) | Peat permafrost microbial communities from Stordalen Mire near Abisko, Sweden - III_Fen_E1_2 | ecosystem: Environmental > Terrestrial > Soil > Wetlands > Permafrost | place: Sweden: Abisko...
ATAGTGGATATAATCCTTATGGCGCATTGGTGATATCAGGCAACAGACTTTATGGGACTGCTAACGCTGGCGGCACTTCGGGCTATCATCAATGCGGCACGGTGTTTGTCATCAATAGCGACGGCACAAGCTTTACAAACCTCTATGATTTTTCCATCGAACCTGCCAATCCTTCAGGATTTTACACTAATAGTGACGGTGCCCAACCGTATGCGGGGTTAATTTTGTCCAGCAACACTTTGTTTGGGGTAGCGACTATCGGTGGTATTTATGGTGGTGGCACGATATTCGCAATCAATACCAATGGCACAGGTTTTACAAACATCTATAATTTTACGGCAACTTCTGAATCAAGTTATAACGGCACCAACTACGACGGTGCCAATCCATGTGGCACATTAGTTTTGTCGGGCAACACCTTGTATGGGACGGCACAAATTGGTGGCAGTATGGGGCTTGGCACGGTATTCAAGGTCAACACCGATGGCACGGGTTTCACGACCTTGCATAATTTCGCCGACGGCAGCGATGGAGCTTACCCCACCGCCGGTTTGATTTTAACGGGCAACACCCTTTATGGAACGACGGTGCAACATCGAGGCGTTAACCAGGGTTATGGTTCAGTATTTGCGATAAACACAGATGGCACCGGTTTTACCTCTCTGCACAGCTTTGGCATTACTGGCGGTAGTGATGGAGGTGGTTTGGTTGCCGGATTGGTTCTATCGGGCGACACTCTTTATGGGACTGCTGAGCTTTTAGGCGGTGGTTATGGGACGGTGTTCGCGTTGACATTGCAGCCTTCATTGGGAATCACTACGGCTGGCAATCAACTTGTTTTGTCATGGCCAACATGGGCACCAAACTTCAACTTGCAGTCTACCACTAATCTAGTTTCGCCAGTTTGGACTACCGTTTCACCGGCACCGGTCGCGGTCAACGGACTAAACCTCGTAACTAATACCATTTCAGGCACGCAAATGTTTTACCGATTGAGCCAGTAATCAAACAACACAAAATACACTTGCGAAAGCGTGGAAGCTAGTCACGGAAACGGCTGCTGAATACCACCAAAATCTTCATCATTATACTTTTAGACATTAAGCCTCCGGCGCGTCCGGTTCGCGCTCTTGCGCGGCACTCGGCGGTTCAGGCTTCCGGTTGCTCTCCTCGGCCCGTTCCTGCTCGTATTGCTCCCGCACGGCCTCGCGCACGGTGTCAAGGCTCTGCTCCGTCGTTGGGTGCTGCTTCGCCAATCCAGCGCGATAGCGCACGCTGAATTCGTGCAGTGCAAACTGATCTTTTTGTGAAAGCTCGGCCATATCAGGAAACAAGCGCCTTGGCTTCGTCCAAGCATCGCCCGATTTTCATCCGCACATTATCGTAGCTCAAATTTCGTTCTTCCGCAATCTCGCCATAGTCGAGGCCAATGACGTAATGTTTCCAAAGCAGGTCGGAACAGTCCGGCTTGGCGGCGGTCAGCAATTTGATTGCGTAGTCGAGATCAAGCCGGGTTTGAGCGGTGATGGGCGCGTCCTGCGCGGACACTTCCATCATTCGCCAGAGTTCTTCCGGCGCGACGGGTTGGACGTGATCGGCGTATTGTTGCCGATAATGGTCGCTCAATTTGTTCCGGGCGATGCGGTAGCACCACGCCCAAAATTGCTTTTCTGTGTCCCCCTGAAATTTGTTCAAGCTGGTGGCGACGGCCTTCAAGATTTCCTGCAAGGCGTCCTGGGCGGAGTCATTGGAAATGGAACTGAAGACGAACAGCCGCAAATCTGGCTCAATAATGCGAAAGATCGCCTCCGCCAAACGCAGGCGTTCGGTTAGTCCCGCCGAAAAGCGAAATGTGCGCACGAGTTTGATGAGGTCGTCCATCGGTGTGCCCGCAGGCTAAAGTTTGGTGTCCCGGCGTGGCAAATGTTTTCGGAAAATTGTTTGTTTGCGCCGCAGGCTAAGGACTCTTGTTTGGCACCGCAGGTTGAGGACTTTTTGTCTAGTGTTGGATTCGCTTTTGGAACCGGGCTGGACGCCAGCCGCGCCCGGCTTCTATCTTCTGGATCGCGCCGGTTCTTTGTAGCCAGTTGACTGCCCGGCCAAATAATTTGCGGTCAAAATCCGGCTGCTTTTTTTTCGCCGCCTCAAAGATGTCCACCGATGTAAATTGGATGCCTAGCTCGGCCAGCACTTGATCCATAAACCGGCTCACCTCGCTAGACTCCGGTCGTTTCGTTGCCCGTCTGGACTTTGCGGGCAGTAGGGAAACGACGGCTTGAATCGCCAGCCGCACGTCGTCCAGCTTGGCGATCAATTCCGCTTCCTGCTTTTGTAACGCCGCCAGTTCGTCCGTTCGTATTTCAATCATGCACCCCCCCTGTATTTTCTTCGTAGCACGATGCTGAAATTGCTTCAACTGAAATTGCTTCAACTGAAATTGTTAAAGCAGGCAAATCTTACGATTTGTCGATTTGTCTATTTGTAAACATTTCAATCTCAGAAGCCACTTAACGCACGAGCCTATTGATCTCATCGTATGTAGCTTGCCAGAATGCCGCTTGCTTTTTTAATATGCTTCGCAAACCCAGAACATAATCAAAGTGTTGCACATACTTTTCGCAGAAAGAGTGCCTTGCCTCAACGGCCTTGGTTGATTCGATTCTAATATAGTCACAATTGTTAAAAAACGATTTTAGAGCTTCATTATCAATTTGGCTTGGATTAAAGTGATGGGCGCACACTTTGATCAGGAAATCATGAAATACCGCCCGTTGGGCGGTGAAGGCTCCTAAAACCACCCATGCATTGTGGCTGCTTATTATTTTTTGCTGTTCCGATTCAAAATGTCTTAATTCATAAAATTTATGGATAAGCTTCTTTAGTGATTTTACATGGATCGGATTCAAACAATGACGCTGTGCAAATCCAAAAAAAATACTTTCTATCGCAACGAGCAAGTTCCGGTCACATTCCGGTCTATGTGATAGGATCTGGACGTCATTTCCAAAATCATGTTGCAGTATTTTGAAACTTTTTTGAGTTCCGTCACAAACAATGCTCGCAAAATGGAGGCAGTTCTCTTGAAAAAGTCGTGCTTGATAGGCATTTACCCCGAACCCTTCGTGAATTGCTAGCCGGTTTGACCACCCACTTACATATGAAAAAAAAGGTGAGCAAGCATTTTGATATTCGGCGAAATCCACTTTTATTTGCCGTATGATTATCAAATCTGCTTTATAGCCATAACTATCTGGGTCTTTTTCTTTGATTTCATCAACATCTTTTTGCAACAACTCAAAATGCTCGTCAGCCGTCATTTTATCAACTAACTGAGGGTTCAAAAGAGGGTGGAGCCAGGCTACATCTGACTTTGCAGTCGTTAGTTCCGGTGAGATCAGAATTCCCTTGCGGACTAGTTCCAAAATACCCGATTTGGATTCGGATTCGGACCAGTGATAAGTCTCAAGCTTTAGTGCGAAACTGAATAGTTCGTCTTGACTGAACGGCCTTGGTTTGTCGGACGGACAGTTTGCGGTTTGAAAAAAGAAATTCAGGTTTTCAGGGGGAAATTGCTTGGTCCTGTATTCTACTCTTCGAGGCGATTTACCTCCCCCTGTGCGATCCGAACCTGAATGCCCTGAGAAAAAGTGGTCGGTTTCGCCAATCAGAAAATGGTTTCCTACCCATTTTCGGATGGGTATTTGTCCGCCCCTATTTTTGTAAGCATCCCCAAGAGTGCCGATCCATGTCTGTTCTTCGAGATGAACTTTAAATTCTAGAACTTCATGGGTGCATTTCATTTCGACCGCTCGATATTTTGCCAATAGAAAAAGTATGCAGAGAGCGTCTCTTCGAGGTTTGCCTCGCCCGACATCCTCGTTCAAGATGGGCAAAGGCAGACTCCAGTCACCTTTCTCCCAATAACACTCGACGAGAAGCGGCTTCTTCGCATCGTCGGTAAAAACGAAATTCAATGTTCTGTCAGCAATATTCATAAGCACTGGTCGGGTGCCGTTTCAGAACCACTCAGTTTCCGTGAAGATTGCCGGGCTGGTTGGAATATTCCAACTAAATTCCAACTTTCCGGGGTTTTTTTGGAAAATTCCAAGACGTAATGTGTCCATGGATAGCGGTCGCAAAAACAGTGAGCTGGCAAAAAAAAAATCGTTAGCGACTGTTGATTTCATCAAAAAGGTGGCAATCACGGCAGCATTTGCTCTCTGCAATAGCGACCCCGCTCTTCTGCCAGCAGCGATATGCCTCGATGCAGCACTGCTGACGTTCCAAAAACAAACAAAAACAAACAAACAAAAATAAAGTTATGAACAAACAACCATCACAACAGTTACCAACATTCACGCTCTTTGATTCAAAAAAGATCGTGCTCTTTTTTGCGTCAATTGCGGCGATACCATGGCTCCTACTATCACATGAAAATGTAGGCATAAGGACACTCAAGCCAGCCCGGATTTTAGGGCTTTCATTGTTCCTGATGTTTCTGAGCGGGTTAGCCAACATCAATCTGCTTTTTTTCAAACCGGCCGGTGAACTTTTCGACATGCTACCATGGGCGCTAATTATAGGTGGTTTTATAGTTAGACACCGTCGGTGGCAAGAACTTAAACGGGGCGAATTTTGTCATACATACTCAACTGGAACCAGTCATCTCGAAAAATTACCCCTCCCGGCCTTCCTGAAATCACATCGTAGAATTTATCGTGTGGTTGAGCCCTGCCTGTTTTTTTTGGCGTCAATGATTTTCGGTGTTTTCGTGTCTGTTGCCGTCGCAAGGGTCTTAGCCTTAAGTGCTTTGGCATTAGCCATCTATCAACAGGCGCTGTATGAGGCTAGACTTGAGCAGGACATGGATAAATTGGACTTACTTCTTGAGAGCGAAGCTGCCAGCGAGACGGTCAAGTTCTTTACGGAATCACAATCGAATCAAGAGGAACAGTTTCTTGATAATGCCACAGGCACGCCTACCGGTGTTGACTTTAACCTGAGCCGACAGATCGAAAAATTGAGGGCGAGACAAGCCAAGGCTCAAAATCCTGAACGCGTCTAAACTCAAACACTCAACCAATATCATTATGAACAACGATGACAAAAATGTTAATGGCAGTGACTCAGACGGAAGCGGGCCTCGCATTGGTGCTTGTATAGCGCTGACCGGCGTGGCTGCGATTGTGTTTGGAATTCCGATAGCCGGTTGCGTATTTCTTGCGCTCACAATCGTAGCACTGGCTGGCAAGGGCAGCGGTGACGGGGACGGCGGAGGTGGCGACATGGCTGGTGCTAGTTGATCAACTCGTCGCCATGAAACTGTATTCGCAACAAGGCTGGCAGGTCACACTGCAGCCTTTTGTTTTATTTTCCGCCGCGTGCAATCCTTCACGCCGGACGACGGCGTCGCTTTTCGCAAATCCGCCCTTGCCGTTCGGTCAACCAAAAATTCGCTGTTCACTTTCTGGCGTGTGGCACGACTGGTTTGACGTATGAAAGAAGATCAACATCGGTTCCTGTCGCTGCTCGGTCAGTTGCCAGCCCGTTTGACGGCGGAGCAGGCGGCATGGGTGTTGAACTGCCAGGTGCACGATGTGCCGGCGTTGGTCGCGGCCAAGCTGCTCAAGCCGCTGGGCAATCCGGCACAAAACAGCACCAAGTATTTTGCGACCGCCGATGTTTTGGAAACCGCCAAAGACCGTTCCTGGCTCGTAAAAGTGACCAATACGATTAGCCAGCATTGGCAGCGTCAAAACACCCGTAAACGCAATGGTGCCACCCAAAATCACGCCACTGTATTTGGACTGCCTGAAATGGCAGGCCGCTAATTATCTATGATCGACGGCACCGAAAAAATTCAGGCGGACATGAAAATGCAGATGATGGGAAATCGGTTTCGTGCCGGCCATGCCAAGGCTGAACCCATCGGCGACCAGATGATCAACGCTGTCCGGGGCGCGATTTGGGACGCTTGGGAACGGGGATTGGATAACGATGGCCAGAATTTTTACCCGCGCATTCCTCTCTTGGATCGTGAGGGGGTAGAGCCGGAGGTCGCATGAAAAAATCAAAAAATACAAACGAAGAATCTCGGACCGCCCGGATCGTGGGAGAACTGGAAAAACTTCCAGTAAGTATTTTCTCTGCGGTGGGGAACGAGGAAGAACGGCTACAGCGGCGGGCGCGATTGATTGAGTTGGGAAAATCATGCCGGCCCGACGCGGAGCAATGTCCTGAAAAGGATGAGCCTAATAAATCCCCGCAGTCGTCGCCAAACCCAGACGGCAAAAGGCCGGAAGTAAACTGTGGCTTTTTGCTTGAGATTTACCGGGATCAGCCTTTCATGGTGCGTCCCGACGACCCCTACACGAATCTGATGCCGGATGATCCAGATCGCATTTTCAAACGCGAGGATTTGGATATGGAACGCGAATGAGACGCCCGTAAAAAAACCATTCTGCGGGCTTGCCGCAGAATGGTCATGCTTCGCTGGCTTCATCTTCCCGTTAATTCGCCTTCGCCGTTTGCAGTCCTGCCGCCGCTTTCGCTTCGTATTCCTGAAGGGACGGCACGATGATTTCGGCGTGCTTCGCGTAGGCGCGGTGAATCGCCTTGGAGTTATGTCCTAACGCAGCCTGCGCAAACCTTTCAGGCATTCCCACAATTTTCGCCCGTTCCGCCCATCCGTAACGGTAGCTGTGGAGCGTCACGCCAGAGACGCCCGCCCGTTCGCAGCGGCGGCGAAACCGGCTGGCCCGGTCGCTGGTTAAAAATGTCGAGAGTTTTGGGAACAGTGCGCCGGTGGTCGGCAACTGCTGCAAGACTTTTTCCAGTGCCTTGCTGATCGTGAACTGTGCCTTTGACCCGGTCTTCTTCCGAAAATAAGTGATTGTGCGGCTCTGCCAGTCAATGTGCTCGGCGGTCAGGGCGGCGGCGTCCCCTTGCGCCGCGCCCGTCTCCCAAAGCAGTTCCAAAAAAAGTTTCCACTCGGCTCTCTTTTCAAGGGCAAGGATGCTTTCGTGTTCGGCTGGCGTGATACCACGCCGGTCTTTGGGTTCGTATTTCGGCCAGAGATACGGGGCGATAATCGGAATCGCAATCCAGCCAAGATGCACGGCGAAATTATGCAGCCGTTTCAAAAACTCGTTAATGGCGACTTTGTTTTGTTTGAACACGGCAAAGAAATCGTCGGCGGTCGTTTCCAGCAATTTTTTGTTTCGCAGTCCGTTAAAGGACGGCGATTTGAATACGCTGGTGTAACGCTCGCGGCTGCTGTCCTTGCCACGCGATTGCAACTGATCCATGACGGTCTGCCAGGTGCGTTCCACAAACGCGGGGTCGCTGGCCGTCAGATACGCGCGGGCAAGGTGCAAGTTTAGCACCGGCTGGCGCATGGCATCATTGCGGGCATTGAGCAGGCTTCGGGCTTCCGTTTCGTCGCGGGTCCGCAGACTGGTTTGCTTGCCGGTGGCGGTGTCCTCGGTGTAGAATACGCCCGCGCGCCGGAACAGGTTGAATCTCGTTTTCATAATATGAAATATCTGAACGAGAAAACAGTCCGCATCCGACTGCGTTTTTGAACGCGAGTGGTGGCAAAGTTTCAGCGAATTTTAGCCAGTTGTGGCGAGTAGTGTTTCAACTCGCCGCCGGACTGACATTTTCACTGACAGTGGCCGTCCATCCTTCAAGAAAACCCTTTAGAACAAAGGCTTTTGTTAAACTTGATACAGATGGACACAGATAAACACAGATTTCTTGGAATTATCGCACCGCCAAGCCGAAGCCTTGAAAGGGCAAAAGACCTTATACTCGATCGCTTTCAGAGCAATATTAATTCCCCCTCATCCGTCCTGTCGGGTTGAGGCGGCAATTCGTAGCCATTTGAACGAATTTTAGTATCAGTATTCAAAAACCGTGGATCGTGACGGTGTGGAGAATTAAGGCGGGAGTGCCGGCGGGGAATTGCAGCCGCACATACCGTGCTGCGCGGCCCGGCAGGAGGGCGCCGACCGCTTCGCTGTCCACCGTCACCGCCCAATGCGCGGGGGTCGGGTTGCTGGCGGCCACGGGCGTCCAATGCTCGTTATCCACCGAAATCGCCAGGCTCACGGGCGGCCCGCCCGCCGCCTGCTCCACCACCACGCCGGTCACCTTGTGCGGCGCGGACAGGTTCACGGTCACCGTGCTGCCGGTCACCGCCACATCAGTCTGCTGCGAGAGAATTTTCCCATAGGCCACCGGGTCGTCGAACGCCTGGGCGGACGGCCCGGAACGGACGACTCCCGCCACCGGCCGGTTCAGTTGCAGGACGATGATGGTGTCCGCCGCATCGCGCGCGGTCGCGGGCAAATTGAACTTGAGACCGGCACTGTTCTGGGTGAAGCCGACCGTCGCGCCGCCGTTCAGCAACGTGGCGGACCGCACCCGGGAGGGAATGGGCGGGAGTTCGAGCGTCGTAAGCTGGGGATCCAGCACATGGAGATACACCGTATTGCCCCGCCGCGTACTGCCGCCCCAACTGGCCGGCAGCCACGGCCCGCCGCGCGTGTCGTAGATGCCCGCGCCATTCAGCTTGAGCCAGCTGCCGACTTCCTCCAACCGCTGCCGCTCAACCGGATCAAATGCGCCGTTCCACTCCGGCCCCCAACTGACCAGCGCATTGCCGTTGGCGCAGGCCGTGTTTGCGAGGATGCGGATGAGCTGATCACGGCTCTTGGGCGGCGAGCCCGACCAGGACCAGGTTTCCGTGAGCGAGAGGCAGGCCTCCCACGCGCGTTCCTGATAATAGCCGGCGCGCTGCTCCGGCGTGTCAAAGTCGCCCGGCAGGCTGGCGCGGTTGTTGATGAGCATGTGCGGCTGGAGCTGGCGCATCATGCGCGTGAGATTCTCCGCATCCCACATGTCTGCGGTGAACATCCCGCCCCACCACGCCGCGTCGAACCAGAAGAAATCCACCCGGCCGTAGTTGGTCAGCAGCTCGCGGATGGCATTGCGATTGTAGGCGAGATAACGCTGGTGGCTGGCGCCGAGCGGATGCCCCGGATCGTAGTCCGGGTTGTGCCATTCGCGCTGGGCGTAATAGATGCCGAATGGCATGCCGGCCTGATGGCAGGCGTCGGACAACTCCTTGAGATAATCCCGCCCAAACGGCGTCTTGGTGAGCTTGAAATCGGAATAGGCCGTGTCCCACAGGTGAAAGCCCTCATGATGCTTGGCCACGGCCACGATGTAATGGAACCCGGCGGCCTGGGCGATCCGCACCCACTCCTTGGCGTCGAACTGCTCAAAGCGCAATTGCGATGCCCATTGGATATAGTCGTCATGGATGGGGCCGACCGGCGCGCACGTGCCGTCCGCCCGATGATCCGGCCACTTGATGCTCTGGACCGTGCCCCAGCTCAGCTCCTTGCCCTTGTAAGTGGAAAGCCCGAAGTGGATGAACATCCCGTAGCGCAAATCCTCAAAGCGGGCGACGTCCGCCGGCGGCGCGAAATTGCTGGCCGCCCATTCCGCCGCGGTGAACGGCTGGAACAGGACATCGGGCAACTGCCGGCGCGGATCATCCGCGGGGTACATGTCTTTGGGCGACTTGCCGGCATCCACGCGCACGGACCATTGCGCCTGGGCCGGCAACGGGCTGAACCAGAGCGCGCCGGCCACGCCGATCAGCGTTAAACTGCGAACGTGCCAGCGTGCGCCGCGGAAAGCTGCCCGCAGACCCGCGCTGAGCGTAAAGCATTCGCTGGAAAATATATTAATCAATTTAAGGGCGTTCATAGGGTTTCCGATCATCGCCACGAACGCTTGGAGCAGCAACCAAAAAATATTTTCGCGCCGGGTCCAGTGTCGGTGTTGGACGGCGGCGGTTGGTCTTTAGTCACAGAAGGACACTTACCTGAGACGCGGTGGGCGGTTTGAGGGTTGGGGGCGGGTCAACTGCCCCCGATGCTTGACCAGAGAAGGTTCCCGGCGGCCACCATTTTGCGCCCGTGCCAACCGGGCGCCCCAGCCTTCAGGATTGATTTCCGGGTGCAAATGCCGAACACTGGCCAGCCCTATGGCCGATCCAAAAGACAATTTGCAGATGGAAAAAATCGTGTCGCTGTGCAAGCGGCGCGGGTTTGTGTTTCAATCGTCGGAGATTTACGGCGGGCTGAACGGCTTCTGGGACTACGGCCCGCTCGGCGCGGAACTCAAGCGCAACGTCAAGGAGCTTTGGTGGAACACCATGACCCGCTCGCGCGACGACATCGCCGGCCTGGAAGCCACCATCATCATGTCGCCGAAAATCTGGGAGGCGAGCGGCCATGTCGCGACCTTCAGCGATCCGATGATCGATTGCAAGACGTGCAAGGGCCGGTTCCGCGCGGATCAGATTTCGGAAATTCCCTGTCCGCAGAAGCCGAGCAAAATGGTGAGCGAGTGCGCCGGGGAGAAAACCGAGGCGCGTCCATTCAACCTGATGTTCAAGACTCATTACGGCCCGATTGAGTCAGACGAGAACATCGCTTATCTCCGTCCCGAAACCGCGCAGGCGATTTTTGCGCAGTTCAAGAACGTGCTGGAAACGGCGCGGCAGAAAGTGCCGTTCGGCATCGCGCAGGTCGGCAAGGCGTTTCGCAACGAAGTCACGCCGCGCAACTTCACCTTCCGCTCGCGCGAGTTCGAGCAGATGGAACTGGAATTTTTCATCAAGCCGGATGAAGTCATCGAGGCGATTCACGGCAGCGTGGCGAGGGTTCCTGAAACCGGCCATCCGGGCGAGCCGCAGGCAAACTGGGGCTGGCAGGCATG
>Ga0302281_10003546_pt1 | contig 10791 bp, 6 predicted proteins | sample III_Fen_E1_2_FD_198762 | JGI IMG/M metagenome (GOLD analysis project Ga0302281, IMG submission 198762) | Peat permafrost microbial communities from Stordalen Mire near Abisko, Sweden - III_Fen_E1_2 | ecosystem: Environmental > Terrestrial > Soil > Wetlands > Permafrost | place: Sweden: Abisko...
TAATGGCGTAGATGCCATCGTTTTTTGCGCCAACACGCCGCATATGATCGCGAATAAGGTGCAGGATAACATTGATATACCGCTCATCCACATTGCGCAGGCTGCGGCAGAAGAGATCGCCTCAAAACATATTAAGAAAGTGGCCTTGCTGGGCACACGCATCACCATGGAGCAGCCATTTTTTAAGGATAAACTCAGGAAAAATGGCATTGAACCGCTGGTGCCTGAAGCTGCCGACCGCCAGTTTATACATGATGCCGTCTTTAACGAGATGGGTAAGGGAATATTTTCCGCTGAAACCAAACGGCGCTTTGTTGAAATCATAAACGGTTTAATTGACCAGGGCGTCGAAGGGGTGGTTTTAGGGTGTACGGAGTTCCCGCATTTGATCAAAAAAGAAGATTGCAGCGTACCACTGTTTGATACCACGGTGATGCATGCGGAGGCCGCGGTGAGGTTTGCTATTGTCTGAACCGTTGATTAAGCTGATTTTTTGATTTAGCTGAAGCCTTTTTCAGGCTAGTTTGCTATGGAAAATGATTGTGCTATTTGCTCATCCCGTGAGTTTTCACCCAAAATCAACTTGTAACTGCCCGGGTAGAGTTTCCACTTGTGGGTTGCTAAATCCCATTTTTGCAATTCTTTTGCGGGAATATTGATGGACACGGTTTGTGTCCCTCCTTTTGCAACGCTTATTCGTTTAAAGCCTTTTAATTCCTTTACCGGCATGCGGTCCTGGTTAGGATATTCAATATAGGCCTGTAAAACCGCGTCTCCGTCCATTGCGCCCGTGTTTTTAACCTGTACCGTGGCCGTGATGGTTTCACCAGGCTGGTATTTTGGTTTGAGGTTGTTTGTTAAGCTGTAGGCAAACGTGGTATAGCTTAGCCCGAAGCCGAACGGATACTGTACCGGTCCGTCGTAATAACGATAGGTGCGGCCTTTCATATTGTAATTGCTGTAATCGGGCACATTATTGAGTGACTTATAGAAGGTTAAAGGCAAATGGCCTGATGGGGACACATCGCCAAAAACAACGTCAGCTAAGGCATTGCCACCCTGTTCCCCGGGATACCAGGCAAAAATTATGGCATCGGCATAAGGTGCAATTGCGTCGATATCGATATCGCTGCCGGCGGTGATCACCGCAATAACCGGTTTATGGCCAACGCTTTCCCTTAACCTTTGCATAAATTTTATTTCGCTTCGCGGCAATTCCAGGTCCTTTTTGTCGCCGCCGCTCTCGGACAGAAATGCATCGCCGGCTTCGCCCTCCAAAACAGGCGACAGGCCAATAACGGCAATGGTTAGATCGGCATTGCTTGCCGCCCAGGTGCCGCCGAAGCGGGTGGTGTCTTTGTAATCGCAGCCCATATCGTATTCTACCCCTACGCCCGGACCGACCGCTTTGGTGATCCCCTCAACAAAATTTACGGTTTTATCGCTTGTGCCATGGTAATTAGCAATTAGCGGTTCCATGGTAGCGGCATTGGGGCCGATCACCATCAGGCTGGAAACGGCGCTCTTTTTTAGCGGCAAAATATTGTTTTCATTTTTCAGCAATACCATGCTTTGCTGTGCCGCTTTCCGTGCAAGGGCAATGTGGGCGTTATTATGCACACTATCGGCGCTGTAGCCGTAATAAGGACTTTTCGACGGATCGTCATAAAAACCAAGCCTAAACTCGGTGCGGAACAGGGTATACAGTGCGCCATCAATGTCCTTTTCAGTCAGCAGGCCTTGTTTCACCGCTTTGACGCAGTCTTCCTGCAAAACATCCGAACAATCCAGGTCGATGCCTGCTTTGATAGCGGCCGCGGCAGCTTCAACGGGACCGGGCAAATATTTATGGGTTTCGTAAACGTCATTCAAAGCGCCGCAGTCGGTCACCACATGGCCTTTAAATCCCCATTCTTTCCTCAAAATATCGGTCAGCAGCATTTTATTCACCGAATTTGGTACACCATTAACCCGGTTATACGCTGCCATTACAGATTCCACACCATTGCTGACCAGTGCGTGAAAAGCATATAGGTAGGTTTCGCGCAGGTCTTTTTCGTCTACAATGGCGTCGAATTTGTCGCGCGTTGCTTCGGGCCCGCTGTGTACGGCAAAGTGCTTGGCGGTAGCCGATGCCTTTAAATGATTCGGATCATTGCCCTGCAGGCCTTTTACAAATGCGGAGCCCATTGTTGCCGTTAAATAAGGGTCCTCGCCATAAGTTTCCTGGCCGCGGCCCCAGCGCGGGTCGCGGAAAATGTTAATGTTGGGTGTCCAGAAGGTGAGGCCCATGTATTGCAAATGGTGGTCTTTTGCTATCGCGAGATTGTATTTTGCCCTGGCTTCGGTGGAGATGACTGTAGAGACCTGTTTCAGCAGGCTGTCATTAAAGGTAGCGGCCATGCCGATGGCTTGCGGAAATATCGTCGCCTCGCCTGCGCGCGCCACACCGTGCAGCGCCTCGTTCCACCAGTTATAGGCAGGTATGCCCAGCCTCGGCACCGCCTGGCTTTGGTAGCCCAGCAGGCTAACTTTTTCTTCGAGTGTGAGTTTTGATATAAGGTCGTTTATGCGGTTATCCAGCGGCTGGCCGGCATCTTTATAAACAGGTTTTTCCTGCGCCAGGCAAAATGCGGGAAATATGGTGATTGCCAGCAGGCAAATTTTTAGCGTTGCTTTCATTGGGTAAATTTAGTTTTTTGGATGGAAATCAGGGCATACCCCAATTTCGGTTTCAAATCAAATTTTTTCTAACTGATCTCTGATATACCGGGGCGGGGCAGATTGATTTGCAAACGCAACAGGCAAATTTCAGGCAGCGTTCACGTGTTCACGGCGCTTGAAAAATGAACGCAATGAACGCCGTGAACACTTTAAGTAAGTGGTGTTAAATCGTTAATATTAAGAAGAGTATGCAAATTAGGCAAAAGCAGAAAATGCCCTTTTTTCTGATTTTATGGGTTCATTCGTGTGCACCCGAATGAACACCGTGAACACTTTTTACGTTGTCTATCCCTGAAAAAAGTTGACACTTTTGTTGTGTATTCCCGCAGCAGGTTTACAGCTACAATCTTAAACCGAAGCCGGCGTCCTTTCGCCGTGGGCGAAAAAAGGGTGGTCGTGCAACGTCTCGACTTGGTGAGTCAACCCGCCATCAAAACCTGTTCAACCATAAAAGTTACCCTCACAAAAGTGCTTCAAAATGCTTCATTCAGTGCCCGAAATTGTATCAATATGGGTACAAACTACCCGTAAACACAAACGATTAGCAATCGAAAAATTTTAAATTACCCCAAAAAGCGTTCATTTTTGTTCATCGGATGAACGCTATTTGCAGCATTTTCACTGCGAAAATACGTTCCAGGTTGCGCCTTTGCTGCGTCGTTTAACAGAAAACCTTTACATTAGCATCATCCATTATAACAACCTTCATGAAACACCTTTTGCTGCCTGCTTTTTTTATTTGCTGCTGTTTTACGGCCATCAGTCAGCCCGCTCCAAAACCCTACGGCCCTTTGCCATCAGACCGGCAGTTAAAGTGGCAGGAAACGGAAATGTACTGCATTATCCATTTCGGCCCCGACACTTATACCAACAAGGAATGGGGTTATGGCGATGAGGACCCGCAGATCGTCAACCCGACCCAGTTTAGCGCGATGCAGATCGTTGGCGCGGCGAAAGCCGGCGGGTTTAAAGGGATCGTGGTCGTCGCCAAGCACCACGACGGTTTTTGTATGTGGCCGACGAAGACGACCGAACATAACATCAGTAAAAGCCCCTATAAAAACGGCAAAGGCGATATTGTGCAGGAGTACCGCGATGTTTGCAACAGGCTGGGCATGAAGATGGGTGTCTATTGTTCGCCATGGGACAGGAACAGCGCCCTGTACGGTAAAACTCAATATGTAACCGATGTTTACCGCAAACAACTGGAAGAACTGTACACCCATTATGGGCCGTTATTCATCAGCTGGTTTGACGGCGCCAATGGCGGCGACGGTTATTACGGCGGCGCGAGGGAGGTGCGGAGGATAGACCGCTCCACCTATTACGGCTGGGATACTACCTGGGCCATCCCCCGCAAACTGGCGCCGGGGGCTGTTTTGTTTGGCGACGTTGGCCCGGATGTACGCTGGGTAGGAAACGAAGAAGGCCATGCCGGGGCGACCTGCTGGGCAACCTACACGCCCCATTCACCGGATGCCGGCAAACAGCCGGGCAACGGCTATACCAAAGATTTTGAAGGCACCGAAGGACAGCGCGACGGCCAATATTGGATGCCTGCCGAATGCGATGTACCGCTGCGCCCCGGCTGGTTTTACCACGCCGACCAGGATGGGAAGGTAAAATCGCCGGATAGTCTGTTAAACCTGTACTATTTGAGCGTTGGGCGGGGGGCGTGCCTGGATTTGGGTTTATCTCCGGACAAACGCGGGTTAATATTTGAAAATGATGTGCAGTCGCTTAAGACTTTTGGTGCTATATTGACACAAACTTTCGCGGTAAACCTGGCTAAAGGCGCAACCCTAAAAGCCAGCAACGTACGGGGAGGAAATATCGCGAAGTTCGGTCCGCAAAAGCTGCTGGACAACGACCGTTACAGCTATTGGGCGACTGACGACGGAGTAACTACGCCCAGCCTGGTCATTGACCTGCATCATCCAAAAATGTTTAACGTGATCCGCCTTCGCGAAAACATAAAGCTGGGCCAGCGTATAGAAGAGGTGGCTGTTGACGCATGGGAAAACGATAAATGGGAACAAATAGGAGGGGCTACAAGTATTGGCGGTAATAGGATGATGCGGCTGCCTTCAGCGATAACGGCCAGAAAAGTTCGGTTGCGAATAACCAAATCGCCGGTTTGTATCGCCTTGAGTGACTTTGGGTTATATAAAGAGCCGAAATTGTAGAGACGCAATATTTTGCGTCTCCGGAACGTATGCCTGCGTTTTAACAGTACTTTTTGCATTAGATCCAAGACGCAAAATATTGCGTCTCAACAGAGGAATAAAAAAATTATCATGAAAAATATCCTTAAAATATCGGGTTTATTGCTGTTGATAATAGCGTCTTTCAACGCCTTTGCCCAAACCGCCCCCTATGATACCACCAACAAACCGCAACTGATCTCCAAACAATTCAGCTTTACCGAGGGCGCATCGGTGGACAAAAAAGGCAACGTCTTTTTCACCGATCAGCCCAACAACAAAATATGGGAATACAGCACCGATGGCAAATTGACGGTGTTCCTGGACAGTGCGGGGAGGTCAAATGGCATGTATTTCGACCATAAAGGCAACCTGGTAACCTGTGCGGACGAACACGACCAATTATGGTCCATCAGTCCAAATAAAAAGATAACGGTTTTGGTAAAAGATTATCAGGGACGCCTGATGAACGGTCCGAACGATATCTGGATCGATAATAAAGGCGGCATTTATATGACCGACCCTTACTACCAGCGCCCCTACTGGACACGCACTAAACCAGACCTTGACGGCCAAAAGGTTTATTACCTGCCAAAGGGTGCAAGCCAGCCAATTATTGTCGACGCGGATTATAAGCAGCCCAACGGGATCGTGGGCACGCCGGACGGGAAGAATTTGTACGTGGCCGATATTGGCGATAATAAAACCTATATCTATGATATCAACAGGGATGGCAGCCTGAGCAACCGTAAGCTATTTGTCGCGCAGGGCTCCGATGGGATGACACTTGACGAAGAAGGCAACGTTTACCTATGCGGTAAAGGTGTCACCATTTACGATCCGCAGGGCCGGCTGATCGGCCATATCGCCATTAGCGAGCCCTGGACAGCAAACCTCTGCTTCGGCGGCAAAAACAAGGATGTATTGTTTATTACTGCATCAACCGCGCTTTATACGGTAAAGATGAATGTGAGGGGGGTGGAGTAGGTGAAGCCCAACCGGGAACAATTAATAGGCAATATTTCGGACCCATCAATTGATTGGGACCTCATCATCGTTGGCGGCGGTGCAACCGGCCTGGGCACCGCCCTTGATGCAGCCTCACGCGGATATAAAACCTTACTCCTGGAACAATCCGACTTTGCCAAAGGCACTTCCAGCCGGAGCACCAAACTGGTGCACGGCGGCGTACGCTATTTGGCCCAGGGAGATATTGGCTTAGTTAGAGAAGCGTTGTATGAACGCGGATTGCTTTTAAAGAATGCCGCACATTTGGTAAAAAACGAATCGTTCATTATCCCTAATTATAAATGGTGGACGGGCGCATTTTACACCATCGGCCTTACATTTTACGATTTGCTGGCGGGGAAGCTTAGTTTCGGGCGGTCAAAACATATTTCAAAACAGGAAACCATACGTAGGTTGCCGGGCATACGGGAAGAGGGGCTTTACGGCGGCGTGGTTTATCACGACGGGCAATTTGACGACTCTCGTCTTGCTATAAATTTGATGCAAACCTGCCTTGAAAAAGGTGCAACGGTTTTAAACTATTTCAAGGTAAGGGACCTGGTTAAAGAAAATGGAAAAATAAGCGGTGTTATTGCGCAGGATATGGAAGCGGGCACTGTGTATCAAATTAAATGCAAAGCCCTTATAAACGCCACGGGAATTTTTGTTGATGACCTGCTTCAAAAAGACGAACCCCATAAAAAGCCGTTGGTAAGGCCAAGCCAGGGAATCCACATCGTGGTCGACAGGGCGTTTATGCCGGGCGAAGATGCAATGATGATCCCCAAAACGGATGATGGCAGGGTGCTTTTTGCGCTGCCCTGGCACGGCAAATTGCTAATCGGCACCACCGATACACCCATAGATGAACATAGCCTTGAACCCAGGGCGCTGGAAGGGGAGATAGGCTTTGTAATGCGCAATGTAAGCCAGTATTTAACCCGGCCGCCCGAACGGAAGGATATACGAAGCATATTTGCCGGTTTACGCCCGCTGGCGGCACCGCAGGAAGGATCTACAGGGACTAAAGAAATTTCCCGCAGGCATAAAATAATCGTTTCTAAATCGGGGCTTATCACCATAACCGGCGGCAAATGGACCACCTATCGCCGCATGGCACAGGATACGGTTGATAAGGTTATTGAAACAGCCAACCTTATCCCCCGCAATTGCGTAACCGATAACCTGCCGATACACGGTAGTAGGCAGGAACCTGACCGAAATGAACATCTATACGTTTATGGAAGCGACCGAGAGGCCTTGTTGGATTTGATTAAAGAAAACCCGCAATGGGCGGAAAAACTGCATCCGGCATTTGATTATATCCAGGCCGAAGTGATATGGGCGGTGAGACATGAAATGGCCAGGACGGTGGAAGATATACTGGCACGGCGGGTAAGGGTACTTTTTTTGGACGCTATCGTTGCGATGGAAATGGCGCCGGCAGTTGCGCAACTGATGGCGGCGGAAATGAACAGGGACGACACATGGGCAATTCGGCAGGTTGAAGCCTTTGCCGAAGTAGCCAGCGGCTACACGCTAGCTGATGATTAATTTCATGGTTGACAATTCGCTGTTAAAGCGTAACTTAATCCCGCCAATTATACTTTAGTTCATGGTTCATGGGTGATAGTTCATAGTAGCTGCATTCTCCTGCCATGAACTATGAACTATGAACCAAAAATGAACGAAAAGTATATCTTAGCCCTCGACCAGGGTACCACCAGTTCCCGCGCAATCGTTTTTGACCGTAAGGGCCAGATCAGGTCGGTAGCGCAAAAAGAGTTTACCCAAATATTCCCGCAGCCCGGCTGGGTGGAGCACGATCCGAATGAAATATGGTCGTCGCAAGCGGGGGTTGCTGCGGAGTCGATTGCTAAAATGAACATCAGCGCCCAAGATATTGCGGCAATAGGCATTACTAACCAGCGCGAAACCACCATCGTTTGGAACCGGGAGACCGGGGAGCCGGTTTATAATGCTATCGTTTGGCAGGACAGGCGCACTGCGGCCTTTTGCGATCACCTGAAAAATGAAGGGCTTACCGACGTTATACGCTCAAAAACCGGGCTGATCATCGATGCCTATTTTTCGGCTTCAAAGATCAACTGGATACTCCATCATGTGCAGGGCGCAAAGAAACTGGCCGCAGCAGGCATGCTGGCTTTTGGCACGGTTGACAGCTGGCTGGTATGGAAGTTTACCGGTGGAAGAGTGCATGTAACAGATGTAACCAATGCCAGTCGCACCATGCTGTATAATATTAAAACGCTGGAATGGGATGATGAATTACTCCAAATTTTTGATATTCCGCGCAGCATGTTGCCCGAAGTAAAAGAGTCGAGCGAGGTTTACGGCGAAACCGCCGGGTCTATTTTTGCAGCCCGGATACCTATTGCCGGTATTGCGGGCGACCAGCAGGCGGCGCTATTCGGCCAAATGTGTACCGATACAGGCATGGTTAAAAACACCTATGGCACCGGCTGTTTTATGCTGATGAACATTGGCGGCAAGTTCATCGAATCAAAAAATAACCTGCTGACCACCATTGCCTGGAAGATCGATGGAAAAATCGATTATGCCTTTGAGGGCAGCATATTTATAGGCGGCGCAGTGGTACAATGGCTGCGCGACGGGCTGGGGAGGTAGAACAGCTTGCCATGGACGTTGATACTACCGACGGGGTTTACTTTGTGCCGGCATTTGCCGGATTAGGTGCACCCTATTGGGACCCGGAAGCGCGCGGCACGATAGTGGGCTTAACGCGCGGAACAACTTCGGCACATATTGCGAGGGCCGCAATTGAAAGTATAGCTTACCAAACGGTTGATGTGCTGAAAGCAATGGAAGCCGACGCCGGCCTGCCCATTAAAGAGCTACGGGTCGACGGTGGCGCTACGGCCAACAACCTGCTGATGCAATTCCAGGCCGATTTGCTGGGATGTAAAGTGATCAGGCCGCAAATTGTGGAAACCACCGCCCTCGGCGCCGCCTATTTAGCGGGGCTGGCAGTAGGTTACTGGAAAAATGCTGAAGAAATACAGGGACAGTGGCAGTCGGAAAGGGAATTTTTGCCAAATGCCGATATAGCCGATGTAAAAGGGGCGATGAACGGTTGGAAGAGAGCGGTTAGCGCAGCGAGAAGCTTTTAATTTAAGTCTAAAGTCCTTTATTTGCGAAAGAGATTTCTATCAATAAAAATGATTTTGACTTAAGACTTTAGGCCCAAGACTTTTGACTTTACAGACTAACACAATTATTGATCTTAAACACAATTGATATGAGTCCATTTACGGCCGAACTAATCGGCACCATGTTATTGATCCTTTTAGGCAACGGCGTTGTTGCAAACGTTTTGTTAACGGATACAAAAGGCCATAACAGCGGCTGGATAGTAATTACTACTGCCTGGGCGCTTGGCGTGTATGTGGGCGTAGTGGTTGCTGCACCCTATAGCGGTGCGCATTTAAATCCGGCCGTTACCATTGGGCTGGCCATCGCCGGTAAATTTGCCTGGAATAAAGTACTTTCCTATATCGTCGCCCAAATGATCGGCGCTTCGCTTGGCGGGTTCCTGGTTTGGCTAATGTATTTTGATCATTTTAAGCGCAGTAATAAGCCGGACGTTATTTTGGCCGTTTTCGCTACCGGTCCGGCCATCCGCAATTACACCTCGAATATCGTCAGTGAACTTGTTGGCTCGTTTGTGCTGGTGTTTACCGTTTTTTATATCGCGGGGGCCGAGATCACACCCACCAAAACGCCCATCGGACTGGGTTCGGTAGGGGCCCTGCCGGTAGCACTGCTGGTTTGGGCCATCGGTCTTTCCCTGGGAGGCACTACAGGCTACGCGATTAACCCCGCGCGTGACCTCGGCCCACGCATCGTCCATTTTCTGCTCCCGATAAAAAACAAAGGCACCAGCGACTGGGGTTATGCCATAGTGCCCATCGTCGGCCCGATACTTGGCGCCGCGCTTGCCGCATTATTGTATTTACAGGTGCATATTTAGCAAACATGCTGGCGTACTGCTGACGAAAAAGAAACCTATAGCTTAAATTTTGTGGCGTTGCGCTACACGTGCTATCCCGCACGTGCGGGACTACAAAACGCTACACGTTTGATAATTAATTACTTAAGTACTGACAATATTTTGTCACTGCCAAAATCTTGTCAGTACTTTTTGAGTTTTTCATGTCTATTTAGGCTTTACCTTCGAATTGTGAATAACCCGGTCATTTTTCCACAAAATGATTGGGGACGCCTTAAGCGATTAACTTTACGCGTTGCCTTTAAGTTGAAGAGGTTGTAAAGGTTGTAATGGTTGTAAGAGGGAAGCCTTTTCAACCTTTACAACTTTTACAACCTTTACAACCCTTACAACTAAACATGAGCAAAGAAACGCCCTTAATGCAGCAGTACAACCAGGTAAAAGCAAAGTACCCGGGTGCTTTACTGCTTTTTCGTGTGGGTGATTTTTATGAGACCTTTGGCGAGGATGCCATTAAAACCGCCGGGATTTTAGGTATTGTGCTGACCCGCCGGGCCAATGGGGCCGCAACGCACATTGAGCTGGCGGGTTTCCCGCATCATTCGCTGGACACTTATCTGCCGAAACTTGTGCGCGCAGGGCAGCGGGTAGCAATTTGCGATCAGTTGGAAGACCCAAAAGCCACCAAAACCATCGTAAAGCGTGGCGTTACCGAACTGGTAACACCCGGCGTGGCAACCAATGATAATATCCTCCATCAAAAAAGCAATAATTACCTGGCCTCGCTTTATTTCGAGAAGAACAGTATCGGCATTGCGCTCATCGATATCAGCACCGGCGAGTTCCTTACGGCGCAGGGAACAG
>Ga0302281_10003554_pt1 | contig 10779 bp, 7 predicted proteins | sample III_Fen_E1_2_FD_198762 | JGI IMG/M metagenome (GOLD analysis project Ga0302281, IMG submission 198762) | Peat permafrost microbial communities from Stordalen Mire near Abisko, Sweden - III_Fen_E1_2 | ecosystem: Environmental > Terrestrial > Soil > Wetlands > Permafrost | place: Sweden: Abisko...
ACCCGAGCGCTCGCCGATCTTCGGGGTAAAGATCTTAAAATGAAGCGGAAGATCGAAAGCTTCATTGTGATTAAAGGAGACTAGTTAAGCCCGGTCGCTCTACTGGGACTCATCCCCGTCTTTTTTGCTCGTTCAGTTTTTCGATTGCATTGAGGAGAGAGAAAGTTCGGTATAAAAATAGGATTTTTGTACCATCAAACTCCAAATTCACTTCCTCGATCGATTTGATCAAGATGTTTTTTACGAATCCCTGGTCCAAGAGCTCCTGCAGCTGGCTCGGTTGAACCTTGCTTCCCTTCAGATGCGGCGAAATGTTGAGGTTTAAGAAATTCGAATTTGGGATGGGAGTACCTTTGGTTCGGTTCTTCGCAACCAGCTCAAGTCCGAGGAGGCCATTGTCAGAAAGCTTTTGCTTTTTGTTCGGTTCAAGAAGGTTCTGATCGTTTACATATTGAATGAATTGATCCAAGAATAAAATGTCGGTGAGAAAAAGTTCACCCTTCAGTACTTCCAGAGTCTTAAAAAGTTCCACTAAGCTCACCACTTTGCTCGAGCTTACCTGGAGGATACTGGATGCGAATTTTTCAAGAAGGGCAGGAGAAAACTCGATGCCATCGGTCGTAGCATTTTTTCCGTAACGAGATGCAACGGTAAGAACGGCCGTCGAAAAACGAAGGAGCTCAGACACGTTAACATAGACGTATTCTTTGGAGCGATTTCCGTATTTATCGGTTTCGTATTCAGTCGAAAGCGCTTCCAAAGCGCGGATTTTGTTGTTGGCAACGCGAAGGCGGCTCGAGACGGTTTTCGTGAGGGTGACCAACCATTCCGGAAATTTGGAAAGTGCTTCGTCGAGCGCGGTTCTTGAAATCTCGATGAGTTCGCTCGTGGTGAGTGCTTCGGCCGAAGCGGATCTCGGCTGACCATCAAAGAAAGCGAGTTCGCCTAGAACCTGGCCGTTACGGATGATTTCGATTTCAATGTTTCCTTCAGCCTTGCGTTTGAAAATTCGGATCATTCCTCGTTTTACGAAGTAAAGGTTCTTGGATTGATCGCCCTCTTCAAAGAGGATGTCATTCGGTTTCAATGCGATTTCTTTTGCTGACATTTATTTACGCCTCATTTCAATGGTACCATCCCAATCCGCTTCAGGTGGTTCGATTTTAAATTGTTCACATCTTTTTATGAAAATTTCGGCAACCGTGTCTTCCTTTTGGGTCGATGCCTTATAATGCGAAGCGGCTTGCGTGTAAAATTCGATGGCTTCATCCCATTGTCTTGCTCGAAAAAGTTGCTGGGCTTTTTCAAAACACTGGATGGTTTCGGGTGCCAAAGGATCCTCACAGATTTGGATTAAATCTACTGCCTGCGTTTTCCCTTTGACGATCACGGAGTCAATTTTCCGATAGTAAAGAGAGGATCTCAGTTCTTCCGGCACAGCCTCTACCGTTTGAGTGGTGCTTAAAATATCGCAGCCATAGAGCCGGGTGAGACTCTCGAGCCGCGAAGCTAAATTCACGTGATCTCCAATGACGGTGTATTCAAAAATTCGCTTCGAGCCCATGTTACCGACACTCACCACTCCGGAGTTGATGCCAACTCCAACACTTACTTCCATTCCATATTTTTGCTTAAAGATGGGATTGATTTCCTTTAACTTCTTTTGCATCGCGACTCCGGCTTTCCAGGCGAGCTCTGCGTGATTGGTTTGATGGAGTGGCGCGCCCCAGAACGCCATCACAGCATCGCCGATGTATTTATCCAGCGTCCCCTCATGTTCAAAGACGATTTCCGTCATTTCGGAGAGGTATTCATTGAGGAACTGGGAGAGTGTTTTTGGATCCATTTTTTCCGAAAACGTAGTGAAGCCTCGAAGATCGCTAAACATGATGGTGATTTCTTTGCGCTCTCCGCCGACTGTGAGTTTGCTTGGATCCTTTAAGACGAGATCAACCACTTGCGGGGCCAAATATTTTGAGAAAGCCTCTTTTACGAATTTCTTATTTTGTTCTTCAATGATGTAGCGAAGTGAAAGAATCAACGCAAAAATACCGAGGATTTCGAGAAGCAAAAAGGCGCTCGGCAAATTGATGTTGTGCCGAAAGAGAATGAAGTTATCAACGAAACCGAAGAAGATGAAGAATCCGGCAAAGATGAGTAAGCTCGGAATGGCCTCATATTTCGAGAATAGGAAAGCGAAAAGACAACCCAGAAGCGCGATTAAAAAAATGGGAAGCCAGCTTAATCCGAAATTATTCGCGGACCTCAGTGAATCATTTGAAAGTAAATTGTCGAGTGCGGTGGCGTGTCCTTCCACTCCTGGCACGTTTGAGTCAAACGGAAATGCCCGCATATCGTAAAGTCCTAGGGCACTCACGCCGAAAAACACGAGCGAGTCTTTGAGTTTTTCACTTAACTCAGGATTGGGTTCAACTTGGGATTTGAGGACGTCCACAGCACTCACATAGGTAAAGCTTTCGCGCGGTCCCCTGAAGTTTAAATCGATATTCCCAAGCGGAGTCACTGGGATGGGATGATCAGGATCACTCTTGAAAAAAACCTTTTGAACGAGTCCGGTTTTCTCAGAAAATTCGATTTGCACTTCCTCATCCCGAGCAGTTTGGGCTGCACTTAAGGCAAGGGAGGGATAAATCTTTTTTTCGTGAAAGAAAAAGAGCGGATATCGCCTTACATAACCGTCCTGGTCTGGCGTGATGTAGAAAGAACCTGAATAAAGCGCAGTGCTTCTGAGTAAGGGAGTATTTGAAAATGCGGTTAAAATATTGATTAAAGAGGTCTTCCAGAGTGTTGATTCTGGATAAGGATATTCCTCCTTGAGCGCGAAAGGATCAAGCTGCTCTGAAATCGCTTTATTCAAATCGGCGTTTTCAATTGGGCAATCGGGGTGGTCTTTCGTTAAATCTTGATAACCGGGTTGGCAAGTGGCAATCGGACTGTATCCCAAAATGAGCTTCTTTTGATATACCCCAATTACTTTTGAAAGGGTGGGATCGCCTTCGAAACTTTTGATTTGTTCCACGAGTTCAGCGTTATTTGGTCCCAAAAGCTGATAAACCTCGGGTGGAATTCGCTCTTCAGGTTCCGGGAAGGCAACATCGAGCGCAACTTGTTTTGCGCCCTCCTTGAAAATGGAATGGATGAGTTGTGCATAAACTTCCCGATGCCATGGCCATCGGCCAAGCGTATCGATCGAGTGGTCATCCGCCTCCACGATTACGATTTTATGTTGAGGCGGCTTAGGTCCGCGAAGCTTGAATTTGAAATTGGTGAGCGCGCCGTTAATAGAGCGAGTAGTGGGGTAAATCGCTTCCCTCAAAAATGTCGACTGGAGCGTTCCTCGCTCTCCCAGGTCGTAAATCAATTGGAGCGACGACGCGATGATTACGATGGGGAGAGCCACCAACCAAAGTGGAAATTTTTTCATCCTTTAATTTTAGATTTTGCGGTGTGAAAATGCATTAGATAAATCAGACTATTGATGAAGCGTCAAGAGAACGGCGGAGAAGATCAAGCGCCGCCTGGGCTGCTCGCTCTTTGGCCCGCATTCGATCCGATTCGAAACGAAATTTTCGGGTCGTGATTCCTTTCGCACTCGAAAGAGCGATCCAGACTGTGCCTAGGGGGGCGCGCTCGTCCCCACCAGTCGGACCTAAATATCCAGTTGTTGCGAGACCGAAGGTCGATCCCCATTTTTTGCGGACTCCATCGGCCATTGCACGGGCTATTTCTTCAGAGACCGCGCCATTTTTTTGAAGGAGTTCAGATGAAATTCCAAGTTCAAGCTGTTTGAGTTCATTTTGATAAAGTACAAGCGAGCCCTGAAGGACTTCGGAGCATCCTGGGATTTGGGTAAGGCGATGTGCAATGAGGCCGCCTGTACAGCTTTCCGCGAGCGCAAGCTTAGAGCGCTTGGATTTAAGCGCTGTGAGGATGACCTCTTCGATAGTGCTTGGGTCAAATCCAAAAAAGTCCTCTCCGCAAAGTCGCCGGAGCTCTTCAGAGAGTCCATCAAACTCGGCAGACGCGTTCGAGCTTAAAGATTTCATTTGGAGGCGGAGTTTTACCTGAGTCGTGCTCGGGAGAAAAGCAAGGGTGACGTTTGGATTGGCCCTGATTTTTTGCACAAAGGGATCCAAGCGATCTGCAAGAGCGCTTTCTCCGATTCCTGTAGTGAGCAAACTACGCTTCAAGATTTTCTCCTGGGGATTCTTGCCGACGACGAACGGAAGAATATAGCGATTCATCATGCTCATCATTTCGTGCGGAACTCCAGGAACGACGAAGATTTCTGTTTTTTGATCTTGAAAATGCTGGCCCGCAGCTGTTCCGCAGTCGTTATCGATGCGAATGGCATCCTTTAAGAGATAGCCCTGCTTTTTATTGTTTTCGCTCATGACCCTTCCACGGTCCTTGAAAATAACTTCAATTCGGGAAACCCACTCTTCGTCGTACTGAAGCGGAACTTTAAAATGGCGGGACAGGGTTTCCATCGTTACATCATCGTGGGTGGGGCCAAGGCCTCCGCCAATGATCAAGAAATCACATTCTCCGACAGTCGATTTCAAGACGCGCGCGATGTCTTCTTCACGATCGCCGACCGTCAGGTGTTCAGACACTTCGATGCCGAGGTCCGTGAGTTTTTCGCTCATCCACTGCGTGTTGGAATTTAAAATCTGGCCAATTAAGATTTCGTCACCGATGGTAAGTAAAATCGCTTTCATAATTCGTAGATCTCAAGGGGTTGGTGGTTTGGATCTTCAAAGAACGTGAATCGTTTTTGAGTGAGCTCGTCGGTCCGTATGGGTTCCGTGATCACTCCTTTTTCATTTAAAGCTCTTACCGATTGTTCGAGGTCTTTCACAAGGAAGGAAAGATGCCTCAGTCCCTTGCATTCTGGATAAGATCCACGCTCCCGAAAATCGGGAAAGGAGAAAAGTTCGATTTGATACAGATCCTGAATCGCAAGGTCAAGCTTGTAAGAGTTTCGGGACTCGCGAAAGGTTTCGCGGATGATCTTGAAGCCAAGTACCTCTGTATAAAAGTTCTTGGATTTTTCATAAAGTTCATTTGAAGTTAGAATTGCGACATGGTGAATCTTAAGGATTTCTGGTCCCTGCATAAATGGACTTTATCGCAGGGGTGTGGTTTTTTACCAGTCCCAATGGAAATTTAATGATATCAATAGGTTATGTCCGCATTTCGTGGTGGTGAAGCATGCGATTAATTACATTGAATTAATTTATAAATTGAGTTAGTTTAGTTCGTTCCTTGGACCGTATTTTACGTGAACCATTATGACTATAAATTCCTTCCACAAAATGCCTTTTTTTAAAATGATTTGTTGGACGGTTTGCTTCACGCTGCTTCAAGGGTCTGCGTTGGGATCTCCTACGGGAAAGAAAGTCGCAATTATTTTTGGTGGGGCCGATGTTTTGGATAATGCTCAAGCCTTAGAAGATCAACAGTTTCCCGAAACTAATATGTTTCAAACGGACTTTGTGAGTCTAACTCAGGCGCTCCGGCGAAACGGTTGGCAAGTTAGTCCGCTTTTTGGAAATGACATGGCCTGCTCCGGTTGCGCTTCCACGTGGGACATTGATCCGATTGCTTCGGCCGCGGGTATACTCCCCTCTGAAGTTCCAAAGGCGTCGAAAGCGAATCTGGTTCGAAAGTTGGATGAGCTTGCATTGTCGCTTTCGAGTGGCGATGAGCTTTTGATCGAGATTGATACTCACGGAGGGCGACTCATTCAGATAGGGGATGCGGCACTTAACTCCGTCGTCTTGTCGGTTTACGATGAATCCATAAAAAATGGAAATGGACGGATGGCAATTGACGATCCGGACCTCACGAAACGTTATAAAACCCTGCAAGGAAAGGGCGTAAAACTCGGATTTGGAAACGATTCTTGTTATGGTGGGCCCGCAGCGAAACGTTTGAGCGCTTATGGGTGCGTTCTGACAGCGACTGACGCGATTAAAGTGGGAGCTGGTTCTCCGGTTTCGGGTAGCCTCGTTGATCTGCTCACGCAAGATGGCGCGAAGCTAGGTAAAATTTTAGTGGATGCAGAAAATGGTGTAAGCATGGAAGATGCATACCTCGATGTTTTATCGAAGGCTCCCGTGGGCGACAATGTACTCGACAATTTGACCAATAAGCCATTTTGGCCCGACCCTTTTGACGGACTCCTGATGCCTGAATTTTCTGGAGATCTGGATCAGTATTCGGCCGCCGAATCCTTGGGCAAGAGACAAGGCTTTTTAGAACAGTTCAAATCCAATTATTTAGAAATTCAAAACGGCGCGCTTGTTTCTTTGGCTGGGCCTACGCAGTTTGGAGTTCTTGAGGATTACCTGCAGAAATCCCCGTTGACCGCTCTGGATTCAAATCGTTATCAATCCATTGCGGCTTATTATTTTCATTCGCAACCTTTTCTCAACAATGATCCAAGCGATGTGGTTTCGGCAAATGACCTTGCATCAAAAATTCAGTCTGCGGGTTCTGATCTGCAAGAGAGTATGCAAGCAGACGCTCATCAATACAATGTCTTGGAAACGCAAGAACAGAATACGCAAACCGAATTTAAGGCCGGAGGCTTTCAGGTGACATTGAATCTTCCAAGCGATCTTGCGCCGGCGCAGGAAAGCTTGGATCAAGCAATTGCGGCATTGGATGGAACTCGGTTCGAACGTGTTGCGGGTTGGTTTTCACAACGTGTTTCCGTTGGTGATAAAACGGGATCACATTCCTACGTTTTTTTTCCGCCGACTCATCCCATATTTAAAACAAGCGTGAATTATGTTGCGATGGATTTAGCGCGTGAAATGTCGAAAACCTATCCTGCCGCCTCAACGCCCGCGTTTCAAGCCGAACTTGCTCAAGTGATCGGTCTTGCAGAAACCCAGGCTTGGAATTCCACAACGCCTGAAATTCAGGCAATGCTCCAAAAGGTGGTGGAAGGGCGTTACCAAAAAAAGGCGATTCTTCTCGAGGGAAAAAAACCGGGACCAAGGTTTGTGACCTATATCCTTTTAGCTCGGATTTACTCTTATCTTGCCAGACATGAACGTTTAGGGCGTTCAAACTCGGATGTGAATCAGTGCGCGGATTTCAATCTTCGTCAGTTGCCCTAAGCTTCTCAAGCACTGAGAAATCTTCTAGCGTTGAAGTGTCTCCGGTCGTTTGTCCGGTTGTGATCATCTCGCGCAGGAGTCTGCGCATGATTTTTCCGGACCGAGTTTTGGGGAGCGATTCCGCAAAGCGAATTTCATCGGGTTTGGCGATTGCGCCGATTTCTTTTGCGACGGTAGCCTTAAGTTCTTCTTTGAGTTTTCCTAAGTCTGGATCTGCAGCTTTTGCGCTCGTTTTTAAGGTCACAAACGCCACGAGTGCCGAGCCCTTGATGTCGTCAGGACGCGCGACGACCGCTGCTTCGGCGACACTTGGATGCGATACAAGCGCGCTCTCCACTTCGGCGGTGCCGAGGCGATGGCCACTCACGTTTACCACATCATCGACGCGGCCCATGATCCAGATATAGCCGTCCTGATCTTTCTTAGCCCCGTCTCCTGTGAAGTAAAATTTCTGTTTTTTGTATTCGCTCCAATACCCCATTTTGTAGCGCTCGTTGTTCTGGTAGACGGTGAGGAGCATGGAGGGCCAGGGTTTTTTTACGACCAAAAAACCCGCTTCATTTGCTTTGCACGGTTTTCCATCCTTGTTTACCACATCGGCGAGTATTCCCGGAAGTGGAAGGGTTGCGGTTCCTGGCTTGAGGGGAACAACATTTGGAACGGGAGAAATTAGAATTGCTCCTGTTTCGGTTTGCCACCACGTATCGACGATCGGGCAGCGTTTTTTACCGATAAGCGTGTGGTACCATTTCCAGGCTTCCGGATTGATGGGCTCACCGACTGATCCTAAGATTCGGAGTGAGCTCAGATCGTGTTTTTTCGGAAAATCATCTCCCGCCTTCATGAAGGACCGAATTGCGGTGGGTGCCGTATAGAAGATTGAAATCTTGTGTTTTGCGATCATGGACCAGAACCGATCAGGCCCGGGATAGTTCGCTACCCCTTCATATAAAAATACGGTAGCGCCATTCATGAGGGGACCATAGGTTACATACGAGTGTCCGGTGATCCATCCAATGTCGGCTGAGCAGAAGTAAATGTCATCGGCCTTCAAGTCAAAAACGAGTTTTGCAGAATATTTTACTTGAGTAAGATAACCACCCGTCGAGTGGAGTATCCCCTTTGGTTTTCCAGTTGAGCCGCTGGTATAGAGAATAAAAAGCGGATGCTCGCTTTCAACCGCTTGAGGCGCACAGTCGGTCGATTCTTTGGAGACCATTTCTTGCCACCAAAGATCGCGCCCATCTTTCATCGGAGTTTCCTGTCCGGTTCGTTTCAGAACGAGAACTTTTTGAAGCGTCTCGACGGCATCCAGGTGAGAATGAATCATGGCCTTCAAAGGACTTGCTGCACCTCTTCGGTAGACCCCGTCTTGAGTGAGCAATGCTTTTGCACGAGAATCGATTAGTCGGTCTCTGAGCGCTTCACCTGAGAAGCCACCAAATACCACGTTATGGGTCGCCCCAATCCGCGCGCAAGCAAGCATCGCCATGACCGCTTCGGGCACCATCCCTAGGTAAATTCCAACGACATCGCCTTTTTTGATTCCAAGAGACTTCAGGGCATTTGCGAGTTGATTGACCTCGGTTGAAAGTTGTTGGTAGGTGAAAGTGCGAATGTCGCCTGGCTCGCCTTCCCAGATGAGAGCGGCTTTATTGCGATTTCCAGACTTGAGATGAATGTCGATCGCATTTTCGCAGGCATTGAGTTTGCCGCCGATAAACCACCGAGCAAAAGGATGTTTCCACTCCAGTGGTTTCTTGAAATTTTTCTGCCAGAAAAGGCTTTTCGCTTGGGTCGCCCAAAAAGCGGTCGGATTTTTATCTGCCGCAGAACGCAGTTTTTTGTATTGAGCGAAGGACTGGGGCGGTTTATTAGGCATGGATTAAGCCTAACCTAAAAACCGCGATTTTTGAATGGGGCACGGCATCAAGTCGTCTTCCGTGATAGGCTTTTTGTCGATATGAAGAAAATGAGGCTTCTCACCCCAGGTCCGACCGCAATCCCAGAACGAGTTTTAGCGAAATTCGCGGAACCGGTAATGCACCACCGGACCTCGATTTTTGAGAAAGAATTTAAAGAAGTGCAGGAGATGCTCCAGTGGCTTTTTGAAACGAAGAACCTCGTGATGAGCCTGACGGCAACCGGAACCGGCGCAATGGATGCGACGGTTTCGAATCTCTTCTCGCCTGGAGACGAAGTAATTACGGTTAACGCTGGAAAATTCGGCGAGCGTTGGTCAAAAATCGCGAAAAATTACGGAGTGGTGGCTCACGAGATTTTTGTGGAGCGCGGAAAAGCTGTAGAATGCGCTGTGATCGAAAAGAAACTGGATGCTCATCCGAAGGCAAAAGCAGTGCTCTTTCAAGCTTCTGAAACTTCAACTGGCGCTCTGATGCCGATTGAGCAGATCGCGAGCCTTTGTAAACGAAAAAAAGTGCTGAGTGTTTGCGACGGAATCACGGCTGTAGGGATTTTCAAACTTCCCATGGATGAGTGGGGCATTGATGTTTTGATTACGGGATCTCAAAAAGCATTGATGTTACCGCCTGGGCTTGCGTTTATTGCTCTAAGCCCTCAAGCATGGGTAGCAAATCAGACCAGCGCGTGTCCGAAGTTTTATTTTGATCTTGCTCGTGAAAAAAAGGCACAAGAAAAGCTGCAAACAGCGTGGACACCCGCAATTTCTTTGGTTCAGGGCGCCGTGGTTGCGCTTCGGATGTTGAAAGAAGAAGGGCGGGAAGAGCTTTTTAGGAATTCGGAGCGTCTTGCAAAATGCACCCGAGAAGCCGCTCTAGCCCTTGGGCTTGAAATATTCTCTCAGGCCCCGTCGCCTGTGCTCACGACGGTAAAAGTCCCATCTGCTTTTTCGGTCGAACTGGGCAAGAAAATTCAGTCCATCATGCAAGAAAAATACGGTGTGATCATCATGGGAGGGCAGGATGAGCTTCAAGGCAAAATTCTCAGACTCTCTCACTTCGGATACTGCGATGTATTCGATATTGCTACGGGAATTGCTGCTTTAGAGATGACCTTGGATGAGCTTGGTCACCCCGTAAAGCTTGGTTCCGGGGTGGGCGCCGTCTTAAGATCCTTTCGAGAATCCTCTTGATCGTTTTTTGATCTTCTGATATCCCTTTGGTTCATTATTTTTAGTTCGCGAAATGAACGAGTCTATAGCTCAGTTGGTAGAGCATCTCACTTTTAATGAGAGGGTCGAAGGTTCGAATCCTTCTGGACTCACCATTTCGCATTAAAAAAATAAAAAAGGTCGGTACGTGAGTACCGGCCTTTTTATTTTTTTGGTCCGAGAGGCGAGTCCAGAAGGATTCGAAGAGAGCAAAACCGTGTGGACTAAATGTCCACTTCCGAGCGTGATGCGAGGAAAGGTTTTGTGAGTGGCTAGGCGGAGGAGTGGCTGAGCCACGACGAGCGCTTAGCCGAATCCTTCTGGAGTTTCTAAAGCGCCCCATGAAAATTAAGGCAAGGCCTTAACGCATTTTGTTTCCCGTTGATCCTCGAAAATCTAGCCCCGAGATAACCGTGGACCTCATTTGCCGTGAGCGAATCCATATACAGGTGGCATGCTCGGGAGGGTTCTGAATGTTCGAGAAGCGATTTTACA
>Ga0302281_10003558_pt1 | contig 10773 bp, 7 predicted proteins | sample III_Fen_E1_2_FD_198762 | JGI IMG/M metagenome (GOLD analysis project Ga0302281, IMG submission 198762) | Peat permafrost microbial communities from Stordalen Mire near Abisko, Sweden - III_Fen_E1_2 | ecosystem: Environmental > Terrestrial > Soil > Wetlands > Permafrost | place: Sweden: Abisko...
GGTAGTCTTCATGCCGTAGTGGTTCGATATTTAATTGCCAATCCGTCCGTATCGCATACGGTGTTGTTGGTAAACGTGGCCCTGCAACTTTGCTTTTTGATTGGCTTCTTCACTAAAAGATTCGATATGGTTTTGTTTTGGCTGGCCATTATTTTTTGTGCAGCCAATGCCTTCGTAATGAACATCATTTCTGTAGAACTGCTGATTCTAAACTTGACGTTGTTGGATTGGAAGAAAGTGCGGGCCCTTCTTCAAAGAAGCAAACTGATAAAACAACAGGTGTAAGTGCTTGACTGAACTACAAAGCCGTACTGGCCATCAAATCTTCGAAAGCTTATTCCTGAGCCAATGGTCCACAAGTACTAAGGCAGCCATGGCCTCTACAATGGGCACGGCACGTGGCACTACACAGGGGTCGTGCCGACCTCTACCCTTCACTTCTACTTCATGGCCTTCTTTATCCACCGAATTTTGCGACTGCATAATGGTAGCCACGGGCTTAAACGCCACATTGAAGTAGATATCCATTCCGTTGCTTATGCCGCCCTGTATGCCACCGGAGTGATTGGTTTTGGTAGAGATTTTATTATCAGCAGACATGAAAAACTCATCATTATTTTCGCTGCCATATTTTTGGGTTCCATCAAAACCACTGCCGTATTCAAATCCATGCACGGCGTTGATGGAGAGCATGGCCTTACCCAAATCGGCGTGTAACTTATCGAAAACCGGTTCGCCCAGGCCCACCGGGCAGCCCTTGATGACGCAGGTGACAATGCCCCCTATGGTATCACCGTTGCCGCGCGTTTCCCTTATCAGCTCTATCATTTTAGAGGCGGTGGCTTCATCCGGGCAGCGCACTATGTTTTCGTCGGTTTTCGACAGGTCTAACTGTTGATAGTCCTTTTCCAGATGCAGGGTTCCTACTGAAGAAACATAAGCGGCAATCTCTATTCCCTCCTTCTTTAGCAATTGACGGGCAATTGCCCCAGCAATTACGCGTGCAGCCGTTTCACGTGCGCTTGAACGGCCACCACCACGGTGGTCGCGCAGGCCGTACTTCATCTCGTAGGTAAAGTCGGCGTGTGAAGGCCGGAAGGCTTCCATTAAATGCTTATAATCCTCCGACTTCTGGTCTTCATTCCGGATCATCATGGCAATGGGTGAGCCGGTCGACTTACCCTCAAATATGCCTGAAAGCACCTCAAAGGTGTCGCTCTCCTTACGCTGCGTGGTAATGGCTGATTGCCCCGGTTTGCGCCGGTCAAGGTCGCGCTGTATCAGTTCCAGGTCTATTTGCAAACCTGCAGGGCACCCATCAATAACTACACCTATCGCCTTGCCGTGGCTTTCGCCAAAGGTGGTGATCCTGAAAATTTCGCCAAAACTGTTTCCTGCCATAATATGGAGCGAATTTATAAGTTATTATTAAACAAAAAGATTGGCTAAAATTGTTGTATGAAATCCCTCCTTATCCGAAACATCAAATCGCTGGTTGGAATACGTGATAGATCCATCCATATGATTAGGGGAGCGGAGATGAAGACGCTGCCATCGATCGGGAATGCTTATCTGCTTGTAGAAGACGGTTTGATCAAATCGTATGGTGAAAACAGCGAGGCTCCTGAACATGCTGATGAAGTTATAGACGCCACTGGTAAGTTTGTATTGCCCTGCTGGTGCGACCCACATACCCACCTTGTTTACGCTGGTTCGCGCGAGGAGGAGTTTGTTCACCGCATCAACGGCATGACCTATGAAGCCATTGCAAGCAAGGGTGGAGGCATACATAATTCCGCAAAACTATTAGCCGCCAGCAGCGAAGAGGAACTATTCGATACCGCCTGGCAACGGCTGGAGGATATTAAGCAAATGGGCACGGGCGCCGTTGAAATTAAGAGCGGTTATGGTTTAAGCCCCGAGGGTGAAATGAAGATGTTGCGGGTGATAAGGAAGCTAAAGGAAAAATCGCCGCTGGCTATCAAGGCCACCTTTCTTGGCGCCCATACATACCCGGTGGAGTACAGGAATAACTGCGAAAGTTATTTGCAATTGTTGATACAAAAGGTGATACCGGTTATTGCATCAGAGGGCCTTGCGGATTTTATTGATGTGTTTTGTGAAATGGATTTTTTCAATGTCGAGGAAACGGATCGGATCCTTGAGGCTGGCGTCAAGTATGGTTTGCGGCCCAAGGTGCATGTTAACCAATTTAGTATCATTGGTGGAGTAGAGGTAAGTGTGGCGCACAATGCCTTGAGCGTTGACCACCTGGAACTAGTTTCGGAAGAAGACATTGCCCTTCTTCAGCAAAGTAGTACCATGCCTACGGCCTTACCGGGCTGTTCCTTTTTCTTGAATCTTCCCTACACCCCCGCCCGCCGGATGATGGATGCGGGACTGCCACTGGCCATTGCCAGCGATTTCAACCCCGGTTCGTCGCCCAGCGGCAACATGAACCTGGTGCTTAGTCTTGCCTGTTTAAAGATGAATATGTTGCCCGAGGAAGCGGTAAATGCGGCCACCCTCAACTCAGCCTATGCCATGGATGTGGAAGGGCAAATGGGTTCTATAACAGTTGGCAAAAAAGCTCATGTCTTTATTACCAAACCGATTCCTTCGCTGGCGTATTTGCCATATTCGTTCGGTAGCAATTTGATAGACCGGGTTATCATTTCGTAGTGACTCAACCGGGAGTATAAAGGTGAACCAAACGGATAAGCCTTCGGCTTTCACGCTTAATTCTTAATTTCGGGTAGTGAACTATAAAATATTATTGCTCGAAGACGACCCTAAACTGGCCAATGAAATAAGCCAGTATTTTAATTCGAAGGGATATGAATGTGATACAGCCTTTGATGGCATGTTGCTGTTGCAGAAGCGCAAAAAGTCAGCAACGGATATATACATCCTTGACATTAATGTTCCGTTATTGAACGGGCTCCAGGTGTGCCGACAAATCAGGGAGGAAGATAAGGGTACCCCTATCCTAATGCTTACAGCCTTTGGCGATGTAAGCGATAAGGTAGAGGCCCTTCATCTTGGGGCCGATGATTACATGGTAAAACCCTTTCACTTTGATGAGCTATTTGCCCGGGTTAATGCCCTTTTGCGGCGCTCCGGGCGGCCGCAAACCGAAGAAGAGGAAATAGTGACCATTGATGACCTGGTGGTCAATAGTTCTCAAATGATGGTGACGCGCGCTGGTAAGGTGATAGAGTTAACGCCTAAGGAGTTTAAGCTGCTTGAGCTGCTGGCAAAGGCTAAGGGTCGACCGGTTTCAAAGCAAACCATCTCGGAGCAGGTGTGGGATATTAATTTCGACACTGGAACCAATACTATTGAGGTATATATTAATTTTTTGAGGAATAAGGTTGATAAAGGTCATGCGGTTAAGCTGATAAATACCCGGCCAGGCTTTGGTTATTACCTCAAGGCTAATAATTAACCTGCGTGATCGTTATACTAAACTTGAGCGATGAACCTTAAGCAGCGATTTTCCCTGGCCTTTAGCATGTTGTTCTCGCTTATTCTGGCTACCCTGCTATTGATAGTTTTTACACTGTTCTCTAATTTTCGTAAGGAGGAAATTCAGAACCGCCTGATCGAAAAGGCCCAAACTACCGTAAAGCTTTTGGGGGAAGTAAAGAATATCGATTATACCCTCCTCAAGCTGATTGACCGCGAAACCATCAATAATCTATACAACGAAAAGACCCTCATTTTCAACGATAGCCTGGTGCTTATATACAGCAGTATTGACGATGCCGTGATAAACTGGGATACGGCTATGTTGCAAAAAATAAAGAAGGAAAATTTTTTATATAAAACACAGGATGAGTACGATATTGTGGGATTGAAAATAAACCAGGGTGGCAGAAATTATAACGTGCTGATCTCTGCCGAGGACCGGTTTGGTAACCGGAACCTGGCTTACCTCAAATACCTGTTTATAGCAGCCTTTATTGTGGGCCTTTTATTAGTATGGTTCCTTTCGTTTTACCTTAGTAAGCAGGGATTGCTACCCCTCGATGTTTTTAAGAATAAGGTGCTTGACATTACCGAAAACAACCTTAGTACCCGTCTTGAACTGGTGAGCCGGAAGGATGAAATATCCGAACTGACCTCGGCATTTAATACCATGATTGCCCGTATTGATAATTCATTTCAATACCAAAAAAGCTTTGTTGGCAGCGCCTCGCACGAATTGCGCACGCCACTGACAAAAATTACGGCCCAGCTTGAAAACCTGATGCAAAATCCCGAATTGCCAGAGAAGTTTTCAGGTACGCTGGCCAGTATGAAGGAAGACATTCAGCAGCTTTCCGATATTGTAACTTCACTTCTCATTCTCTCAAAACTCGAAAACCAAAACCACGTCAAATCATTTTCGGATGTACGGATAGATGAGATCATATTCAGCAGTATTGAGTTTTTGAAGAAATATTATTACGACCTGAAGGTGCATTTTGAAATTGTAAACCAAACCGGTTTAGAGGATAAACTTGAAATAAAGGGGGACGAGGCATTACTTAAAATTGCCATCATCAACCTGATCAAAAACGCCTACTTATACAGCGATGACCAGGAGGTGGATATCAAGATCATTCAGCAAACCGGTAACATCAAATTATCCATCGCTAATAAGGGAAGTACCCCTGATGAAAGCGATACGGATAAGTTATTCGCTTCATTTGTGCGCGGCAGCAACGCGATACCCAACAAGGGTTTCGGGTTGGGTTTAAGCATTGTAAGGCGGATCATTCTATATCACCTGGCGGATATTAAATACATGATACCTGATGACCGGCACAATTACATGGAAATAACCTTCAGGAGTTAGCTGCTGAATGTTTCATATTCATTAACTATTTAACTTTCATTGGCAATTTTGTAAAATTTAAGTCTTTTTTAAGCCTTGTTTTAAGCCCATTTTAACCTCCGCAACCGTACATTCGTCCGTGATTAGTCAGCATATGCGAATTATATTGTGGGTTTTAATATTTGTTCTTCCGATAATGGGGAATGGTCAGTCCGTGCAGCCCGGTGCGGCATCCGGTAATGGTACGGTGAAACAGGATACACTTCGCATTTCAGTACAGGATGCGGAAAAGATGATGCTGGAAAAAAATCTTGATTTGATAGCTAACCATTACAACATTGATATTGCACACGCACAAACAATTGCTGCAAAACTTTGGGACAACCCTGGATTTAATTATAATGGGAATATCGGCAACCCGGGCCATCACCTGTTCTCTATTCAGCCACCCGGTGGTGAAGTAGCGATGCAGCTAGACCAGGTTTTTAAAACGGCCGGGAAGAGGCACCGGTTGGTACAATATAATAAGGCCAATGAAAAAGCTGTTGAATATGCCTATTACGACCTTCTACGCAACCTGAAATTCCAGTTCCGGTCGGATTTTTATCAACTGGATGCCTTACTAAAAACGCAAGGGGTATTTGATCAGGAGTTAGAGAAATCCATTATACTGGAGAAGGCGCTTCGCGAGGCATACTCGAAGAATGATGTGGCGTTAAAGGATGTGGTGACCATACAAAGCACCATGTTCCAGCTTCAAAATGACTTAACTAACAACTTGTCGCAAATTACTGACCTGGAGGCCGAGATGAGATATATGCTTCAGTTGCAGCCTTCCTCGATTATTATTCCGGATATGCCGGTCATTGATAAGATAGAATTGCCAAATGTGGTCATGGATTCGCTTTATGCAGCGGCTATTGAAAACCGGCCAGATGTTCAAAATAATGCTGAGCAGGTTACTGCATCTAACTGGTACCTGAAATACAACAAATCGTTAATTGCTCCTGACCTTGATTTGTCTTTAAACTACGATAAGGCCAGCGCCTCGTATCCCAACTATACAGGCTTCGGTGTTGGCTTGCCATTACCGCTTTGGAATTTGAACCAGGGCGGCATCAAGCAGGCAAAGGCTACGTTGGCCCAAAACGAAGTGCAGTTAGATGCCTCTAAGCTAAAGGCCGTTAATGATGTAAACCAGGCTTATTCGAAGCTGGTGCAGCTCTCGCACCTTGACCTTGACGTTCAGAAAAAAAACAATCAATCATTCGACCAGTTAATGTCGGGTATCTACGATGTTTTTCAGAAAAAGGAAATGTCGCTGCGTGACCTGGTGATATATATGGATAGCTATAAGCAGCAGGCTATCAATTTTAATACTTACATATCTAATTATTATACAGCCCGTGAAAACCTGAACATGGCAGTGGGCAAGGACGTAATCAAATAAGAAATAAATGGCAATGAGAAATAAGTTTTATAGGGCTAACGCGCTTTTTCTTTTTTATATGGCGGTTTTGAGCTTATGTATGCAAAGCTGCCATGGTGGAAATCAAAAAGTAGCAGATGAAAATCGCAAATATGTAATACCTGATTCGTTGCTTCGCACTTTGTTCATTGATACTGTGCAAACCAAACCACTGGTTAATACTATTTCCTTTACCGGTATGGTAGATGTGAACCAGGATAACCAGGTAAGTATTTTTCCGCTGGTAAGTGGCAACGCAAAGGATATTAAAGTTCAATTAGGTGATTATGTCACGACTGGCCAATTGCTCGGTACTGTTACAAGTAGTGAAATGGCGGGTTATACCAACAATCTGGTAGTGGCTCAAACAAACTTAACCAACACCAAACGGCAACTGGAGGCTACGCAGGATCTTTTCAAATCCGGCCTGGCATCGAGCCTTGATGTAACAGCTGCTCAAACCAATTACGATCAGGCAGTAGCTCAGTTGGAAATGGCGCAAAGGGTATTGAAAATAAATGGCGATAACACCAAGGGCGTTTGGGATATAAAGGCACCGGTAAGCGGATTTATTGTTCAAAAGAATGTTACAAACGGTACAGCTATTCGTACGGATAATAGTACTGCATTATTTACCATTTCCGACCTGAAAAATGTATGGGTTTGGGCCAATGTGTATGAATCGAATATTAATAACATACATCTGGGTGACGATGTAAGTGTTACCACGCTTTCATACCCCGGCAAGATATTCAAGGGTAAGGTAGATAAGATGCTTAATGCGCTGGACCCTACCACTAAGGTAATGAAGGTGCGGGTGGTTATCCCCAATCCAACTTACGAATTGAAGCCGCAAATGTTTGCAAGTATTGAAATTGCCAATCCGGAAGACAGGAAGGCATTATGTGTGTCGAGCAAGGCCCTGATATATGACAATAGCCGCTATTTCGTACTGGTTTATAACGGGCATGGCGATGCGTCGATAACACCGGTAGAGATTCTAAACACGCTGGGTGATAAAACCTTCATCAAATCCGGGTTAAGGGAGGGTGACCGGGTAATAGCCACCGCGGCCATTCTTATTTACGGAGAATTAAACAGCTGATCAAGAAGGGCAGGACATAGATAAACAATGGAGATACCGTGGCCTGTTGATAATGATGAACACTACAGGCCCATCTAAATTAAAGCAATGAACAAGTTCCTAAAAGGCTTAATAGGTTTTTCACTTAAAAACAAGTATTTCGTACTTGCGGCGGCAGTTACCCTGATCGTAGCCGGCGTTATTACCTTCAGGAATATGCCGATAGAGGCGTTCCCCGATGTGACGAATACCGAGATAAGTATCATTACGCAATGGCCCGGGCGTAGCGCTGAGGAGGTTGAAAAGTTTGTGACCATTCCCATTGAAATAGCGATGAACCCGGTGCAGGGCAAGATAAGCCTCCGGTCCACAAGTATTTTTGGGCTCTCCTATGTAAAGCTGATATTTGACGACGGTATAAAGGACCCACAGGCACGCCAACAGGTTGTGAACCTTTTGCAAAACGCTAACCTGCCCAACAACATTCAACCATCGGTGCAGCCGCCAACGGGACCTACGGGCGAAATTTACCGCTACACCTTACAAAGTACCTTCAGAGATGTAAGGGAACTGAAGACCATCCAGGATTGGGTGATAGACAGGAGGTTGCGTTCGGTGCAGGGAATTGGCGATATAAATAGCTTTGGAGGTAAAACCAAAACGTACGAGATACAAGTAGACCCTGGCAAACTAACCTCCTTTGGTATTACGCCGCTGGATGTTTTTACCGCCGTTCAAAAAACCAATATCAACATAGGCGGTGACATGATCATCCAGAATAATGAGGCCTTTGTAGTGCGTGGCATAGGCCTGTTGAACGACATTAATGAAATAAAGAATGTAATTATCCAGAACGTTAACGGGGTACCCCTGCTGGTAAAGGATGTGGCAACGGTAGAGATATCGAATGTGCCGCGCCTGGGTTGGGTAGGCCGTAGTGACGGCTTTACGGATTCGACCGGCAAGCGGATCGTAACTGACCAGGAGGATGTGGTGGAAGCCATTGTGGTAATGCGTAAGGGGGAGAACCCTACGGAAGTAGTGAACAACCTGAAGAAGGAGATCGATAAGTTGAACAACGGAATATTACCGCAAGATACCAAGATCGTTCCGTATTACGACCGGTCGGACCTGATAGGCTACGCGACGCATACCGTATTACACAACCTGGTTGAGGGGATATTGCTGGTTACCTTCCTCGTATCGCTATTCATGTTCAACTGGCGCACCACGCTTATCGTATCCATCATCATTCCCATGTCGTTATTGTTTGCATTTATATGCCTGCACCTGATGGGTATGAGCGCGAACCTGCTTTCGCTGGGAGCGGTTGACTTTGGTATCATAATAGATGGGGCCGTGGTGATGGTGGAGGGAATGTTCGTGATAATGGACCATAAGAGCCAGGAACTCGGCATGGAGCGGTTTAATAAGATAACCAAACTGGGATTAATAAAAAGGAATGGCGCACAGTTGGGTAAAGCAATTTTCTTCGCCAAGCTGATCATTATCACCGGGCTACTACCGGTGTTCTCCTTCCAGAAGGTGGAAGGGAAGATGTTTTCGCCCCTTGCCTTTACCCTGGGGTTTGCATTGCTCGGCGCGCTAATCACTACACTTACCTTAGTGCCAGTATTGATCAATATACTGCTACAGAAGAACGTGCGCGAAAAACATAACCCCTTTGAGCACGCGCTTAAGGGGTTTATGCTCTTTGGATTTGAAAAGGCATTTAAATACAAAGAGATCGTGGTCATCACCTCAATGGTAACCATGATGATAGGTATATACACCTTTAAGTTTCTTGGCACCGAATTTCTGCCCGAATTGAACGAAGGTTCCATTTGGTTACGGGTGCAGTTGCCCTATAGCGTATCGCTGCAAACGGGTGTGGATGTTTCGAAAAAGGTACGGGAGATACTAATGACCTTTCCGCAGGTAACTTACGCAGTTTCGCAAACCGGTAGGCCAGATGACGGGACCGATGTAACCGGTTTCTATAATAATGAATTTGATGTATTGATGTTGCCCGAGGAGGATTGGAACCCAAGGATAAGCAAGGATGAGCTGATTGCGCAGATGAGCAAAAAGCTATCCACCATACCCGGAGCCAACCTTAACTTTTCGCAGCCGATCATGGATAATGTAGAGGAGGCCGTGTCGGGTGTAAAGGGTTCCATTTGCGTAAAGGTGTATGGCGATTCGCTGGATTATATGGAGGGTAAGGTAAATGAAGTTTATAATATACTTAAGAACGTAAGGGGCATTGACGACCTGGGTGTGATACATAGTACCGGTCAGCCCGAAATAGATGTAAACCTGGATCAGCAGAAGATGGCGCTGTACGGAGTAGCTACTGCCGATGCGAATGCGGTGGTGGCCATGGCCATTGGTGGCCTGGCCGCCTCCACACTGTATGAGGGCGTGAGAACATTTGACATTCGCATACGCCTGCCGGAGCAATACCGAAAGACGCCAGAAGACATTGGTAATTTGCTGGTGCCTACCCAGAGCGGTTCCAAGGTGCCTATCCGCGAGTTGGCCACCATTACGCAAAAAACGGGTCCATGCCTTATCTTCAGGGATGACAACGAGCGGTATGCAGCGCTCAAATTTTCGGTGCGTGACAGGGATATGGGCAGTACGATAGCGGAGGCCCAGGAAAGGGTAAATAAAAAGGTAACCCTAAAGCGCGGCTATAACATGGCATGGCAGGGCGACTTTGAAAACCAGCAGCGCGCTTCGAAAAGGCTGGCAGAGGTGGTGCCTATTAGCCTATCGCTGATATTCCTTCTGCTATTCATCATGTTTGGCAACTTTAAGGATGCATCGCTTGTATTTTTAAATGTCCCCTTTGCCATTATGGGGGGTATATTGGCATTGCATTTTACCGGTACCAACTTCAGTATTTCGGCGGGCATAGGCTTTATCGCCCTGTTTGGCATTTGCATACAGGATGGTGTATTGCTGATAACGGTATTTAAGCAAAACCTGGACAAGATGAAGGGCCAGGACGGGTCGTTGTACCAAGCCATCCGGCTAGGTGTAAACTCGCGAATACGCCCTGTAATGATGACCGCGCTGATGGCTGCCATTGGTTTGTTTCCGGCGGCCATGTCGCACGGTATTGGCTCGGAAAGTTCGAGACCATTGGCGCGCGTGGTAATTGGCGGCATACTTTGCGCCATGATATTCTCACTATGGGTGTTTCCATTGATATTTGGCTGGGCCTACCGGAAGATCGATCGTCATCCATTCGAGATGCCAAAGCAAGGTGAAGTAAGATAATAAGGATTACCAGACACAGGTATCGCCTTAAGTAAATTAAAGCAGAGAAGGTGAGCTTATTTTAACGCTCCAGTTCCCTTCAATCCTGCCGCGCTTATTAAGTGGCCACAC
>Ga0302281_10003562_pt1 | contig 10755 bp, 10 predicted proteins | sample III_Fen_E1_2_FD_198762 | JGI IMG/M metagenome (GOLD analysis project Ga0302281, IMG submission 198762) | Peat permafrost microbial communities from Stordalen Mire near Abisko, Sweden - III_Fen_E1_2 | ecosystem: Environmental > Terrestrial > Soil > Wetlands > Permafrost | place: Sweden: Abisko...
CTAAAACCAATCCTGCATTAAAAATTTTTTTCGTATTCAAGGTCAATTTCCTCCTTCTTATCTATAAGCTCTGTTTTCCATTGAACGTAGCTAATTGGTCAAGAAGTAAATAGGAAGATTTTGTTTGCACCCCTCAATTAGAGGTAAAACCCTAAGCCCGCAAATACTTGGAGGTAGCGATCCTTAATACTATAACTGCTCGGAGCGGTCGACATTTCAGAAAGACCATAAAGATACCGCGCATCAATTAATATCCGAGTTCTTGGCATAATCGGAATTTGTACCTTTACGGTTCCAAGTAAGCCAAAATCATTATTCTTAATGCCCGCAGTGGAATAGCTCTCAGTGCCTGACGTTCCAGCCACGTTATCAGTATCTGTGATACTCCCCATCCCGATTTCATAATAAGCGCCGGCACCCACACTGAGAAGGCCCATAGGAAGAATACTTGCTCTCAGAATCACAGGAATCTGTATGGCATTATAAGAAAACGTCTCGTCGGCGCTCAAAAGTCCCGCATACACGAACTCTGCTTTTTTACTCACATAAAGAGCATCTATTTCCAAATTAAACATGAGGGAAAGAGGACTCACATAAAATACACCGAAAGCAGAAGAGGTAGAACCTTTCGTAACCACCGTCTCACTTGTACTCACATAACTCATGGAAGGTTGAAAAATACTGAGGCCGCCGAGTACTCCAAATTCGCCCGCCGAAGCCCGTTGGCCACTTACTACAAATGCCGTGACCGCGATGAGTGTCCCAAGAAATTTCATTTTTTTCATAGTGAGGTCTCCCCTAGTTATTCAAGATTGCTCATTTAGAATAAACCCGTTTCACTCAACTTCACAACGCGCCACTCAATTGACCTTAGGGCCACTAAAGAATTTGCCTATTTCAACTGTGAGAAAAGCTTTACGTAGTTTTGAATAATCGAGAGAGTCGATGTGTCAGAATCATAAATACTATACCAGCCTTGAGGCTCGTGTGGAGGATCTCCCAAGAAAGGGTCACCAACCTTCCAAAGGGAATCGGCAGAACTGGTTGGTCTCGCCTCCCCCGCCCAGGCCCAAAAGTTAACCCCACAGATCGCTTGGTGCGCTTGAGCGCGCCCGAGTGCCTCACCCAGAATGGTCGTATAAAATTGATCTCGGTACTGAGTCGTGGAGCTCGGGTCATAACTATTGGAATCCCTCGAGAAGCCAAATTCCTCAAGAACCAGGGGTTTTTTAATGTTCAAGCTCGCTTCAACCTGTGTGTCCAAATAGGATTTCATCATTTTTACCGCCACTGGATAAGTAAGGGATGGAAAACTTGGATTGTACCATCCAAAATTTTGAGCCCAGATATGGGTGGTCGCGTAGTCGATATCCGATGAGCTGTTATTCTGCTCAATATCGATCCCAGCGAGTCCCATGGTGCCTTCCGTGCCAGTAGTGACTAAATGATTGGGATCCAAGGTCTTGATGAAATGCGCGCTGTTTTTAATCCAAACATTAAAGTCATCGGTGTTAGTGACACCGCGAGGCTCGTTTCCTAACTCCCACGCCATGATAGCGGGATCCTCACGATAGGGTTTTCCGGTAATGCTATTGGTACGATTCACAATTTGTTGAACCGTATTTTGAGCAAGGTCAACGGCTTTCGGATCCGAATAAAAACGACTTGAGAAGGCAATAAAATCAATCCAAGAATGATCGCCAAAAGGGCTAGGATAAGGAATTTTTTCGCCAGTTGACCATGACACATATTGGGACATGCCACCTGACCACGCCCAAAAATTATTGAGCACCAAAATCGCGCACATTCCACGCTTACCCATTTCAGCTAACGCAAAATCAAGGCCTTTCAGCAAATTTGAATCAAACACTCCCGGTGTTTCTTGAAGCGCGGGAATAATTCTTCCCGGTTCAGTACCTGGTCCCTCAGATGCCGCAACAATTCTTAAATTTTTAATCCCGAGGTTCTGAAGACGATCCAATTCCCGAATCAGTCGCGCGCGATCGCCACCTGCACCCGTAGAGCCTAAATTCATCGCTGACCAAAGATTGGTACCTAAATAAGAATAGCGTGCCCCATTCACTTCAAAGTGATCGCCCACAACATGAACGAAATTACTTGGAAGGCTTGACGCACTTGCACTGGTTCCATTGCCGCTCAGTAAAGCCGAAAGAATCAAAATCAATACCATTTTAAAAATCCCCCGGACCCGATAGTCCTAGAAAAAAAGAGGAGTGTAAAGCCTTCCTTATCAAAAAAATTTGAGTTCCCTCTGCCCCCTTTTCAGCATAATGTCGGACTCAACGCACCCGTAGCTCAATTGGATAGAGTATCTGACTTCGGATCAGAGGGTTCCCTGTTCGAACCGGGGCGGGTGCGCCACTTTCTCACTCGGGATACCATTTTAAAATATTCATTCTTTTTTAGGGATCGGCCGTCGTGGCCTTGCACTTCCGCACGCCCTTCCAGGGCTGAAGTGACTCCCTAAAAAAAGAATGAATATTTTAAAATGGAGGAGTGAAAAAGTGGCGCACCCGCCAGGTGGTCTTTCAGCCCAAATCCGCGGAATCGCCGCATAAGCCTCACGCATCAAAACTTTTAAATTTTATTTTTTTGTCCCTCCGTTCTGCGAACGAGGAAGAGCGCACACTTGCGCCCTTTTTTTGATCACATCCTTATCTCGGAAGTGGACTTACGCTGAGTGTGCTTCCGGCAGGACTCACCGAGTGCTGATTGTGGGCGCACCACTCCCTTTTTTGCGTCGTAGCTAACTGGTAAAGCATGTGTCACAAGTTCAAATCCGTTCGAGCACCACCATTTTTAAATTCCTTCAAAGTTTTCACCTCCCGGGTTTCTAAAAACGATTGTCAATGAACAGACCTAAATGGATCTGCTCTAGGCAAATCCGGTAGCAGGTTTAGGCTCTAACTGCCATGCCTGTTTTAGTCTCCGCACCTCCTCATAGAAACGTGCAGGCACTTTCAAAATCAACTGCCGCGCGTGTTTGATAATTTTTCCGGGAATATAAATATAACGTCTTCTGATTTTTTTAGAAAAATGCGGTTTATTCGGTCTTTCTGTGACCGCCACCCACCGCAAGATATTATGCGCAACCATCGCAATTTGTGCGAAGGCGGTATTGGCTTGCAACTCCTGACACGGAAAATGCTTCAGATCAAAGCCATATTTTTCTTCTCTGATGAAGTTCTCAGCGTTTCCACGCTTGTGGTAAAACTCCATGACCTCTTGAAGCGAATGTTTAAACAAATCCCAATTCGTGATGACCCCGTAATGCTCCCAGTGCTCTGGAACTGAAAACAAAATCAATTGTCCGTTTTTTTCTTCTTCTTTGAGCGATGCCTCTTTCCAGGTGCGTTTCACAACTACTGGAATACGGATGTTGTCTGCCCACGAGGGCTGCCAGTGGAAGCGGCCGAGTTCGACAATTGGCAAAGAAATACCTTTTTTTGCTGCTTTTTTAATCTCTTCTTCGGAATAAACCCAAGGCCTCCATTCAATGATTTCGTCAAGATGATCTCGCCAACTGGTCGTTCCATCATGTGCCGCAATCGTGTAACTGACTCCAAGCCTCATTAACACGCGAATCACTGCTTCATAGCAGTAGGCTGAATCTCCCCTAAAAAACTTCTCCTCTTGAAACGTAAGTCCAGAAAAGCATTTTTCAATAAAAGGCGCCGCCGTCGACCCAGGCTTCGTGTTGCCAGCCTTTAGTTCCACACCATGACAAAATCCAAGTTCATCATACGCAACCTCAGAATACAGGCCCCAAATCCCTTTGTAGTTGTAGGCCAGGCCTTCCATCTTCTTGCCGTGTTGTTCGTGCGCACTGGAATCCATGTCGATCGTTAAAGCTTTTTTGGGCTTAAATGCTTCCGGCAATACTTTTATCAGCTGCTTGCGGATCGCTCGAGACATTAAGCTCAAATAGCCGTTCATTTTATCAATATTCGTCTCTTCAAAATCCCTTAAAAAATCTCCCATCGTTCGCGGGGCAACGGTCTCGCCCTTCATTGCAGCTTCAAGGAGTGGGTCATCCCGAAATTCTTCCAGGTCATCCAGGCAATCGTGACCGTAGATGAAGGAATTTAACTGAATGAGACCCAAACGGTAACTTCCGCCTGAGCGGTTATTTACGGTTTTGCGCATCGGCAGCGCGTCTTTAAAGCCCAAGGACAAGGCGCTTTGATCAAAGACTTCCATGAGCGTTGAGAGGCCCGCGGCGGCGGTGAGCTTTTCTTCGGTTGCCATGAGTTTGAAGATGGTGGGACGGAAATGGTGGGTGCGAGTTTGAGGTTTTGCCATGACTTATTTTTAGCAAAACTTTTTAGACTCGCAACTTTTTCTGAATTCTTAATCCGAAAATCCTTCACCCAACGGGTGCGGATCCCTTTACCACGCTTTACTAAAATCCTTAGTCAAAAACCTGGGTTTATGATTTTTATAGCTCTTCAATCTGCGGATTTAGGTTCTTATCAATCTTGAATGTTTTTGTCCTATCTGATACCCACATAAGCCTATGTCAAAATCCGTTGCGTTTACATTTGATGATGTTTTATTGGTTCCAACTTATAACCACTATGATTCCCGAAAATTAGTCGATACCAGCGTTACTGACCGCACGGGCAAGCTCACGCTCTCTCTTCCGATATTTAGCTCCAATATGGATACGATCACAGAAAACGCGATGGCGAACTTCATGAGTTCAAAAGGAGGCATGGGAGTCCTTCATCGCTTTTTAAGCGTTGAGCGCAATGTTGAAGAATTTAAAAAGTGTAACGGGAAAGTTTTTGTAAGCATTGGATGCAATGAGAAAGAAATCGAACGGGCCGTGGCGCTTCGCGACGCTGGTGCTGAATATTTTTGCATTGATGTGGCACATGCACACGCAAAGTATGTCGGTAAAACCTTGAAACGCCTTCGTGAATTGCTTTCTCACCAATGCATCATGGCCGGAAATGTCGCGACCTATGCGGGCGCCGATTACCTCGCACATTGCGGGGCTGACCTCATCAAGGTAGGAATTGGCGGTGGATCAGTTTGTAGCACTCGAATTAAAACCGGATTTGGGGTTCCTACTCTGAGTTCCATCCAGGAATGTGCTCGTACTGATCGCTCGATCATCGCGGACGGCGGAATCAAAACGCCGGGCGATATCGTGAAAGCCCTCGCATTTGGTGCCGACTTCGTGATGATCGGAGGGATGCTCGCGGGAACTCGTCCCACTCCGGGAGAAGTGATCACACGTCCTGATGGCCGCAAAGTCAAACAATACCGAGGAATGGCGAGCCGTGAGGCTCAAGAAAGTTTTCATGGCGTAATGAATGATTGGAAAACCGCAGAAGGCGTTGCCCTCGACGTGGCCTACCGTGAAGACGAAGATGCGGTGATTGCAGATCTCGTGGGCGGGCTTCGTTCGGGCCTCACTTATGGCGGCGCCTCGACCATTCGTGAGCTTCAACGTAAGCTTGAATACATCCAGATCACTCCGGCCGCACGGGCGGAGAGTTTACCGCATAAGATGAGCGGGTTTTAGGCGTTAAGGAGCAGAATTATTTTTGCCGAAGTCTTTATGGGCTGTCCAATTCAAGCGGATATGCGCTTCTACTGAGTTAGGGATCATATGGATTAGACAACCGCTGATAAATAAATTTAATTCTTTTGGTTTAACTCCTTCTTGAAACTCAGTAGAATCACTCAAATGATAGAACATTCACGCATTCAGTGCGGCGAGATTGAACTTTACGTTGCAACAGCGGGTCCAGTCACTGGACCACTAGTAATTTTACTCCATGGATTCCCTGAATATTCAGGTGGATGGGGCCGCCAAATGCGCGATCTTGCAGCCTTAGGCTTTCGTGTCCTCGCACCCGACCAGAGAGGTTATGGCCAAAGCGAAAAACCGAATGGCATTCGCGCCTACTCTCTTGATATTCTCGCCGGTGACATTGCGAAGCTTATTGAAAGTACGGGCAGAAGCTCTGCTGTGATTATCGGACATGATTGGGGTGCACTTGTCGCCTGGTATTTAGCACTTAAATACCCGGAAAAAGTGGCTAAACTTATGGTTTTAAACTGCCCGCACCCACTTCTATTACGAAAAGCCGCGTTTTTAAATCCTATTCAATTTCTGAAAAGTTGGTATGTTTTTTTCATTCAGTTGCCTTTTCTTCCGGAGTTCTTTCTGTCGATATCTCATTTCTCTCAACTCAAAAAAACCATGGTCAATACCGCTCGAGCAAACACCTTTTCATCGGAAGAACTAGAGGGCTACCGACGAGCGTGGGCGCAACCCCAGGCACTTACGGGCATGCTCAATTGGTATCGTGCGTTTGTTCGTTATCCGCCAAAAGAAAAACTACCTCCCAAAGTCATTTGTCCAACATTAATCCTGTGGGGAAAGCACGACGCATTTATTGCCCTAAGCTTGGCGCACAAGAGTCTACATTATTGTGAACGGGCGAAGATTATTACTTTTCCCAAAGCAACTCATTGGATTCACCATGAATTTCCCAATGAGGTCAGTCACATCCTCAAAGAATTTTGCCAGGACCGAAGCACTTCGGTAAACGCCTGTCCAGCATCTTCATGAGAAAAGTGTCCGCAGCCTGGAAAAATGTGCAGATGACTTTCGGGAATCCGCTGTTTTAGCTGCAGTCCATTTGAGGGCGGAACAAAGCTATCTTTTGCCCCCCAAGCAATTAACGTCGGTACTCGAATTGAGTCCAATTTATTTCCAATGCTCAAAAGTTCGACGGGATAAGAACTAATAAAAGTCAGGGTATTCTGAAAGCGCTCTTTATCCCGAGCGATGCTAAGGTATTCTTGGTAAACCTCGTGGCTTGGTCGAAATCTTTTGTATCCTCTGCGCAAAACTTGATCGAGATAAATTTTTGGCGAATAGACTAGCTTTGAAATCTTCCTGAAAAAACCGCTTTTCATGCTCCATCGTAAGTCAAAAGAAAAATCCGGAGGATAAAACCCGGGTCCGTCAAATACTACAATTCCTTTCAATAGCTCAGGCCTACGCTGTGCCAGTGATAAAACGACAGGAACTCCGATATCGGGTCCTATTGCAATCGAGTCTTCCCAAGATAACTTCTGAATCACTTCGACGAGGAAATCCGCCATCGAGGTGGGATTTAGCAGCTCATGTCTCGCTTCTGATAAACCAAATCCGGGCAAATCCAACGCCAACAGTTCGAAGGACTCTGAAAGTTCATCCCAATGGGAATCCCAGCAGCGAATACTCATGGGCAATGCATTGGTCAAAAGAAGTTTGGGTGCCCCAGGATTCCGATGAATCCGGTGCCGAATCTTGAGTCCGCTGATTTCAGTGAATTCAGTGTTCATGCCGCTCCGAAATATAGCTTAAACTTGTCATGATTAAACCCAAACCAACTATTCCTAAAACGACTAGAAAAAATGGATCGTGCGTTCTGATATAAAATATCACATAAGCCAGACAAAACAGTAGGCGAACCGCGATCGTCGTTGGGTACAGGGACTCAATCCGAAGTCGTATAATTTGTAGAACAAATATACCGAGACCAATTGAAAAAACACCCGTCATTTGAACAAAGGTCGTATCGTATACACCATTTGATAAAAATAACTTCAACGTTAAATCCGGAAAGAAAATCAAGCCAATACCCGCGAGCGTAATGTACGAGAATACATAATATAAACTGAGTCGGGTCCTTAAAAGCATGGTGAAAATCCTTCGAAAAAGATTATATTCGATGGACGCAACAATGCCCAACCCTCAGCCGCCAATGTTTTTGCTGCGGACGCCAAAGCGCAAGATCAAGCGCATTCATGTATAATTAAACTAAATCAATGTAGAACGAGTGTGTCACTTCGGAGTCAGTGCTATTTGAAGATCAAGCGTGATAGAATTTTTAATTAATAGTGGTTTACCTTAGGGGGGTTGATTCATGCTATCTCGTTCATTTTTTATTCTATCGTGTTTAACGCCATGTTTTGCGTTAGCTTCAAATCTATCTGTCTCCGAACCGCTAGAGGGCGCGCAGGTTGAATCGCCTTTCCAGGTGGTTGCGACTTCCGCAGGCTGCGCGGGAAATGCGGTCGTATCCATGGGTTACTCATTGGATGATAGCACCCAGACCACGGTCTTCCCCGGAGCCAAACTCAATGCGCTTGTGAGCGCAAGTGTCGGGGCCCATACCTTAAATGTAAAATCCTGGAGCAAGAGTGGCGGTTGCGTAGAACCAATCGAAATTACCGTTGCCGCAGCGAACACGAGCGGCATTTCAATCAAGACTCCCGCGAATGGTGCGGTCGTTGTGTCTCCTTTCAACGTTCAGGCAAATGCAGCGACATGCTCAGGCCAAACGGTTACGGCGATGGCTTATTCGCTGGATAGCAACCCAACGATCGTAGTGAAAGCTCAATCCATCAATGCCGAGCTTTCTTCAAGCAGCGGCAGTCATATTTTACGTGTAAAAGCCTGGGGCAATAAAGGTGCCTATTGCGAGGAGGATCATACGATCGATGTGACTTTTCTTCCGCCTCCAACACCTACTCCTCAACCCACTCCGACGCCTCCTTCAGCAGGACCGTCTATTCCTGCAAATGCTACTGTGGCATCCAACATCCAGGATCTTTCGAATTGGAGCTGGAATCACGACAAGGGAACGTCTGGTAGTTCAAATGGAACGACTTCGCTCGTGAGCTCACCGAGCGCGGGTGGCGGTAAGACAAGAGCGTTCTCGATGAACTTTAGCAGCGGGGGCGGAGAAATCTATCACGTAAGCTATGGGAAAGACACCGCTGCAACTCACTTCGTCTACGACAATTACGTCTGGCTCAATTCCACGACTGATATTGGAAACGTCGAGATGGACATGAATCAGGTGGTTGCCGATGGCGATACGATCATTTATGGCGTGCAATGTGATACCTACTCTAAAACGTGGGACTATACGAAGAATGCAGGAACTCGGGCGAAACCGATCGATAAGTGGATCCACTCCAATATTCCGTGTGATGCGAGGACTTGGTCCACGAGTAAGTTCCATCACATTCAAATTCAATATTCACGGGATACAAACGGATGGGTTACTTACGAATCAATCTGGTTTGACGGTGTGAAATCCGATTTTGAAAATGCTTTTGTTCCATCCGCTTTTTCGCTCGGATGGGGTGAAACCTTACTCACCAATTTTCAAATTGATGGCTACGGCTCGAGCGGTTCAAATTCCGGTTATTTCAGCAATTTAACCATCTACCGCTGGTAAGAGTGCTCCTTTTCGGTTCAATCCGTCATTTTAAGAGGTATTCAAAATCCATAAAAAATCGTAAGATTTAAGATATGGTACTGAAACCTAAAACTCGTTTTGAACATGAATGCTTAGAAGATTTTGAAGATGGGGAGTGCGTTTTTGAAGAAGGCGACACGGGGCGAGATCTTTATATCGTCCAGTCAGGCGAAGTCGCAATTATCAAAAAGACGAGTACGGCCGTAATCGAAATGGCCGTCTTCAAAAAAGGTGATTTTTTTGGGGACATGGCGCTTTTGCAAAGCCTTCCCAGGTATGCAAGTGCATACGCGAAAGGGAAAACAAAACTACTCATTCTCAAGCCGGCTGGATTTCTCCTGAAGATCAGACGCGATCCAACTTTTGCATTCGAAATGTTGCAGCAATTAAGCTATCGCGTAAAAATGTCAAATGACCGGCTCCTCCACGTCGTTGAAAAACACCGTCTGCCGGTGGATGAAGTTCAAAGCATCTTGAAAATTCTTGGCGGTGGCGGAGACGCAAAGCCGTGATCACCAGCATCACTTCAGAGAAACTTGTCGTAATTTCCGACTTGCATCTCGGGAATCCCTTTTCGAACGCGAAGAAAAAAGTCATTCCCTTCTTGAAATGGGCGGCCCAAGAAAAATTTGATGTATGCATCAACGGAGACGGCCTCGAGATTGCGCAAGCAAGTTTCTCCAAAGTTGCATTCGAGGTCCCTGAGTTCTTTCGAGTCTTAGGCGAGTTCAGGCGGGCTGGACGCGAAGTGTATTATGTCACAGGCAACCACGACATCGCGCTTGAGCACTTCCTGGAGGATTGGGGTGTAATGAAAGTCGCACCCTTTTTGAATGTCACCTCAGGAAACACCCGTCTCAGAATTGAGCACGGTCACATCTATGATCCTTTTTTTGTGAAATTTCCCGTTCTTTACGATAGCCTCACCCACCTTGCGGGTCTCTTCCTCAAAGTACATCCTGAACTCTATCGGCTTTGGATTTCCTTTGAGCGTTTCGCTTCAAATCGTAGAGCCAAAAAAACTGGGATCGTAGGCGAGCGCCCTCATTTCAAAGAGGCGGCACTTGAACTTTCACGTCGAGGATTTGATGCAATTATCTTTGGGCATACCCATCATCCAGGCGTGAGTGAACTTGAAACCGGAAGCATCTATCTCAATTCAGGCTCATGGATGCTTACGCCTCATTATGTCAAAATCGAGCACGGAAACGTATCCTTAGTCGAATGGAAGCCAGAAAAGCGTGTTTCAATGTTGTGATCTGATGCGTCACAAAAAAGAACTACCCGTTTCTCATGTGCCCTGTTAGGGTGACTTCGGGATGAAGAAAATAACTACTGTTTTGGGGATAATGGGGTTCTTTAGCACAGCCTATATGAATGCAGCCTATACGGCTGAAATTCAGGCGGATCTTACGCAGCCGCCACCGTGTCTGAATGACGATGGAAGTACGCTTGA